>WNEY01008964.1_pt1 | contig 13987 bp, 16 predicted proteins | sample 5400531 | NCBI WGS metagenome assembly WNEY01 (sample SAMN13153338, study PRJNA577476) | soil metagenome | isolation source: 200 cm saprolite under Douglas fir tree site 1 | place: USA:California | collected 2015-04-18
CTGACGACGACCTCGCAGTCGAACAGGTCGCGGAGATTGGTCGTCGGCTTGAGGCCGAGCGCTACGAGCTTGCCCATTCGCTCGGGACGGCGGATGTAGGCGACGACCCGTCGGCCAAAACCGGCAAGATTTGCGGCCATCGCCGTTCCCATGCGACCGAGCCCGATGAATCCGATGTCGCCTTGCAACCGCTTGCCGCCGGCGGATGACGACGTACTATCGAAGGAAAACGCAGAGTTCGACCCGTCCTCGAGCATGAGACACCTTTTGATTGACTGCGCGGCCGCAAGGCCCGTCAGCTCGGATCACCCGATCCGGCCGCTGGTGAATTTAGCGATTGATGGATACGGCACTTGTTCGAGCTTGCTGCGCCTGAGCCGCTCTTGCTGCGAATGGGCCGCAGCCCCACTACCGTGGCCCGCTGACCGGCGCCATGCAGTCAAATAGCACCGCCGCCGACGCGCCGGTGTTCGCGGACTGAGAGAACGAATGAGAGTTCGAAATTAGCTTGGCTTGACCGAGCGCTGCATGCATTCGGCGCCTCTTCCCACAGCGCATCGAGGTTTTGCACAAGCCAAGCCGTCCTCGACCGGGCTTGCGCAGAATCTCAAAGAGAGGTGCACCCGAATGCAGGCAGGATCACCGACACGATGGCGGCACAGTGGCTGAGCAAACGGGCTCGCTCTTAGAGGCCAACCCAAAGTATGAGGTCTTCGACCATTTTGCGTTATGTGAGCATCTAAGCAGATAATTTATCCGGCGATCCGGACGGCGTATCTCGATGTCAATGCAAAGCAGCTGGCCGTCGGCCGTACCTGCTGTTGCAGAAACGCGGACGACTGTTCCGCAACATGGAGATGTATCATGAAGAGGCTTATCGTTGCTCTCGCGCTGATGACCGCGATTGCGGTTCCGACGTTCGCTCAGACCGCGAATGCGGCGCTTGTGTCACCGTCGAGCTCTGCTTTCGGAGACAACGGCTACTGATTGCCGACAAGCTTCGATTTGCGGACCCCGAAGGTTCCGATCGGAGATTGGGCATGAGGTGCTTAATCTGCCAGCGGCCGGCGCTTGCGCCGGCCGCTCTCTTGCGCCCCGGAAAGAGGGTGCAGCTCCGACCGATCAGCGCCGAGCCAGCGGCAGAATTTCTTGGCACCCGTTTTCATTCGAAACGTCCAGAGGGCCGGTCGGAAGAGGTCGCGTGACACGAGCAGGGGTTGGCAGGCGCGATTGCCGCATCTGTGCCGACTGATTTGGGTTCTCGGTCCTTGCACGGCATGGATGCTTAATTACTGCGCCCGAGGGTGCTATTCTGTGCCATGGTCTGCACTCGGAGAGACCTCGTGACACGCGATCCAAGCCCGCCGCGCGCGATTGCCGAAGAGCCCATCATTTTTGTCGTTGACGACGACGAATCGGTACGCGAAGCGCTCAGACGACTGTTCCGCTCGGTCGGTCTCCGGGTCGAGATGTTCGGCTCGGCCGCGCAGCTGTTGCAAACCGAGCTTCCGGACTTGACGAGTTGCCTGGTACTCGACGTCAGATTGCCGGGAGTGAGTGGCCTCGACTTCCAGGCCGAGCTGGCCAAGGCGAACATTCACATTCCCATCATATTCATGACCGGCCACGGCGACATCCCGATGACGGTGCAGGCGATGAAAGCGGGAGCGATCGACTTCCTCACCAAGCCGTTTCGCGATCAGGCGATGCTGGATGCGGTCGCCCGGGCGCTCGAGCGCGACCGCGTCCGGCGAGAGGGAGAGAAACGGGCTTCGGACTTGCGGGCCCATTTCGAAGCGCTGACTCCCCGCGAGCGGGAAGTGATGGGCCTGGTCACCGCCGGCCTGATGAACAAGCAGGTCGCCGGCGAGCTGGGGCTCAGTGAAATCACTGTCAAGATCCATCGCGGCCACATCATGCGGAAAATGGGCGCGCGGTCGCTGGCCGATCTGGTACGAATGGCGGAGGCGCTCGGAGTGCGCCGCAACAAGCCGGAGCGCGGTGGTGGTGGCCCGAGAGTTGCCGGCTAAGTGTAATACTTAGATATGATTTTTTGAGCTGTCCTGGATGACATATCTTCCAGTCAGGCAAGGTCTCTGCAGCCGCAATTTTGCCGCTGGGTCCCGATGCCGAGGATGAGCCATTGCCTATCCCGCCGACCATCTCGATCATCGACGATGATGAATTCGTCCGCTCCTCCGTGAGGAGCCTGGTTAGGTCGCTCGGCCTGGGCGCGTGCACGTTTGCGTCGGCAGAAGAGTTTCTAAAATCACAGCGTGTAGATGATACATTCTGTGTGATCACCGATTTGCAAATGCCGGGTCTGAGCGGCATCGAGCTGCAGCGACTGCTGCTGGCGCAGGGGCGGCGCATACCGATCATCTTCGTGACTGCTTTTCCTGAGGACCGGATCCGGGCGCAGGCCATGGATTCGGGAGCCTTGGGCTTCCTGAGCAAACCCTTCGAGTGTCAAGCTCTCGTCAATCTCCTCGACAAGGCGCTCGCCACAGGTCGGGACACCTGAAGCGCATGCGATGGCTGTAAACGGCTCGCTGGTCGCGCCACGAGAATCCACGCCGCCGACGCGCCGGTCGCGAGAGCAACAGCTGCTGCTCTCGACGCTGCCCGCGAGCCGGGCGCAGCGGCGACTTGCGCTTTGCGTGGTGCTGGTCCTGCTCGCTGTATTCTGCGCGACAGCGCCGCTTGCCACCCTTCCGATCGGATACATCAGGGAGTTCATCCCCGCCTATGCGACCGCGATGTTCGTGATCGGCTTGATCACGTCTGCTTTGCTCTTCGTTCAGTTTTCCATCGTCCACTCGCGAGCGTTGCTCGCCATCTCCAGCGGCTACCTCTTCACCGCTCTCATCACCATCCCGTGGGCGCTCACCTTTCCGGACTTGTTTGGACAGACCGGTCAGCGGAGCGTCGCATGGGCGCTACTGTCCATGCTCTGGCACGCCGGCTTTCCGGTGTTCGTGATCAGCTATGTGCTGCTGAAGGACGACGGCCCACCGCGGACGCGGCAGCGGTCCCTGCCTTTCGCCATCGCGACGAGCATCGCCGCCGTGACGGTGCTCGCGGGGGTTCTGGCTCTGCTTGCCAATAACGCGGATCGATTGTTGCCGAGCGTCTTTCCGGTCACGATAGATTTTGAAAATCACGAAGGCATCCGGACGTTTCTGACCGCGCTCATGTTGTTTCTGACTTTCCTTGCTCTGGTTTTATTGTGGTCGAGGTGGCGCTCCCTGCTCGACATGTGGCTCATGGTGGTGATGTGCGCGTGGTTGATTGAGGTGTCCCTCATCTTTGTGGTTGGTCGCCGCTATGTCGTCGGATGGTATGCGGCGCGAGTCTACGGACTCGTGGCCGCGACGTTCGTGCTGGCCATTCTGCTTTCGGAGACGACTTGGCTCTACGCGCAGCTTGCCCGTTCCATGCTGGCCCAGGGTCGCGAGCGCGAGGCGCGGCTGATGACCATGGACGTATTGTCGGCGTCGATCGCGCACGAGATGAATCAGCCGCTGGCCAGCGTGGTCACCAGTGCCGATGCGGCGCTGCGCTGGCTTTCCCGCGCAACGCCGGATCTCGAGGAGGTCAAGGCGGCGCTCGAGCAGATCCGCGACTCGGCGCATCGTGCCAGCGAGCTCATCGGCAGCATTCGGGCGATGGTCAAGAAGGATCGACGGAGCCGAAGCCCGCTCGACCTTAATACGCTCGTAAGCGAAGTTCTCGCGCTCGTCGACGATGAGCTGCAAAGGCAGCGCATCGCGGTCGAGGTTCAATTGGATGACCGCCTGCCCAGCGTTGAAGGTGATCGCGTCCAGCTGCAGCAGGTGCTGATAAACCTGGTCACTAATGCGATGGAAGCGATGGCGGAGAACAGGCGTCCCCGGATTCTGCGCGTCCGAACCGCGGCGCAGGAACCGAGCGGCGTTTTGGTCGCGGTCGAGGATACCGGAACGGGGATCGATCCGAAGAACCTCGATCGCATTTTCAATCCGCTGTTCTCCACCAAGTCGAACGGCATGGGCATGGGGTTGTCGATTTGCCGATCGATTGTCGAGGGGCACCACGGCCGACTCTGGGCCTCGGCTGGCAGCGACGGCGGCACGGTTTTTCAGCTGGTGCTGTCGACGAAGTAGATGGGCGCGCGTCGGCGACAAATGGACGGTGCTGGTGGTCACCGTGCTGCGCCGTGGGCTCGGGAGCATCTCGCAACGGATGCTGGCCTTGACACTCAGGGGGCTGGAGCGGGACGGGCTGGTGACGCACCGTCTTCCCGACCATTCCTCCACGCGTCGATTACGAGCTCAAAGCTCGGACGTTCATTGCTTGAGCCCGTGAGCCGTCTCGGCCTATGGGCGCGACGCAACCGTCCGGCCATTCAGGACGCCAGGCGGCGGTTCGATGCTGCGGAGAACGACGGCTGAGGCCGCTGCTGGCGCCACCGTTCCGCGTGCGCTCCGCCAGAGTCAGAGCTCGTAACGGTCCCGGGTCTGGAGCGCATCACTTCGCGCTACGCGCTCCGTGCTGCGCCGCGCCCGCGACACACGGTCCCCGTGAATCGATACAATTTTAGCGATCCGCTTCACGGCATTCTAAGCCGAAGATGGTTCGATGGCGCAGGTCGGATTCCGGTCGCTCGTGAGAGCGCCTGCTCGCGGGGTGGTCCATGGTTGCGTTTACAGACAGCGTCAAGGCGATGATGGGGCGCATCAAGGTCCTGATCGTCGACGACGAGTACTACACCCGCAAGGTGATCCGGACGCTGCTGCTGGCGATGGGCTGCACGAAAATCCACGAGGCCAGCGACGGCGCGAGCGGCCTCGAAGAGGTCCGCGCGATTGCTCCCGACGTCGTGCTGCTCGACTGGGAAATGCCCGGCATCGACGGCGCCGAATTCGTGCGCCTGGTGCGCTCTCCCAACACCTTTCCGCTCCCGCACGTGCCGATCATCATGCTGACCGCGCACGGCGAGCGCTCGCGCGTGCTCGAGGCCGTGCGGCTCGGCGTGCACGAATTCCTGCTCAAGCCGGTATCGAGCAATGCGCTGCAGGCCCGCATCGTGTCGGTGCTCACGAAACCGCGCGCCATGGTCAGGCGCGGCAACTACTACGGGCCCGAGCCGCGCAAGATCGCGTCCTACAAGCTGGAGTCCGAGGACTACCGGCCGGAAGTCTCGCGGATCGCCGATCGGGGTCCGATGCAGTGGATATTCGTCAATTGATCGTCGACGCCTGAGCGCGGCCATGGAGCCGCCGTTCACGCGCGCTTGATTGCGTCCGCAAAACCGGCTTCCCTTCGGCCGATCGCGCTCGATTGCCGCCGAGGACGAGCTTGCCGGATTATCTGCTCGCCATCGATCAGGGTACCACCTCGACCCGCGCCATCCTGTTCGATGCCGCGCTCGTGCCGGTCGCGAGCGCGCAGCAGGAAGTGCCGCAGATCTATCCGGCGCCGGGCCTGGTCGAGCACGATCCGGAGGCCATCTGGTCGACGACGGTCGAGACCGTGCGCGCGGCCATGGCGCGGGCCGGCGCCGCCGCCAAAGATATCGCGGCGCTGGGCATCACCAACCAGCGCGAGACCGCGCTGGTCTGGGACCGCGCGACCGGTCGTCCCATCCACAACGCCATCGTCTGGCAGGACCGGCGCACGGCAGAGGCCTGCGCCGCCCTGCGGCAGGCCGGACACGAAGGAGCGATTGCGGCGCGCACCGGGCTGCTGCTCGATCCCTATTTCTCCGCCAGCAAGGTCGCCTGGCTCATCGACCACGTCGAGGGGGCGCGCGCTGCGGCAAAGGCGGGGCGGCTCGCCTTCGGGACAGTGGACAGTTTCCTGCTGTGGCGGCTCACCGCGGGCCGGGTCCATCTCACCGACGCGACCAACGCCGCCCGCACGCTCCTCTTCGACATCCACCGCGGCGCCTGGGACGCAGGCCTCTGCGAGTTGTTCGAGCTGCCTGCGAGCCTGCTGCCGGACGTGCGCGACTGCGCGAGCGATTTCGGGACCACGGATCTCTTCGGCGGCCCGATCCGAATTCTGGGGATCGCCGGCGACCAGCAGGCGGCGACGGTCGGGCAGGGCTGCTTTGCCCCCGGCATGATGAAGGCGACCTTCGGCACCGGCGGCTTTGCGCTGCTCAATACCGGCGACGCGCCGGTCGCCTCGCGGAGCAGGCTCCTCACCACCGTCGCCTATCAGCTCGACGGCAAGCGCACCTATGCGCTCGAAGGCGCGATCTTCATCGCCGGCGCCGCGGTGCAATGGCTGCGCGACGCGCTCAAGGTGATCGGCGCGGCGCCCGACGTGAACGCGCTGGCGGCGGCCGCCGACCCGGCCGAGCAGGTCTATCTCGTTCCCGCCTTCGTCGGGCTCGGCGCCCCCTGGTGGGACGCGCAGGCCCGCGGCGCCCTGTTCGGGCTGACCCGCAAATCCGGCGTGCCCGAGCTGGCGCGGGCCGCGCTCGAGGCGGTCGGCTACCAGACCCGGGATCTCGTCGAAGCCATGCGCGCCGACTGGCCGGCGGCGGGGACCGTGCTGCGGGTCGACGGCGGCATGGCGGCGAGCGACGTCACCATGCAGTTCCTCGCCGACATCATCGCCGCGCCGGTCGACCGTCCGGTGGTGAAGGAGACGACCGCGCTCGGAGCCGCCTATCTCGCGGGCTACGCGACGGGATTATGCCCGGACCTGCCCGGCTTCGCCGCCATGTGGAAGGGCGAGCGGCGTTTCGAGCCGCAGATGGACGCTGCGAGGCGCGAACGCAAATGGGCCGGCTGGCGCGATGCGGTCGCGCGCACGCTGAGCCGGGGCTGATTGATTGCAGAAGCCACCCGGCATTACGGGATTGCCGCTTGCACCGTCATGCCCGCCTTCGTTCCCAGAAACGCTGCCCGCGATGGTCCCCGCGCCGAGCCGGCCTCGAGACAATCAACTTTGGCCGATCATGAAATCGGTTGCAGATTCGGTCGATATAAATCATTGTCAAGTATCTTGATATTCGCAATGATTTATATCATATTGCTGGCGTGGAAAGACCAATCCGGACCCAGCAGGACAAGGCCCTCTCGCTCCTCAAGGAGCGCGGGATGATGCGCCTCTCCGAATTCATCGCGGAGGGCATCACCGCCGCGACAGTGTCGCGCATGGAGAAGAACGGTCGCTTGCTCCAGCTCGGTCGCGGGCTCTATCAGCTTCCGGACGCATCGCTTGATGCCAACCACTCGCTCGCCGAAGCGGCGAAGCTCGTACCCAAGGGCGTTATCTGTCTGGATTCGGCGCTCGCGTTTCACGAACTCACGGACCGCATCCCTTCGCGTATATGGGTTGCGATCGGCTTCAGGGAATGGCGGCCCCGGATCACGCACCCGCCCATCCAGATCGTTCGCTTTGGTCCCCGGGTTTTCAATACCGGCGTCGAGGAGCATGTCATCGAGCATGTTCCTGTGCGCATCTACGAGCCGGCGAAGACGATTGTTGACCTTTTCTTCCATGCGTTCCGCCAGCAACGCTGGTACGGGTCGAAGGTCGGCGTGACGCAGGCGCTCCAGGGCATGAAGGAAGGGCTGCGTCTTCGCAAGGCCACGCCGGCTGAGATCGCCCGCTACGCCCACGACGCAGGCATTTGGGAGAAAGTGCAGCCATATCTGGAGGCGCTGACCGTCGATGCGTAAGCCCCTTCGCAACATCGGCGCCTCCGTCCGGGCGCGCCTCCTGAATCTTGCAACGCGTGCTTTTGCCGAAGACCCGATCAAGCAGCGCCAATGGGCTGCGTTTGTCGAAGATGTCGCCGTCAAGCCCGGCTCCCTGGCCGGGGCAGTTGAAGACCTCGCGGATTTCCTGATGCCGCGCGCAACCGAGGCGCTTGCCTTGGCGAAGCAGGAACGCACCGGTCGGTAAGAAACTCCCGCCGCAGCCGAAGGATGACATCCTCGCGCCGCTGTGACGACGACTTGAAAAAGCATCGGTCGGATTTTCCGTAGAACGCGCGAATGGAATGCCATGGGGAGCGGCGGCACCGACCGAGTGAGCGACCCGATCGCGCGCGACGCCCGACGTGCTTTTGCGCCCTGGGCGGAGGCCGTCGCGCGTCCGCTGCTGCGGTTCGAAGGCGTAACCAAGAGTTTCTCCGGCATTGCCGCGGTCGAGCGCGTTACACTCGATGTCTTCGCGGGCGAATTCTTCGCGCTCCTCGGTCCGTCCGGCTGCGGCAAGACCACGCTGCTGCGGCTCTTGGCCGGGTTCGAGACGCCGGACGAGGGCCGCGTTCTGCTCGACGGCGAGGATCTCGCGCGGGTAGCCCCCTATCGGCGGCCGGTCAACATGATGTTCCAGAGCTACGCGCTGTTTCCCCATCTCACGGTCGAGGGCAACGTCGCGTTCGGACTCAAGCAGGAGCGGCTGCGCAGCGCAGAGATCGCCGGGCGCGTCGAGGAAATATTGGCGCTGGTCAAGCTCGAAGGCTTTGCCAAGCGCAAGCCGGATGCGCTTTCCGGCGGTCAACGCCAGCGCGTCGCGCTCGCGCGCTCCCTGGTCAAGCGCCCGCGGATTCTCCTCCTCGACGAGCCGCTGGCGGCGCTGGACAAGAAGCTGCGCGGGGAGACCCAGCTCGAGTTGATGCAGCTGCAGGAGAAGCTCGGCCTCACCTTCATCATCGTCACGCACGACCAGCAGGAGGCGATGACGGTCGCCGACCGCATCGGCGTGATGGACCGCGGCCGCCTGATCCAGGTCGCGCCGCCGCCCGAGATCTACGAGCAGCCGAATTCGCGCTGGGTCGCCGACTTCATCGGCGACGTGAACCTGATCGAAGGCCGCGTGGTCGAAGCGGGAGCGGGCGGGGCGGTGATCGCGAGCGCCGCCGCCGGAAAGCTGCGCGCGACGTCCGCGGCCGGGGCGGTGCCGGGCCAGACGGTGTGGGTGGCGCTGCGGCCCGAGAAGGTTCGCATCGCGCCCGCCCCGCCCGCCGCGGCGGGCGAGAATTGCGCGGCCGGCCAAGTGTCGAGCATCGGCTATCTCGGCGATCTCTCGAGCTACAAGGTGCGGCTCGACAGCGGATTCGTCATGCAGGCGGCGGTCGCCAACGTGACTAGGCTCGTCGAGCGGCCGATCGGTTGGGACGACCGGGTGTGGCTCACCTGGGCGCCGGAAGCGGCGGTGGTGCTCACGCGTTGAGGGCCGAAACCCGTAGGATGGGTTGACGCCCGCGAAAGCGGGCGGAAACCCATCGCCAGGACACGACTTGGGGATGGATCGATGGGTTTCGCAGCGCAATCGAGCTTGTGCCGATTGCGTGACGTCGTCTGCGCTGCTCAACCCATCCTACGACCTGCGAGTCAATGAGGACGTCGATGCGACATCCATCATGGGGCGGGCGGCTCATCGTGCTCGTCCCCTATCTCTGGCTCGGCGCGTTCTTCCTCGTCCCGTTCCTGATCGTCCTGAAGATCAGCCTGTCGCACACGGCGGTCGCGCAGCCGCCCTACGCGCCCGTGCTCGATCCGGCCGCCGGCTGGGGCGGTCTGCGCGACTTCTTCGCCGCGCTGTCGTTCGAGAACTACGCGTTCATCGGCTCCGACTGGCTCTATCTCGCCTCCTATCTCAAGAGCCTCGAAGTCGCCGCGGGCTCGACGCTGCTGCTGCTCCTGATCGGTTTTCCGCTCGCCTACGGCATCGCGCGGGCGCCTCGCGCTTGGCAGCCGGCACTGTTCATGCTGGTCGTGCTGCCGTTCTGGACGTCGTTCCTCATTCGCATCTACGCCTGGGTCAATATTCTCCAGCACGACGGTCTGCTCAACCAGGTCCTGCTCACGTTGCGCATCGTCGACGAGCCGCCGACATGGCTCTCCACCGATACCGCGGTCTATATCGGCATGGTCTATTCCTATCTGCCGTTCATGGTGCTGCCGATCTACGCCACGCTCGAGAAGATGGACGAGAGCCTGATCGAGGCCGCCGCCGATCTCGGCTGTCCGCGGTGGAAGGCATTCTGGCTGATCACGCTCCCGCTGGCGCGGCCGGGCGTGATCGCCGGCGCCTTGATCTGCTTCATCCCGATCGCGGGCGAGTTCGTCATTCCCGACCTGCTCGGCGGCTCGCAGACCATGATGATCGGCCAGACGCTGTGGACCGAGTTCTTCGCCAACCGGGACTGGCCGGTCGCTTCCGCCGTGGCGATCGTGCTGCTCGGTCTCCTGCTGGTGCCGATCGTGATCTATCAGCAGCTGCAGGCGCGCGGTCCCGCAGGAGGGCGCTGACATGCGCAAGGCGTCCTGGTTCAACGTCGCCTCGGTCGCGCTCGGGCTCGGCTTCCTCTATCTGCCGATCGTCGTTCTGGTCGTCTATTCCTTCAATGCCTCGCGGCTCGTTGCGGTGTGGGGCGGCTGGTCGACGCGCTGGTACGCCGAGCTCGCCGGCGACCGCGCCATGCTGGAATCCACCTGGGTGACGCTGCGCATCGCCTTCCTGTCGGCGACCGCGGCGACCGTGCTCGGAACGCTGGCGGCGATCGCGCTCACTCGGTTCGGGCGCTTCCGCGGCCGCATGCTGTTCGCCGGCATGGTCTATGCGCCGCTGGTCATGCCCGAGGTGATCACCGGGCTCTCGCTGCTGCTCCTGTTCGTCGCCGTGGGCGTCGATCGCGGCTTCTGGACCATCGCGATCGCCCATACCACGGTGACGGCCTGCTTCGCGACCGTGGTGGTGCAGTCGCGGCTCATCAGCTTCGACGCGAGCCTCGAGGAGGCGGCGATGGATCTCGGCTGCCCGCCGCTCAAGACCTTTCTGACGGTGACGCTGCCGTTGATCGCGCCGGCGCTGGCGTCGGGCTGGATGCTCGCCTTCACGCTCTCGCTCGACGATCTCGTGATCTCGGCGTGAAGCCGGAGATCAACGCGGTCTGCACCATCATGGTCGCGGTCGTCGCCATCGGCGTCGTCGCGGCGTCGTTGCTGGCGAAATTCCACCGCGTCGCCGGCGAGCGCGCCGCGGGTCTTGCCGCGCGGGCGTGAGGGGCGCGAGCCACAGCACTCATCGACTCGGCTAAGGCCATACCGCTCATAACGGTCTGGTTGGAGGTTCCGGGCTTCAATCCTTAACGATTGGTGAACTTTCACGGACTAGATTCCAAGGTGCGTCATTGGAATAGGGAGGCGGCCGTGGATACGTCGCAGTCCGTGCTCGTCGTCGATGATCTTCGCACGATGACGACTATTCTCCGCAGGTTGCTACATGAAGTCGGCTTTACCGACGTAGATGGTGCTTATGATGGCGGCTCAGCTCTAAAAAGCTTATCCCGAAAATCCTATCGGCTCATAATTTCCGACTGGGAGATGCAGCCGATGACCGGTCCACAATTGGTGCAGGCAATTCGCCAGAACCCGGCTCTGTCCGAGACTCGTATCATTCTCATCACCGCCCACGGTTTGCGGCAGGATGAAGCGTGGCTTGCTGGAGCGGATGGCTATCTGTCGAAACCGTTCACCGCGTCTGAACTCCGCGAAAAAATCGAAGAAGTCTTTTCGATATCTGCGGATACAATGAAAACTGCTTCGTAAATGGCACCGCCGCGAGCGCGACGCGGGACCGACCGCGCGTGGCGTGGTGGGGCCGATTGGCTGCCGATTGGCGCTTCCGGCTTGACAATTCCTCCCGCGGTCTCCATATGGACGCGGTTGGTTCACATATCTCGCGTGTATTCGGCAGGTGCCGACACGACGACCAAACCGACTAGCTCCAGAACATTGTGAGCATCTCCTCCGGGGCCTTTATCTCCACAGCAAGTACAAGAGATTTGTTGTTGGGGCGGATCGACCGCCAGCGAGGGGTGGCGTCTGCCTCGCTGATTGATTAACGCAGCGGATCGCAGGCCACGAGCCCCAAGAGTGCGTTGGCCGCTCATCAGAGAATGTAGCTCACCAGCTCTGGTTCTTGTTCTTCGTGTGCCACACGGAGTGTTTTGGCTGCCATTACCAAGGAGCAAGCCATGCAGCATGGCCCAAATACAAACATGAGGGCGCGCCAATCCAGACCGGCACCGTCATTTGCTGCCCGTTCAAAGCGGTGGACATCGGGTGCCGTCCGTGCAGAGCCGAAGGGCTCTCACAACGCGCAAAGAAACTATGAGCGGTATCTGGCACTGGCCCAAGCTGAAGCCCGCGCCGGCGATAGGATCGCGGCGGAGAACTACTACCAGCACGCCGAACACTATTTCAGAATGATGTCTGACGGAGGAGCGAGATAGGAGACTCCGGCGTGGTGTCCGCTTGCGGTCAAGGTGTTGTGAGTGATCCATTTCGAATCCGGCAGCATGAAGAGAGCGGCACACGTGCACCGAGGCACTGAAATTCACGTCACGGATTTTGGAAGATGCGCCCTGGCGCGGCGGCTTGGTTGAGACCCAAATGGGTGTTGGTCGGGGAAAAGGCGCGCGGGGCGGCGCGGCTTCGTTGAGGCGCGAGTGATGCTTTTTGACGCCAAGATATTGGAAATGGTTCGAACGGCCATCGCCGAAGGGCGATACGATTTGTTGTACGTCATGGTTCCCGCAGACGATGGCGGTCAGACTTATGAGATGAAATGCAAGATTTGCGGTGAATTCGGCAACATACTGGCCAGCAAGTTTAGCCACGCCCAAGGTTGCCCTGTCGACACCGAAGAGAAACGTTTGTCCCAGCGCGCACAGAAATGACACTCGTGTGACGCGAGAATGCGGATGAATCCACGTCACGGATTTTGGAGGGTGGGATGCCCTGCGGTGGCTCGGTTGAGGCACAGAAGGGGAGTTGGTTCGGGGAGGCGAGCCGCGCGGCTTTGCTGAGTGGAGCGTCCGGGATGGCTCGGATAAGTTCAGGAAGGCGGCGCTCGGATGCTTAGCGCTCGCGCGAAAAGCCATCCGCATGGTGGATGAGAATGGTCGGCTTCATTGCAGCCATATTGTTTTCCGGAGGGGCAGCTTTACGCACGTAGTCACCTGCAAGATCGGTGAGCCACAGTCGAACTCTTGGATCGACCGTGGCTCGCGACAACAGCAGACAGCGGCGGGCCTGGCGCCGATAGAAATCGGGACTGCTCATGCGTGAGGGTTCCAATTCTGAACGAAAATACGCGGCAAAATGTCTAGGAGTTGTTAAGGCGTGTGGTTAAAAGGCGGCGGTTTGCTGGAAGTGGACGCAAGCCGTGGATGTGACCGCCGCCTAGCGACAGATTTTATCAGAAATCATTGCCACCTACGCGAGCGGCTGTTTGCCGTTCTTTTCGTTAACCCTTTGTTAACCGTTGGGTTCATAGCCTCTTCGGTGCCTCACGGAGAACCCATCATGCTCATGCTCAAGCTCATGATCGAGTGTTCCCGAACCGGTCGTCTCGTCGAGACCGGCATCGAGACCGATCGGCGAAGCTTCCAGAGCCTTGCGGACTTTCAGGCGAAGACGTTTTGTCCGTACTGCAATCGGTATCATGTCTGGTCGAAGGAAGAGGTTTGTGTGGAAGCAGCCTATCCGTTCGAATGCGCGGCAGGGGACACCGCGGCTTGCCATTAATCAGTTTTCCATCGCCACGCTGCACCTCCAGGCCAGAAAAGCCCCGGCTGCTCCGGGGCTTTTTTGTGGGCGCATGATAAGGCGAAGGCGGGAGGCGGGGCCGACTACTGCGACTAGGGATGCTGCAGTTGGAAAATCTGCGTCACGGATTTTGGAGGGTGCGTCCTGGCGCGACGGCTGCTGCTCCTGTTCGTCGCTGTCGGCGTCGATCGCGGCTTCTGGACCATCGCGATCGCCCCCATACCACGGTGACGGCCTGCTTCGCGACCGTGGTCGTGCAGTCGCGGCTGCTCAGCTTCGACGTGAGCCTCGAGGAGGCGGCGATGGATCTCGGCTGCCCGCCGCTCAAGACCTTTCTGACGGTGACGCTGCCGTTGATCGCGCCGGCGCTGGCGTCGGGCTGGATGCTCGCCTTCACGCTCTCGCTCGACGATCTCGTGATC
>WNEY01003483.1_pt1 | contig 13985 bp, 11 predicted proteins | sample 5400531 | NCBI WGS metagenome assembly WNEY01 (sample SAMN13153338, study PRJNA577476) | soil metagenome | isolation source: 200 cm saprolite under Douglas fir tree site 1 | place: USA:California | collected 2015-04-18
AGCTGGTCGCGCAACACCGCTCGCGCCGCGACTCCGCGGAGGACCACGAACGGGCGCGCGCGAGCCGAGGCGGCCGCGAAGTCCGCGCGGTCCTCCTCGAGCGAGGCGCGCATCGCGGTCTGCAGGTGGTCCTCGGCGTGCCCGCGGCTGCGCACTTCGTCCACCAGCCTGCCGACGGCGGAGGACCCGGCCAGCGCGCCGCCGAGGATCCGCAGCGCGACCCGCTCGGCGCGCCGCGCGCGGCCGAGCTTCCAATCCAGCTTCCACGACACGGCCGCAGCGGCGACCCGATCGAGGAACCCGCGCCTTTCGGCGCCCACGTGCATTGCTCGAGAACCCACGTCAGGACCGTAGGCTGCGAGGCGGTGGGACATCAACCGCCGGATGTGCGGAATCGTGCCCCTCGCGCGAACCCCGTGGCCGCCGCTACCTTGCTGGCACTCCCCCTGCAAACCCGGGTCGGTCGATGCGAGCGTCGCGCGAACAGAATGCATGCCGGGCCCTTGTCTTGGGGCTGCTCGCGCTCGCGGCGGCCTGCGCGTCGTCGCGTTCCGGACAGCGCGACGCGCCGGCCGCGGACGCCGTCGCCATCCCTGTCGCGGAGGCGACGCTTGCGCCCGCGCGCGAGCCCGAGCGGCCGCCTGCCCGCCCGCCTGCAGACGCGCCGCCGATGGATACCGTCCAGCGCATGCTGTCCTCCGCGAGGGCAGAGTTGGGCAAGCGGGGTGGCCGCGAAGGCATTGATTGTTCCACCTTCGTCCGCGCCGCCTACTCCGCCGCGGGAGTGGATCTCTACGCGGAGGCTTCGCCGCGCGACAACGGCGTGCAGGCCATCCGGCGGTACGTCCGCCGCCACGGCCGGCTCCACCGCCGGCGGCAACCCGCGCCGGGCGATCTGGTCTTCTTCGACAACTCGTACGACCGGAACCGCAACCGGCTCCTCGACGATCGCCTGACCCACGTCGGCATCGTCGAGGAAGTCCTGGCCGACGGAACGGCGCTGGTCCTGCACTCGACCAACCACGGCGTCGTGCGCGAGCCCATGAACCTGCGGCGCCCGCACGCGTGGGCCGGGGCCGGAGGGGAACCGATCAACGCCGTGCTGCGGCGGCGGACGTCGCACGACTCGCCCCGCACGCCGCGCTTCATGGCTGAGCTGTTCGCCGGCTTCGGCACCGTCTTCGGGGCGGAGCATCCCGCTCGGCCCGCGGCGCGCCGTCCCGCGCGCGCCGCGCGCCGCCGCTGAGGTCGGAGCGACGCCGGGCCGCGCTGGGGGCGGCGGTTTTACGCTTTCCCGGCAGGTTTGGCACCGCAGCGCATTTTCGTGCGTGGCGGAACGGACGCGCGAGGCCGCGCTCCGTCCCAACGATCGGCGCATCGAACCCTGCGGACCTGGAGGTCTGCGATGAGGCAGCCCACCATCCTCGACGTCCTGCGCGCCGTGCGCGACGTGGGTCCCGCGCATCCCGAAGTCCGTGCCTGGTGGTACGCGCCGGGCCGGAGGGTGCGCCTGCAAGGGACACTGGCTGGCGAAGGGGGCGGTGAGGCGGTGGAGATCGTCGTCGAGACCGACGCCGGCGCCGCCGATCTGGCGGGCATCGGGGGCGACCTGGCGGATCGCTTGCGGCGCGGTCCCGTCTCGGTGCGCCCCCACCGAGGGACGGGAGAAGAACGGCAGCTCTACCGCCTGCTGAGCCGTGGCAACGCAGTGACCGTTTCGTAGCCGGCGCCTGGAGCGCGACCGGCGGACGAGGTGGTGCATGATCGGTTCCCAGGAGCGCGCGGGCCACGACGGCTTGGAGCGATCCGGCACGCTGGCGAGGATGTTCCTCGCCGCCATGCGCAGGCACGATCGCGCGGCCGTCCTGCTGCACCACGACGGCGTGAAGTGGCGCGAAACGCCCGACTGGCGGTTCGAGCGGCAGGTCATCCGTCTTGCGCTGTTCCTCCGCGACCGCGCGCGCCTGGCCCCGGGCGACCGCGTCGCGATCGTGTCCGGCCTGCGGCCTGAATCGCTCGTGGCGGAGCTGGCAGCCGTCACGCAGGGCGCGGCGGCCGTGGCGATCGATCCCGACCTGCCTCCCGCGGCCGTGCGCCGCGCGGTCGAGGAAACGGCGCCGGCCGTCGCATTCGTGGCGGATGCTCCGGCGGGGGAGGGGTCCTTCGGAGCGCGTGCGGTACTGTGCTTCCAAGGAAAGGCAGAGGGCGCCTGGGCCTGGAGCGAAGCGCTCGATCTGGGCGGTACGCTGGACACGCCCGAGCGCGCCCAGTCCTTTCGCGCGCAGGCGCGCGAGGTGCCGGCGGATTGCCGCGCGCTCGGGTACCTGGCCGGATCGGACGGCCTTTCGCGATGCGAGTTCCTCACCCAGGCCGAGGCGGTCGAGCGGATGCGCGCCCTCCGGACGGGGTCGCCGGCCCGGAAAGGGGCCGTCGCGTACCTGTCGGCTCCCCCGACGGTGGCCGCGCGCCTCGCGCTCCTTTCGTTCGTCGTCGACGGATCGACCACTTGCGCGGTAGGGGCGCCGGGGCGCGAGGTCGCCGGGCTGCAGCCGGATTGGGTCGTGGGACCCGCCGGCGCGCCTACGAGTGGGCGACCCCCGCCTCCGGCGCCTCGCCGCGCAGGGCCACGGCTGTTCGAACGAATCCTGGCGCCGTTCCGAAGCGATGGTCGAGACGTGAAGCTCGAAAGGTAGGAGGTCCGCGATGTCCGAAGCGATCGATGCCGTGGTGAAGGAGCTTGCGAATCTGGGCTGGCGTGGGCTCCAGTCAGTGAACACGAGTCTGCCGGAGACGCCGTCGCCCGCGCCTGAGTGGGCGCCGGGGCCGCTCCTCAAGAGCCACGAACGCACGCGGCCGCCGCTCGGCTGGCCCCGCGACACCGACTCGCTCTGCCCGCGCTGCGTGGTGGAGACGCGCAACGCCATCCTGCGCGGCGAGCGCGACCTGGCCGACCTGCTGGATGGACGCCTGGGCGAGATCAAGGCGCGCATCGCGGAGGAGGACGGCCGGATCCTCATCCGCAAGACCTGCCCGGAGCACGGGGTGTTCGAGGACGTGCTCTCGATCGACCCGGAGTTCAGCCGGGTGATCGAATCGCGCTATCCGGGCCGCGACTTCCGTACGCTCGGAGACGAGCTGATCCACCGCCACGGCACCTCGTCGATCAAGTACGGCCGGGGCGCGGTGCTGACCATCGACCTGACCAACCGCTGCAACATGATGTGCAATCCGTGCTTCATGGACGCCAACCAGGTCGGGTACGTGCACGAGCTGACGCTCGACGAGATCAAGCAGATCCTCGACGACTCGATCTCCTTCAAGCCGCGCCGGCAGATGTCGGTGCAGTTCTCCGGCGGCGAGCCCACCATGTCGCCCCATTTCCTGGAGGCGTGCAGGTACGCCAAGGAGGTCGGGTACTACGCGGTGCAGGCGGCGACCAACGGGCTGCGCTTCGCGCTGGAGCCGGAGTTCGCGTACGCCGCAAAGGAGGCCGGCTTCGACCTGGCGTACTTCCAGTTCGACGGCGTGTCGAACGACGCCAACAAGCACCGGCACATCAGCAACCTCTTCGACGTGAAGCTCAAGTCGATCGAGGTGCTGCACGACGCCGGCATCGACATCGTGCCCGTGACCACGCTGGTGAACGGCGTGAACGAGACCCAGGTGGGCCCGCTGCTCGATTTCGTGCTCGCCAACTCCGACAAGATGGGCGGGATCAGCTTCCAGCCGGTCTCCTTCACCGGTCGTGACGAGGGCATCACCGACGAGGACCGGCGCCGGCACCGCTACACCATCTCGCACATGGCGCACGAGCTGCAGCGCTATTACGGCGGGAAGATCGATCCGTATCGCGACTGGTACCCGCTCGGCGCCATGGGCGGCTTCACCGTGCTGGCCGATCACCTCCGCGCGCTGAACGGACCGGATCAGCCGAGCTTCGGCGGGCTGTGCTGCTCCTGCCATCCGAACTGCGGGTCGAGCGTGCTGCTGGTCGCCAACCGCAGGACCAAGGTGTGGTCGCCGATCACGCAGTTCTTCGACATGGAGCGCTTCATGAAGGACATCGCGCTCATCTGCGACACGGGCCGCGGCAAGAAGCTGACGCTGGCGCAGGTGGCGCTGTCCTTCCTGCGCAACTTCGACGGGCGGAAGGCGCCCGCCGGGATGACGCTCCTGGAGTTCCTCAAGCTCTTCAACGGCAAGATGGGCGGCAGCCTGATGAAGAAGGAGATGGAGCAGGACTGGACCGTGCTGTGGGTGGGCGGGATGTGGTTCCAGGACTTGTGGACCTATGACTTCCGCCGCACCGAGATGTGCGTGATCCCGTACGCCACGCAGGAGGGAGAGATCTCGTTCTGCGCGTACAACACCGGCGTTGGGTGGCGGCAGATCGTCGAGAACATGCACATGGTGGCGCGCACCAAGGACTGGTTCGAGACGCGGGGACGGCACAAGATCTACGCCGGCGACCGTCCGATGGACGTGCCGGGCGTCCGCAAGCTGCCGGTGGTGAGCGACGCGCCGCAGCCGGTGCCGGGCGCGCACGTGACCGCCTGCGGTTGAGCACGGCCAGCGTGACGCGCATCTGGCACCTCGCACCGGCGTGCCAGGCGACGGCAGCCGGCGAGCGGCAATTGTAGGCGCCCCGGCGAAGGCGGCGACGGAAATCCAAGCGCGCGCGACGCGCGAAAGTACCGCGCGGTCCGCACCTGGATTTGCGTGCACGTACGGCGAGGGTCTCCTCGATTTACAGCTCGGTTGTAGAGATAAACCCCCTCAGGCGCAGGGAATTCGCCCGCGGCGCGGCTCCGGGTACGCAAGAGTAGGAGCAGAACCGATAACGTCTTCGATAACCGTAGCGGCACACAGTTTGGAACAGGTTTGAATTGTTGATCAATGACATGGAACCCTCGTACGGTGGGCAGCAACCGAGCGATCGCACGGTCGCATTTCGCGCCCGGCCCGCTCCGAGGGACGAATGAACAAGGTCATCACGACTGCTGCAGTCATTCTCTGTCTGGCGGGCTCCGCGAACGCGGGCGACGCCAAGACGTCGCACGGGCGTTCCAGTGGCATGGCGAGCACCGCGCACACCGTTCTGGTCGGGGTGGACGTGGACGCTGCCCTTCCGCTGGGTACCTACGGTGACATCAACGGCTTCGGCGGCGGCGCGCTGCTCACGATCGAGTACCCCGTGATCGAGCAGCTCAGCCTGACCGGCCGGGCCGGGTTCCAGTTCCACACCGACAAGAGCCAGACGTTCTTCGGCACCTCGGTGGACTCGCACGTGCACTCGGTCCCGGTGCTGCTGGGCGCGAAGTACTACATCATGGAGACGAACCGCCAGGGACTGTTCGCGGCGGCCGAGTTGGGCATGTTCGACCTGATGGCGAGCGCCTCGGCCGGCGGCACGTCGGCCAGCACCAGCGAGCTGAAGTTCGGCATCGGCGCTGGCGTCGGCTATCAGTGGAACCAGTGGAGCGCCCGCCTGAACGTCCACTCGCAGGACCTCGGCAACTTCGGGGACGCCGTGATGGTCACGGGCGGCGTCGGCTACCAGTTCGCCGGGTTCTAAGCCGCATTGCAGTTCGCAGGGAGGGGGGCACGCCCAGGCGGCGTGCCCCTTTTTTTTGTAAGCGGGCGAGCAGGGGCACGCCTCTCGCCAGGGCGAGCACGGATGGGCACGTTCCACTGGGGGAGCGATGCCATGCGCGTGGTCCTTTCAGCGGGAGTGGCGGCAGCGTCGGCGTCGGCGTTGGCGTTTACAGCGTGTATTGGCGCCGGAACGGCCCCGTCCGGATCGCTCGACACCCAACCTCCCCCTCGGGTCCACGATGCGCTGACCGTCTCGGTGACCGGCCCGGGCGCCGTCCGGTCGCCGTCGCTTCCGCCGGACTGCAAGGGTTCTTGCCGCCTGGAGTTGCCCGCGGGCGCACCGGTGCACCTCGAGGCTGCCGCCGACGGGAACGGCGAATTCGAAGCCTGGTCCGGCGCGTGTGCGGGGACCGGGGCTTACTGCAGGATCGTGCTCGACTGCGCGGCGCTGACGAACGCGTCCGCGTCGGCGGGGAGGAGGAAGCGCTCTTTCACCAGCTCCCTGGCAGCCTTCTCCGCCGCCTTCACGAATCCTGCGTGATCCCGGTAGCGCTCCTCCAGGGACCTCCGCGGATCGCCGCTGGCGAGCCGCTGCGCCTTGGTGGTGGCGAACGGGAAGTAGGAGCCGGTCAGCCCGCACAGGTTCGGCGCGCGGTGCCCGAGCGCGCGGATGTTCCAGCCGCTGCTGGTTCCAAGCGGAACGCGGATCTGCATCGGGCGTACGCCGGCCACGTTCAGTCCGTCCTCGTCGGACCTGGGCACGTACTGCGTGTAACGGGCCCCCAGGAGCGGCGGTTGCAGGCTGAGCGCCCCGCCGTGCTGGCCGAAGAGCGGTCCGAAGATGAGCAGGTCGAGCTGGTTCTGCACGGCAGGGAAGTTGCCGCCCGGGAATCCGGGGAACCCCGCGCGCGCGCGATCCAGCGGGACCAGGGTCCCCTGCTCGAGGCGCGGATAATTGCTGCGCGGCGGCTCCACTCCGGCGTCGGCCCAGAGATCCATCGCGACGAGCAGCGCGCGCGCGGTCTCCACGACGGTCCCGCCGGGCGTGGCGTTCGCGCACAGCGCGCTGGTGCCGGGTGGATTGGTGCGCAGGCCGGTGACTCGCATGCCATGCGCCGTGCTCGAGTTGAAGTACAGTCGCACGTTGTCCGGCAAAGCCACCGGTTCGCCCGTGCCGTCCTGCACGTTGAGCGATCCGCGCAGCTGCCAGAACTCGGTCTCCGAGTCGGTCTGCATGACGAGCGGATCGGTCGCAGGCCGCTTCATCACCCCGTCGTGGATTCCCGAGATGGGGTCGGTGGTGACGGCGTACGTCATGGGCGCGTAGCTCGACTGGAGGAAGTCGTGGCGATCGTCCTGGTCGGACCAGATGTTCGGGTCGGCGAAGCGGACGTTGATGAAGACGCGGTCCGTTCCCGCGATCGTCGGCATGATCCCGTCGAACACCTTGCGGTGCGACTCGTCCTCGTTGAAGCCCAGGTACATGAAATCGCGCAGGTACCCGCCGGTCTGCGAGGCGCCGGTCGCGTACACCCGCCGGATCCCGGTGCCGAGCGGGTTCGCGTTGCCGGAATCGTCCCGGGCCGCGTAGCGGAGGAACGACCCTACGTCCCGCGTGGTGGCGTGGCCGAGGCCCATGACGGTCGGGTTCCTCGCCGGGTAGATGAGCTCGTAGATCTTGTCGTTCTGGAGCTTGTCGAAGTAGCAGATGTCGAAAGTCGACGGGACGAGGCTCGCGCGTCCCGTCGGGCACTTTCCGAACGCCCAGTGGTCGGACGCGATCGCCACCTTGGGCGAATCGACGTCGTCGCGCACCGTCAGCACCGAATGTGCCGTGTTCGCGTCGGCCGTCTCGTACGAGCGGAACGACGCATTCCCCTCGAGGGTGAGCGTGTACGTCCCCGCGAGCGGCAGGTTCCGGTCCGAGTACTCCACCCGCATCGTGCCGACGATGGAGCTGCCGTCCGGCTGGTACGCGACCGGCAGGTTCGCGGCCAGGTTGACCTGCGTCTGCAGGACGTCGCCCTCCCACCCGGCGTCGACGATCGTGTAGCCCGCCTTGAGGTAGACGTCGTTGCTGCCGACCTGCGCGACCGTGGTCGCCGGGATGAGCGAGTCGTTCCCGCGGTTGTTGACCGTGTAGAAGATCTTCTGGTTTCCGCGCGACATGTCGAGCGGCTTCAAGATGAAGAAGGGCGTGCTGAATTCCACGAGCCCGCGGCCGTTCCTCGGCGCCCGCTCGACGTCCACGATGATCGCGTTCAGCGGATCGCGCGGATCCACCTCCATGTACGCCGTGCCGGTGAGCCGCTCGTAGGGACCGGCGCTGTCCCAGGCGACCCCGCCGACGAATGCCTGGCGGCCCTCCACCACGAATGCGACCACGCGCGCGTCCGCGTTGCGGGGCAGGACGGATGCCGCGGACAGGCCGAGGGCAAAGATCAGACAACCTCGCTCGATTCTGGATTTCATCGGAGTTCCTCCTCCACGTCGGCCGATCTCTGCGTTCAGTCCTCGTCTTCGTCGCGGTCGCCATGGCCGTGGCCGCGGGCGCCAGTGCAGACGAAGCTCGCGGCGTCGTTCGGATCGCCGGTCCCGCTGTACCTGGGTAACTCCGGATACGCGCAGAGCGGCCTGGTGAGCAGGATGGTCCGGGTGGTTGCCGCATTGTCCGTGTACTTGGTCGCGACCATCCCCTTCGGGGCCACTCCGTTCTCCACCCAGTTCTCGAGCGCCGTCTGGATGTCGTGAGTGGCGTCGCGGACCGGCGGGATCTGCTGCCCGACCGCGCCGAAGCTGGTCGCTCCAGGGCCGAAGTAGCAGTGCGTCATCCCGGGAACCATGAACAGCCGGTAGAACGACTGCGTCTTGCGCAGGCCGCCCATCTCCTCCACGACCGAGTCGTAGTACTCGGGGCTGTACGCGGGCTGCAGGGTCTGATCGTTCCAGCCGTGGTACTGGATGATCTTGATGCCCCGCTTCCTCGCCGCCGAGAGGTCGGTCTCGATCGCGTTGCCGAGGGTCCCGACCCTGAAGTCGGCATAGGCCATGTCGCTGTCGAAATTGAAGGATCGATAGTCCCAAGCCGGGTTTTCGAAGACGAGATTTGCGAAGTAGCCCTGCCCGAGACCCGAGGCGGTGGTGTTCGTGACCAGGCCGCCCCATCCAGCTTCGGCGCCGAGCGCGAACCCAGGGAAGATCTTGCGGCCCGTCCGCGGATTGGCGGGTCCCGCGTAGATCTTCTTCAGCGCGTCGAGCTGAGGCTGGGTGAGGCACGAATTGCTCTCGGCCCCCTGGCAGAGCAAGGTCGCCGGATCGAACTCGCACCGGCTCGGGTCCGCGATGACGCCGTCGGGGAGCCCGTCCTTCGCGTCGCAAGCGGCGACCACCGCCGCCGTGATGAACGGCAGCTTGGCCGGCGGGATCGCCGCCCCGGGCGCGCTGAGCGCCTGGGCGTTCCAGACGAAGCCGGCATTCGAGTGCGACTGGAAGTTCCACGGCGCTCCGACGACGAACCCGTCGTAGTCGTCGGGGAACCGCTGGATCTCGAGCAACGCCTGCCGTCCGCCGTTCGAGCACGAGTTGAAGTAGGAGTGGGTGGCCCCCCGCCCGTAGAACGCCTTGATCAATCCCTTGGCCGCCACGGTCACCAGGTGCTTCGAACGATAGAGGTAGTCGATGGCCCGTTCCCGGTGACCGACGGCCCACCAGGTATCCGACGCGACGTGCCCGGTGTCGGTCGACGCGGTGGCGTAGCCTCGCCGGACCAGCTCGTCGAGCCCTCCGTCGAGGCCGAGCCGCGTATAGTTGAGGGCCCCCGCATATCCGCCCTCACCGGAGGAGAGGAACTTCCCATTCCAGGTGGCGGTCGGCAACCAGACCTCGAAGTAGATGCGCGAATCGGAGGTCGGCTGGCTGAGCCCTTGCACGCGGCAGAACGCGGGGAGGTTCGTCAGGGTCTGGTTCGCCGGCGTGACCAGCGTGCCCGAAGTCACCACGGTGGCGGCCGTGACGGTCGTGTTGCCCTCGAAGGTGAGCGCCGTCAGATCGCCGCAAGCGAGGCGCTTGCCTTCTCCTCCATGTCCTTCGCGTGCGAGCGCGGCGCCGGCCGCGAGCAGCAGCGTGAGCGCTGCGGCGATGCTGGAGCGGACAGACACCTCGGGGCAACCGGTCATGACGGGATCTCCTCGGGCTGGTTGTGCTCGGCGGATTGCAGGGGGCGCGGCCGATGGGACGGCTGCTATTGCGTGGCGACTTCGCTAGTCAAGCCGCATCGAGTCGCCGCGATTCGCGGCTATCGCCCTTGCAAAACTTGCTGGCAGATGGAGCGGAGCCTCGATCGGTCAGGCACGAGCCATCAATCGACGCGCGCAGTGCGCGTGATCTCGCCCATCCGCCCGCTCTGGAAGTCGCGCACGGCCTGGACGAGCTCGTCCTCGCTGTTCATCACGAAGGGCCCGTAGTGCGCCACGCGCTCGCGCAACGGCTCTCCCGCCAGAAGCAGCAGCCGCGCCTTGCCTCCGCGCAGCCGGACTGCGTCACCGGAACCGAGCACCGCGAGCTGCCCTTCGGCCACCTCGCGCTCACCCACGCGCGCAGAGCCCTCGAACACGTAAACGAGCGCATTCTGATTGCTCGGGACCGGAACGGTGACGTCGGCGCCCTCATCGAGCGACCAGTCCTGGTAGACGATCGGCGTCTGGGTGTCGATCACGGCCTTGGCTCCCAGCGCCTCACCTGCCACCACGCGCACCCGCGCCTTGCCGTCGGCGCTGGCAGCCTGCGGGATCTTCTGCGCAGGCACTTCCTGGTACCGGGGGCGCGTCATCTTCAGATTCGCGGGCAGGTTGACCCAGATCTGGAACCCGTGCACCCGCCCGCCCTCCTCGCGGATGCGGCGGGACGGCATCTCGGAATGGATGATCCCCGCTCCGGCGGTCATCCATTGCACGTCTCCGGCCCGGAGCACGCCGCGATGGCCGGCCGAGTCCTCGTGCTCGAACTCGCCCGCGAGGGCATACGTGACGGTCTCGAATCCCCGGTGGGGATGGTCGGGAGCGCCTACCGCCTCGCCCGGCCCGTAATCGACCGGGCCCATCTCGTCGATGAGCAGGAAGGGATCGACCATCTCCAGCTCCTCGCTGGGCAGCGGGCGGCGGACGACGAAGCCAGCTCCCTCGAGCTGACGATGGGCGGTGACGACTCTGCTCGGCTCGCGGATCGACATGTGCGGTAGATGTCCCAGGGCCTGCTTTGATTCGCCTGGATGAGCGCGGCTTGCCGCCGCCTGTTATGGAGGCTCGTCATGAGGGCAGAAGAGAGCTCCGTTCAGGTGGAGCAGAAAGAGCATCGAGGCGCCTTCTTCATCGAGAGAGAGGGGCGACGCCTGGCCGAGCTGACGTTCTCGGCGACTCCGGACCGGAAGCTCGTGATCCTCGATCACACCGACGTATCGGAGTCGCTCCGCGGTCAGGGAATCGCCCGCAAGCTGGTGGAGGCTGCCGTCGCCTGGGCGCGCCGGACGAACGTGAAGCTCATGCCGCTCTGTCCCTTTGCGAAGGCGGTGTTCGACAGCGAGCCGGAGTTCGGGGACGTCAGGGCCTGACGGAACGACTGAGTCAAGGCCCACACCACCCAGCATGAGGAGACGCATGTCCTCATCCTCGCGGGCCTGCTCTGATCCTGCGGCCCAGTGTGCACACGCTGGTCTGGTCACGAGGGCCGTCCGTAGTGGGTCTTTCGTTCGAGGGCTCGGCGATGAGGAACGAGAAGGCGATCGTCAGGGATATCTGGCCTACCCCGCTCCGCCCTCTCTGCCAACGTGCGTGAGACACCGCCTCCCGGAAGTTTAGTGTAGAGGGCGACGAAGGCAGGGTAGATGGAAACGATGGCGCAGGTACCGCAGGAAGAGCACGCTGTCGAGGTGACGGAGAAGGCGAAGCGGCGACAGTATTCGGCCGCGTACAAGCTGAAGATCCTGCACGAGGCGGACGCCTGCACGAAGCCGGGCGAGCTCGGTGCGATGCTGCGGCGCGAAGGCCTGTACTCGTCGCACCTGGCTGCGTGGCGCAAGGCCCGGGCGAAGGGTGAGCGCAAGGGCCTTGAAGCGAAGCACCGAGGTCCGAAGGCCACAGCGGCTGATCCGAGCGCCCAGAAGCTGGTCGAGCAGGAGCGGGAGATGGCGCGCTGGAAGGCTCGCGCCGAGCGCGCCGAGGCGAGATCCAAAAAAAAGTGGCTTCGCTGCTGGGAATCGATCTCCCCGAGAGCGGCGGGAAGCGCTCATGAACACCGTCACCGCGATGAGCCTGGCGGTCGGCGTGGCGGCCGTCTGCGCCGCGGTAGGAATCGCCCGCGCCAGCTACTACCGCCGGCTCAAGCCCAGCCAGCCGCGGTCGCGCAAGATCCCCTCGAGGAAGCTGGCTGACGAGGAGCGCGAGGCGCTGCTCGCCATCCTCCACGAGCCACGCTTCGCCGACCTGGCGCCGGCGGAGGTCTACGCGACCCTCCTCGACGAGGGCCGCTACCTCTGCTCGGAGCGCACGATGTACCGGCTGCTCGCCGAGAACAGCGAGATCCGCGAGCGGCGCAACCAGCTCCGTCACCCGCGCTACGCGCCGCCCGAGCTGCTGGCCACGCGCCCCAACCAGCTCTGGAGCTGGGACATCACCAAGCTGCTCGGCCCGGCCAAATGGACCTACTATTATCTCTACGTGATTCTCGACGTGTTCAGCCGCTACGTGGTCGGCTGGATGGTCGCGCACCGGGAGACGGCCGCGCTCGCCGAGCGACTCATTGAGGAGAGCTGTCGGCGCCAGCAGATCAGCAAAGGCCAGCTCACCATCCACGCCGACCGTGGGACGTCGATGACTTCCAAGCCGGTGGCGCTGCTGCTCAGCGACCTGGGCGTGACCAAGAGCCACTCGCGACCGCACGTCTCCAACGACAACCCCTACTCGGAGGCCCAGTTCAAGACCCTCAAGTATCGGCCTGCCTTCCCCGAGCGCTTCGGCTCGCTCGAGGATGCGCGCGGCGCCTGCGGCGACTTCTTTGGCTGGTACAACCTCGAACACCACCACTCGGGGCTCGGGCTGCTCACCCCGCACGACGTGCACCACGGCCTCGGCCCTGCACGCATCGAGGAGCGCGCGGCGACCCTCGCTGCCGCCTGGCGTGCTCACCCTGAGCGCTTTCCGCACGGCCCGCCCACGCCGCCGGCGCTGCCCACCGAGGCATGGATCAACAAGCCCCAGCAGCTCGCCGCGCTCGCGTCCCAAGCGCTCGCGCCAACCTTGATCGAGCCCTCTCCTCCGCTCGATCACACCCTCACGACTGGAAGTGCCGCGACCACGCAAGCGGAACAGTAAACTCGATCAAGCGGTGTCTCATTATCGTTGACAGGTTCCGGCTGCGGTCATCCCTTCGGGAGGACGTTTTGGTGGCACAACCCATTCGCGAGGAAGTGCGTGCATTGCGGGTTGCCAAAATGAGCAGCAGACTGAAGCAACGTTTCGGCGATACCGGCCGGTGCGCCTGAACTCAGTCCGGCAGCGGTTGGAGCGACATACCCGGCTGGTCGGATGGAAGACGAAGGATGGAACACCGAGCTGCAGGTGCAACGATGATGATCGGGCCGTCTGTGGCAAGCAGGGGAATGCGTGTGCCAACGCGTCGGCTGGATTCTGGTGGGTGGCGTCCTGTTGTGGCAGTGAGCTGGGAGAGGAGACCATGCGGTTCGAGCGAGAAGTGCCGCGCAACGCGGAGGCGGTATCGCCATCGGAACTGAAGGAAGGCTCAGTCTATTTTGCGGTCCAGTTTCTCGACGAAGGCATGTTCACTCCCGAAATGGAGGCGCTCGTCTTCATCGGCAGGAATCTCGGTTCTGGAGATACGGATGAACTCTATTTCCAGGACGCCGGTTCGTATAGGGCCGGAGTCCGTTACGGGGCGGCAACGGCGGCCGAAGATGCTGTCTTCTATCGACAGTCGGGGACGGAGATAAGCCACATCTTTGAGTATGAACGCGCGGTTGACGTGCTTCTCAGGTGTCTATTTTATTTAGACGTCGAAAGCGAACGAGTGCCGAAACGGAGTGAGGCGCAAGGCTCGCGAAGTCCTGGAAGCCCGCCGCTCAGGCCATCCCGAGCAATTGCCGCAGTACGTAGGGGAGGATCCCTCCGTGCCGGTAGTACTCCACCTCGATGGGCGTATCGATCCGGACCGTGACCGGCACCTCGTCGGTCTTGCCGGACTTCCGGTGGATGACAAGCCGGGCCTTCCCGCGGGGTTGAGGTTCGGCGATGCCGAGCAGATCGAAGGTCTCGCTCCCGTCCAGCTTCAGCGTCGCCGCGTCGGTGCCCTCCGCGAATTGGCAGGGGAGGACGCCCATCATG
>WNEY01003529.1_pt1 | contig 13985 bp, 14 predicted proteins | sample 5400531 | NCBI WGS metagenome assembly WNEY01 (sample SAMN13153338, study PRJNA577476) | soil metagenome | isolation source: 200 cm saprolite under Douglas fir tree site 1 | place: USA:California | collected 2015-04-18
CGACATTGCCGGTCGCGAGCAAAAGAATGCAGCTGGCGCGAACGTTCGCCGTGCCGACCGAGAACTGCGTTTGGCCCATCGCCCAAATCAGGCAAGCGGGCTTGTCCTTGGCGAATTTTTCGGCGACGCGCTTTAACTGCTCGCCGGGTACGCCGGTGACCCGCTCAACTTCCTCCGGATTCCACTTGGCGGCCTCCTTACGGATTTGGTCCATGCCGTAGACGCGTTGTTTGATGAACTCTTTGTCTTCCCAACCATTCTCGAAAATGTGCCAGAGCATGCCGTAGATGGTCGCGATGTGCGTTCCGCCGCGGACGCGAACATATTCCGTCGCATGTGCAGCGGTACGGGTAAGGCGCGGGTCAACTACGATGAAATTCGCCCGATTGAGCTCCTTGCCTTCCAAAAGATGTTGCAGCGACACCGGATGCGCTTCCGCCGGATTGCCGCCCATGAACATGAGCGTCTTGGAGTTGCGGATGTCATTGTAGCTGTTGGTCATCGCACCGTAGCCCCAGGTATTGGCTACGCCGGCAACCGTGGTCGAATGGCAGATCCGCGCCTGGTGATCCGAATTGTTGGTGCCCCAGAAGGCCGCGAACTCGAGCCGAGCCAATAGACGGAATCGGGACCCGACTTCGCGCGGATTTCATTGAGCTTGTCGCCGATCTCGTTGATCGCCGTATCCCACGAGACACGGGTCCACTTTCCGTCCACGAGCTTCATCGGATATTTGAGGCGGCGGTCGCCATGGACGAGTTCGCGCACCGAAGCGCCCTTGGCGCAGTGCGAGCCGCGGCTGATCGGGCTATCCCAACCGGGTTCCTGACCGATCCATACGCCGTTGGAGACTTCGGCGACAACCGTGCAGCCGACCGAACAATGTGTGCAGATAGCCTTGGTCGAAGTGACGACGGCGCCGGGCGCTGCGGGGGGACCCGCTTCTGCGCGTTGCACGCTGACGAGCGGCAACGCACCGAACGCGGCTAAACTGCCGGCCGCCAAGCCCGAGCGGCGTAGAAAGGTACGGCGATCGAGGCCGCCGCCCGAATGACTTCCAAACGCTGTGGCGAGGTTGCCGCGGCGCGCTTCGCGTTCCGTTCTCTTGATCAGCACGGCTGCCTCCCTTAGCTCGGATAACGATTGACCCGGTAAAAGGTCTTCACGTGATTGGTTTCCTGGTAGCGGGCTTTCCGCTTTTCATCGTTGTTCTCGGTATCAGCTTTGGCCCCGGTTGCGAGCGGAGCTGCGACCGCGAGACCGGCACCCGCTCCCATCGCACGTAAAAATTCGCGGCGGCCTACCTTGGTTTTCTTTCCCTTATCCATCGCCGTCTTCCTCCTTGAATTTCTTCGCGCCGGCTCATGCCGCCAGCGCAAAAGCCTCAGCTTCTATTTCCACGAACACCCGGCCGAGCGTTCCGACCCGGCGGTAGAATTTCGCGCCCTTGGCGTTTTCAAGATCGAGGAAGAAACGCGCGGCCCAGGGCTTGATATGCCGCTCGAAAATCTTCCGGTCCGTTCCTGCCGGTGCTGGCAAGCGTCCGCTCGACAGACCCGCCATCACTTCGAACAGAATCGAAATGTGATCCTCGGGTTCATAAATGTTTTTTGCGCGCTCGATGCCAAGCGCGGCCAAATCACCGCGCAGCCGAGCGAGCGGCCGCTCATGCAGGAAGCCGGTCAGATAAAAAGACCCATAGGGAAGCAATTCGCCACGGCCGAGCCCGATGAAGAGATCGAAAAACTCGCGCTCGATATCTTCGACCGTGGTTTCGCTCGCGGCTTCGGCGAGTTCCGCGTGCAAGAGCCCGAGCGGGCTGGGGTCGGCGCGCAAATCGCCGATGCGTTTCAAAAGATCGGCGCTGGGCGTTCTCGCCAGCGTTGCTGCAATCAGCGCGTATTCACGCGCACGGGCTGCGTCGGTCTCATTGACCTCCGCGGAATTTTCTTGGCTGTCGCCATAGAGATCGGGGCGCAATTTGCCGCGCGAAACGCCGGTCGCGGTCTCGACCGCGATCACGCGTTCGGCGGGAACTCGAACCCAATTCGAAACGGAAGGCTGGGAAATGCCTAAACGGCGGGCAAGTTCCGTCACGCCACCCGCGGAGCGAAACGCTTCGTTGAGTCCCGGGTCGCGCACGCGACCTCCTTGTTCTTAGGCTCGCCCCCTAGATCGGAACGTTTTCAAACCGCGTTGTTCGGAAGCGTTCCAAACAAAATGGTATTCCACTCCCGCAATAGGTCAATAGGTTCCCGCTATAGCGTTTCGTCGGAAGCCTTCGTGCTATTTGGGCAGCGCACCGCCATGCCCGCGCCGGGGACTGGGATCATTGGTCTTTTTGGTCGCAGTCTCGTGTTGCGCCGCAATATGCTCGCGCTGCGCGTCCGCTTGCGCCACAAAATTCCGTGAAGGCTGAACATTTATTTTCTCGGGAGCACTGAGTTCAGCAACTCGCTCGGCAGTGCCGGCTTTCGGCACGATATTATCTTCCTTCCCTTCCTTCGCTTTGTCCGCCTCGGGTAGCGCGATGTGCGCGAACATTTGCGTCACGATTTTTCGCAGCTCATCGGTCATTTGCAGCGGGCCGAAGCCCGGCATGCTGTCTGGCTTCGTGAAATCCCAGGAATTTTCCGAGATGCCGATGAAGTCGCGGATCGCGGGGTCGGTCCTCCAGGCCCGTCGGAGGGCCGCACGCGTCAGTTCCTCCGGCACGCCAGGCGCCAGGAACGGGCGGATGTCGGTGCCGGCGACGATCGATTCAATCGGCGGAAGACTTTTGATATCGAAAACGGGGTCGGTCGCTTTTTCGTGTTTCGCCGGGGCGGTGGTTGTGTGGCTTCTTCCTTCGACGTGCGGTTTTACATCGGCCTCCTCCCGATCGGCGGGCTTCTCGACAGAATCCTTAGCGGGCTCCGCTGCTTTCTGTTTCCGGCGCGACCAGCGTTTGAGAAATTGTTCCTGCTCGCTCATTCGTCGCTTCCTCGTACGCGGCTTTTGCGGCCCATCGAATCGGGGTCGGCCCGGTCACGCTTGCGCTTGAAAAACGGCCGGTCGACGTGATGCTCCGTCACGAAGGCGGCGATCCGCTCCTTGATCGTCTCGGGCATCGCGACCGGCTCGACGAGATCGGTGCCGGGTTCGGTCATCGCTTCGCCCTCCGACGGATCGGCCGTCACGACGAGCAATTCATAGGGCGGTGTGACGCCGGTAGGGCGCAGGACAACCCACAAGGCGGGCACACCGGTTGCGAGATTGTCGCGATACTGCGTCGTCTCGGAGACATGCAGTTCGATGTCCGTATGCCCCGCGTAGTATGTCGCGCTGTCCCCGTCTTCCTTGAGCATCGTCCATGGCCCGGCTGCGGGCTCGCCGGGCAGCACCGCGACAGGACGCCAAACGAAATCGATCCATGCATTCTTCGCCTTGCGCCGTTCCACGACGACGCCGACCGGAATGCGGACGAGCGGGGCGGCGCTCAACTGACCGCCTCCAGATGCCGGACCGGCAGACCGGTCACGAGGTTTTGCGGCTTCATGCGCAGCACTTTCTCCTGCGTCATGGCGAGAATGAGATAGACCGGTTCGCCGCCGACTGCTTCGGCGGCTGCCCTCGGATCGCGAAACCGCAGTGTATGAAGTGCGGCGATGCGCTCGCGGGTGCGGCTATCGACCTCTTCGCCGTTCCACAGCAAATCGCCGATCTGGGTGCCTTCGGCGTCGAGGCCCACATACCAGGTGAAATTGGCGTTTTTCACCTCTACGAAAGGTGCCACATCGACCTCGACCGCGATGAGATGTTCGATCCAAACGGCGATCACCTCTCCCAGCGCCGCCTGGCCGCGCCGGCCGGCGGTCAGATCCAGCGCCATGTCGAACTGATCGCTGCGCTCGAAATAGCTTTCGGCATTTTCCTCGGACAACACGTCGATTTCGGCGGACACCTCGAGCCCCAACATGGCGACGAGCGGCGAAGTCGGCGCGGGGTTGGAGCCCGCGATTCTCTCCTCGTCGGCCGAAAGCAGGGAGCCTTCGTGCAGCGTCAGCCGCTGCGGCCGGAAAAACAGCTCCGCCGCGCGCAGTTGAAACACATCTTCGCAATCGTCGAGCGCGTTTCGCAGGATGACGTGAACGAGCTGATTGAAGAAAATTGGCGGCGTGCGCCCGATCCCGCCGCGCACGAGCGCAAGATAAGCGGCCTCGATCGTCGGGTGACACAGGAGATGATCGCGGAAATTGATTACTAGTGTCCAATTCTCGCGTGCGTCCGCATCGGCAATCGCCGCGATGTCATCCTTGCCGACTGGCCGGCGCGGGTCCGCGAGCAGTGCCGCGTGCAGTGTCTTCTCGACGACACAGGCTTCTGGCGGCGGCGCAAGCTCCGGCCGCGCGAAATAGACCTTGAGAAACTCGTCGGTGAGGACAAGGCCGCCGCCCTCGCCGCGGTCGAGCAAATGATGCCCGCAGGAGAGCCAGAAATCCTTCATTTCCGTTTCTCACCGGCAAGGCTGACAAGATCGACCCGTTCGCCCGGGCTCTCATCCTCGCCTTCGACTTCGAGGAAAGAGAAAGCGCGCAGCGGCTTCGGCCCGCCGCGCGGCTGCAAAGAGCGGAATGCCTCGCGGATCGCGCCGTCTTCGTGCACGCGACGGACGGCGATCAGCGTATCGGCCGGATGATCGCAGAGGGATTGCGCGAAGGTAACTTCTTCCTCCGCCGCAGTACGGCCAACGACCAGATCGGGGGCGCCGAAATGCGTGACCAGTTGCTGCGCAAGCGTTTCGACGACATTCGCCCGGTCGCTTGGCTTTGCTTCGACGATCTGCACGAGCGTGGACCAGCCGAGCGAATCGATGCCGAGAAATCCGCCACGAAACGCCGCGCGTGATTTACCCTCAAGCTTTGCTGGATCGGTATTCCAAAACGCAAAAACACCGGATACAGCCCACTCTCCGGGCTCAGCCGCACGCTCGAACACGAACGTGTCCGAAGGATCGAGACGAATGGTGCGCAACAACTTCACGAGAGCATCTCTCCCGATTCCGCATCGAGCCATGAGGGCTTCGCGAGCGCGAGTAGAAGTTTTTTCTTCGCGACGTCCGCCTTACCTTTCTTTCGGATCAACAGATCGCCGACGCCGTCGATCATGCGCTCGACTCCTTCTTCGGCCGGAAGGCGCGGAAGATAGGATCTGGCAACCTGCGCAAAATTATCCTGCTGCCAGGCGTCGACCGTCGCCATTAAATGGCGCGCGAAAGTTTCGACCAGGCGGCCCGGCCCCAGCTCCTCGAAGCCTTCGTCCTCAAGCGCCGCGAGATGCGGGTTCAGCCCCGGCTCGGCAAGGTCCATGATCACTGTCCGTAGCATTGCGCCGAACACAAGCCACTCCGGCCGCTTGTTCTCTTCGCTCTTTTTTGGCCAAGCGAGCCGCCCGCCGCCGACCAGCCCGCCATCGACGAAAATCGCATCAGGCCATTCGAAATTGATCAGCGTCTCGGGCGGCGCGTGAACCGCGAGCGCGTCGGCGAGCGCGCTCATCCCCGCATAGATCGCACGGCGGGCGGAAGTTAACGGTTCGTCGGGCTCCAGCACCAAAGCGAATTCGACGAGATCGAAACGTCCGACCCATACCAGTGTGCCCGCGCCTTCCTTGCGCGCGATTTTTTGCGCATGCTCGAAAGCGCGGCCCGCCTCCCGCAGCGTCACTAGGCGGAAGGCCGGCGGCAGATCGAGATTGGCCCCGAACTTCTCACGAATTCGCGAGCGCACGTCGGTCGGCATTTCCACTCTACTCCCGGGACTTACTTTATGACGATTATAACTATAGCCTGCGCCGCAAGCTAGCGAGGCCCCACGAAAATAGGGCTTTTGCCGGTGCCTGGAGGTTCGATGACGCCTCGATCGCGGAAAGTTTTTGTCTGTTCGTGCGAAGGCACGATGCCGCTCGACGCCAATGCGATACGCAAAGGCTGCCGCGGCGCGGAGGTCGAAACGGCTGATCATCTCTGCCGCGCCGAAGCCGAGCGCTTTCGAAAAGCCGCCGCGACAGGCGAAGCCATAACTGTCGGCTGCACGCAGGAAGCGCCGCTCTTTTCCGAGATCGCAGGAGAAACCGCAAACAGTGGCCCGATTGTTTTCGCAAACATTCGCGAAACGGCGGGGTGGTCGCCGGACGCCAAAAAAGCCGGGCCCAAAATGGCAGCGTTGCTCGCTGCCGCCGCCGAGCCGATGCCGGAGACGCCGCTCGTCGGCTTGAACAGCGAGGGCGTGATCCTCGTCTATGGCCGTGACGAGCACGCGATCGAAGCGGCAAAACTTCTGAAGGACCGGCTCGACGTCACAGTGTTGCTGTCGAAGCCGAGCGACATCGCGCCGCCGCGCGTTAGCGAATTTCCGATCGTGAAAGGTACGATCCGTTCGGCGAAAGGCCATCTCGGGGCGTTCGAACTCACCGTCGACAATTATGCGGCGCCTTCGCCGTCCTCGCGCGGCACGCTGACGTTCGGGGCTGCCCGCAACGGCGCCGTGTCGCATTGCGATCTCGTGCTCGATCTATCGGGCGGTACACCTTTGTTCCCGGCCGCCGATTTGCGCGACGGCTATTTGCGTGCCGATCCCGGCGATCCTTCCGCCGTGCTCCGTGCGGTCTTGAAGGCCGCCGATCTTGTCGGAACGTTCGATAAGCCGCGCTACATCACCTTCGCCGACCATCTGTGCGCGCATTCGCGCTCGCGCATCGTCGGTTGCCGCCGCTGCCTCGATCTCTGCCCGACCGGCGCGATCGTGCCGAACGGCGATCACGTCCGGATCGACGAAAATATTTGCGCCGGTTGCGGCGCCTGCGCCGCCGTCTGTCCGACGGGCGCCGCCTCCTACGCGCTGCCGCCCGCCGACGCGCTGATGCGCAAATTGCGCACGCTGCTTACGGTCTATCGCGAAGCGGGCGGCACGCGGCCGATTCTGCTTTTGCACGACGCCGCGCATGGCGACGAATTGATTGACACGCTCGCGCGCCACGGCGAAGGATTGCCCGCGAATGTGCTTCCGCTCGCCGTGAACGAAGTGACGCAAATCGGAATCGAGGTCGTTGCCGCAGCCTTCGCTTACGGCGCTACGGCGTTACGCTTTCTCCTGCGTGCGAAGCCGCGCCACGATGTGAGCGGGATCGCGAAAACGGTCGCGCTCGCGAAACCCATACTCGCGGGCCTCGGTTTTGGCGCGGGCCGCGTTGCCACGGTGGAGACCGACGACCCCGACGGGCTCGGAAAAGCGTTGCGCGAAATCGAAACGGGCGATGCCGTGAAAAATCCTGCAAGCTTCCAGCCAATGGGCGCGAAGCGCGACGTGCAGCGCCTTGCCTTGCGCGAATTGCAGCGCGCCGCTCCAGCGCCGGTCGATGTTATCGCGCTCCCAGAAGGCGCGCCTTACGGCAAAGTCGAGATCAATGTCGAGGGCTGCACGTTGTGTCTTGCTTGCGTTTCCGCCTGTCCGACCGGGGCTTTGGGCGACGACCAAGAAAGGCCGTTGCTCAAATTTTCGGAAGACGCTTGTGTGCAATGCGGACTTTGCAAAGCGATCTGTCCCGAAAAAGTGATCAGCCTAGTGCCGCAGCTCGATTTCCGCGCCGCGACCGCGGCGGCGCGTCTACTGAAGCAAGAAGACCCGTTTTACTGCATTAGCTGCGGCAAACCGTTCGGCACCAAAAGTACGATCGAGCGCGTCGCCGCCAAGCTCGAAGGCAAACACTGGATGTTCACGAATGCGCCGCAGCGGCTCGACGTGCTGAAGATGTGCGACAACTGCCGCGTGATTGCGGTCACCAAGGATTCGCTAGACCCGTACGGCGGGCCGCCGCGCCCCAATGTGCGCACGACCGAGGATTATCTGCGCGAACGTGAAGAGCGCGAGCGCAAGAGTTAATTGCCCTTATGGCCAGGCTTTTCCCGAGGGGCCATCCACGTCTTTGCAGCGGACTAAGGCGTAGTTGCGCGGCACAAGGCCCGGCATGACAAAAAGGGTTATTTCGGTTTTGTCGCTTTTTGCAGAAAGCGCACCAGCGCGTCGCGATCTTCCGACGCACCTATTTTTTGCTCCGGCATCTTGGTACCGGGAGTGTAGGCCGCGGGACCGACTTCGAACAATTTTGCGACTGTCTCCGGCGTCCACACGATATTGAGCTGCTTCAGCGCGGGTGAAAAATTGTAACCCGGCTGCGTTGCGATCCTGCGGCCGAAAATTCCGGCAAGTGTCGGCCCCGCGCGACTGCCCTCGTCCGGCGTCAGCGTGTGACAGGCGACACAGGCACGAAACACTTCCGCGCCGCGGTCGCCCGCGTAGGCCGTGAGCGGATCTTCCGGCCCGCCCATCGAAACCGAGCCGAGATGGTCGCCGCTCAAAGCATCCCAGCGGCGCACAAGCCTGTCGGTGCCGCCCGTGATCAGTGTGTGATTGTCCGGCGCGAAAATGACCGACCAAACCGGAAGGCCGGGGCCGATAAGCGTGCGCGTCAGATTCCGGCTCTTGCGTTCGACGATTCCGACCGAGCCACGAATTCCCGCGGCCGCGATCAAATTGCCATCACCCGAGATCGCAAGGGAAATAATCGGCGACGGTCCGATTTCAACATCGCCGTGTTGCTCACCTTGCGGCGAAAGAAAATAAATCCTTCCGTCCGCCCCCGCGGCAAGGATCTCTCCATCCTTGGCGATGCCAACGGTATTCATCGGCGCCGGCAACGTGACGATTAAGGGTGAACGTTTGCCGATGAGTGGCCATATGCGCACCGTCGCATCATAGCCGGCGCTAACCACGGACTTACCATCCGGTGTGAACGCGACACTGTTGACATTTTGCTGATGGCCTTTGAGCACTTGTGGCGGTCCACCTGCAATGGGCCATATGCGCACCGTGTGATCCCACGACGCGGATGCAATGAGGGAGCCGTCGGGAGAAACGGCGAGCGAAACGATCGGACCTTGGTGGCCCGCGAAAATCTTGGCCGGTTGTTGTTCGCCCGGCCGCCAGATCGCGACGCGACCGTCTTCGCCCGCTGTTGCCATACTGCCATCCAGCATGATCGCGACGGCGTTCACAGCTCCATCGTGATAGCGCATTACCTGCTCGGCGGCATTGCGCACGAGCGACCAGCGGATGGCGGAGCTATCGAAACTTCCCGAAATAGCCGTACTGCCGTCATTCGAAATGGCGAGCGCTCGCACTGGGCCGCCATGGCCGCGTAGTTGGGCGTGCGCCGCGTCGTCAGCAACCAGGAAGGTGAAAAGGCAAAAAATAATGCTAAAAACGATTATACCAAGTTTCATTGCGCAACTCGAAAGCTCCGTTCGTGGGCAGATTTATCACGGATGCGGCGATTGCGGAATCGTCTTGAGATCGGCGCCGCAATCATCCATATTTCTCCGAGACGAGCCCGCAAGGCTCGCATAGGGAGGTGTTCAACATGCGCGCTTTTCTTATTTCCATCGCCGCTATGATTGTCATCGGCATCGTTTCGGTGTTTGCGCTGGGCACCCTTCAGAAATCGTCCGGCGCTGCTTACTCGACACAAGGCACACGGGTATCGTCCTCCTCCTATCTACGCCGTATCGCACAGGCAAGCATGGAAAAGGTCGGTCTGAAGACAAAGGCCAGCAATAGTGGAGGCCTTAACATTGGCAGTATGGCCGGCGGCGAGGAAAAGGATACATGCCAGGAAATCAGCGCCTGGCAGGCCATCTTCATTGATTTTGGCAATCAGTCCGAAGATGAAGTGGCGTGCGGGTCGTAGAGAATGGGAACTGGTGCTAGGGACGGAATCGAACACGTTCAAAATAACTTGAAATACCTGACCGACTGTCTGGTTTGCGCGAATTGTACCCGCAAGCGTACCCGCACTATTTCTGCCTCAAACGGGAATCGATCCACGGACTGACGCGCACCCTCAACGATGCGAGCCCGGAGCGGGATGATGTGACCTATTCATCATCCGCAGCATCTCGGGACCTGTACCTATCGAGCAAGTCAAGCAATTTGAAAGCAGCCTAACCCAGGCTCTCGCACCTACGGTCCGCGTGACGAAAGAGGCCGCCAACTGAGGCGGCCTCGATCCAGCTTCGCGCGTGGCGCAACTATGAAAGATACCAGAACGCCATGCCTGCAATCACAAGCAACACGATAACCATTCCCGCTATTTTCATGGTTGCATCGAATGCAGCATTCTCAGTGTCGGTCATGGGATGATCGCTGTGCGTCGTCATCGAAACCTCCATTGTCCGCAAGCGGCCGTGATTTCGACGGGCCGCCAGCAGGCGTGCCTTTATAACTAAAGTCGCAGATTGTTGGTTCCAGTAAAAACTCTCAATTTCAAAAGGACCACCGATTCCAGTGGGGTATCGAAAGGGGGCAGTATCGCCCCACCAAGAGGAACAGACCGGCAAACCGGCACATTTGCTGAACGTGGTAGGGGGCGTGTGATTGGCCGCTGATGCCGATGGCAGCTTCGGATTAAAAGCCAACGTGACGCCCTCAAATTGCGATGTACGCTATTACGCCGATAACAGACATTGATCGGTTACCTTCACACGTCCGGTAAGTGCCAAGAATAGACATGCTGCCTAAAAAATCGTCGGTTGGTCTGCCCCCTTGCTTTTAACTGCAATCGGATTTCAAATTATCCGCCATCGGGATTGGCCGTGGGGGATGACATGGCTCAGATATTTGCTGCGATAAGGCGTGGAAAAGTCAAACCAGGCATGGCCGACGAATTTGCGAAGCGCGTCAAAGCGGGCGCACTGCCGGCCATGCAGAAGATGGACGGTTTCAAGGGTTATTACCTGGTGGTTGGTGCAGACGATATGATCATTGCCGTGTCGCTATTCACCAATAAGGCTGTTGCGGAAGCGTCAACGCAGACTTTGATGCCATGGATTAAGAAAAATCTCGGGCCGCTTCTCGCATCGCCGACGGAAGCGATCGACGGAACAGTTGTCGTAAGCGCATAATTTAAATTAAGCCGCCCAATTGGTGACCTCTTGACGAAATTTATCGACAGCTCTTGCAGGTCCGCTTTGGGTCATTCTCGACCAAGATGGTCAAGGCCGACGTACGTACTTGTCCGCTTCGCCCCGAAAGCGACCGTCAGCCGTCCCGGGGCAGACTGACGCTTCGTGCCAATCGCGGACATTGTCGCCGAGGCGGCGACGGAGAGCGGATATGAAAAAGCTCGGAAATTTAACCGGGCTTTGCGTAGTTTGTGGACTTAAGTGACCTATTTCGTGCAGTCGGCCATAAACTTCTTGCGGTCAGAACCGGCGAGTTTTTTGGCCTTCGCTTGCTTCTTACAATCTGCCTGCTTTGCGGCTGTTTGTTGCATCGCGGGGCTGCTTGGATCTTCCGAGCTTTTCATTTTCTTTTCCGAGCTCTGCTCCATTTTTGACTTCTGATCGGGTGTCGTCTGCGCGAACGCGCCACCGCTCGCCGAAGCAAAAGTGAACATCAAGGCCAAAAACGATATCGCTAGGCGCGGCATTTTTTTCTCCTCGAAAATTGGTTCCTCGAACTGCACTTCAATCTAATACCAATTGACGTAGGTAGCAAAAGCCGCGGACGATATCTGGGCTTCTTGTCCGGCAGCCGTCCCGGGCAGATTGACGCCTCGTGCCGTGAGCGGACATTTCGGCTTGGGTCGAGGCGAAGTCAGTAATTTCAGAAAGCGCTGATCCAGACGACGCTGTTACTTGGGACAAGCCGGCTGGCCAGGCGCGCCGCAGCTTGGTTTCGGCGGCGCTGACTGCTGCTGCCGTTGCTGTTGAATCTGCTGTTGCTGTTGCTGTTGAATCTGCTGCTGCCGCTGTTGTTGAATTTGTTGTTGCTGCTGTTGTTGCTGTTGAATCTGCTGCTGTCGCTGTTGTTGAATTTGCTGTTGCTGCTGTTGTTGAATCTGCTGCTGCTGCTGTTGTTGTTTAATTTGCTGTTGCTGCTGCTGGATTTGTAACTGGCGCTGCTGCTCCGATTTTTGACGCTCTTGCAGCTTTTGCTGTTCGAGCTGGCGTTGCTGCTCTGACCTTTGCCGCTCTTGTAACTTTTGCTGTTCGAGCTTCTGTTGATTCTGCTTCTCCAGGTCCAGCTTCTGGCGCTCTTGCAGCTTTTGCTGCTCGAGCTTCTGTTGATTCTGCTTCTCCAGGTCTGGCGCTCTTGCAGCTTTTGCTGTTCGAGCTGTTGTTGCGTCTGGCCTGTACCCGTTCCTGGCTGTCCCGATTGACCAGTCGACGGCAACTGCAATCCTTTCGTGCCGGGTAGGGGCTGTCCCAGTTGGCCGGGTTGACCGGTCAACGGCAACTGCTGTCCCTTCGTGCCTGGCAATGGCTGCCCGCCGGGCTGGCCAGTGTCCGGGCCCTGATTCTGAATCGTGATCGCTTTCTGCGCGACCGAGGGCGGCAAGGACGGCCCGATCGGAGCCACGACCGGCGTTGGCGCTCCCCCCTGTTTGCCGGCGGCCGGGCCAGCGGGTTGCACCTGCGGCGTAATCGTCTTGGTTTGACCGCTCTTGTCGGTGATCGTGACCACGTTCGTCGTGTTGTTGACCGTCACCGTATTGTGGATGTTGTTGTAAATGATGTTATTCGGCGGCGGCCGCACATAGGCGGGCGGGCGGACCCAAATCGGCACCGGCCGATAAATCGGGATCGGCAACACGAAGAACACGACTGGCGGCGGCGGTGGCGGCAAAAAATAAAATTCCGGCTCCGGTGGTGGCAGCAAGAATATCGGCGGCGGCGGCGGCGGCGCGAACGCGTAGTCCGGATCGTCGAAAACGAGAACGGGTCGCTCGAAATAGACGAACTCGTCGGGAGGCGGCGGCGGCACGTCGTATTCGATGACCGCGAAGGAGGGCGGCGGCTCCAGCGCCGCGGTCAGGAAAGCAAGACGCCGGCGCGCATCCGCCGCGTGCGGCCCGCGCGGATATCGCCGCAAATACGACCAATAAGCCTCCGGCGTGTCGGCGAGGCGGGTTCGGCGCCAGGTGATCGCCTCGCGCCGCGCCGCCACGATCGCCTGCACGCGCCTCGCCATCGGATCGTTCGGATAAGCGGCGAGGAAATCCAGATAGCTTGGCAGCGTGTCGCGCTCGATCGCCGCGACATAGGCCTCTTGCGCGCCGAGATCGCGGATCGGCCGCGACCGGAAGGCGGCCGTCTGGTCCGGCGGTGCCGCCGGCGGCGGCGCGTCCGGCGCACGTTCGAACAACACCACCGGCGCATCGATTTTCGAGGCGTACCACGGCACTTGCGCCCCCTTGGTGAGATCGTTTACGCGCAGGCGCAGCCGGTCGAAAATTTCGCCGAGCGGCAAGCCGCCCTCGCGCATCATTTCCGCGAGCGCTTGCGCGTAAGGGCCATAAGGCCCCTGGCCCTCGGGCGCCACCGTGCCTGGAGCGGCGTTAAACGCGAGCAGCACGCCGGGCTCCGGATCAATCAAGGCGAGACCGCCGGCGAGCGGCGCACCGGAACGCGCGAACGGATTGGCGCGCGCCATATCGAGCACGACGATGCTCGCCTTGAGTTTGAGGGCCGCGAGCGGCCGCATGAAATCGGAAATTCTGAGCGCCTCGGCAACGACATCCGAGTCGCTTGGAATCCTTGCGTCAACCGGAACAAAATAATTCTCGCCTTCAAGCTGCAATCCGTACCCGCCCAAGTAAATGAAGGCGACGGTATTCGGCCCGGACCCGCGCGCTTTTTCGATGAAATCCCGAACGGTATGGCGCAACGAATCCTGATCGAGGTCGCGCGCGCCCACCACGTCAAAGCCCGCCGCTTGCAAGGTTTGCGCGACGAGCCCCGCGTCGTTGGCGGGCGTTTGCAGGGCGCCGGCTTGGTAGGCGGCATTGCCGATCACCAGGGCGATTCGGTTCTCCGCGGGCTGCGCGAATGCCGCCGAAACGAGCCCGAAGGCCGCAAGCAATCCAATAATCAAAATCTTTCGCATGGC
>WNEY01002294.1_pt1 | contig 13984 bp, 11 predicted proteins | sample 5400531 | NCBI WGS metagenome assembly WNEY01 (sample SAMN13153338, study PRJNA577476) | soil metagenome | isolation source: 200 cm saprolite under Douglas fir tree site 1 | place: USA:California | collected 2015-04-18
CCTGCCCGCCTACGCGGCGCGCGCGGAGGTGCAGGCGCTGCCCAAGGCGGGCGTGAAGCGGCTCATCGTCGTGGGAGGCGCGGGCAGCCTGGAGGTGGAACCCGGCCTGCAACTCGTCGATTCGCCCGACTTTCCTCCGGCGTGGAGGCCGGTGGCGCTCTCGCATCGAGACGCGCTGAAAATCTACCGCGACGCCGGCGGCGCTCTCGACTGGACCTACGTCAGCCCGGCGGCTTTGATCGAGCCGGGGCCGCGGACGGGGAAATACCGCACCGGCGGCGATCAGCTGCTCGTCGACGAAAAGGGCCGGAGCCGTATCTCCACCGAGGATTTCGCGGTCGCGCTGCTCGACGAGCTGGAGCATCCGAAGAACGTGAAGCGCCGCATCACCGTCGCGTACTGAGCCGTCCCCTGAGGTAAAGTGCGCCGCGATGGCGGACGACGACATCGCGGCGCGGGTCGACAGGCTCGAGCTGGGTTTCGACGCGCTGGGGTTCGATCCGTACGGCATTTCCAAATGGCACCTGACGATTGGGTTCAAAGCATTGGCTTTGCTCTACCGGCGCTATTTCCAGGTGAGCTGCGCGGGCCTTCCCCACATTCCGCCGCGCGGGCGGGCGATGCTCGTCGGCAACCACTCCGGCGGCGTGGCGCTCGACGCGGCGATGGTGATCGCCAGCTGCTTTCTCGAGCTGGAGCCGCCCCGGCTGGCTCAGGGCATGGCGGAGAAGTTCATCAACCGCTTTCCTGTCGCCTCGGTGTGGGCGAGCCGCTGCGGCCAGTTCACCGGAATTCCCGAGCATGCGCAGCGGCTGCTCGAGGACGACCGGCTGCTGCTCGTCTTTCCCGAGGGCGCTCGCGGCACCGCCAAGCTGTGGAAGGAGCGCTGGTCGCTGGTGGATTTCGGGACCGGATTCGTGCGCCTGGCGCTGCGGACGCGCTCGCCCATCGTGCCCTTCGCCTTCATCGGCGGGGGAGACGCAATCCCGACGATTACCAATCTTTATCGAATCGGCAAGCTGCTCGGCGTGCCTTATGTGCCGGTCACGCCCTGGATCGTGCCTTTGCCCAGGCCGGTGAAGCTCTCCATCCATTACGGCGAGCCGCTCCTCTTCGACGGCAGCGGCTCCGAGGACGACGACGTGGTTCGCGGCTACGTCGAGCAGGTCAAGTCGCGCATCGCCGGGCTGATCGAGCAGGGAAGGGCCGCATGAGAGTGCTCGTCCCGGGCATCGCGGGCCTCCTCGCGCGCAAGGTGGCGATGCAGCTGCTCGCCGGCGGGCACGAGGTGATCGGCGTCGACCCGCGCGGCTGGCCGGGCGCGCCCAGAGAGATCGAGCTGCACGCGGTGGACATCCGCAAGCGGGGCGCCGAGGACGTGTTCCGCAAGCGCCGGCCGCAGGCGGTGGTGCACATGGCCACCGTGACCGCGCTGGTCGTCTCTTCCGAGGAGCGCTACCGCATCAACCTGGGCGGAACGCGCGCGGTGTTCGAATACTGCGCGGCGTACGGCGTCGAGCAGATGATCTTCGTCGGACGCCACACCTACTACGGCGCGGGAGCCGACGCGCCGCTCTACCACACCGAGGCCGAGCCGCCGCAAGAATTGGGCGCCTATCCCGAGCTCGCCGACCTGGTGGCCGCCGATCTGTTTGCGGCAAATGCCCTGTGGAGATTACCGAAATTATCGACGGCGGTGCTGCGGCTCTGCTACACGCTGGGGCCTTCGGGCCACGGCACGCTGGCGGGATTCTTGCGCGCGCGGATGGTGCCGATGGTGCTGGGATTCGATCCGCTCTTCCAGTTCATGCACGAGGATGATGCGGCCGACGCCATCGCGCTCGCGCTGGAGAAGCGGCTGCGCGGCATCTACAACGTGGCCGGACCGCAGCCGCTGCCGCTCAGCGTGATCGCCGGCGAAGCGGGCCGGCGGACGCTGCCTCTGCCCGAGCCGATTCTCGCCCTGCTGGTGGGCCGCGCCGGCCTGCCGCCGCTCTCGCGCGGAGCGCTGGCGCACATCAAGTATCCCATCGTGGTCGATGCGAGCGCCTTCCGTGCGGCGACGAGCTTCAAGCACCGCTTCGACGAGCTGACCACGGTGCAGACCTTCGCCGACGTCTTTCCCGCCGGCGGGCGCGCCAGACAGCTGCCGCTCTCGTAGCTTGCGCTGGAGGCGCGTGCGGCCGGACACTGTGCGCATGCTCAAGCTCGGCCCGCTCCATCTGCACTGGAGCCTGCTCCTCGGCGCCGTGCTCTTCTGCACGGCGCAGCCGCGGCCGGGGCTCTTGCTCGGGTACGCGGCGGTGCTCCTCGTGCACCTCGCGGGGCACGCGCTGGCGAGCCGGGGCGCGAGCGTGCGCGGAGTCGCGGTGCATGGGCTGGGCGGCGAGCTTCTGCTCGATCACGAGATGCCGCCATTGCGGCGTTCGATCTTCGCTCTGGCGGGCCCGCTCGCGCAGCTCGCCGCGCTCGCCGGCGCCGTGATGCTGCATCCTTCGACGGCGGTGGCGCTTGATCTGGTCGACGCGCTTGGGCGGCGCAATCTGGTGGTGCTGCTGCTCAACCTCATTCCGCTCCGGCCGCTGGACGGCGCCGAGGGCTGGCGCATCTTCCAGCGGCTGGTGATGAAGCGGCTCACCACCGTGCCCAAGAGCGAGCTGCCGGTCTCGCGCGACGTGAGCAAGGAAGTGGCGAGCCTGCTGGAAAAGATCCGCGGCTCGACGAAAGTTCGTTAATAGCCGAGCTGGCCCTGGCGCGGCTTGCCGTACTTGTCGGGCGGATACGCCGGCGGCTGGCGGTCGCCCGCGACAGTCAGGGCGAGTTTCGCTCCTTCGCGCGGCACCACCAGCTTCTGCTTCGTCGGCCGCGAGGCGTTCTCGTGCCACGCCTCGACGTCGTACTCGCCCGGCAGAACGCCCCTGATGGAGAACGCGCCCGAGCCGTCGGCCTGCGCGAAGTAAGGCGTATCGACCACCACCAGGTAGCCGATCATTGCCGAGTGGATGTTGCAGAGAAGCTGCACCACTCCGGGCTTGTCGAAGACCTCTTCCTTCTCGCCGCCCTCTCCGTAGAGGCCGGTGTCGAAATGCGGCGAGAGCGAGAAGACGTTGTGGTTGATCTTGTCCTCGTTGCGGAACACCACCGAGCTGCCCACGCTCACGGCCAGCACGTGGGGCACGAAGGCCTTCCCCTGCTGGAGCACGATCTTCTTCGCCGGCTGCAGCCTGGGCATCGGGCCGTCGGTGCGGCGCAGGGTGATCACCGCGCCGCCCGGCCCCGCCGTTCCGCCGCCGCTGATCGTTCCTTCCACCGTGGTGGCGGCGGGCCTGCGCTCCTCGCGCGGCTTCTCCGCGACTCGCGGCGGAGGGACCGGCGCCGCTTTTCCGCCGCCCTGCTTGCGCGCCTCCTCCGCCAGCGGCCGCACGACCTTGTCGATCTCCGGATCGAGCCCCGGAAGCGAGAGGAGCGTCTCCCACCTCTGCGCGGCGGTGGGAAAGTCGCCCTGGTCCCAGGCGACTTTTCCCGAGGCCAGCAGGTTGAAGATCAGGTACTGCCGCTCGGCCACGTTCTTGAAAGCCAAATCTTGTGGCGTGTGCACCGCGAGCGGCAGCGGCATATCCGCCCCGAGCCAGTCATGCTGCTGCTTTGCGGAAGCCGCTAGGAGAAGCGCCATGAGCAGGATGTGCATGGGTCACCAGGAGTAGACGAGCGAGGAAGTGATCACGTCGTTGTCGACGGTGGGCGCGCCTTCCAGCTCGCGGTTCTTGAGGAGCTCGCCTTTCAGCGCCAGGTTCTCGAAGAGATCCGCGCGCGCGCCGGCGGTGATGCGATCGATGGTGATGGGAACGTAGCCTTCGAACTGCGCGTGGCGGCGATCGTAGCGTCCGTAGATTGCCGCGCGCTTCACTGGCCCTGCGAAATCGAAGCCGAGCGCCAATTGCGCATATCCGCCCCAGACGTCGAACTTCGAGACCACCGTCTGGGTGCCGAGGCCGTTCACCTTGTCGCCCGCGCCTTCGCCCTGCGTGAGGCGGATTCCCTCGGCGCGCAGCTCGACAGGCCCGAACATCAGGCGCGCGTCCGCGCCGAGCGCTTTCTGCCGCACGCCGGGCTGGGACTGATCGTTGCGCGGGCCGTCGAGCGCGGAGATGCCCAGCTTGATTTCGAGGGAGGGAAGATTGATCTCGATTCCAAAGCGCCCGGAAAAACTCGGCGTGCCGGTGAGGCTGGCGCTCTGCGGCTGCAGGGTATCGACCAATGTGCCGCCGTTGGTCGCGGCGAGATTGACCGAGAGCGCGGTCCAGAGCTTTGGAATCTGGATTCGATAGAAGGTTTTTGCGCCCAATGATTGGCCGGTCGTATATCGCGCGATCAATGAAGGCGTAATACCGGTGCGCAGGTTGGCTTCGTTTTCCAGGTATTCGATCCCGAAGACCGAATCGAACTTTCCCGCGCTGAGCGCGAATTCCTCCGACTGGAAAGGAATGACGCGGACGAAGGCCTGCTCCACCAGAGCGCGCGTCGATTCTCCCTGCGAGGAGAAGCGGGGCAGGAATTGGAGCCGGGTGAAGAGCAGGAGCGGCGCGGTGGGAGGCGCATAGCGGACATCCAGGTCCACGGTATTGATGAGAAACGAGGCGTGCCCGCCGATGCCCATCGAATGGGGCAGAAATCCATTGGTAAAGCGGCCGCCGGAATCGGTGGAGGCCACGTCTCCGCGGGAATTGACGGCGGGGGCGAAAGTATCGACGCCATAGTCGGCGGGAATGCGGGTATCGCCGGGAGCGAAGCTGGTGCCGTCGCCCTGCGCGCGGGCCCAGCCCAGGTCGACGTAGCCGACGATGCGCAGCGCCGGGGCGGAATCGGCGGGCGGCGTGTAGCCCTCCGCACCGCTGGACGTCACCTCTTGCGCGAGCAGCAATGCCAAGGCGGCGCCGATCATCTGAACGGCACCGCCACGCCGTTGAACAACACCAGCGGGCACGTCACCAGCGTGCCCGTCTTGGTCACCCGCCAGTCGGCGACCTGCGACTCGATCTGGTTCTGCGAATCCAGCCACACGCAGGCCGAGGGATTGGCCGCGAGGCAGGTCTTCCCGTTGGCGGCGACGCGCAAGGTGAACTCGGCGGGCAGAGGAGCGGCGGTCGTGGTCGCGGCGAACCCCATCGCTTTCACCTTCTTCTGCAGCTCGGTGAGCGCCGCCGGCACGTAGACGTCCGCCGCGGGCGGCAAGAGTACGGTGAACACCCGCCAGAGCGCGCCGAATTCGGGAACGCCGCCCACCACGCCTGAACAGACGCCCTTCCCGTCGCAGCGCGGGCTGTGCGGCGGACCGGTGCCCCCGACCTCGGGCAGGTCGACCTGCACCGGGTTCCCCGCCACATCGGGGAGGGCGAAGGCGAAGAGCGGTGTCTCGTCCACCACCATCGTCCGCGCGTCGAACGTGAAGCGCTGCGCGTTTCCCAGATCGACGAACCATACTTCGTTGCCGGCGGCGTAAGCGGACGCGTTCTTCGGCTGGGTGACGGGCTCGCCGGTGAGAGGCCGGATCGGCGTCGCATCGCCCTGCTGCAGGGCCGCGTTGATCGAGCGGTCGCGGGTGATGGCGCAGAACTTGGCCGAATTGGGCGTCAGATCGACGTGCGCGTCGAGCACGTCCTTGGCGCTGCGAAATTCCCCTCCTCCGGGATGCGAATACATGAAGATCTGCCAGTAGGGACTGTAGAAACGGCTGCTGGAATCGACGCCGAAGATCGCCTTGTTGTTGCCTGTCCTGTCGACGTAGAGCGGCTGCACCCAGACCTCGTCGAAGTTCTGCCAGATCTCGGTGGTCATGTAGGCCGCTGGCTTTCCCTCGCTGAAGGCGGGAAAGACCGTGAGCCCGCGCTGCGACGGCTGTTGCATCCCGCTCGCGCTGCCAAGCGCGGGATAGGGCGACTGAAGCAGCGCGAGGCCCGCGCCCGGCTCGACGATGGCGGGATCGTGCAGCGCCTCGAGCGTGTCGATCGTCCAGAGAGTCCAGGGATCGGGCGCCGGCGGAGTAGCACAGGCAACGGCCAGCAGCGCAACGCCGGAGAGCCGAGCCATCATGCTTTTCCGGGCTGCGCGAATCGCTTGGTGGATTGCACGGCGGTTGCGCCCGCATCGCCCTCTGCCGGCGCGGCAGCGGCCGCTGCGAAGCGCGCCTCTTCCGCCTTGATGTCCTCGCCGAAGAGCCGCTCCATGGTGCGCGCCAATGCGTCGTGCGCGCCGGCGATGAAAGCCGCCAGCGCCTGCGCGAACTCGGCCGCGGTCTGGTAGCGATCGGCCGGATCGGTCTGCAGCGCGCGCTCGAGAACGCGCTGTGCCTGCTGCGGCATGGTCTTGAGGTTCTCCAGCTCTTTTGTGCCCGGCCCCTGCGCCGCTTTGACCAAGAGGTTATAGGCGGTATCCGCGGCATAGAGCGTATCGCCGGAAAGCGCGTAATAGATGACCAACCCGACGGCGAAGAGATCGCTGCGGCCGTCGACCGGATCGCCGCGCGCCTGCTCGGGCGACATGAAGCGCACGTTGCCTTTCACCATGCCGAATTGCGTCTGGGTAATGCGATTGGCCGCTTTTGCGATGCCGAAGTCGAACAGCTTCACCTCGCCGCGCGCGGACACGAGGATGTTATTGGGCGAGACGTCGCGGTGGACGAGGTGCATGGGCTTGCCGTCGGCGCCCGTCTTGCCGTGCGCGTAATCGAGGGCCTTGAGGGTCTCGTGCGCCGCATAGAAGACCTGGTTGAGCGGCAGCGTCTTGCCGTCTTTCTCCAGCGAGCGCCGGTTCACCCGGCCCAGATCGCGGCCGAGGATGTATTCCTGCGCCATGAAGTACTCGTCGCCTTCCTTGCCGAAGTCGAAGACGGGCACGATGTTGGTGTGCACCAGCGAAGCGGCGAGATTCGCCTCGTCGATGAACGCCGAGACCACGTCGCTGTTGTGGGCCATCTCCGCGCGCAATCGTTTGACCACGAATGTTCTCCGGAAGCCTTCGGCGCCGTAGGTGACGGCGGTGTAGACCTCGGCCATGCCGCCCTCGCCCAGCCGATCGAGGAGCATGTAGCGGCCGAAGACTTTGCCGGGGGCGGGCCTGGGCGGCGCATGCTGGATGGAAGTCGCGTCCTCCGACGCTTCACGCCCTGTCGCGGTCATCGCGACCGGCGTCTTGCCGGGCGAGCCCGGGGCTTCTCCGGTGGGCCCCGTCGCGCCGCGCTCCGGCAGCGGCGCCTTCGCACCGCGCAGCCCCGCGAAGAGCGCGCCGCCCGCGATGAAGAGGGCGACGATCCAGATGCTCGCGCGCGCCATGCCTTCGTCCCTGCGGTACCCGTCCGCCTGCATTCCCAACGAGGCGTAAGTCCAAAGCGTCACACCGGGCAGCAGCGGCGACGATGCGGCGGCCCAGGTGCCGTCCTCGCCCTCGACGATCTCGGCCTGCTCCATGCCCACCGCGGTCTTGAGAAAGCTCTGCTCGGCTTCCTTGCCTGCCGCCAGCAACGCCGACTTGCCGTCGCTGACCACCACCGCGCCGCCCGCTCGGGCGGCGAGGTCTGCGGCGAATGCCTGATCGACCGCCCGCGCGAGAAAGATCACCGCGGGCACCGCGCGGCCCGGCACGTCGATCACCGCAGCTCCCGCCGCGTACGGCCATTTCTTCGGCCCGGCGATGATCAGGCCGGACGCGATCCGGTGCGCGCGCGCATCGCGAATGAGCGGCGCGGCGTCGAGATCGCCCGGGTTCATTCCCTCGACGACATCTAGCCTCGTAAACTCGTTGGCCACGCCGTAGACGCTGAAGTCGTTGCGGAACGGCGCCCACCACGCCTCGCTGCGGAAGCCGTCGTTCAGCGTAGGCGCGTCGAAAGTGGCGATCTGCCCGCGGATCTGCGGGAGCTGCGCCGCCGACATGGCCGTCGTCTCGATGCTCTTCAGCTTGTCGGCCATGGCGCTGCGCGCGAGCGTGCGCGCGTTGCCGCTCAGCTGCCCCGCCAGCCGGCGCATGCTGCGGTCGTGAAAGCGGTGCACGGCGAGATTGCCCAGCTCGGCCGCGACCAGGGCCAGCAGCGCGACGCCGATCGCCAGATTGCGCTTCTGCCGCATGGCCCCTCTCGAGTACGTCCGACCCGGCGCGCCGGTCCTGCGAAGTGGCGGAGGAGGCAGGATTCGAACCTGCGAGCCCTTGCGGGCCAGTGGTTTTCAAGACCACCGCCTTCAGCCGCTCGGCCACTCCTCCCGCCGGCGAAATCTAGCAGCTTCGCTACTTCACCACCCGCACGCTCTTGATCACCACCGCCTCGACCGGCACGTCGGAGAGCATCATCCCGTCCGCGGAGGGCTTGGTCCCGGTCTGCACGCTCTCGATCTTGTGCACCACCTCCATCCCCGAGACGACTTTCCCGAAGACTGCGTAGCCGAATCCGGCCGGCGAGTCGTCGCGATGATCGAGGAAGGCGTTGTCCTTGAGGTTGATGAAGAACTGATCGCTGGCGCTGTCCACCACGTTGGTGCGCGCCATGGCGACGGTGCCGGCTGCGTTCTTCAGGCCGTTGCCGGCTTCGTTCTTGATGGGCGGCTGCGTGGCGCCCTTCTGGTGCAGCTTCTCGTCGAAGCCGCCGCCCTGGATCATGAAGTTCCTGATCACCCGGTGGAACACCATGCCGTCGTAGTGCTTCTCCTCCACGTACTTGAGGAAGTTCTTCACCGAGATGGGCGCTTTCTTCGCGTCCAGCTCCACCTTGATGTCGCCCTGCGAAGTTGCGATGAGCACCACCGGCGCCGCCGGCGCTTTTGCGGCGAGAAGCACTGCGAGAAGTGCAAAGGTCATCCTGCCTCCACGATGCGCGTCCCTGCCGCGCGATGACGAGCCAGTCGCACAGAGAGTGAAACGAGGCGGGCCTCCGAAGCAAGATCTGCCCTGTAGCGGACAGATGCGCGCTTCATTTCAGTTGCGCAGCGAACCTCGCGGAAGCAATAGGAGTGGCGCGCGGCCCGCCGCGCAGCCACGGTTGCCGGGAAGGAGATTCGCATGGAGCAGCAGAAAGCAGCCGAGCAGGTGGTGTTACGCCCGAGGGGACCCTTCGGGCTCCTGGAGGCGTTTCAGCTCGAACGCCAACTCTTCGCCGAACCGGGACGGGAAGTGGTCATCGACTTTTCCCTGGTCGAGGACGCCACCGACGTGAGCCTGATCGTGCTCAGCGACGTGGTTCGCCTGGCGGGGCCGCGGCTTCAGCTGGCCGGAGTAGCCAATCCGCACCGGCGCGTATTGGAGGAGTTCGTCGTCGCACTGGCGGAGCTGCCAGAGGCGACGCACTGACGCTCTCCCGAACGCGCGCCCCTGGAGAGAACGTGGGCGAAGCGGCAAAAGGTTCCGGCAGGCTGGTCCTCGTGGTCGAAGACTTCGAGGACGCGAGAGAGATGTATGCCGAGTTCTTCCGCTTCGCCGGGTACCGCGTGCTGACCGCCGCCACCGGTCTCGAGGCGATGGAGATCATCAAGACCGAGCGGCCCGACGTCATCGTCATGGACATCTCCCTGCCGCACATGAGCGGGATGGACGTGACCCGCGCGCTCAAGGGCGATCCGGCGACGCGCGACATTCCCGTGCTGGCGCTGAGCGCGCACGCAGGCGAGAGCCACACCCGCGCAGCCTTCGAGGCGGGCGTGGACGAATACTGCCCCAAGCCCTGTCCCCCCGAAGAACTGGAGAAGCGCACCCGCGCCCTGCTCCAGAAGAAGCACAAGTTCTGATGGACTCGAGCGTCACGCAGCTGCCCTGGGCCTGGGCGCCTCCCGAGGAGGTGGATGAGTACCGGCTCCTTCGCCCCATCGGGGTGGGCGCGGGCGGTAGCGTGTACCTGGCGCAGGACACGCTGCTCGATCGGCCGGTGGCGGTGAAGTTCCTGCCCGCCGGCGACAAGGAGGGGCTCTCCCGCTTCCTTTCCGAGGCGCGGGCCGCGGCGCGCATCCAGCATCCCAACGTCGCCACGCTCTACCGCGTGGGGCAGATCGCCGACCGCGCTTATCTGGTGAGCGAGTTCATCCGCGGCACCAGCCTCGACAAGCTCGACCGGCCAGTGGCGTGGCGGCGGGCGCTGGAGATCGGCATCGGGCTCGCGCGCGGCCTCGCCGCGGCGCACCGGCGGGGCGTCCTGCACCGCGACATCAAGCCGGCCAATGCGGTGCTGGCCGACGACGGCACGGTCAAGCTGGTGGACTTCGGCGTGGCGCAGCTGCAGGACGCATCGCTGCAGGGAAAGCGCAACGTGCCGCAGCCGGGAGGCGGAGGCACTCTTCTCGAACCGGTGGGAACTCCTTACTTCATGTCGCCCGAGGCGTGGGGCGGCACCGCCATGTCGGCGCGATCGGATCTCTATTCGCTGGGCGCGGTGCTCTACGAGTTGTGCGCGGGCCAGGGGCCGAACCGCGACGTCGCGGCGATCGATCTCGCCCAGGTGGTACAGGACCGCGAGGTGCGGCCGCTGTCGCTGGTGGTGCCGGGGGCCGATCGGAAATTCGCGGCGGTGATCGATCGCTGCCTGCGGCGCGATCCGGCCGCTCGCTACGGCAGCGCCGAGGAGCTGCTCGACGCCCTCGAGCAGTTCGAGCTCCCCCGCGGGCGGGAGCAGGTTCCAGAGGGAAATCCCTATCGCGGGCTGCGGGCCTTCGACGCCGAGCATCGCGCGGTCTTCTTCGGCCGGCGCCGCGAGCGCGCCGCGGCGCTGGACCGGCTGCGCAGCGAGGCGGCGGTGCTGGTCTCGGGCGACTCCGGCGTGGGCAAGTCTTCCCTCTGCCTCGCCGCAGTGCTTCCCGCTCTCCGCGACGGCGCGCTCGGCGGCGGGCGGAGCTGGACGGCGACGATGCTCGTGCCCGGCCGGCATCCGCTCACCGCGCTCGCCGAGGTGCTGGCGCCCACGCTGGATCTCGCCGTGGACTTCGTCGAGCGCCTGCTGCACGACGACCCCGAGCGCGCGGTGCGCATGCTGCGGCAGCAGCTCGGCGCGGCGCGCGGCCTGGCCGTCTTCGTCGATCAGCTCGAGGAGCTGACCACCGTCAGCGTCCGCGCCGAAGCGGAGCACGCCGCGCGGGCGCTGGGCGAGATCGGCTCCGGCTCGCCGAACCTCCGGCTCCTGGGCACGGCGCGGAGCGATTCCCTCGGCCGCCTCGCCGAGCTCTCCGGGCTGGGCGATCTCATCCCCCGCGCGCTGCTCTTCCTCCGCGGCATGGCGGCCGACCAGGTGCGCGAGGCCATCCTCGGGCCGGCGCGCATGAAAGGAGTGAAGTTCGAGACCGACGCGCTGGTGCAGTCGCTGACGGACTGGGCGGTGTCCAGCGAAGGCTCGCTGCCCCTTCTGCAGTTCACGCTCACCGAGCTGTGGGAGGCGCGCGACGTCGAGGCGGGGGTGATCAGCTCGGCCGCGCTCGATCACATCGGCGGCGTGACCGGCGCGCTCACCCGGCACGCCGATGGAGTGCTCGAGCCGCTCCTCCCCGAGCAGCGCGAGGCGGCGCGGCGCATCCTCATGCGGCTGGTGACGCCGGAAGGAACGCGGGCGCGGCGCAGCTCGGCGGAGCTGACCGGCACCGACCCGCGCGCGCAGGTGGCGCTGGAGGCGCTGGTGCGCGGCCGGCTGCTGGTCGCCGCTGGCGAGGCGGTGGAGATCGCCCACGAGGCGCTGGTGAAGAGCTGGAGCACGCTCTGGCGCTGGCTCTCGGAAGAAGTGGAGCACCGCGCGGTCCGGGCGCGGCTGGAGAATGCCGCCGAGGAATGGGAGCGCGCCGCGCGCCGCGACGACTCGCTCTGGAACGCGGGCCAGCTCGCCGACGCGGCGGTGCTCGAGGAGAGCACGCTCTCGCCGCGCGAGCGCGCCTTCCTGCGCGAGGCAAAGCGCAAGGTGTTCCGCGAGCGCCTGCTGCGGCGCGGGGCGGTGGTTGGATTCGCGGTCAGCATCGCGCTCGCGGTGGTGGGCTCCCGGCTCAAGACGCGGCTCGACGTGAACAAGCAGGTCGCCGCGCAGCTGGCCTCGGCGCGATCGTCTACGCAGGAAGCGCATGCCAGCGCGGTGGAGCTGGACAAAGCGCGGGCGGAGAGCTTCCGCCTCTTCGATTCGCGCAAGCGCGCCGCCGGAGAGAAGGCCTGGTCGCGCGCGCTGCAGCTCGCGGCCGCCGTCGAGACCGCCACCGGCAATGCGATGGAGAAGTTCGAGCAGGCGCTGGTGCTCGATCCCGGCCGCGCCGACGTCGCCTCCGATTTCGGCGATTTTCTCCTCGAGCGCGCGCGCCGGGCGGAGCGCGAGCACCGCATCTCGCAGCGCGACGAGCTGACGCGGCGCATGCGCCTCTACGACGCCGACGGCCGCCGCTGGCAGGCGTGGAACGCGCCGGCGAAGCTGTCCATCGAGAGTGACCCGCCCGGAGCGGAGGTGGAGCTCTCGCGCATCGAGGCGGACGCCAGCGGCCATCGCCGTCCGGTCCGCGTCGGATCCCTGGGCCGCACGCCCATCGCCGCCGCCGACCTGGAGAACGGGTCGTACCTGCTCGTCCTGCGGCAGCAGGGCCGGACCGACGTGTCCTATCCGGTTTCTCTCGAGCGCGGCGAGGCGCGGAAGATCACGGTCCCGCTTCCGGTGGCGGTGCCCGCGGGCTTCGCGTTCGTGCCCGCGGGCCGCTTTCTCTTCGGCACCGCCGCGGGCGAAGGCGTGCGCGAGTATTTCAACACCGTGCCGGTGCACGCGGTGGAGACCGGCGCGTACCTGATCGCCAAGCACGAGACGACCTATGGTGAATGGATCGACTTTCTCCGCTCGCTCCCGCGCGACGAGAAAGAGCGCCGCTCGCCGCACGTGGGCGCGGTGGGTCTGAGCGGACAGCTCGATCTCATCGAGGTGCTGGGCCGCTGGCAGCTCACGCTGCAGGCCGGCGCCCAGACACACCGCGTGCACTTCGGCGAGAGCCTCGCCTATCCGGGCCGCTCCGCACACGCCACGCAGAACTGGCTGCGTCTTCCCGTCGCCGGCATTTCCTTCCATGACGCCAAGGCGTACACGGCCTGGCTGGCGCGCACCGGCCGCGTGCCCCGCGCCCGACTCTGCACTGAGCGAGAGTGGGAGCGCGCCGCCCGCGGCGCCGACGACCGCGAGTTCCCCAGCGGCGACGCGCTTGCGCCCGAGGACGCCAACTTCGACCTCACCTACGGCAAGACGGCGGCGGGCTTCGGGCCCGACGAGGTGGGCTTGCATCCCGGATCGCGCAGCCCCTTCGGCGTCGACGATCTCGCCGGCAACGTCTGGGAATGGGCGGAATCATCGCTCGGCGACAGCGAGGCGGTGGCGCGCGGCGGCAGCTACTACACCAACGCCTACGCCTGCCACGCCACCAACCGCGAAGTCCCCGAGCCGTCCTTCCGCGCCATGCTGGTGGGCATGCGCGTCTGCGCGTCTGTCGCGAAGTGAACGCGGACCGCCCTGGTGTTGGCGCGCGGTGTGCTTACCGATCGCAGACGACGGAGGTTGATAATGCCCCCTGACTCCCGCGTGCTTTGGGCCACAGTGCTCCTTTTGGGTTGCGGCGGCGCTGCGCACGATCCATCCTTCCACTCACTCCCGACCGATGCGGTCTTCAGCAACGGCGACAGCCTCAATGGCGACAGCCTCAATGGCGACAGCCTCAACGGCGACAGCCTCAACGGCGACAGCCTCAACGGCGTCTCATTGGGCTCTGCGCTGGTGGCGGTCTCCTTCAACGGCGCCACATCCAGGCGCAACGACCCGCTCACCAGCGCCTGGCTCTCGGGCACTGTCTTCTACGGAACGGATCCGGGCGAGGGCGTCATCTCGGGCTGGGACTTCGCCGGCGCACGTTTCCAGGGCACGACTGACACCGGCGCCCAGGTGCCGCTTTTTATCGCGGGAATCAGGCAAGAGCAGTGGCCCAACGACGACGTCTGGGAATACTGGGTCTCCTTCTAT
>WNEY01007505.1_pt1 | contig 13983 bp, 12 predicted proteins | sample 5400531 | NCBI WGS metagenome assembly WNEY01 (sample SAMN13153338, study PRJNA577476) | soil metagenome | isolation source: 200 cm saprolite under Douglas fir tree site 1 | place: USA:California | collected 2015-04-18
AGTCTTCCCCCTCTCGCACCCCTCTCAAGCCCTCCCTTCCCCCATCCAGCGCATCCTGTCCACGCGCGCTGGGCCTGGCGCTGGGGCGCGCTGGGCACGCGGGAAGAGCTCTCGACGGGGTGTGGCCGCCGGCGGGGGGGCGGCGCCAAAAGGCCGTTTGAATTTCCTATCCGCCGTCCGGCGCACCGGGGGCGGACATCCTCTTTCACGAGGTCTGCGATGAATTCAATATCCCCAGTACGCTCTGCCTCCCGATGCCCGTCGCAGACTACGCGCGGCAAGCGTTTAAGGAACTCGATGCGTGGCGCTCCCGGTTTCTCAACCTCCAACCGAAGAAGACCAGTCTTGGAGCTGAGCGACCGCGAGGGCTTGCCAAGATGGCTCCACGGCGTGCAGACAAATCCTTGGGAACGAGGGAACTGCTGGGTCCTGCAGATGGGCTTGACCGCGGGAGCCAAGAAGATCACGCTGATTGCCCCGTGGGACCGCAAAGACGAGGGTGATGCACCTGGGGGCACAGCACACATGGTGCATCTTGCTCGGAACTCGGGTAAGATCGACGTCAAGATCATTGATGCAAAGCAACTGCTGGAGTGACTCTGCACCGCGAGTGCGGCCGCGAGCGCCGGGTCGTGGCACACGGTGAGCAGCCGCAGAGGAGGGTGCGAAGGGTGAATTCCTAGACGGACAACTCATTTCGGTGCATACTGTCTGCAAGGAGGGACTATATGGTACAAGCAGTCCCTATATTCATCAGCCATATTTCGGAGGAGCGCGTTCTTGCAAGCTTTCTCCAGGCGCGAATTCAGCGCAATTTCCTGAAGGCCGTTAATGTCTTCGTTTCATCGGACGGCACCAGTATTTTGGCCGGTGCTGACTGGCTTCAATCGTTGCGCATTGCACTCGATCAATCCGCGCTGGTCATTGTGTTATGCAGCACGGCCTCAATCAAGCAGCCCTGGGTCAATTTCGAGGCTGGCGCGGCGTGGTTAAAGAAGCTGCCGATTGTGCCACTCTGCCATTCGGGTCTGGAGCCCGGCCAGCTCCCGATGCCCCTATCGCTTTTGCAAGGCGGGAGCATCCGGAAAGCCGAGACGTTTTTCTCCTTGTACGAGCGCCTTGCAGCGCTCACGGGGCTCGACGTACCTGAGATCAATTTCGAAGAGATGGCGCAGGATGCTTCCGCGATCGTGATGGAAGATCCACCTCAACCTGGCAGCGAACCAACGCAAATTCTATCTGGAACGCTGGTACGTCGTGCACTCTCGGGAGATGTGGCTTCCATGCATGAGTTGGCCTTGTCGGGCGCACCTGAGACATTCGAGACCCTGACCAAGGTCGTCATGAACTCGGTCAATGATCAAACGCGGACGGAGGCTATTTCGGCTCTCGGTGATCTTAAAGACGCAAGGACCGTGGAATTCCTGTCTGGCTTAATCGTGAAGTCGAAGTTTCCCGTTACCAAAGCCTGCGCCCGGGTGCTCGGGAATATCAAAGATCCTGCCGTGATCCCAGTCTTGATCAAGACCATGCGGCTCGCTGCAGACTGGATGTCCAGTCAGGCATGCGTCGATGCGCTTGGTGAGTTCGCTCCCCAAGCGCCGGAAGAGGTTTGCCCAGCGCTCATCGAAGGGCTCGAGTTGGGCGGATTTGTCGCCGATAGTGCCCGGCAAGCCTTGGTGCAGTATAACAATGCCGCTTTGCCTTCTCTGACGGCCTTCCTCGATGATGCTATATCGTCGCCGTTCGCTCTCAGACAAGCCATTGACGTGGTCGGACTCATCGGCGACCCCAGTGCACTCAATCATCTCAAAGCCTTTCGTGCCAGGGTGGACTCGAATCCGGATAAGTACGGCACGAGCAGAGATAAGTACGGCACGAGCAGACAGGAATTGACTCAGGCCGTCGATAGCGCCGCCCGGAGGCTGACTACCCACAACACACCCCATCCAATCCGCGCGCTCTCGACTACGGGTGGTGACCAATGAAAACGCACATTCCACCGAAACGTCATTCTGAGTGGCCACAAGTGGCCAACGCGGTGATCGAAGCCGTCATCGGGTTATTCGTTAATCAATCGCTATGAATTTGGATTACCTGTTTGAACCATGAAATCCATATCTACAACATGACCCACCGGAGAAAACCAGAGGGGAGCGCGATGAGTCTCGCCAAAAACTTCAACGAAGCGCTGCACAATGAGTTAACCATCTACGCCGCCTGGTATCCGGTGGCAAACACCCTCAAGCTGGGCGATTTCGGCTTGATTGAGGGTGGCGTGTTCTGAGCCCTGGGCAACATCACCAAGTTTGGCATCAACTTCGCACAGCAGAGCGCCCCGCCGGCCTCCATAGATTTCATGTCACATGGGGCTACGGTTGTGCGCATGGTAGGCGGAATGCAAGTTGCTTCGCTGCCGCAGCTGCCCGATGTGGGTAATCTGGAGGCAAGACTGACCTTCAACTTTCAGCGGGAGAACTCCTGTCTGATCAAAGCCACTCTCACAGTCGTCGAGATGCAAGATATTCATGGGGTCGCCAACAAACTCGGGAAGCTCGACGAGTGGGAGAATCGCTTCCGCGTCGTTTCCGCCGCTTACACTGGGGAGAAGTGCATGATCCTGGCGGCCCGGGAGGCAAATACCACCGTGGAAGTCAGTGGTACCGTGGATGTGCTCAAGCAGGTGGAACTCGGCAAGGTGGAGGTCAAGCCGAGCATTTCGTCGAGCAATGAGTGCATCTTCAAGAGTGTCGGGGATACCGGCGTGGTGGGCCTGCGCCTGTTTAAGCTCGGCTGGTTGTTCGATGGTCCCAAGCTGCTCGGCCCAGGGGGCGAGGTCCCTATCCATGATACATGGGGTGCAGATCTTGAGGATGACCTGTAGCACGGTTTTGCTCCGACTATCGGCGAGGAGCCCTGTGTAGTCGCTTTGACGGTCCACATTCGCGTACGCTCGGGCCATGGTTGGCGGAGTTCCTGCAACAGGCAACGCAATATGCCTCCTTCGCAGGGAGGGAAGGACGATGCAGTCGGTCACGATTGAATTTCTTCGCTTTGGCACGGAACCGGGGATACTCCGTAAAGGTGATCCGTACCTGGCGACGTGCGGTTCCAACCCGGTGCGACAGTTTCAGATGCCCTTCGATCATAAGGATTTTCTGCAACTCCTCCGCTCTCTGCGTTATAAGGCTGCTGAGAGCGAGCGGCAAGCGGCCCTGGAGAAGCTCTCCGCAACCGTGAGCGCGATCCTCCAGCCCCTGGCGGGGCCCGGGCCCGAGCCGCTGCAGTTGGACCTGGTGACCAGTGCTGCAGAGCTCTGGGCGCTGCCATTCGAAGCGGCCCAAGGTCTCGATGGCGGGCCGTTATTCGTCGATCCGCAGCGTGTAGTCGTGCCCACCCGACGGATACGCCAAGACTTTGCCGAGCGCACCACTCGCTGGCCTGCCCGTCTGAAGATCCTTTTCGTGGCTGCCTCGCCGGGCTGGGCGGGCCCGCCAGTGCCTGTCGAGGCACACAAGGAGGCACTCAGAGCCGCGCTCAAGCCCTGGATCGAGCCGCTTTCAGGCCTCGGAGAAGCCATTCCCAACGAGGGCTCCGTCCTCCACATCCTGGAGAAGGCGAGTGTGGAAGCTATTGCGCAGAGGTGTCAGCAAGCGCGTGCAGAGGGGAAACCGTTCACCCATGTGCACGTTCTCGCCCACGGCTGGCCGATAGTCGAGAAAGACTGGCCGTACGATGTGCACTTCGGGCTAGCGCTGCACTCGGATCGTCAGGAACCGACTGAGGCGCAAGATCTGGTAAAGGCCTTGAAGCCCGAGAATAGTAGTCCTATCGTCGTCACCCTGGCGGTGTGCGATGCTGGTAACGAGACGAACAGCCCCGTCCCGGTGGGTAGCGCTGCGCAGTTGCTGCATCGCTCGGGTGTTCCCGTCGTCGTTGCATCGCAGCTCCCACTGACGTTCGACGGCTCGACGGTGCTGACGAAGGAGTTCTACGGTGCCTTGCTGTCGGGAGCCGATGTGCGGATGGCCCTACATAAGGCCCGCGTGGCGCTCTCCAAGGCATCCGGCACAGGACATGACTGGGTGAGCGTGATGGGCTACGTGCAGCTCCCTGAGGGGTACGCCGATCATCTGCTGGATGTCCGTCTGGAGGCCGAGCTCGCCTCGTTGAACACGGCGCAGCGCTGGGCCGACCAGATCATCGAGCAGCAGCTGCAGTCGGAGGATGCGTTCAACCATGTGACGGGGATTTTACAGCAACGCATCGAGGTGCTCACGAGCTTCCTCGAGGAAATGAGAGCAACAACACCCAGACAGGGTGTGTTCGAAGAGAACGCCGGTCTCCTGGGTAGCGCCAAGAAGCGGTTGGCCGAGTTGCTTTTCATCCGTGGCTCACGCGTCCCCAATCGGCAGTGGCTCGAGGAGAGTCGGGCAGTGCTCGAGAGCGCACGCCTGTGCTATCTCGAAGGGCACGAGCATAACCTGTCACATCACTGGACTGGTGTGCAACACCTGTCGATGGAAGCGGTTCTCACCGGGCGGATCGGGAATGTGAAGTACTGGGGCGCGGCGCAGCAGGCGGCCGAGATCGACCGGCGTAAGGAGAAGGAGTATTGGGCTCTGGGCTCGATTGCCGAGCTCTGGCTGCTTGCCCCACTCACCGGACAGGATTCTGGGCTCGCTCAGGCATGTGAGGCGCTCGTGCAGATGCAGCAGCGCGTGCAAGCGCACGCCCCCAGCCGCTTTCCCATCGAGTCGACGCTGCGCCAGTTGCGGCGATACACTGTGTGGTGGACCAAGGCCAACGGGTTTTTCGGTGGCTGCGATGCGGATCTCGCTGAAGACGCCAAGCGCCTCATGCAGGTCCTTGAGGCCGCCCAAGAGGCTCTAACCCAACACTGATACTGGGGTTCCAGGAGCAATTGCTTGACATAGGTAGGCCCTCACGGGCTGTCCCTGTCACACCACCGGGCATACGGGTCACGTACCACGGCAGTTCGATTGAGTTATGCGGGCGAAGAAGGCGCGAGTCTCGGCAGTCCAAGCGCATCGAAAGATGCATTGCGCAGCGCTTGCTGGACCGCCGGGTGGCGCGCCATCCGCCAGTACCCCGTCGGTGACCCAGCAGCCATGGCTGCCCAAAACTTTGGGACCCCGCGCCGGCGCAGTTCTCGAAAACGGTTGCGCCCGTTTTGCCACTGCCGCCAGAGATACATCCGGAGTCTCTGACATATCCACGCCTCCAGGTACGCAAGCTCCCGTGGCGTTTGGCAGATGCCAAAATACTGACGCCAGCCCTGCAGATAGCGCGCCAATGGCTCCATCAGTCGTGTACCTGCTGCGTGCGGATAAATACCACAGGCGCACCCGTTGACAGTCTTCCCCCTCTCGCCCCCCTCTCAAGCCCTCCCTTCCCCCATCCAGCGCATCCTGTCCAGGCCGCGCTGGGCCGCGCGGCGCCTGGCGCTGGGGCGCGCTGGGCACGCGGGAAGAGCTCTCGACGGGGGGACGCGCGAATTTCCTATCCGCAATTTCCTATCCGCCAGCGACATCTAAGCAGCAGCTTTCGGCTTCGTGGTAAGAGCGCTCGGCGATGCCGTGCTGCGCTTGGGCTCTGACGCGGATGCCTCTGCCCTCTTGTCCTGCGGTAACGCCGCGTGTTGCGCACTGCCAGCGGGCGTTTTCAGCCTCCCGCCTTTCAGGAGCGTGTCGATGTGCGCGCGATGTTGGGCCATAAACAAGGTCAGGGCATCGAGGGTATCTTCGGCAATGTTGAGATCAGCAGCGTGCAGAAAGGCGTAGAGCCGCTCGGCGATGTCGAGCATTTTGTCGTGGGCCTCGGCCTCTTTCCTGGTGCTAAAGATCATATCTTCTTTTCCATCCGTTACCACCACATACTTTACGATAACAGCCATGCCGTGCTCTCTCCGGTCAGTGCAGTAGACGTTGCCTTTGTTGGGCTGAGCCCGTGGTGGGCATGATGCCGACGCCACGGCCCTCGCCCTATCCCTACCATGCAAGTTCCAGTGCGGTCGTCAAAAAGTGCGTCAACGGTGCAAAGGCCCGACAGGTCTCGATAAAGACGTGCAGAAAATCGGGCGTACAGGCTTGTTCCTCCGTGAAGTGGGTGAGCGCAATATAATCCTTGCGCTTCAGGTCTGCCAGGAGCGGGTGCTCCGGGTCATATCCACTCGGGTGGCGCTTGAGCGCGTCGCCGCCAAGGGCGCCAGTGGCGCGGAAGGCATTGGACGAGATGACGTGCTGCCAGCGCTGCGGATACGCCACGATGGCGTCGCGAATCTTCGTGAGTGCGTGCCTGTCAGGATGCCATACACCACTGGCGACAAACACTGTCCCAGGCTCGAGGTGCAGGTAAAAGCCAGGGGCATGGGCATCTCGGCCAGCTTCGTGGCGAAAATGTGCCCCAGCGTTCGTCTTGTAGGGACGCTTGTCTTGTGCGAAGCGTACATCGCGATGGATGCGAAACAGCGAGCGACCATTGGGGCGAGCGTCAGCGACGAAGCGCGGACTGATCTGCCACAGGTGTGGCCCAACGTCACCGATGAAGCGGAGCATGGGACCGCGCACATCCCTCTCATAGCGCTGTCTGTGGACTTGAAACCACGTGCGATTGTTGTTGCTGCGCAATGCTTCAAGGAAGGCAAACAAGGTTGCGTCAAAGTGGGACTGTGTAGTCATGAGTGACTCTCCGTGCCTCTGCTCCTTCCCTCTCCCGGGGCAGAGAGGGGCTGGCGGTGCCGTCTCACCGGGCGCTGTTCATAAGGGACAATATATCTGAACGGATGTGCAGGTGTCAAGAATATCTGGGGTGAGGCCAGTACCCATCGTGATAGCCAACGGTTGCGCCAACTCCTTGTGGAGTCGCGGCGCCCCAGACGCGTCTGGATGTGTCCCTCCCCAGTCGTCTCTCTGAGGGAGTGCGCCGGAAGGTGGGCGTCATCCCATAGGCGCGTACTTTAGGCGTTGTCTCCCTGGGGCCTCCCTCGTCAGGAAGGGCGGGTGACAACCCGCCCAATCACATGGGCTATGCCATGACGGTGCGCAGCACTAGAGGTTCATCTGGGGCACCAGGTAGTTGGAGAGCTTGTTGTATATCTGAATGCGGCTACGCTGCGTGTCCGCCACCAAGATGCGGTTGGTTGCCGCGTCGAACGCTACGGCGGTAGGCTGAGCGAAGGTCCACTCCGGCTCCGTACTAGGGACTTCACGACGGCGCTTGAGATAGTCCGTATTGGCAGCCACGGTCATCTCGGCCCACATGGAAAGCTGCTGGGCGTCGCCGACCAGACCCGTGAGGAAACGGCCCTCAGCATCAAAGATCTGAATACGACCCCGGTCCCAGGCATTCTTGTTCCACGTACAGATATACACATCACCTTCGGGGTCCACTGCCACGTCGGTCGGATACGACAGCGCACCTCTCTTCGTGCCAGGGCCGCCGATCTGGGCCACGAATTCACCATCGCTGGTGTATTTCTGGACCCGATGATTCTTGTGATCAGCGACGTACACGTAGCCCTCGTCATCCACGGTAATACCCCATGGGGAATCCAGTTCGTTGGCGCCACTGCCCAGGCTGCCCCAACTGCCCAGAAAGGTCCCATCGGTTGCGAACTTGCGCACCTTGTGGCTACGACCGTCAGTCACATACAGGGTATTGTTGGCATCAATGGCAAGGCCCGCGGCCCCGTTGGGTTCGCTCTCGCCGTTCTGGACGGTGTTCCAGCACGACAAGAAGTTCCCTTCTTTGTCAAAGACGGACACCCGGTTCAACCATTCGTCGGTTACATACACATGTCCCTGAGTATCAACAACAAGACCCGCCGGCCAGATCAACTGGCCTGGCGCGCTGCCATAGCGGCTGAACTCTCCCAGGTACTCTTCTTCTCCTGTCTGGCTGCCCAGGGATACTTTACTGACCCGCTGGCCTACCCCCGTGCGATCCCACGGGACGTTACTGATGCTCTCACTTCCCCGGTTGACCACGTACACCACGCCGTCTGCGTCCAGAGCCATGGCCACCGGGTTGTTAAACCCCATGCCGGTCTGGGCGCCTCGCCCTACATTGTGGCTATAATCATAGGTTCGTCCTGCGACCGTTTCTGTAAGCATGACACTCCTTCCTACCCTGGCAGTTTCGGCCAGTACTGCGTACCGGTACTGCGTACGGTTATGTCGCCTCGCCAGTGTGGCGAGGGGGCACTGGTACACGGGTGATGCACGCACCACCCGCACTGACATGCCATTGAGGACCGGGGGCAAGAGAGTTCTCCCCAAGCCCTGACTCTGTTCTACTCGAGGTACGCGAGCTTTTCAAACGTCCCACCGACGAGAGGCTTGGCGTCCAGCCCCATCCAGTCCTCCAGAATCGTACTATACAAGCCCCGAAAGTCATGGTTGGGGACAACGTCGCCTTGCTCCAAGTCCTCGCTTCTCATGGAGGGGAACTCGCTGTACTGACCGCCCTTGACCCGCTCGCCCAGGACAAAGGCCACGCCACCGGCACCGTGGTCAGTGCCGGACCCATTGTCACGGGTCCGGCGGCCGAACTCAGAGAACAGGAGCATGATCACATTATCGCCAACGCCATGCTCCTGCAGGTCAGCGAAGAAGCATGCGACACCCTCGGACACGTCCTTCCACAGCTTGTCGTGCATGCCATGCTGGTTGGAGTGGCTGTCAAAGCTGCCGTGATCGCAATAGAAGATGCGCGTGCCAAAATTGGCCATGTGCACCTGGGCGATGCCCTTCAACTTTTTGGCGATAGGTGTTTCTGGGTACTTCACGGTGGAAGAATACATCTTTGGCGCATTCTTCAGGACATCGGCACCCTGCAAGGTGTCCAAACCTGTCTGGCCCAGATAGTCCATGACCGGGCCGCTGCCGATAGCCGGGGAGTACATGTGCGCAAACCACTGGAGAATGCGGGCGCGCTGCCGCTGTTCCGAGACACCAGGCAACAAACCATAGTTGTCCAGGTTGTCCACACAGGCCACCGGCACACCAGGCAGTGTCAGCGCCCGGAACAGCGATGGCCCGAAGCTGACGGTGGTGAGCACGTTTTCTTTGTGAGGATCGATTTCCCGGGTCGCCCGGCCCAGCCATCCCTCGGTGCCCAGCTTGTGCGGCTCGCAGGTATGCCAGATGTCCATGGAACGGAAATGCGAGCGCGGCGCGTTCGGGTATCCCACCCCGTGAATAATGGCCATATCCCCACGCTCGTAGAGAGGTTTCATTGGCCCCATCGCCGGGTGGAAAGCGGCCTTGTCGTCCAGGGGGAGCACCTTATCCTCAGGGATGCCCACCACAGGCCGGTAGTCCCTGTACAGAGGGTTGGTATAAGGGATGACCGTATTGAGGTAATCATTGCCTCCGGTGAGCTGCAGTACCACCAGAACCGGCGCTTTACTGGTACTCGTCATGGTGACGTCCTCCTTCGTTTAGACAAACTGGTATTCACGTGTGGCCACAATCAACTGCAGGAGCTCGGACACCCGGGCCGTGGAGCTCTGGATGTACTCAGCGGTGTCCCAGCGAAAGTCCCCGCCTTCCTCGCTAAAACCGATCAGCCCCGCACGGGTTCCCTCGGAGACGTCCAGCGGACCGAGCAGGTCGAGGCATCTGTCCACAACCTCGGCAGTGGTCTGGGCCCCCTGGGCCTGGAGACGGTCGAGAATAGCCTTGATGCCAGGGCGGCTCACATCGCCCACCAGCTCAGCGGTAAAGTTCACCCGCTGCATCAATGACCCGCTGTTGATCCACTCGGCGCCCGTATGCCAGCCCTCGACGCTTGGGGGGTTCAACAGATCCTGCCCCATGTAGCCGGCTTGGCGCGACAGGTTGCCGAGGCCGGGAGCCGGAAAGGCGCTGCCTCCCACCAACCGTAAGGTGCCTACAACCACCTCCGCCGGGCTCTTCAGGCGTGCAAAGCGAGCGTTTTTGAAGAAGTCGGCATGAAACAGGACCCGCAAGGTCGAGCGGATGTCGTAGTTGGATTGCACGAGCGTCGTGCTCAGTAGATCAATAGCGGCCGGGTCCCGGGGCGGCGTCACTGACCAGGCCGGCACCTGCGTTTCGTCAGCCACGAAGAAATTGTAGAGATGCCGGGCGACAAACCGGGGTGTTGCCGGCTGCTCACAAATGATGCGAATGATGTCTTCACCGTTGAGATTGCCCGTCACCCCCAGGAAGGTCTTTTCGCTGTCGTCGTGGTCTTCTTCCCGATACTCGAAAAACCAGTCATGGCGACCAATAGGGCCACGGGGCAACTTGGGCAGGATGGTCCACCCTGTGAACGCCCGGGAGCACTCGCGCACGTCCGTCTCCGTGTAGTTCCCCACCCCCATGCTGAAGAGCTCCAGCAGTTCACGTCCCCAGTTCTCATTCACCGCCATAGCGTGGTTTTCACAGTTGTCCAACCAGTAGATCATCGCCGGGTCTTTGGCCATCTCGACGAGGAGTTGGCGATAGTCCCCCATGCCTTTGGCGCGGAACTTGACGATCATGTCCATGACATCGTCGTAATGATCTACCTTGGACACCCCGGTCGCGAACACCTGATGCCAAAACAGGGCCATCTTTTCTTCCAGGGGCCGCTTGGTGTTGAGCATGTCGTGCAACCACTCAGCGGCGCCCATGCCCGGCAACGTCCCCGGGCGCCAGGTCCACGGATGGTAGCGCATCATTTCGTTGCGATCGAGGGGCGCTTGCGCCTCTGAGTGCAAGAGTTCTTCCACCGTCGCCTCGTACCCTTTGGCAGCACGGGCTTCCAATTCTTCCCGCGGGGCGCCAAACCCGGCCCGGCGCATCAAGTGAGCCATCATGCCTATATCATGGTTACTCATGACCTTTCCTCCTCGTGTCAGTCACACAATCTGTGCTCAGGACATCCTGGCCTGTGCACGTCGTTTTGACAGAGTCGCCACTGTTCGGTCCATCATAGGTGGACGACATAAGTCTGTCAATCATGCCGTCCATCGCACTCATTATTGACCCTGCATCCATGCCAGCGTTATGTTTGCATAGCACACGAGCTGGCACGCACCAGCGCAGGGTGTGGGAAGATCATGCTGTTGTAGGGATGCCCAATTCTTTCTAGGAGAGCCCTGGGTATCCACGTAAAGCGGGACACCTTATGGCATCAACCAGTGAGCGCCATGGCCTGATTTCGTTCCCGAGGCCGTGGCAAGTTATCGATTTTCGATGACACGGTTGCAAAGAGGTCCGGAAACGATCGTCTGAAAAACCGCCCGGCTCGCTGGCGCCTGTGGCGAGACCACCGTGTCTGTGTGCCCTGTGCCACGATCCAAAATGGGGGCGAGGCGGGGCCGATGAGAAGAGCCAAAAGGTCCAAAGGAGCAACGATGAGGAAACGCGTCCTCGTTGGTAGTCTGTGTCTGTGGTTTTTCGCACCATGGCTGAGTGGGATTTCCTGGGCTGGAGATGCGGAGGTTTTACCCAAAGGCGTGTTCAAAATCGATGCCGAAAGCAAATTTTATTTTCCCACTACGAAGCGGTTTAACCCAGATGGGGATCTGGAAGATGTTGCCATCGATTTTAATACCTCACTCGATAGCAGCGTCTTTCCAGGCTTACGCCAACTGGAATCGGCTTTAGGGCTACCCGCCGGTTTTGCCAAGATTGGTGAGAGCATCGTTTCTGTTAAGCTGGAATTTATTGACCTTCTCATATCTCTGCAGTACGGTGTGACCGACCGCTTCACAGTCGGGGTCATCGTGCCGTACTATTGGCAAAAAAGTAATGTGGCAGCCAGAGTAGACACCGCGCGCGCGACGGTGGGCAAAAATGCTGCCCTGAACACGCTGGCACCCCTACGCATTCCAGGGACTCAGCCGCTGACGATGGAGGACGTCCAGGCCCTGCTCGGGAAGGGCCTGGACATCAATGGCGATGGGACCGTAGACATTCCCGGATTTGGCTTTAAACGATTTGAAACCTGGTCTCATGATGGCTTTGGAGACCTCGAGGTGGGGGGCAGGTATCAGTATCTCAAAACCAAAAATTGGCGCTTGGCACTGACGAGTGGCGTCCGGTTCCCTACCGGCCAGGTCGATGATCCTGATAATCTCGTGGATTATGCCTTTGGCACGGGGGCATATGCCCTGCTTTTCCGTGCCAATAACGATTTTACTGGTATCACCAATGTGGTACTGCATACCACCCTCAGCTATGATCTGTATCTTCCTGACAGACAGACCAAGAGAGTGCCAGACAAGGTCAATCAGCCTATTACAACCAATATAGAGGAGGTCAAGCGAGATCTGGGTGATATCTTCAAGATAGAAGCATCAGGACGCTATACACTCCTGCAAGGTTTGAGTATTTCGGGACTGTATGAATTCGGAGCAAAGTGGAAAGATCAGGTATCAGGGAAAAAGGGGTTTGCGTATGCATCCCTGGAAGAAGAAACCAACTGGACTTCGCATATTTTCCTAGTGGGTGTATCGTATACAACTGTTCCCCTATATCTGGAGAAGAGATTTCCTATACCTATTGTAACCTCTATTGCATATAGGGATCGATTTGCTGGTTCTAACAACGTTTTAGATACAAAATTTATCTCTTTACAAATACAGGCTTTCTTTTAAAAGAAACATATAACTGGTTACAAGTTTTGCCAATCGGGAAGTCTGGGAATTTCCGATGCAACCAGCGAGCGAAGTGGCGCACAGTGGCGTAGATACGCACGAGCGAGGCCTGGGCAGGCGAGCCCCTGACGCCTCTGTATGACCCTGCCTGGCCCTGTGGGGCCGGGCCACGACCCGGAGGAGACCCGATGCTACGTTCCCGACGTCTGCATTGCTGGCTCGCGAGCCTGCTGGGCCTCGGTTGGCTGCTCGGCCTCGCCCTTCCGGGGGTCCACGCTGGTGCCTTCCGGGTGATGGAGACGCTTCCACGCGATCCCCGTGCCGCGGCGCTCTGGCAACACCCCCAGGTAGCCCAGGCCGTCCGCGTGTGGGCCGCCGTCGCGACCGAGATCTTCCGCCTCCCCACGGACGTGACCGTTACCCCCGCCCCCTGTGGCCGCATTGACGGGTTCTACGATCCGGGCCAGCAGCATCTGCACCTCTGTGAGGAATTGCTCACCTATTATGCCGGCGTTTTGACCCCACCGGGTGGGGACCCCCGGACCCCAGCGCCTGTGGTCCGGGATGCTACCTTGGTGAGCTTTCTGCACCTCGTGGGCCATGCGGTGCTGGCGGTGCTGCACCTGCCAGTCACCGAGCAGGTCGAAGAGGCGGCCGATGCCGTCGGCGTGGCCTTCCTCGCCGCCGGCAGCCCAGAGGACGAACGCACGGTCCTGGCCGGGAGCGCGGCGCTGGTGCAGCGAAGTCGCACCCCGGAGCCCCCGCACCTGGTCCCCTGGTGGACCCACCATCCCTGGACCGACCAGCGAGCGGCCCACCTGCGGTGCCTGCTCGCCGGGAGCCATCCGCCGCCGGAGGGCCGTGGTGGAAACGACACGCCTGCCCTACCGTGTCGGGAGGCCTGGCAGCGGTGGCAGACGCTGCTGACGCCGTCTCTTCGCCTCTCACCAGCGGCCCCGGTTGCTGCCCCACCCCCACCGTCTCTCTCGCCCCCCGCGCCCTCCCGCCCCATGCCGCCCGTGCCGAATGCCGCGTCCCTCGCACCCGTGGAGAGCCTGCGCGCCTACTATGATGCCATCAACGCGCGGCAGTATGCCCAGACCTGGCGCCAACTGGCGCCCCAGTTTCAACAGACGCATTTCTGCTGTGCGGCTGACGGGAGCTTGCAGTTCGAGCGGTATCGGACCTGGTGGGAGCAGGTGGCGCGGGTGGAGGTGCTTGACGCCCACGTGCAGGAGCGCCAGCCCCAGGCCGTCGTGGTCCAGGCCACGGTGCGCTACGTGATGCGCCGCGGCACTGTCACCGAGGAACGGCATCGGTTTCGGCTGGTGGAGGATCCTGCGACCCAGCGC
>WNEY01002295.1_pt1 | contig 13982 bp, 13 predicted proteins | sample 5400531 | NCBI WGS metagenome assembly WNEY01 (sample SAMN13153338, study PRJNA577476) | soil metagenome | isolation source: 200 cm saprolite under Douglas fir tree site 1 | place: USA:California | collected 2015-04-18
ACGATGTCGCCGGCGAACCAGTGCCGCAGCGACAGCGCCGCCGCATAGGCGCCGAGCCCGAAGAACGCGCCATGGCCGAAGGACACGAGCCCGGTATTGCCGACCAGGACGTTGAGCCCCATGCAGGCGATCGCGAAGATCACCACGTCGGTGGCCGTCGTCAACGTCAGCCCGCCGGCGTCGAGCGCGAAGGGCAGAACGGCAAGCGCCCCGGCCGCGGCGAGGAGAGAAAAATGTCCGTGCTTCATCCGCGGCCCTACTCGAACTTCTGGATTCGCTCGCCGAACAGGCCGCGCGGACGAAACAGCAGGACGAGCACCATGAGCAGGTACATCGAGGCCTCGCCGGCAGGCGGGTAGAAGTAGATGGTGAGCCCGCGCACGACGCCGACCAGCAGGGCCGCGGCGACGACGCCCCAGAACGAGCCGAGCCCGCCGATGACGACCACGACGAAGGCCGCCGTGAGGATTTCCGAGCCCATGGCGGGATGCACGCTCACGATCGGGGCCAGCAGCACGCCGGCAAGGCCGGCGAGCCCCACCCCGAGCGCGGCGATCGCCATCATGTAGGGCTCGAGCGAAATGCCGAGCGCGCCGACCATCTCCGGATTCTGCACCCCGGCGCGCACGACGCGGCCGAACGGCGTGCGATGGATCAGGAACCAGGTCGACGCGACCGCGGCGGCGGCGACACAGAGCATCATCAGCCGGTATTTCGAGTAGATGAACTCGCCGACGATGATCTGGCCGCGCAGCGCCGGCGGCAGCGCATAGGCCACGGGCGGCGCGCCGAAGATCATCCGCAGCAACTGCTCGGCGACCATCGCCAGCCCGAAGGTGAGCAGCAGGGAGAGGATCGGGTCGGAGCGGTAGAAGCGGCGGAACAGCAGGCGCTCGATGACGATGCCGATTGTGCCGACGAGGGCCGGCGCCAGGACGAAGCTGCCGCCGAACCCGACGTAGTCGGTGAGCACGACGGTGAGATAGGCGCCGGTGGCGTAGAACGCCCCGTGCGCGAGGTTGACGATGCCGCCCAGGCTGAAGATCAGCGACAGCCCGAGCGCGATCAGCAGATAATAGACGCCGACGAGAACGCCGTTGAGCACCTGCTCGATGATGAAGACGAGTTCCATGGATGGTTTCGGTTAACGGCGAGCGGCGAATGGCGAATAGCGAGTAGCAAATTGAACGAAAACCTCATCCTGAGGAGCGCGCCGCAGGCGCGCGTCTCGAAGGATGGATGAAGGGCGCGTATGCTTCCATCCTTCGAGACGGCCCGCTACGCGGGCCTCCTCAGGATGAGGGTGGCGCTATTCGCTACTAGCTATTCGCCACTCGTTCTTCGCTCATCACGCCGCCATGCTGCAGGCGTTCTCCTCCTTGGTGGGCGCGATGATCTCGAGGTTCTCGCTCAGCTCCGGGACCGCGCCGAGGTCGTGGTAGATGTCCCACTGATCCTTCATCTCGTTCGGCTCCTTGGCGCGGACCGCGTACATTTCCATCATCATCTGATGGTCCCAGTCGCGGAAATAGGCGGGCCGCCGCTTCATCACGTCGAACTTGGCACCCTTCTCGAAATGCTCGACGAGCTTGGCCGAGTCGGTCGACTTCAGCTCGGTCATCGACTGGGCAACCAGCTTGAGCGCGTTGTAGTCGCCCCAGGCCTGGTTCTCCGGCGGCTTGCCGAATTTTTTGGTGAAATCCGCGACGAAAGCCTTGGAGGCCGGCGTGTCGACCAGGTGGTGCCAGACCAGCGGCCAGATGCCCTTGAAGTTGCCCTTGCCGGCGCCCCAGGCGACCGCCGTGTCGAAGGCGAAGCCGACGACCGGATACTGCAGGCCGTATTCGGTATACTGCTTGAGGAAGTTGGTGATCTGATTGCCGGCGAGATTGGAGACCACGAGGTCGGGCCGCACCTGACGGATCTTCAGCAGGAACGGGGAGAAATCGCTGAGATCGGTCGGGATCAGCTCGTCGGCGGCGAATTGCCCGCCGTTGCCTTCCATGAATCGCTTGGCGACCTTCAACAAGTCGTGGCCGAAGGCGTAATCGGCCGTCAGCGAGTACCAGCGCTTGCCTCTGACCATGTTGTCGCGCAGGAGCGAGCGGCCGACCGCCTTCACGTACATCGAGTTCGCGCCTTCGATGTGGAACATGAACTTGTTGCAGTCGGAGCCGCGCAGCGCGTCCGAATTGCAGCCGGTGTTGATGAAGACGGTGCGCGTGCGCTTGGCCACCTGCGCGATGGCGAGACCGGAGGCCGACGAAATCTCGCCGATGAGCATCGCGACCTTGTCGCGCTCGATCAGGCGCTCGGCCTTGGCGGAAGCGGTCTGCGGATTGACCGAATCCTCCATGATCATGTCGAGCTTGCGGCCCATGATGCCGCCGGCGGCGTTGATCTCCTCGGCGGCGAGCCGGACCGCGAGCTGCGCATATTCGCCGAGCGTGCCGAGAAAGCCGGTCACCGGCGTCAGGTGGCCGATGCGGATCGCTTCGGCCTGTGCCCGCACGATCGCCGGCATGCCGATGCCGGCGGCAAGCGCCGAGCCGGCGGCGCCCTTGAGCAGGGACCGCCGCGACACGTGCGTGTGGTTGATCATATGGATGTCCTCCCGTCATCTGCGGCGGCGCGCTTGCCGCTCTGTTGGCTCGACGTTACGGTCGCGCGGCGAAACAGGATTGTCCAGACGCAATTTTTGAGGGAGCGCCCATGGATCTCGGCATCAGGAACCTGCGCGTGCTGGTGACGGCGGGCGCCGGCGGCATCGGCCGCGAGGTGGCCCGCGCGTTCGTCGCCGAGGGCGCGAAGGTGCACGTGTGCGATGTCGATCAGAGCGCGCTGCGGGCGCTCGCCAAGAGCGATGCAAAAATCACCCGCACCCGCGCCGACGTCGCCGACCGCCGGCAGGTGGCGCGCCTGTTCAAGGACACGCTCGCCGCGCTCGGCGGGCTCGACGTGCTCGTCAACAATGCCGGCATCGCCGGGCCGACCGGGCGCGTCGAGGACATCGCGCCGGAAGACTGGGACCAGTGCCTCGCGGTCAACATCACGGGCCAGTTCAACTGCGCGCGGCTCGCGGTGCCGCATCTGCGCAAGAGCAAGAACCCGTCGATCGTCAACCTGTCGTCGGCCGCGGGCCGTCTCGGCTTTCCGCTGCGTACGCCCTATTCGGCGTCGAAATGGGCGGTGGTCGGCTTCACCAAATCGCTGGCGATCGAGCTGGGCGGCGCCGGCATCCGGGTCAACGCCATCCAGCCCGGCATCGTCGAAGGCGAGCGCATCCGCCGGGTGTTCGAGAGCAAGGCCAAGGCGCACGGCATCGCCTACGAGGCGATGCGGGCGGAGGCCCTGTCCTTCGTCTCCATGAGGACCACGGTGACCCCGCAGCAGCTCGCCGACGCCGTCCTGTTCATCTGCAGCCCGCGCGGGCGCACCATCTCGGGCCAGGCGATCTCGATCTGCGGCGATACGCAGATTCTGCCTTAATCCCTCCCGGGGAGGGTGGCGCCGTCCTCGCCTGCGCGAGGACAGGCTCCGCGGCGCCGGGTGGGGTCCTCTCGGCAGGCGCTGAGCGTGGGGGATGCGGCCCGCGGCGCGGCCGACCGAGCCGCGGCCTCGCCAAACCATTTGAAAAGCCTAGGTAAATTCATTTCGCCGGGGGCGATTGAACCTGCCGGGTCGGTGCCGCGACCAATGTGCATCACCGCGCACACGCGCCACCTCGAACATCCGGAAGGACTGCCATGACCACCAGGATCACCAAGACCGCTGCGGGCCTGCTGGCCGCCGCGACCGTCGCTACGAGCATGACCGTCTTCACCAGCGAAGCCCAGGCGAAGCACTGGGGCTGGGGTTGGGGCGGCGTCGGCCTCGGGATCGCCGCCGGCACTGTGCTCGGCGCAGCCGCTGCCTCCGCCTACGACGGCCCCTACTACCGCTGCCGCCCGGTCGACCTCTACGACAAGTTCGGCAACTACGTCCGCACCGTGCGGCGCTGCTGGTAACAAAGGCTCTCGGCTTCGATCGGCGCGTCCGCCCCCCTTCCACCCCCGCGCCGATCTAAAGACCCGCCCGAACCGTCCCCGTTCGGGCGGGTCGCCTTTTTACCTCTCCCCGCTTGCGGGGAGAGGTCGACGCGCGAAGCGCGTCGGGTGAGGGGGCGTCTTGACGAAAGCGCACACTCACGGAGGCCCCCTCACCCTAACCCTCTCCCCGCAAGCGGGGAGAGGGAATCCCCTTCCAGCCCGCCGCCGAGGAACAGCTGGCCGATGCGCGGGTCGGCGAGGATGCGTGCCGCCGTGTCGGCGATGCGGGTGCGGCCCAGCTCGAGCACGATGCCGTCGTCCGACAGCTCGAGCGCGCGCTTGGCGTTCTGCTCGATCATCAGCACGGTCATGCCGCGCGCCCGCAGCTCCCGCAGGATCGCGAACAGCTCGGCGACCACGATCGGCGAGAGGCCGATCGACGGCTCGTCGATCAGCATGAGCCTCGGCTCGAGGATGAGGCCGCGGGCGATCTCCAGCATTTTCTGCTCGCCGCCGGAGAGGGTCGAGGCCTGCCGGCCGGCCTTGGCGCGCAGCATCGGGAAGCGGTCGAGCGCGGCCTCGAGCCGCGCGGCAAGATCGAAGCCGTCGGGGGCCGCGACGCCGCCCAGCTCGATGTTGTGGCGCACGCTCAGCTCGGGAAAGATGTTGCGGCCCTGCGGCACGTAGCAGATGCCGCGGGCGATGAGCGCGCGCGGCGGCAGGTTGGTGATCTCGGCGCCGTCGAACAGGACGCGGCCGCTCTGCGCCGGCAGCACGCCGAAGATGGTCTTGAACACGGTCGACTTGCCGGCGCCGTTGGGGCCGATCAAGGTCGTGATGCAGCCGCGCCGCACTCGGAACGAGGTGCCGTTGAGGATCGTGATCGCGCCATAGCCGGCGACGATCTCTTCGAGCGCGAGAATCGCCTCACTGTCCAAGATAGGCCTCGATCACGCGGCGGTCGCCGCGCACCGCGGCCGGGTCGCCGGCGGCGATGATGCGCCCCTCGGCGAGCACGAGGATGCGCGTGCACAGCGCCATGACGAAATCCATGTTGTGCTCGATGACGACGAAAGTCGCGCCGCCCTCCTGGTTGATCGCCCTGAGCCGGTCGCGCAGGCTCGCCAGCATGGTCGGATTGACGCCGCCCGCCGGCTCGTCGAGCAGCACGAGGCGCGGTCCCGCCATGAAGGCCATGGCGGCGTCGAGCAGCTTTTGCTGGCCGTAGCTCAGCGCGCCCGCCTTCTCGCGCGCGAGATGATCGAGCCGGAAGAAGCCGATCGTCCGCTCGGCCGCGGCCGTGAGCCCGGCGTCGCGCCGGCCGACCAGGCGCGAGAGCATGGTGCCGCGGTGCTCCTGCCCGGCGAGGATCAGGTTCTCCACCACGGTGAGCTGCGGAAACACCTGCAGGAGCTGGAACGTGCGGCTGACCCCGAGCCGGTTGAGGTCGCAGGAGCGCATCCCGGTGACGACGCGGCCGTCGAGCCGCACCTCGCCGGCCGACGGCTTGAGCTGGCCGAGGATGCAGTTGAACAGGGTCGACTTGCCGCTGCCGTTCGGCCCGATGATGCCGAGGATCTCGCCCTCGCGCACCTCGAACGAGACGCCGTCGACCGCGACGATGCCGCCGAAGCGTTTGCTCAGCGCCTGGACCTCGAGGACGCTCATCGCGACGCCTCCGGCGCGGGAGCGGAAGGCGCCTTCCCGGACGATTTCATCAGCCGCTCGGCCAGGCCGATCAGCCCGGTCGGACACACGACCATCAGGACCATCACCACCAGCGCGTAGCCGATGAGGTAATAGCCCTGGGCGAAGCGCAACCATTCGGGCAGCAGCACGGCCACCGCGGCGCCGAGAAACGGCCCGAGGAAATAGCCGGCTCCGCCCACCACCACCATCAGCAGCAGATTGAACGAGAGGATCAGCGAGAACGGCGTCGGGTCGATGTACTGGACGAGCGGCGCGTAGAGCGCGCCGGAAACGCCGCCCAGCCCGGCGCCGATCGCGAATGCCATGAGCGTGTAGCGCCGCGTGTCGACGCCGAGCGAGGCGGCGCGGATCGGATTCTCGCGCAACGCCACGAAGGCGCGGCCCCAGGGCGAGCGGATGAGCCACCAGGCCGCGGCCGACACCACGGCGAGATTGAGCAAACAGAAATAATAGAAGTCGCGCGGCGCGGCGGTCGACCAGCCAGGCAGCCGCGGGCGGGGAATGGCGCTGATGCCGTAGATGCCGCCGGTCAGCCATTCCTCGTTGCGGAAGATCAGGAACACGAGGGTGTTGAACGCGAGCGTCACGAAGGCGAGGTAATGATGCTGCACGCGCAGCGCCGGGTAGCCGAGCGCCCAGCCGATCGCGAAGCACGCGACGAACGCCAGCGCATAGGCGGACGCGAACGGCCATCCCCGGGTGGTGAGTAGCGCCGCGATGTAGGCGCCGATGCCGACGAATGCCGCCTGGGCGAGCGACACCTGGCCGGCGTAGCCGAGCGTCAGGTTGAGGCCGATCGCCGCGATGGTCGTCACCGCCCATAGGCTGAGCACGTAGATGCCGTAGGTCTTGAGGCCGAACGGCGCCGCGACGAGCACGACGGCGGCGAGAACGAGCGCCGCAACGCGGAGCCAAGTTCCTGATCGAGTCATCGGACGCGTTTCCCGGATGCGGTGCAGCGCGTAGCGGCACACCGCTGATCCGGGATCGAAGCTGGCAACAACACCTGGGTCCCGGGTCTGCAGCGCACTACTTCGCGGCACCCCGTCGCGCTCCGCGCAACGGGGACCCCTGCGTGCTGCGCTGCGCCCGGGACACGCATGAGAGCGAACGCGTTCATACGCTGCGTTCCTCGAGGCGGCCGAGCAGGCCCTGCGGCCGGAACAGGATGACGACGATGAGGATCAGGAGCGGCAGGGCGCTGCGATAGGCGGCGGACAGGTACGCGGCGGCGAAATTATCGACGACGCCGAGCAGCAGCCCGCCCAGGATGGCGCCGCGCACCTGATTGAAGCCGCCGACGATCGCGGCGATGAAGGCATAGAGGCCGAGCCACTCGCCGTTGGTGAATTTTGCGAGATAGATCGGCGTGACCAGGATCGAGGCAAGCGCGGTCAGCGCCGCGTTGATCAGGAAGGTGAACAGGATCATGCGCTCGACCGGAATGCCGAGGATGCGCGCGACCGCCGGGTTCTGCGCGGTCGCCTGCATCGAGCGCCCGGTGCGGGTGCGGTTGAGGAAGAGCTGCAGCGTCGCGACGGCGACGACCGCGACGGCGAGCACGACGAGGCTCTGCACCGCGACGCTGGCGCCGGCGATCGACACGTTGACGTCGGCGGCGAGCGGCGGGAACGGCTGCGCCTCCGCGCCATAGAACTCCTTAACGCCTTCCTTGAGCAACAGGCCGAGCGCGATGGTGGCGATGACGAGCGGCAGCACGCCGTGCCGGATCATCGGGTCGACCATCAGCTGCTTGAACAGCACGCCGAGCACGATGAGGCTGGCGAGGACGCCGAGCGCGATGGCGGCCCAGAACGGCAGGCCGGCGTTCATCGCCACCAGGACGAAGAACGCCGGCACCATCACGAACTCGCCCTGGGCGAAGTTGATGGTCTGCGAGGTCTGCCACAGCAGCGTGAAGCCGATCGCCGCCAGCGTGTAGATCGCCCCGGTGGCCAATCCGGCGACGAGCAGCTGGAGAACGTCGGCCATCGCCTCTTACCTCTCCCGCTTGCGGGAGGTCTTACCTCTCCCCGCTTGCGGGGAGAGGTTGACGCGCGAAGCGCGTCGGGTGAGGGGGCGTTTGAGGAAAGCGCACACCCGCAGAGGCCCCCTCACCATAGCCGACGCTTTGCGTCGGCGTTCTTTTTTTGATCAAAGAACGGCGGCCGCAAGGCCGCCTGTGCCCTCTCCCCGCAAGCGGGGAGAGGGAGCGCATCACTTCCCGAGCTTCGGCAGGGTCTCGGTGATCTGCTGCTTGCCGTTGACCACCTCGGCCAGGAAGCTGATGCGGTCGATGTCGCCCTTGTCGTCCCAGGTGGTCTCGATCAGGATTCCGGGCTCGGCCGCGGGCGAGATGGTGAGGCCGTGCATTGTGGCGGCGAGCGCCTTGCGGTCGAATTTGCCGATCTTCTCGGTCGCGTGCTTGATCGCATAGACCGCGGTGTAGCCCTTGATGCCGTTGTGGTCGGGCACGTAGTTGAAGCGCTTCTGGAATTTCGCCTTGAACTCCTGCACCGCCGGCACCGGGATGTCGGCGGAGAGGCCGACGTGGCCGCGGACGCCGTTGGCGGCGTCGCCCGCCAGCTCGATCACCTTCTGGCTCACCAGCGTGGTCTCGCCGATCAGCGGCACGGTGACGCCCTGCTTGCGCACCTCGCGCAGGAAGCGCGCGCTCTCCTCCTCGTTGGTGTAGACGAAGATCGCGTCGGCCTTGGCGCCCTTCGCCTTGACCACATCGGCGGCGAAATCCGTCTGGCCGGACTCGGTCGAGATGTCGACCACGACCTTGATGCCGCGCGAGTTCATCTCCCTGACGAAGTTGTCGCGCCCGCCCTTGCCGAAATCGTTGTTGACCCACACCACCGCCACCGACTTCGCCTTGACGCCGTCGCGGATGTAGTTGGCGATTTTCGGCATGCTGGCCTGCTGGCCGTAGGAGGTGCGGAACAGATACGGGTCGCCGAGCTGGGTCAGCTCCGAGGCCTCGCCGCCGATGAACTGGGGAATTTCCGCCTGCTGCGCCAAGGTCATGCTCACCTTGACCATGCCGGAGAAGATCGGGCCGAGGATGACGTAGGGATCCTCGTCGATCGCCTTCTGCATCTGGGCGCGCGCCATGCCCGGATTGGTCTGGGTGTCGTAGTTGGTCAGCTCGATCTTGCGGCCGAGCAGGCCGCCCTTGGCGTTGATCTCGTCAACCGCCAGCGTGGCGCCGTCGCGCCAATTGGTGCTCGACACCGCGCCGGCGCCGGACAGCTCGCCGATATTGGCGAACTTCGCGGATTGCGCGGCCGCCTGCCCGGCACATGCCGCGATGGCGGCCGCCACGGCCGCAGTGAGCCACGTCCTCATGGGTTCCTCCCGGAAGTGATTTGAACTGCCGGCCGCTCACTCGGCGGCGGCGCGGCTTGCAGCAATCGCCTCGTCCTCGATCGGGTTCTTCAGCACGCCGACTCCTTCGATCTCGATCTCGCACACGTCGTCCGGCTTCATCCACAAGGGCGGCTTGCGCGCGTGGCCGACGCCCGAGGGCGTGCCGGTCACGATGAGGTCGCCCGGCTCCAGCGTCATCGCCTGGGTCAGGTCGACGATGGTCTCGGCGACCGGGAAGATCATGTTGGCGGTGTTGTCGGACTGCAGCACCTGGCCGTTGAGCCGGCTTTCGATCTTGAGGCCCTTGGCGCCGGGCGGCAGCGCGTCGGCGCTCACCACCCACGGCCCGAAGCCGCCGGTGCGGTCGAAATTCTTGCCCATGTCCCACTGGCTGGTGCGGCGCTGGAATTTGCGGATCGAGCCGTCGTTGAAGCAGGAATAACCGGCGATGCAGGCGAGCGCGTCGTCGAGCCGCGCGTGCTTGATGCGGCGGCCGACGACCGCCACCAGCTCGGCCTCGTAGTCGAGCGTCTCGGACGCCGCCGGGCGGACGATCGGGGCGAGATGGGGCGTGAGCGAGGTCAGGCAGCGCATGAAGATCGAGGGAAATTCCGGCTTCTGGTGGCCGCCCTCCTTGGCGTGCTCGAGGTAGTTGAGGCCGAGGCACACGATCTTGCCCGGGCGGGCGACCGGCAAGGCGAACTTCAGGCCGGCGAGCGGCCGGCGCGCCGACGCGGGCGCGCGCCTGGCGATGTCGCCGAGCGGTTTGAGCTCCCCGTCATGGGCCGCGAGCCACTCCCCGAGGTCGGCGGGCAGGCGCGGCTCGACCGCGTGCAGGTCGATCACCGTGTCGCCCTCGACGACCCCGAGCCGCAGCGCCCCGTCTTTCTCGAACCCGACGATTTTCATGGCCGACGCCACCCCTTCTGCACCCGATACCTTTGACCCGGCGCGCCCCCGCACGCCATGCGGTCATATAGCACGATCCGGACCGCCCTCGCTCGCCCGGCTTGCTGCACCTCCCCCCGCGAGCGGGGCGAGGGAGTCGAGCCCATGCGACGCGGCGATCAGGCCCCACACCTCCTCCACCAGCTCCTGAAAGCGCGGCGTGCGCTTGACGCCGAGCCCGCGCGGACGGGCGAGGTCGACCGCGATCGTGCGCATGAGCCGGCCGGGGCGCGCGCTGAACACGGCGATGCGGTCGGCGAGCAGCACCGCTTCCTCGATCTGGTGGGTGATGAACACCACGGTCTTGCCGGTCTTCGCGACGATGCGCAGCAGCTCCTGCTGCATCGCCTCGCGGGTGAGCGCGTCGAGCGCCGCGAACGGCTCGTCCATCAGCAAAATGTCGGGATCGACCGCGAGCGCACGGGCGAGATTGACGCGCTGGCGCATGCCGCCGGACAGCTCGTGCGGATAATGGCCCTCGAACCCCTGAAGGCCGACGAGCGAGATGATGCCGTGCGCGGCGGCGTTCGCCTCGCCGCGCGGCATCCGGCGCAATTCCTGGCCGAAGGTGACGTTGCGCAGCACGGTGCGCCAGGGAAACAGCGCATCGTTCTGGAACACGAAGCCGCGGTCGGGCCCGGGGCCGGCGAGCGGCTTGCCGGAGAGCAGGATGGCGCCGGAGCTCGGCCGGTCGAGCCCCTGCACGATGCGCAGGAAGGTGGTCTTGCCGCAGCCGCTCGGGCCGACGATGACGAAGAATTCGCCCGGCCGCACGTCGAAGCTGATGTCGTCGAGCACGCTGAGCGAACGGCCGCGGTGCGCAAACACCTTGCCGATGTTTTGCACCGAGAGTTTCGCCGCCGGATCGGTCGCGACCGCCATCTCAATCCTCCAGCGGCGCCGGCTTCCAGCGCACCAGCCGCCGCTCGAGCGCCTGCAGCGCCCAGGTCAGCGACACGCCCGCAAAGGCGAGACACAGCACCCCGGCGAACAGCGCCGGCACGTCGAACGTCTGCCCGGAGGTGAAGATGAGATAGCCGAGGCCGGCATTGGCGCCGAACACCTCGCCGATCACCACGCCGACGATCGCCCGGCCGATGGCCAGGCGTATGCCGGTGAGCACGAACGGCAGCGCGGCCGGCACCATGACTTTGGCGACCATCTGCTGTGAGGTGGCGCCGAACGCGCGCGCCACGTCGAGGAAATGCTTGTCGACGTTGCGCACGCCCGACGCGGTGCTGATGACGATCGGAAACACCGAGATGAGGAAAACCACGGCGACCTTGGAGGCGATGCCGATGCCGAACCAGAGGATGAGGAGCGGGGCGATGGCGACGAGCGGCGTGGCGTAGAGCGCGTTGAGATAGACCTCGGTGTAGTCGCTCACCGCCCGGCTCGCGCCGAGCACGACACCATAGGCGTTGCCGACCACGACGGCTAGCGCCATGCCGTAGGCGATCGCCGTAAAGCTCGCGGCGAAGTGACGTTGCAGCTCGCCGGTCGCGGCAAGATTCCCCAGTTCGATGATCACGTCGGACAGCGGCACGAAGAACAGCCGATTGGTCAGCACGTAGCGGCCGAGCAGCTCCCAGCCGGCGAGGATCACCACCAGCGAGATCAGCGAGCGCCATACCGGCGGCCGTGCCAGCACGCGCACCAGGCGGGCGCCCAGTCCCGCGTCCGCGGCTGCGTGCAGCTCCGTGCGTTCAGCCGGCGAGTTGGCGGACATGGCTCGCGCCTTATATCGGAGGGTTCCGCGGCTCGCCAACGCGGGCCTGCGCCACGCCCTTCGGCTTTTTCACAAAAAGACCCCTGGGGCGCCATAAAGGCGCGGATGACGCGCCACAAACCGCCGTTAGCGTCGTACCGTCGGGGGAACGGAAATCGCCCGGCCGGGCGGTCCCGGTCGCTCAGGTTGCCCCCTGCCGATCGGGACCGTCTGCCGAGCCTTCCCCGGATGCGGCGCAGCATGGAGCGCAGCGGAATGATGCGCCGCTGATCCGGGGCCCACGTTGTTGCGACGTCATCTGGACCCCGGGTCTGCAGCGCACCGCTTCGCGCTGCGCTGCGCCCGGGGCACACTGCCTGCCCCCTCTCGACGCGCACTTCCCCCTCGCCTAACGTCGCGCGCGTCGGCGGCATCGACGCGCCGTGCGACGAAGGGAGCAACGCGGTGGCGCAGCAAACGCTCGGGATCATCATGCACGGCGTCACCGGGCGCATGGGCTACAACCAGCATCTCGTGCGGTCGATCCTCGCCATCCGCCAGCAGGGCGGCGTCGCGCTGCCGAACGGCGAACGCGTGATGCCGGACCCGATCCTGGTCGGCCGCGACCCCCGCAAAGTCGCCGACATGGCGCGCGAGTTCGGCCTGGCGCGCTCGACAGCCGATCTCGACGGCGCGCTCGCCAACCCGAACGACACGGTGTTCTTCGACGCGGCGACGACGCAGATGCGCGCCGACCTCGTCACCCGCGCCATCAAGGCCGGCAAGCACGTCTATTGCGAGAAGCCGATCGCCGACACGCTCGAGAAGGCGCTCGCCGTCGCCGCGCTCGCCAAACGCTCCGGGCTCAAGCACGGCGTCGTGCAGGACAAGCTTTTCCTGCCCGGCCTGCGCAAGCTGCGCATGCTGCGCGATAGCGGCTTCTTCGGCCGCGTGCTCGCGGTGCGCGGCGAGTTCGGCTACTGGGTGTTCGAGGGCGACTGGCAGGCGGCGCAGCGGCCGAGCTGGAACTACAAGAAGGCGGAAGGCGGCGGCATCATCCTCGACATGCTGTGCCACTGGCGCTACGTGCTCGACAACCTGTTCGGGCGCGTCAAGGCGGTGACCTGCCTGGGCGCCAACCACATCCCCAAGCGGGTCGACGAGCGCGGCCAGGGGTACGCGGCGGATGCGGACGACGCCGCCTACGCGACCTTCCTGCTCGAGGGCGGCGTGGTCGCGCACATGAACTCGTCGTGGTGCGTGCGCGTGCGGCGCGACGATCTGGTGACGTTCCAGGTCGACGGCACGCTCGGCTCGGCGGTCGCCGGACTGACGCGCTGCTTCACCCAACACCGGGTCAACACGCCGCGGCCGGTGTGGAATCCGGACGAACCGCAGAAGATCGACTTCTTCAAGCAATGGGACGAGGTGCCGGACGATGCGTCCTACGACAACGGGTTCAAGATCCAGTGGGAGGATTTCATCCGCCACGTGGTCGCCGGCACGCCGTGGAACCATGATCTCGTGGAAGGCGCCAAGGGCGTGCAGCTCGCCGAGCTGGGGCTCAAGAGCTGGGCCGAGCGGCGCTGGATCGACGTGCCGGAACTGAAGGTGTGATCTTTACCTCTCCCCGCTTGCGGGGAGAGGTCGACGCGCGAAGCGCGTCGGGTGAGGGGGACTTTCCACAAGCTCAGTTCGCGGAGAGTCCCCCTCACCCCACCCTCTCCCCGCACGCGGGGAGAGGGAGACCAATAGCTGAGACTCATGAAAAATGGCGACGATCGCGCTTCCGACCAAATCGAAAAAACTCGAGCCCTACGTCACCGGCGAGCCGATCGCGTTCCCGTCGCCGGCCGAGACGAAGCGCTTCAACCGCATCGCCTATGCGGCCACCCACGTGGTCGCCGATCCGCTCGCCGACGTCGATCCCTGGCTCGACGCGGCGATCGACTGGGAGAAGACGATCGCGTTCCGCCATTATCTGTGGGACCTCGGCCTTGGCGTCGCCGAGGCGATGGACACGGCGCAACGCGGCATGGGGCTCGACTGGGCGGGCGCACGCGACTTGATCCGCCACACGCTCGACGCCGCCAAGGGACGCCCCGGCGTGCGCATCGCCTGCGGGGTCGGCACCGATCACCTGACGCCCGGACCCGATGTCGGCATCGACGAGGTTGTCCGCGCCTACGAGGAGCAGATCGAGGCGATCGAGG
>WNEY01003993.1_pt1 | contig 13982 bp, 13 predicted proteins | sample 5400531 | NCBI WGS metagenome assembly WNEY01 (sample SAMN13153338, study PRJNA577476) | soil metagenome | isolation source: 200 cm saprolite under Douglas fir tree site 1 | place: USA:California | collected 2015-04-18
GTGCGGACACCCTCCGCGCTGTAACGCGCCAGCGTTCCGCCCATCCCAATGGATTCGTCATCCGGGTGCGGCTGCACCGCGAGCAGGCTGAGCCGGCTGTCTGTCACTTGCCCTTTCGCGAGCGGACTTCCTGGATCAACTGCGGCACGATCTTGTGGACGTCTCCGATCACGCCCAGGTCTGCCAGCTTGAAGATGGGCGCCTCGGGGTCTTTGTTGATCGCGATGATGGTCTTGGCGCCCTTCATCCCGACGGTGTGCTGCATCGCCCCCGAGATGCCGATCGCGATATAGACCGAGGGCTTGACGGTCTTTCCCGTCTGACCGATCTGGAACGAGTACGGCTTCCAGCCGGCATCGACGACCGCGCGGCTGGCTCCCACCGCGGCGCCGAGCTCGGCGGCGAGCTCATCGAGCATCTTGAAATTCTCCGGTGCGCCGAGCCCGCGCCCACCACTGACGATGATCGCGGCATCCTCGAGCTTGGGACCGCTCGCTTTTTCTTTTTCGCGGCGCAGCACGCGCGCGACCGGCGTACCGGTCTCGACCGGGTCCGTGAGCGTTTCAACCTGCGGTGCGGACGCGGACGAGGCCGGCTCGGCGGCGACGGCCTTCGGGCGGATCAGGACCAGGGTCGGTGCCTTTGCGCGCGGTACGGTCGTCACCAGCACGGTGCCACCAAAAACCGGCGTGACGATCGCCCAGCCACCATCTTTGTTGACGACGTCGCTCGCGTTGGCGATCAGCGCCGTCCAGAGGCGAGCGCTCAGCCGCGAGGCGACATCGCGACCGTCGTAGGTCATGCCGAAGAGGACCAGGTCCGGCTGATCCTTCTCGATCAAGCGAGCCAGGAGATCGACGGCCGGGGTGGCGAGGACGTCCCTGAAGGCGGGATCCTCATGGACGTAGACCTTCTTCGCGCCGTATTCGCCGAGCGTCTGGACTGCCTTCGATGCGCTCGGGCCGAGCGCCACGGCGGTTACCTCTCCCAACGAGCGCGCCTTGGTCAGGAGCTCGAGCACCACCGGCTTGGGCGTCCCGTCGACGGTTTCGGCAAAAACCCAGATGCCTGCCATCAGATGACCTTCAACTCCGCGAGGTAATCGGCCACGCGCTTGGCGCCTTCACCCTTGTCTTCGACCACCTCACCGGCCTTTCGCGCCTCGGCGGGTTTGATCTCGACGACCTCCTCGGTCAGGGCGGCCTGGCCTGCCTTCCCATCGAGCCCCATGTCCTGGAGGCCGACCTGCTTCACTTCTTTGTTCTTCGCCTGCATGATGCCGCGCAGCGCGGGATAGCGGGCCTCGTTGATGCCGCCGGTCACGGTGACGACGGCGGGCAGCGGCGCCTCCACCACGTCGTAGCCGTCATCGGTCTGCCGGTCGATCTGGGCCTTGCCGTCGCTGACCTCGAGTTTCTTGGCAAAGCTGAGCAGTGGCAGCCCGAGGAGTTCGGCCAGTTGCGCGGGCACCGCGCCCGATGATCCGTCCGTGCTCTCCGTTCCGCAGATGATCAGGTCGTAGGTCTGGCCCTTGATCGCCCCGGCGATCGCCCGCGCCGTGCTCAGCGCATCCGAGTTCTCCAGCCCCGGGTCGGTGATCAGAATGCCGCGGTGGGCGCCCATCGCCAGCGCCCTTCGGATTGCCTCCATCGCCCGTGGTGGGCCCATCGAGATGATGGTCGCCTCGCCCCCATCCTTCTCGATGACCTGGAGGCCGGCTTCGACCGCGTGCTCGTCACCCGGATCGAGCACGACGTCGACGCCCTCGCGCACCAATCGCTTGCTTTGCGGGTCGAGCTTTCCGGGGACGTTTGGATCGGGAATCTGCTTCACGCAGACGAGGACATTCATAGCTGGCTGCTTCCATTATGGGGAAACCGCGTCCGATCGAACGTATGTTCTATCATGGAAAACCCATGCCCCGCAGCGAGTATTTCGAGATCGTGGCCAAGTCCGCCCTCAACCGGGTCCAGCACATGGGCTTCAACTGGTCGCTGAATCCCTACCAGGGCTGCTTTCACAGCTGCGTCTACTGTTTTGCCCGCGCCCATGCCAAGCTCGCCGACCGCGACCCGGGCGCGGGCTTTTCTGCCCGGATCGGGGTCAAGGTCAATCTGCCGGAACTGCTCCGGCGCGAACTGTCCAGCCGGAGCTGGAAGCGCGACACCGTCGCCTTTGGTACCGCGACCGATCCCTATCAGCCGATCGAGGGCACGTACAGGCTCACACGCCGCTGCCTGGAAGCCTTCCGCGACTTTCGGACGCCGATCGGGCTGATCACCAAGGGAACGATGGTGCTCCGCGATATCGACGTCCTGACCGAGCTGTCGCGGCGGGCCAAGACGACGGTCTGCTTCAGCGTTCCAACCGTCGACGAAACCGTCTGGGCAAAAACCGAACCCGGTACGCCCCCGCCACGGAAGCGACTGAGGGTTCTCAAAACACTCGTCGATGCGGGCATCGAGGCCGGCGTCGGGATGGCGCCCGTCTTGCCAGGGCTTTCTGATTCACCCCAGCAGCTGGAAGCGACCGTGGCGGCCGCCGCCGAAGCCGGGGCCTGCTTCGTGTGGGCCAACGTTGTTTATCTCAAGCCAGGGACGAAGGAACACTTCATGGAGTTCCTTGGACGCGAGTACCCGCACTTGCTTGCGCGCTACCGGGAACTCTTCCCGGCCGCCTATGCGCCGGCGGCGGTGAAGGGCCAGGTGACTGCCACGGTGGCGGAGTTGAAGCGCCACCACGGGGTCGGCGATCGGCGCGACTTTAGGGCGGAACCGCCGCCCGAGCCCCTCCAGCTGGACCTGGCCGTTTAGCCCGGTATTTGACAGGGCGGCTCCAGTGTTCTACCGTAGCCGCGAGTGCTCGGCTGGCTGACCCGGCTGTTCAGGCCACGGGTGGAGACTGATGCCGCCCCCACCGCGTTACAACCACCGCCGGATGCGCCACCGCTGGCGACTCCGGTCCCCACCCTGAGCGATGCTGCGATTCAGGCTGCCGCAGACGATCAGGTCGCCGCGGACGAGGTGGAGGTTGCCGATCACGCGGTTGAGGAGCCGTCACTCCTCGAGATCGTCGCTGTCGACACGCCGGTGGAGGCGGAGAAGGAGACCTGCCCCACTTGTGGCAAGACCGGCGTCTTTGCCGGGCCGCCCGGGCAGCGCTTCTGCACCTACTGCGCGCTTCGCGACGAGCTCTTCGAACGCGCCGCCGCGACCGAGTAAGACGCGGCATTGATCGCCTACCCCATCCTGTGGGACAGCGGCGTCTATCTTCCCGAGCAACGGCTGTGGCTTGATCCACGCAAGCCGCGGCCACGAGCCGTCATCAGCCACGCGCATAGCGACCATGTCGCCGCGCACCCGCTGGCGTACGCGACCGCGGCGACGCGCCGGCTCGTCACCCATCGCGCGCGCTCCACCGGCACGGTCGAAGCCCTTCCCTATGGCCAGTCGATCGCCCTCGACCGCTGCGCGGTGACCCTCTACCCCGCGGGGCACGTCCTGGGATCGGCCCAGACCCTGGTCGACACCGACTTCGGGCGCGTCCTCTATACCGGCGACCTGAAGACTCGAGCCGGCTTCACCAGCGCGCCGGCGGAGCCGGTTCCGGCCGAGGTCCTGGTGCTGGAGAGCACCTTCGGCAAGCCGCACTATCGTTTCCCGGACTCTGCCGAGGTGATCGCCAGCGTGATCGCCTGGTGCAAAGGCGTCCGTGACGGCGGCGCTACCCCCGTGCTCCTCGGTTATTCGTTGGGCAAGGGACAGGAGATCCTGTCGGCACTGGCGGCGGAAGGCCTGCTGATCGCGCTCCATCCATCGTTATTCGGCGTGACGGAAGTGTATCGAGAGCTTGGTTGCGACCTGCCTTCTTACCACCGCCTCGGCGACACGGTGGGGCGGCCGACGGTCGTGATCACGCCACCGTCGGCGCGTCGCACTAGCCTCGCAGACCACGTTGGCGAATTCAAAACCGCGGCGCTCACCGGGTGGGCGATGGACGCGAGCCTGAAGGATCGGTTGGAGGTCGACGCCGTGTTTCCGCTCTCGGACCACGCCGACTTCGAGGAACTCTGCTGTTACGCGGAGCAGGTCAACGCGAGCATGACGTACACCGTGCTCGGCTTCGATGAGGAGCTCGCCATGCACCTGCGACGGCGCGGCTTGCGCGCAAAACCACTGGCCCAGGTCGACCAGTTGCGTCTCTTCTGAGCCGCGCACGTTGCGAATCTGCAAGATCGTTTTGGACTAAGCGTTATCTGATTTAAGGCGCACGACGGATGCGCCGCGGTTCGCCGCTCACGCGATAAGGAGGTGACGCATGGCGACCAGGAAGAAGGCCACGAAGAAGGCCAAGAAAGCGACCCGTAAGAGCCGCTAGACAGCGGTGACGCGAGGGGTCCGAAAGGGCCCCTCTCTCGTTTTCAGGCGCCGGTCGTAAACGCACGGATCGTGAGCCCCGCCATGAAGAGGCCCGCGATGCCGTAGACCAGCGGTTCCCGGCGCGAATCGCGCCCCGAGACGTAGCTCATCGCGATCGGGAGCACGATCACCAGCAGCACACCATAGAGCCAATGAAGGTTGTCATGCGGCCGCCTCCCGTTAGCGAACATCAGCACCCCGATCACGCCTTGGACGATGAAGAGGCCTTCCGTCAGGACCAGCGTGGCGCGGAAGCTGCCGCTGGACGGCTGCTTCCGAAAGTACGTCACCAGACCCCAGACGCCGATGACCGCCGTGATCAGGAGCCCAGCGCGGAACAAGCCAAGGTGAAGGACGAGCAGGACGCTCAGGAAGCCTCCTCCAAACCAGTGAGACTCGCGAGCGCGGCTTCCAGCGTCGCCCCCCAGTTCCTGAAGCTGATGGTGCGGCGCGCCACGTCCGGCTGAAACCATCGCACGTCCTCGACTTCGGAGAGCTGGGGCGCCAGCGCGGCATCGCCGATTAGCTCCACGAGGTAGTTGGTCACCGTCTTGAAGACGACTCTGCCATGCCATCCGAAGGCGTAGCTGAAATCGGGCAGGCGCCGGATCAAGCGCAGCTGGCTGAGGGCCAGCCCGGTTTCCTCCGCGATCTCGCGCAGCGCCGCCGCTTCGGGCCTCTCGCCCTTTTCGACGCCGCCTTTTGGCAGGCTCCACCGGCCGTCCGCCTTGATCAGCGCGACCTCGGGCCCCTGCGCCGTCTGCCGGTAGACCACGCCGCCGGCCGAGAACGTCCTTCGGGCGCGGCCGGATTTGCGGGGTGCTGGCATCGAGTCATTATCGTTCCTACATGCGTGACGGCCAGCGCCTGATGGTAGTGATGCCGCATCCGGACGACGAGTGTTTCGGCTGCGCCTCGACCATCGCGCGCTACAGCGTCGAGGGCGCATCGGTCAGCCTGGTCACCATGACCCGGGGCGGCGCCGGGCTCTGGAATGGCAGAGCCCCAGGCGATCTTCGCGCGCTCACGGACGTACGGGGTCTTGAGCTTCGCGGCGCCGCTGGCGAGCTCGGCGTCCGCTTCCTCGAGATCTTCGACTACCCGGATGGCGCGCTCGAGAGAGTCGAGGAGGTCGAGGCGGTCCGTCTTCGGTTCCTGGGGGACATCGTCCGGGTGCTTCGCAGCCACCGGCCTCAGGTGGTCGTTACGTTTGGGCCGGAGGGCACCTACGGTCATCCCGACCACAAGGTCGTCAGCCGGATGACGGTCCAGGCGTGCGCCTTGGCGGGCGATGCGACTGCGTACGAGCTCGAGGCGCTGGCGCTTGGGATTGCGCCCTGGTCGCCGACCAAGCTCTATTTCCAGACGGCGACCACGATGGCCGTGGAGTCGCTCAAGCTTCCGGCGCAACCCCCGATCACCACGCGCGTACGCATCAAAGGATTCGAAGATGCGAAACTGCGCGCCTTCGCTCGTCACCGCACGCAAACGCAGGAGTGGGACGCGCTACAAACGTTCCTGGCGAGCCAGGGTGACACGGAGGTCTTCTCGCTGGTTGGCGCGCCGGATGGCCTGACCGAAGACGACCTGTTTCATGGGATCTGAGTTGCGCCGACGGCCCATCGCGATTCCATGGCGCGGCCGTCCGCTTCCTCGTGGCGGAGGCCGAGCGCCGCAAAGACAGCCGCCAGAACCAGCAGCGGCGGCAACAGGATCAGCAGAGCGAGCTGGAGGTTGTGTAAGGCATCGGACAGCTTGCCGATCGCAAAGGGCGCGTACGAGTCCCCTAGAAGATGCTCGATCAGGAGGGCGACGGTGACCGCTGTCGCGCGAACCGTCGGCAGGACGACGTTTTGCTTGACCGCCGTGTAGGGCCCGTTATAGAGGTAGAGGCAGGCGGCTCCCAGCAGGAACATCGGCACGAAGAGCACCAGGCTGGGCATCAATAACGCGAGCGCGACGAAGACGGCGCCCAGAATGAATCCAGCAATCCCGACCGGCAGGTTGCTCGCCGCACGCCGCCGGTTGGCCAGCCGATCGGCAATCGTTCCTCCGAGGAGCGAGCCCGCCAGCAGTCCGACGACCAGTACCCCGCCGGCGAGGGTGCCGGCGGTCCCGGTTCCCAGGGCGAATCGCCGCTGCAGGTAGGTCGGCAGCCAGAAGGCAGCGCCGCCGAGCACGAAAAAGAGGGCCGTCTCCGCCGCGATGGTGGCCCGCAGCGTCGGAATCCGCAGTAGCTCGGCGAACGTCCGCCAGGTGATCGACGCGGCCGCGCCGGTTTGTGGGCCCCCGGCCTCCGCCGCGCCGCGCAACGGCTCGCGCAGCCCGAATGCGAGGACCGCGAAGACAAGCCCTGGGACCGCGGTCATATAGAAGGCGGCTCGCCAGCCCAGGATACTGGCGACGATCCCACCGCCGGCGAAGCCAACGGCAATGCCGACCGCGGTCCCGGAGGCCCAGATCGACATGGCGCGTCCCCGCCCTTCCTTCCTGAAGTAATCGCCGAGCAGCGCTGTTCCGGCGGGATAGTAGCTCGCTTCGCCAATTCCCATCACGGCCCGCGCGGCGAAGAGTTGGGCGTAACTCCGGGCTAGCCCGGTGAACAGCGTGGCGAGGCTCCAGATCGTGACGCCGATGCCAATGACCGTCTTACGCACGCCGCGATCGGCCCAAATGCCAAATGGGATGGTCGCAACCGCATAGACCAGCAGGAAGGCGCTCCCTAGCAGCCCAACCTGGCCGTCGGTCAGGTGGAACTCCGCCTGGATCTTCGTGGCGACCGCCGGCAAGATGTAGCGGTCCAGGTAATTGAGGAAGTTGATGCCGACCATAACGGCGAGCACGTAGCGCGCATAGCCGCGTGGCATCGCGTGCATTATGCACACCGCGGCCCGCGCCTAGCGCGTTAGCGAGGCCGCTGGACGACGCGGGTCGTCGGGCTGGTGGGCGTTGTTTGTTGGGAAGGTCAGGCGAAGGATTGCCAGCGTTGGGCGGAGCGCAACCGTGCGCTCTGTCAGGCCAGTTCGAGTTTGAGTAAGCGCGCCGCGTTCTCGCGCAAAATTTTCGCCTTCGCCTCCGGCTTGAGTGACAGTGCGTCGAGCTCCTCGAGCACACGGGCCGGCTTGATGAACGGGTAGTCGCTGCCAAACAGCGTTCGATCCTGCAGCCGGCCGCCGATCTCTCGGACCAGTTCCGCCGGGTAATACCGGGGTGACCAGCCGGAGAGCTCGATGAAGATGTTCGTCTTGTGCAGCGCCATCGCGATCAGCTCGAGGTGCCAGGGCCAGCCAAAGTGCGCGGCGATGATCGGGAGCTCCGGGAAGCGCGCCGCCACGATGTCAAGATGGATGGGGCGGGCCGGATCGAGCTTGATGCCCTGACCGCCGGGCTGACCGGCGCCGATGCCGCTGGTGCCGGTGTGAAAGAGACAGGGAATCTTCAGCTCCGAGGCCTTCTCCCAGAGTTTGAAATGTCGTTCGTCGCTCGGGTAGAAGTCCTGCATCGACGGGTGGAACTTCGCGCCTTTCGCGCCGAGCTCGTTGACAGCGCGCTCCAGCTGCGTGACCGCGTCTGGCTTCCATGGGTCGACCGAGGCGAAGAACGCGAAACGCTTCGGATGCCGCTTGACGATTGCGCTAACAAAGTCGTTCCCGAGCGGCGGGCGGTGGGTCGCGGTCTCCGCATCCCAGGCGAGCAGAATCCCAAAGACCTGTTCCTGGGCGAACTCGACAGCGAGCTCGTCGACGCTGCGCTCGTGGACCTCGCTGCGGAAGTAGCGGGCGGCGCCCTCCCAGTACGGGCCCATGCTGCCATCGAGCCATTCCTTCAGCGGCAGATGAACATGTAGGTCGACGGCGCGGATCAAGTTACGAGGCCAGCGGTTCTGCTTCTTCGAGCGTGATTGGATCGCCGACCGCGATCGACCCGCCGATTACGACGCGGGCGACCATGCCACGCCGGCCGACGAGTTCGTCTTTCAGACCAAGGCGGATCTCATCCATGCGAAAGCACGGCTCGCAGACTTTCGTAATCTCGAGCACCGCGCTCTTACCCAGCCGCACCCGGGTACCCTCGGGTAGGCCCATGACATGCAGGCCTTCGACGGTGAGATTCTCTTTTATCGTTCCCGGTTCAACACCGACCTCGTCGAGCGCTTCCTGGTCGGCCAGCAGCACCTGCCGGTCGGAGCTGGCAACGGCGTGCTTGTCGCCCTCGATCCCCAGGCCGCTCATCAGGTTTGCGGTCGGCACGGGCCGCATCGGCTGCCGGTGGCCCGGACAGAGCTGGATGGAGACGATTCGCGCCGACACGGCTAAAAGATTACGGGATGGGCCGCGGGACTGCCAGCCGCGAGCCGGCGCCTTGCTACGATGACCCGGCATGGCGGAGGAGGCTGGCACGCGAGTGGAACGAGATTCCATGGGCGAAGTTCGCGTTCCCGAGGACGCCTTTTACGGCGCGAGCACCGAGCGGGCTCGACAGAACTTCCCGATCAGCGGACTGCGGCTGCCGCGTCGATTTATTCGCGCCCTGGCGCAGATCAAGGGCGCCGCGGCGCTGGTCAACGCCGAGCTCGGGCTGCTCGAGACGCGCCTGGCCAACCCGATCCAGCAGGCGGCGGAGGAAGTCGAGGAAGGCAAGTTCGACAAGGATTTCGTCGTCGATGTGTTTCAAACTGGCTCAGGCACGTCGACCAATACCAACGCCAACGAGGTGATCGCCAACCGCGCCAACCAGATCCTCGGTCAGCCGCTCGGCTCGCGCACTCCGGTGCATCCGAACGATCACGTCAACAGGTGCCAGTCGAGTAACGACGTGATTCCATCGGCGATGCAGCTGGCGGCGCTGGTGGCGATCCATGAAGAGCTGGTGCCGGCACTCGCGTATCTCAAGGACGCGCTCGACGCCAAAGCCAAGGAATTCATGCCGGTCGTCAAGACCGGCCGGACACATCTTCAGGATGCGACGCCGATCCGCCTCGGCCAGGAGTTCGCCGGCTACGCTGGCCAGGTCCAACGAGCGCTGGACCGAGTCGAGCGCACCGCCGAAGAGCTCGCCGAGCTGCCCCTGGGCGGAACCGCGGTGGGAACCGGGATCAACGCTCATCCAGAATTTGCCCAGCGCGTCTCATCGCACCTGAGCCGTCGCGCCGGCGTGCTGGTGCACGAGACGGACAATCACTTTCAGGCGCAGGCCACGCTGGACGCCGTGCTGTCGACGGCGGGCGCTCTGCGCACGATTGCCGTGAGCCTCTGGAAGATCGGCAACGATTTGCGCTGGCTCGCGTCCGGGCCACGTGCCGGGCTGGGTGAGATCACGCTCCCCGAGGTGCAGCCGGGCAGCTCGATCATGCCGGGAAAGGTCAATCCGGTCATCATCGAGTCGGTGACCATGGTGGTCGCCAAAGTCCTCGGCAACGACCAGACCATCGCCGTCGCCGCCCAGTCGGGCAGCATCTTCGAGCTCAACCTGATGATGCCGGTGGCCGCCTACAGCCTGCTCGAGTCGATCGCCCTGCTCGCCGCTGCGGCCCAGAACCTGGCCCAGCAGGGCATCGTGGGGATCAAGGCGACGGATCGCGGGCCGCGAATGGTCGAGCAGGGGCTGATGCTGGCCACCGCGCTCGTGCCCGCCATCGGCTACGACGCCGCGGCGAAGATCGCCAAGGATGCGCTTACCACCGGTAGGACGATACGCGAGGTCGCGCGCGAGCGGACCAAACTTACGCCCGACGAGCTAGACCGTCTGCTCGATCCGTCGCGGATGACGCAACCTGGCGTCGAGGCAGGACCCGCCAGCGGCTAGGGTTATCTCCGACGGCCGCGTGCTGTCGATGCGTGCCGCGGCTCAGCGTCTAGCTCGAGACACAGTCAGACGTTCTCGTCCAGCGACAATCCTGCACCAGGTCTTGGGGCTGCAGGCACAGGTCCTCAGCGCCGCGGCGCTCGGGATGCGGGTTCGCAGCACGGGCCTTCATGCCAGCGACGTCAACCGGGCGCTGAATGACGATCGCTCCATCGTTCGCGGCTGGCTGATGCGTGGCACGTTGCACATGGTCGCCGCGGAGGATTTCCGGTGGCTGGTTCAGCTGTTGGGTCCAGTCTTTGTCAGGGCAAGCGCCACGCGGCATACGCAACTGAGCCTCGACGACGACGTGAAAACCAGGGGTGTCGCCGCGATCCGCAAGATCTTGACAGACTCCGGCCCGATCGCGCGATACGAGCTGGTCGATCGGCTGCGCCGCCGCGGCATCGCGCTCGACCCAAAGACGCAGGCGCCGATTCATTTGATCGGGCTGGCGGCGCTGCACGGCGTGCTCTGCCTCGGTCCCGAGCGCGACAACGGTGATCCGACCTACGTGCTCGTGGACGATTGGGTCCGTCCAGCACGAACGCTCTCGCGTGAGGTGGCGCTGGGCGAGCTGGCCCGACGGTACTTCGCGGCCTACGGGCCGGCCACGGTCGAGGACCTCGGCGCCTGGTCGGGGATCTCGATGGCGGAGGCACGGTCCGCGGTAACTACAGCGAAGGCAAGCCTCGCCGAGGTCACGATCCAGGGACAACCGGGCTTTGTGCGCAAAGATCGGCAGACGCGAGTGACGAAGTCAGCAGCGCCGCAGGTGCGCCTGCTGCCCGCTTTCGATGCATATCTGCTCGGTTATCGACGGCGCGACCTGGCTGTGCCGCCGGCGCTACAGCGTCGATTACAGCGTGGCGGCGGTTGGCTGCACCCCGCGGTCGTCGTCAATGGCCGCGCTCGACGTGGAAGTGTTTGAAAGGATCCCTCGTGCCGTTCGCGCAGGCATCCAGGCGGAAGTCGCTGACATCGGCCGGTTCCTTGACCTGCACCTGATGGCTCACTTTGACCGCCTGCTGATCTAAACTTGGTGACCCCGGCGTACCCCAGCAGAGGAGGGCAGCTTGAGACGCAGCATCGCCTGGTGCCTAGGTAACCGGCCGGTCGTCATTCTTTTCGGCGTTCTCTTCATGGCCGCGGGGATTGTCAGCATCTTCCGGCTCAACCAGGAGCTGCTTCCCTCGGTCGACTTTCCCAGCGTTTACGTCGTCACCAGCGACCCGGGCGCCAACCCGGCGGTCGCCGACCGAGACATCAGCGTTCCGCTGTCCAGTGCGTTGAATGGGTTGCCGCACGCACTCCACGTCTTCGCGTCCTCAAGCCAGAACTTTTCCGAGGTGGTGGTCCAGTTCACGGTCGATTCCAGCACCAAGGATGATCTCGACGCCGTCAACCAGCGCCTCGCCCAGGTTCAACTCGCGGCGGGCGCCGGCAAGCCGTTGGCGCAGACGTTCTCGTTCAGCGCCGCGCCCAGCATCATCTATTCGCTGGCCGCGGCCGACGGCAGGCTAAGCCGAGCTACCCGCGAGGCGCAAACGGTGATCGCGCCCGCGCTCCAGGGGGCGACGGGCGCCGCACAGGTCAAGGTCGTGGGGGGCGAGCAAAACGCCATCACCATCACGCTCGACCCGGCAAAACTGGCCGCCCACGGACTGGCGCCGTTCCAGGTGGCGCAAGCACTGCAGGCCGACCAGGTCGACGTGCCGGCGGGGGAGTCGCTCAACGGCAACCTCGTCGTTCCTGTCGAGGTCGTGAGCACCGTGCACACCGCGGCTGATCTTCGCGCAGTGCCCGTGGGTACTGCGTCGCAACTTTCCAGGTCGGCGCCGCCGTCGATCGTGACACTGGGAGACGTCGCGTCCGTGCAGGAGGCCCCGGCACCGGTGAACGGCATTACGCGAACGGACGGGCTGCCCTCGCTCAGCATCCAGGTGATTCGCGACCCGAGCGGCAACGCCATCAGCCTGTCGAACGATATCCGTTCGAGGGTCGCCGCCCTGCGCCTCGACCCGAGTGACCGGCTGTCGCTGATCGAGGACAGCGCCACCGGGATTCGGGCCTCCCTCAACGATCTACTGCTCGAAGGTCTACTGGGCGCGCTCTTCGCGATCCTCGCGATCTTCTTCTTCCTGCGCAGCCTCCGAGCGACGCTGGTTACCGCCGTTTCGCTGCCGACCAGCGTTCTAGTGGCCCTGCTCGGGACGGCCGTCGGCGGCTTCTCGCTCAATATCCTGACCCTGGCGGGCCTGACCATCGCCGTCGGCCGGATTATCGACGACGCGATCGTGGTGCTGGAGAACAGCTACCGGCATCTCCAAAAAGGCGAACCGCCCCGGCTGGCCGCGCTCAACGGCGCCAGCGAAGTCTCGAAAGCCGTCATCTCGAGCACCCTCACCACGGTCGCCGTCTTTCTGCCGATCGCGCTGGTGGGCGGCATCATCAGCAAGTTCTTTCTCCCGTTCTCGATCACGGTGACCATCTCGCTGCTCGCCTCTCTTCTTGTTGCGCTCACCCTGATCCCGGTGCTGGTCAGCCTCTTCCTGCAGCGGCGGGCCGCCCTCGCGGAGGGCAGGCGCGACTGGTCCCACCGCGTCTACGAGCCACTGCTGGGTTGGGCTCTCTCCTCCAGGTTGACGAAAACCGTCGTGATGGTCGCCGCGACCCTGCTCTTTGCGCTGGCCATCGGAGCGGTGGCGTCGCCGCTCGTGGCAAAGAACTTTTTCGATTTCGGGAGCACGGAGCAGTTGCAGGGTACGGTCAGTCTGCCGCCAGGAACGAGCAGCGACCAGACCATTGAACAGTTGAAGCCGTTCGAGGACGGGGCCATGGCCGACCCCGACGTGAAGCTTGTGCAGGTCACCGTCGCGAGCAGCGATTACGGTGGCTATACCGCCGGCTTCTCGACGAACCACGCACGACTGCTGCTGCTAACCAGGGATAAGCGTCGATCGAGCGCGGTCGTCAACCGGCTCCAGCAGAGGCTCAACGCGCTCTACGGGATCGGCAACGCCCAACTGGCGATCGCGTCGTTCGGCCCAACCTCGAACCGCTTCGAGGCACGGGCTAGCGGGCAGGATGACCAGGCCCTCCGTGACGCATCCGATCTGATCGTGGCTAAGCTGCAGCAGGACTCGGAGCTGAGCGACATTCAGTCCGATCTGGCGGCGGCCAAGCCACAGCTCACGGTCGACGTCGATCCGGCGAAGGCGTCGGCCCACGGGCTCAGCCCGCGGGTGGTGGCGCAGCTGGTCTCGCAGGCGCTGTCGGCCGTGCCGCTGGGCAACCTCGGTGGGAACGGGCCGCCGGTGAGTCTGCGGCTGGACCCGGCTTCGGCAACGGTCGATCGGCTGGGCGCCCTGCCGGTCGGACCAGGGGCGGCACTGAAAGACGTCGCCACCATCACGAACCAGGCGGCGCCCGACTCCATCAACCGGCGCGATGGCACCCGACTGGTCGCGGTCAGCGCGGTCATCAACGGTGCCGATACCAACGGCATCTCGCAGCGCGCGACCGCGTCGGTCCAGTCGGTGCCATTGCCGGCTGGGGTCAAGCTCGACACCGGAGGGACGAGCGAGGACATCAACCAGTCGTTCCAGTCGATGTTCCTGGCGATCGGCATCGCGGTCGCCATCGTCTTCATCATCCTGGTCATCTTCTTCCGATCGGTCGTCACGCCATTCGTGATCCTGGTCAGCATGCCGCTCGCCC
>WNEY01002297.1_pt1 | contig 13975 bp, 14 predicted proteins | sample 5400531 | NCBI WGS metagenome assembly WNEY01 (sample SAMN13153338, study PRJNA577476) | soil metagenome | isolation source: 200 cm saprolite under Douglas fir tree site 1 | place: USA:California | collected 2015-04-18
ACCACGGCCGCTTCCGCGTCAACCTCTTCCTGGCCACCGGCCACGTCCGCGCCGTCATGCGCGCGATCCCGTCCAAGAAGCCGAAGTTCGAGGAGCTCGGCATGCCCCAGGTGCTCGAGAAGCTGGCCATGGGACGACGGGGCATGGTCCTCGTCACCGGCATCACCGGCTCCGGCAAGTCGACGACGCTGGCGGCGATGATCGACTTCATCAACCGCAATCGGAACGACCACATCATCACCATCGAGGACCCGATCGAGTTCTCGCACGAAGACATCAACTGCGTCGTGAGCCAGCGCGAGATCGGCCACGACTCGACGAACTTCGCCAGCGCGCTGCGGGCCGCGCTGCGCGAGGATCCCGACGTCATCCTGGTCGGCGAGATGCGCGACCCGGAGACGATGGCGGTGGCGCTGCACGCGGCGGAGACCGGCCACCTCGTGTTCTCGACGCTCCACACGCTGAACGCGGCGGAGACGGTCAACCGCATCCTCGGCACGTTCCCGCCCCATCAGGAGCAGCAGATCCGCGACCAGCTCGCCGCCGTCATCCAGGGTGTCATTTCGCAGCGCCTGGTGCCGAAGCTGGCCGGCGAAGGACGCGTGCCGGCGGTGGAGGTCATGATCGGGACCGCGCTCATCCGCGACTGCATCCGGGAAGCCAAGCGGACGCCCGACATCCCCGCCATCATCACCCAGGGCACGACCCAGTACGGGATGCAGACGTTCGACCAGTGTCTGCTCAAGCTCTACCGCGACAGCGTGGTCTCGTACGAGACGGCGCGCGAGGCGGCCACCAATCCCGACGACTTCGATCTCAAGGTCCGCGGCATCTTCTCGACCGGCGAGCTCACGTACGAGGGCGAGAAGAAGAAGCAGGAAGAGGCGGCCAAGCCGCCCACGGCCAGCCCCTTCTTCAAGCGGCCATAGCCCCACGGCGGCGCTCGTCTCGCGAGCTGCTCCCACTCGATGAGCGCGCGGCGCGCCTGGCCGCCGCCGATCTCCTCTCGCGCCGGCCGTGGACTCGCGCCGACCTCGCGCGCCGTCTGGTCCGCCGCGGCGCCCCACCCGAAGTCGCCAAGGCGGTGGTCGCCGATCTTACCGATCGTGGCTACCTGGACGACGCCGCCTTCGCGCGCCAGTGGGTGGACAGCCGCGGCGCGCGCGGCTACGGCGCCGCCCGGCTGCGCGCCGAGCTCCGAGTCCGCGGCGTCGACGCGACGGTAGTCGACGCGGCCGTCGCCGCGCTCTCGCCGGAGACCACGCTCGACCGCGCCCGCGCCCTCGCCCGCCGGCGACTGCCCGTGATCACCCGCGCCCGGCCCGAGCGCGCGGCCGCGCGGCTCAGCGAGTACCTGCGGCGCCGGGGCTACGCCCCGGGCGTCATCGCCCGCGTCGTCCGCGAGGCGACGGGTGCGGCCGCCGGCGCCGACTGAGCGTGCCCAGAAGCCGAGAGAACGCGAAGGTGAACGCCAGCTACCTCGACGAGCTGCGGGTGCGCTCATCACGATAGTCGCCGAAACGCCGCGGCTGGTGTTACGCGAGCTGGCCGATGCGGATCTGGCCGCCATTCAGGCCTACGCGAGCGATCCGGCCGTCGTGGAGTTCCTGCCGTGGGGCCCGAACACTGACGATGACACGCGCCAGTTCCTGGCCGACGCGACGGTGGCCCGCGCGGCGACGCCGCGCCGCCAGTGGGACCTCGCCATCGTGCTGACGAGCGACGTGCGGCTCATCGGCGGCTGCCGGCTCCACGTCACCGACGCTGGCGCCGGCGAGGCGGACGTCGGCTACGCGCTCGCGCGTCACGCCTGGGGCCACGGTTACGCCGCCGAAGCGGTGCGGGCGCTGGTCGGCTTCGCCTTCGCGCGCCTCGGGATCTGGCGCGTGTGGGCGGTGTGCGAGCCGGCCAATCCCGCCTCGGCGCGCGTGCTGGAGAAAGCCGGGCTGCGTCGCGAGCGTTTCCTGCGCGCGCACCGATTCATGAAGGGTCGGTGGCGGGACTCGTATGTGTACGCCTGTTACAATGAGCTTCGATGACCGGTGATCGCCTGCGTGAAGCGTTCCTGCTCTACTTCGAGCGTCGCGACCACCGGCGCGTGCGCTCGTCGCCGCTCGTTCCCGGTGACGATCCCACGCTGCTCTTCACCGCGGCCGGCATGGTGCAGTTCAAGGGGGTCTTCACCGGCGAGGAGCGGCGTGAGTACACACGCGCCACGTCCTGCCAGAAGTGCGTGCGCGCCGGCGGCAAGCACAACGACCTTGAGAACGTCGGGCGGACGGCCCGCCACCACACGTTCTTCGAGATGCTCGGCAACTTCTCGTTCGGCGACTACTTCAAGGCGGACGCCATCGCCTTCGCCTGGGAGTTCCTGACGCGCGATCTCGGCATCGACCGCGGTCGGCTCCTGGCGACCGTCTTCACCGACGACGACGACGCGTTCGCGCTGTGGAAGAAGGTGGCCGGCTTCGGCAACGATCGCATCCTGCGCCTGGGTGAGAAGGACAACTTCTGGGCGATGGGCGACACGGGGCCCTGCGGCCCGTGCTCGGAGGTCCACTTCCACCAGGGTGACCATCTGCCCTGCGCCGAGGAAGCGGCCGGGCGTCGCTGTCAAGGTCCGGCCTGCGAGTGCGACCGCTGGCTCGAGATCTGGAACCTCGTCTTCATGCAGTTCAATCGCGACACCGCCGGCACGCTCACGCCGCTGCCGCGGCCGTCGATCGACACGGGCATGGGGCTCGAGCGCGTCGCGGCCGTCATGCAGGGGAAGATGTCGAATTTCGACACCGACTTGCTGGCGCCGCTCATCGGCCATGTGGCCACGCTCTGCGGCAAGGCCTACGGCGCCAACGCCGAGAACGACGTCTCCATGCGCGTCATCGCCGACCACGCGCGCGCCGCCACGTTCCTGATCGCCGACGGCGTGACGCCATCCAACGAGTGGCGTGGCTACGTGCTCCGCCGCATCATGCGGCGCGCGATGCGCCACGGCCGACGCCTGGGCTTGCACGACGCGTTCCTCTACAAGTCGATCGAGTGGGTGGCGGCGGTGATGAAGTCGGCGTATCCCGAGCTCGGGCCCGAGCGCGCGCGCATCCAGGATGTCGTCCGCCAGGAAGAAGAGCGCTTCGCAGAGACGCTCGACGTCGGCATGCGCATGATCGAGGAGTGGGACAACGAGCGGAAGAGCACAGGGATGATTGTCGACGGAGGCTTCCTGTTCAAACTCTACGATACGCACGGCTTTCCCCGTGAGCTGGCGGAGGAAGAACTTCAAGCGAGAGGATGGCGCATCGCCGAGAGCACCGATACTCAGTGGGACCATGAGATGGAGGCCCAGCGCGAGCGGGCGCGGGCCGGCGCGGCGTTCGGGGCCGGTGACGGCGACGAGTCGGCCATCTATCACCGGGTCGCCGCCGACATCACGCCGGTGCAGTTCGTCGGCTACGAGACGCTCACGTCGCCCGCGCGGATCCTGACCCTGGTCGACGGCACAGACGGGCTCCGCCGCGTGACGGAGGTGGCGGAGGGCGCGGAGGTCGAGGTGATCCTCGATCGCACGCCGGCCTATGCCGAGTCGGGCGGCCAGATGGGTGACACGGGCCTGCTGATCGGCCGCCAGGGTCGCGGCGAGATCGTGGATACGTACTACCGCGGGCCGAAGCTTCTCGTGCACCGCGTTCGGGTGAGTGCCGGCGGCTTCCGCGAGGGCGAGGACGTGGCCGTCAGCGTGGAATCATCGCGCCGCCAGGGCCTGCGCCAGCATCACACCGGCACCCATCTGCTCCACGCTGCGCTCCGCAAGGTGCTCGGCACGCACGTCGCGCAAGCGGGCTCGCTGGTCGCGCCCGATCACCTGCGCTTCGACTTCTCCCACGGCGCGGCGGTCAAGGATCGCGAGGTGGAGCAGATCGAGGAGCTGGTCAACGAGCAGGTGCAGGCGAACGTTCCGGTGACACGTCAGGAGATGGGCATCGACGAGGCGCTGCGCTCGGGTGCGCTCGCGCTCTTCGGCGAGAAGTACGGCGAGCGCGTGCGCGTGATCCGGATCGGCGACTTCTCGGTCGAGCTGTGCGGCGGTACCCATCTGGATCAGACGGGCCAGATCGGGCTCTTCAAGGTGGCTGGCGAGGGCGCGGTCGCCTCGGGCGTCCGCCGGGTGGAAGCCGTCGCCGGACCGGCCGCGCTGGCGAAGGTGGCCCAGCAGGAGCGGGCGCTCAAGGAAGCCGCCGAGATCTTGAAGATCTCGCCCGGCGAAGTTCCGCAGCGGCTGCGCAAGCTCGTGGATGAGCAGCGCGCGCTGGAGAAGCAGCTCCACGAGATGGAGGCTCGACTGGCGCGGTCGCGCGCCGACGAGCTGGTGGACGGAGCGCGCCAGATCAACGGTGTCGCCGTCATCGCCGGCCGCGTGGACGGACTCGACGCCGAGGGCCTGCGGGCGGTCGTGGACCGCCTGCGTGAGCGGCTCGGCTCGGGCGTCATCTGCGTGGCCAGCGTCCAGGACGGCAAGGTCAACCTCGTCGCCGCCGTGAGCAAGGACCTGACGTCGCGCTTCCACGCCGGCAAGCTCATCCAGGAGGTCGCCAAGGCGGCGGGTGGCAGTGGAGGCGGGCGTCCCGAGCTGGCCCAGGCCGGGATCAAGGATCCGAGTCGTGTGGATCAGGCCCTCCAGACGGTGTACGAGTTCATCGGTCGCGTAGGGGGCTGAGCGCTAGAATAGCTTTCATGAGTGTCGAGGCGGCCCCGAGCAGCGCCTCGGCCAGTGAAGAATCGACGGCGCTCGCGACCCGGCTGTTAGCGGAGAAGACGGCGGCGCTGGCTCGGCTGGCCGCGGGAATCGCCCATGAGCTGCGGAATCCACTCGCCGTCATCCTGGCCCGCGTCCAGCTCCTCGAGCTTGCCATGAAGGGCGGCAAGCCGCTCCCACCCGGCAAGCTCGAGATGACCCTGCGCACGGTGGGAGAACAGGCCGTGCGCGCGTCCAAGATCATCGAGAGCCTCTCGATCTTCGCGCGCCCGCGCTCGCCCGAGCTGGGATCGGTCGACCTCGCCGAGATCATCGGCCACGTCCTGTCGGAGGTGCGCGCGTACATGCCCGAGAACAGCACCCTCACCACTGACGTCGACGTGGCTGTCGAGGCTCACACCGTGATCGCCGACCGCACCCAGCTCACCACCGCGCTGCGTCAGCTCACGATCAACGCGCTGCAGGCGATGCCCGACGGCGGCGTGCTCCGGATCCGCGCCCGTGGCGGCGACGGCGGTGTCGAGATCGTGGTGGCGGACACCGGCGGCGGGGTTGCCCACCACGACGCGGCCCGGATCTTCGATCCGTTCTTCTCCACCAAGCCGGCCGGGGCCGGTCTCGGGCTCTGCGTGGCCCAGACCATCGCCGAAGCGCACGGTGGCAGCGTGCGGCTGGTGGTGAGCGGTGGGCCGGGCGCTGAGTTCGTGCTGTCGCTGCCAGCGCGATGGAGAGTGCCATGACGGAGAGCTTGGGACGCCTGCTGTGCGTGGACGACGAGGCGCCGGTCCTCGAGGTCCTCAGCGAATACTTCAGCACGCAGGGCTATTCGGTGGAGACGGCCAGCAGCGGCGCCGACGCGCTGGCGGCGGTGCCTCGTCTCCGGCCCGATCTCGTCCTCCTCGACGTCCGGATGCCCGGAATGGATGGCCTCGAGGTGCTGAAGAAGATCCGCGAGATCGATCCGGGCCTGGCCGTGATCATGGTGACCGCCAACGAAGACGTGGCGCTCGCCCGCGAGACCCTCAAGATCGGGGCCTTCGACTACGTCTCCAAGCCCTTCGATTTTCGCTACCTCGACCGGGCCGTGTCGGCGGCGCTCGTGCAGGGTGGCGCCCTGGCGCCGGTGGGGACCGTCGAAGAAGCCGGCACCGACTCGTTGCGACGCCTGGCCTTCCAGGTCTTTCACTCGACTCGCGAGCTGCCGCCGGCGGCCCGCGACTCCATCGGCGTGCGGCTCGAGAGCGCCGTGCTCGAGGTGATGCGCGAAGCGACCGCCGGGCGCTCGCTGGCGGCCGTCGCCGCGCTGACCGAGATCGAATTGTTGACCTCGATCGCCGCCGATCTCGGCGATCTGACCGCCTCCTCCCGGTCCGCCCTGGAGAGCGCGCTGGCCGGAGCGCGAAAGGCGTTATCCCACGTCTGACCGCGGGCGCGGTGTCGAGCATTACCTGCAGATCCTTCACTCGGTCGCCGAGACGGTCAGTCGCAGTCTCGACGTCGAGCAGGTCTTGAAGACGGCGCTCGATTCGCTCACGCAGGTCACCGGCCACGAGATCGCGAGCCTGCACCTCCTGTCGGAGGACGGGACCAGGCTCCTGCTGCGCGGCGAGCGCGGCATGTCGGCGCACCTGCGCGAGGTGAACGAGACGCTTCCGGTGGGCGAGGGACTCATCGGCAAGGTCGCCGCCACCGGCGAGACAGTCCTCCTCGATTCCGCCGCCGACGATCCCCACCTGTTCCCGCCGGCCAAGCGCGCGGTGAAGACCGATGACATTCGCGGCTTCGTGTGCGTGCCCATCCGCAGCCGCGGCCGCGTGATGGGTACGCTCTCGCTCGGGCGCCAGACCTCGGATCGCTTCACCGAGCAGGAGATGGCGCTCCTGGAGGCGACCGCCCATCAGATCGGCATCGCGCTCGACAACGCCAAGCTCTACTCGGAGAGCCAGCGGCAGCTCGAGGAGCTCAAGCTCACCCAGGCCCAGCTCATCCGCGCCGAGAAGCTCTCCGCCGTCGGCGAGCTGGCCTCGGGCGTGGCCCACGAGATCAACAATCCGCTCACGACGATCCTCGGTCAGGCCCATCTGCTGCTGGCCGGCATCGACGTGAAGGAGGCCGCGCGCGATCGGCTCAACATCATCGCCGAGGAGACGTCGCGCGCCGCCCGCATCGTCCAGAATCTCCTGATGTTCGCCCGCCACTACGCGCCGGAGCGGCGCCCGTGCTCGCTGGCCGATCAGGTGCGCCGCGTGCTCGAGCTGAAGGCCTACCAGCTGCGCCAGGACGACGTGGAGATCCGCACGGAGTTCACGCCCTGCCCGCCCGTCTACGCCGACGAGAACCAGATCCAGCAGGTGTTGCTCAACCTGGTCCAGAACGCCCACCAGGCGATGGCCCGGCAGACGGCGCCCCACGTGCTGACGATGCGGGTCGGACCGGCGGACTCCGGCGCTCGCATCGAGGTCCTCGACACCGGCCCCGGCATCCCGCCCGACGTCCTGCCCAAGATCTTCGATCCGTTCTTCACGACGAAGCCGCCGGGTGACGGGAGCGGTCTCGGCCTGTCCGTTTCCTACGGGATCATCTCCGAGCACTCGGGCCGCCTCTGGGGCGAGAACCGGCCCGAGGGCGGTGCCGCGTTCATCGTCGAGCTTCCCGTCGGAAAGATCCCGAGCTGATTCGGCGTCCGCTCGGTCTCGTCGTCCTCGCGACGGCACTCGCCTGCCTGGCGTGCGCCCGCGTCGGTGGTCCCGTCGCCGGAGCGCCCGCCCACCACCGCGAGCACGGCTTCGCCAACACTCATCCCAGCCATCTGCCGGCGGGCGGCTGGTTCCGGACGCGATTCTTCGTCGCCCGCGTCTGGTCGACGACGTTCCATCCCCGACGGGTGTCGCTCCCCATCATGGTCAACGACGGAGCCAAGCTGCGCGACAACCGCGGTGAGGCGACGGTGACGTGGATCGGGCACTCGACGCTGCTCGTCCAGCTCGACGGCGTCAACGTGCTCACCGATCCTCAGTGGTCGCAGCGGGCGAGCCCGGTCTCGTTCGGCGGGCCCGGCCGGGTGACGCCGCCCGGGCTGGCGCTCGAGGACTTACCTCCCATCCAGGCGGTCGTGATCTCGCACGATCACTACGACCACCTCGACGTGGACACCGTCAAGCGCCTGGCCGCGACCCACCATCCGCGCTTCATCGTGCCGCTCGGCCTCAAGGCGTGGTTCGCCGACCTCGGCATCGACGACGTGGACGAGCTCGACTGGTGGGAGAGCCGCAGCCTGCGCGGGCTGACCTTCACCTGCGTGCCCGCCCAGCACTTCTCGGGACGGACGCCGTGGGACCGCAACCGCCGGTTGTGGAGCGGCTGGACGATCGCCGGATCCAAGCGTCTCTACTTCGCCGGCGACACCGCCTACTACGGCGTCTTCAAGGAGATCGGCGCGCGCCTGGGACCGTTCGATCTGGCCGCGATCCCGATCGGCGCCTACCTGCCACCCGAGATCATGCGCGCGAGCCACACCACCCCTGAGGACGCGTTGCAGGTCTTCGAGGACGTGGCGGCCCAGGTATTCGTGCCGATCCACTGGGGGACGTTCGACCTCGCCGACGAGCCGCTGGCCGAGCCGCCGAAACGACTCGCCGCCGAAGCGCGCCGCCGCGGCCTGGGCGCCGACCGGGTCTGGATCCTCAAGCACGGCGAGACCAGGAAGTGGTAGTGCGAGCCGAGGGCGGATGCGGCGCCGAAGGCGGAGCACGCACGAGGGGAGCGGTGAAATGATCGGGCTCGTGCGAGCCGAGGGCGGATGCGGCGCCGAAGGCGGAGCACGCACGAGGGGAGCGGTGAAATGATCGAGCTCGTGCGAGCCGCGCAGCGAGTTCAGATAGCTTCCAGCAGCAGGCCCTTCAGGTAGCGGGTCTCGGGCACGGCCAGCAGCTCCGGGTGGTCGGCTGATTGGGTGAGGCGGGCGAGGACTCGCAGGGGTACGCCGGCGTCGCCCGCGGCCTCGCGGCAAATCGCCTCGAACATCTCGGCCGAGACGTGGTGCGAGCACGAGAACGTCGCCAGCACGCCGCGTGGGGCCAGCAGCCGCATCGCGCGCAGATTGACCTCCTTGTAGCCGCGCGCCGCCGCGTCCAGCGCGTCGCGACCGCGGGCGAACGGCGGCGGATCGAGCACGACGAGGCCGAAGCGCTCGCCTGAGCGGTCGAGCCGCCGCAGCTCGTCGAACGCGTTGCCCGCGACGATCTCCGCCCGATCGGCGACGTCGTTCAGCGTGAAGTTCTCGTGCGCACCGGCGCCGGCCTCCGGCGACGACTCGAGACACACGGCGCGGCGCGCGCCGGCCACGAGCGCGTGGCAGGCGAAGCCGGCCGTGTAGGAGAACGCGTCGAGGACGTCGCGCCCGGCGGCGTGGGCGGCTACCCGCATTCGGTTCTCCTGCTGGTCGAGATAGAGGCCGGTCTTGTGACCCTGGCCGAACGTCACGCCGATCTTCACCGGGCCTTCCTCGACGACGACACGTCCCGGGCCCTGACGATCGAGCCAGCCACGCTCGGCGTCGAAGCCTTCGAGGGCGGCATGGGCGGGGTCGTCAGCCGAGAACACCGGCACGTCGCCGATGGCCGTGCGCAGCGCGACGGCCACGTCTCGTCGTCGCTGCGCCATCGCGAGCGTCAGGGACTGAACGACGGCGACGGGGCCGTAGCGGTCCACCACGAGCCCCGGCAAGCCATCGGCCTCGCTCCAGACGAGCCGGGCGAGCGGGGGCAACGTGCCGCGGTCGGCGCGCCGGGCGACGGCCGTCGCGATGCGCCGGCACAGCAGCGCATCGCTAATGGGCTCGTCGCGCCACGTCAGGATCCGGCAGCAGAGCGCGGGGCGAGGGTTGTAGAAGCCGCGGCCGACGAAGCGGCCGGCGCTGTCGACGACGGTGACCACCGCGCCCGGCTCGACGTCGGTGACGTCCGCCACGTCGCCTTTGAAGATCCAGGGATGAACCCGCGCGCGCGCATCGCGCCCGCGCTTGAGCCGGAGCACCTCGGCCTTCATGCGGCAAGCTTACCGGCCGGCGGAGGGCTAGACCAGCACGGACCCCGACTTCCGCGGCGTCCGGGCACTACCCCGCTGGGACAGCTTTCTCTCTGCGTCGAGATCGAACGTGTAGTAGTTGCAGGTGATCTCTTCCCCAGGCTCGATGTCCCGTGCGGCGACGTCCGTCTCGCCATCGAGCAGGTTCGGCTCGTCGGCGTGGTTGACGTGTCGGGCGTGGTCCCCGCACAAGACGATGGTTCGCCGGCCCTCGTACATCTCGTCGTAGCCGTACTTGCGCAGGAACGCCCGCATCGGAGGGGGAAACGTCGGCAGATCCGAGAAATCCACGCGGGCATCGACGCGAGCGTCGAAGACCCAGACGGTCTGGCCCTGCTTGATGAGTTCCTCCGCAAAGACGCCGACCCCGTGAATCTTGCTCGGCCCTATCCGCGTCTTGACGAGGAGCATCCGGCCCCTTTCCCGCGCTCTCGGCTATCGTCGTCGGAGCACGACCACCATCAGCAACGGATGCTTCGACCGCTCGAGGACCTGATGAGGCTTGAACCCGAAGAACCACTGGACGAACTCGAACCCGCCGGCCAGATCCACCAGCGCCCGGAGCTCCTGGGGAAAGACCATCCGGCTCAGATGGGTCTGACGATAGACCTGTCGCGTCCCGTTCTCGACGGCCTCGAGCGTCATCCGCTCCCGGAAGATCTGGCTGACCGGGTTGACGTCGTGCAGCGCGGAGAACGAGGCGCGCACGACGAGGCCGCCGCGCCGGCGCGCCCACGACCAGCTCCGCGCGGGGTTCGTCCATGACGACGCCATGTACCGATCGAAGATATAGAGCCCGCCGGGCCGAACCGCTCGCGCGACGCACTCGAGGTGAGCCAGGAGCTGCCCGTTGGTCAGCAGGTGGCCCTGGGAGTCCTGCATGCAGATCGCCGCGTCCACGCGCCGGGGGAGACGAAAGTCGGTCATGTCGCCCACGACCAGCTCCGCTTCGTTGCCTTTGGCGGCCACGCGCTCTCTCAGGAAGTCGATGTTCTTCGGCGAGAGGTCGAGCCCCGTCATGCGGTAGCCGCGGTCGGCCAGGCGAATCAGGTGGGGCCCGGTCCCGCACGCGATGTCGAGCACCCGGCTCACCCGTCCCTTGGCGTGTCGCTCGAAGCAGTGGACGAGGAAGTCGACCTCGCGCTTGCGGTTCATGTCAAAGGCGATCTCGTACAGCCGCGGGGCCGAGTAGTGGCTCAGCGGACGTCTCCCCACCAGGCGAGCATGGCTTCGCGGATCACCCAGGAGGCGACGATGCCCGTGCGGCCGCTCGGATCCCAGGCGTGAGCCACCTCGACGAGGTCGCCGCCGATCACGCGACACGGGCTGAGCAGGCGGACGATCTCGATCAGCTCCGGCACGCGGAGACCGCCGGGCTCGGGCGAGCCGGTGCCCGGCGCCTCCGACGGGTCGAGCACGTCCACGTCGATCGTCACGTAGAGCGGATGCCCTAGAAGCTCGGGCAGGAGCCGGCGGACGGCGTCGTAAGGATGGACGGCATGGCTGGGGAAGACGTGCGGCCGCTCGCGCTCCCACTCCTCACGCGAGCCCGCCCGGATGCCGACCTGCCAGACGCGATCCTCGCCGACCACGTCCATGACCCGCGCCATCGCCGAGGCGTAGTTGAACCGCTCCCCGAGGAACTCCTCGCGCGTGTCGGGGTGGGCGTCGAGCTGGAGAACCCGGAGGTCGGGAAAGGACGGGAAGAGTGCTTCCATCACCGGCACGGTGGCGGTGTGGTCGCCGCCGAGCATGAAGGGGATCAGCCCCGGCCGCCACCAGGAGGCGATGTCGGCCCGGGCGGTGTCGAGCTGCTCTCGCGGCGGGGCGCCGTCGGGGAGCTCGCAGTCCCCCAGGTCACAGAGCGGCAGGTCCTCGAGGTCCCGGCGGAGGACGGGCGAGTACGTCTCGATGGAATCGGAGGCGAGGCGGAGGTCACGGGGGCCGCCGTCGGCGCCCTTACGGAGGTTGACGCGGCCCTCGAACGGGATTCCGTAGACGACGATCCCGGCCTCGGAGAGAGACCGAGTGCAGGCGATGAATTGCGGCGAGACCGGACGCAACGACCGGCCGAGAGCCCGGCGCTAGACGAGGTCCTCTTCGGCGAGCAGCGTGATGGCAGCCAGCGCACAGCCTGTCCGCTCGACCATATGCTCGACCGCGAAGACCTTCATCTCCCGGATGGACTCGCCCCGGACCCGGAACGCTTCCTCGAGCATTGCCTCGATGGCGCGCTCGGCCTGCTCGCGGGTGCCGTGGCCGTGGAACTCCATGATGACGCCGTTCTTGGCCGGATCATCGGGAATGGCGTAACCGACAGCCGCCGCCAGCCGCTCGCCCGGCACCTCGCTCGTCATGGCCGCGTAGGCGGTCGGGATGAGCGCGCCGGGCTTGATCTTGGGTAGCTCGATGACCGGAACGTCGGGGGGAAGAATGCTGGAGATCTTGACGAGGTTGATGTTGCCGATGCCGGCCGCGAGTAGCGCGTTGTCGAAAGCGTTGAGGGGGGTGCCGCCCTCTGCGTGGCCCGCGGTTGCCGCCGCCATCGTGATCCGCTTCGTCATCCGCTCACGCCTCCCATCGCCGCTGTAGTCGCGCCTCCAATCTGCACGCGACGCGCCGTTGCATCGCTCATTCGCCACTCTACGGGCGGCGTCAGCGAATGCAAGAGAAAACTGCGCGCGCGTGCCGGCCGCGCGCGACGGCGTCGCTGATCGCCTCGTGAGGGATGGAGCTCGCTCGTGCGCTCGCTTCCGGTCGGGATCTGATCGTGAGCTCGCCTCGGCCGCGGGGCCCCAGCCCCAACCGTCCGGCGGCTCGCGCGGCGGCCCGCTCGGGTTTCTCCGTTCCGAGGACGGCGCGGGCGCCATCGGCCGTGGTGCTCGAGGTTCGTCGCGGCTACGCGCGAGCCGACGGGGTTTCGGACTCAACCGTGCTGCGACTCGAACGAGAGCCGACTCGCATCGCTCGGCTCCGACGGTCACCGCGACGTGACGCGGTGGCGAGCGCGCGGCAAAATTTGCCGGCGCGAGGTCGGGAAACGCGTCAAGTAGCGTTTTTTTCTTGCAATCGCTTACACCCGACCCTACAGTGAATCAGTTTTTGGCCGCGGCAAGTGGGTTTTGCCGCATGAACAGCGGCGTTGATGAAGGCGCCGCAGGAGAGGTGCGGTAGATGGTCGAAGGCGAAAGGAGGCAGATGGATTGAACGCTTTGGGACGACACCTGCTTCTGGAGTTGTTCGATTGCGATTCCGAGTCCATCAACAACCTCGAAGCCGTGAAGAGTTCTCTCATCGAAGCGGCGAAGCGGGCGCAAGCCACGATCGTCGACGTGGTCTTCCACGAGTTCAACCCATTCGGGATCAGCGGTGTGGTGGTGATCGCCGAATCCCATCTCTCCATTCACACCTGGCCCGAGTACCGGTATGCCGCCGTGGACGTCTTCTCGTGCGGTGAAGTCCTTCAGCCGGAAATCGCGGTCAACTACCTGGTCGAGCAGTTCGGCGCCGAGCGCGCGTCCGTTGTCGAGATGCAACGGGGTGTGTTCGTCAACGCCTGCGCTCCGGTCGCCAACAAGACCCCGGTCGCTGTCAGTTGATCAACCCGCAGTCCTACAAGTGGTTCTTCGAGACCACGACGCCCGTCGAGGGCCACATGCACGCCATCGTGCGGACCCTCGTCCAGGCCCACACCAAGTTCCAGCAGGTCGAGATCATGGAGACGGCCTCCTACGGCAAGTGCCTGGTCCTGGACGGCCGGATCCAGTCCAGCCAGCATGACGAGTTCATCTACCACGAGGCGCTCGTCCATCCCGGCCTGCTCGCCGCGGAGAGCCAGCCCAAGAGCGCTCTGGTCATCGGCGGCGGGGAGGGGGCGACTCTCCGAGAGTTCCTCCGCTATCCATCCATCACCCGGGCAGTGATGGTCGACATCGACAACGAGGTCGTCGAGCTCTGCAAGCGCCACTTGCCCGAGATGCACCAGGGCGCCTTCGACGACCCGCGCACCGAGCTGCGCCACGAGGACGCCCGCGCCTACCTCGAGCGGACCAACGACCGCTTCGATCTGATCGTCAGCGATCTCGTCGAGCCTCTGGAAGAGGGCCCGGCCTGCCTGCTCTACAGCCGGGAGTTCTACAG
>WNEY01002298.1_pt1 | contig 13975 bp, 11 predicted proteins | sample 5400531 | NCBI WGS metagenome assembly WNEY01 (sample SAMN13153338, study PRJNA577476) | soil metagenome | isolation source: 200 cm saprolite under Douglas fir tree site 1 | place: USA:California | collected 2015-04-18
GGACAAGCTGCCCATCGTCCTCAACGGCCTCGACTGGCGCACCTGCCTGCGACGAATTTCGTTCCTTAATCGCATTGAAAACGCGTCGGTGATTACGGCGGCCGAGAGCGAGCGAGAGCTCGCGCCGACCGTCGAGATCTATCGCGGAGAAGAGAGTTACAGATTTCTGCTCGAAGTGATCTGCGGATTGAATTCTCCGTTAGTAGGCGAGACGGCGGTGCTGGGCCAGTTCCGAGAGTTTGTCGCGCATGCAAAGTTTCCCAACACCTCGTGGGGACGGACGCTGCGGCAAGTGACGTCGAACCTGCTGGTCGATGCCAAGCGCGTGCGGCACGATCATCTTCAGGGACTCGGGAGTCAGTCCTACGGCAGTCTGGTTCGACACCACGTGGCGCGAATGCCGATGGTCGCGTTGCTTGGCGGCGGCCAACTGGCGCGCGAGATTCTTCCCTGGCTGATCGGCAAGACGCAGGTGCGATTGTTTTATCGCAGCTATCCTCACGCGCAAGCGCTGCTCGTTGATTATCCCGAGATTCAGTTGGATCGATTCTCGCCGGCTGACGCAGGTTGGGAACAGGATGAAACGGGACTGGTAATCGCGGCTCCGCTCAAAGCCGTCGAGGTTGAACGCTGGGTGGGAAAGCAAACGCCGCGTTTCTCGCTGTGTCTTGATCTTCGCGGCGACGCTGAGACTGATCCGGTCTCGCTTCCGTTTCCGGTGATCAAGTTGTCGGAACTGTTCGACGCGCTGCGTAACGAGCGCCAAAGATTGACCGGCCGGGTCGAGGCAGCGCGCGAAGAAATCAAATTGTTGGCGCAGCGCCAGGCACGGCAAGCCCAGTTCCGGCCGTTCGGATGGGAAGACCTATGCGCGTGACGATCGCGTCGCGGCGTAGTGAGCTGGCGCGCATTCAGGCATACCAGGTTGGCGACGCGCTGCGAGTGGCCGCTCCGCAGATCGAAATCAGCTACTGCTTCCACGAATCTCTCGGCGATCGAAATCAAAATGATCCACTCTGGCAAATGCCGGAGAAGGGAGTCTTCACGCAGGATTTTCGTGAAGGTCTGTTGCGAGGCGAGTTCGATCTGGTAGTTCACTCCTGGAAAGATCTCGCAATTGAAGACGATCCTGACACGGAGATCGCGGCGACTCTGCCACGCGCAGACGCGCGCGATCTTTTATTGGCGCCCGAGAGTCGTTGGCCGGAAATCGAGCGCACCGGCGCGATGTCGATTCTTACTTCGTCGCCACGCCGCAGCTACAACCTCAATTCGTTCTTGCGCACCGCTTTACCGGCTGAGTTGCGCGAGTTGAAATTTATCGACGTGCGCGGCAACGTGCCGACACGCGTCAGAAAACTTCTTCAACCGGATGCTGACGGATTGATTGTCGCCAAGGCCGCCATCGATCGTCTGCTGGAAGCGCAGCAGGACGAGTTTTCCGCGACCCAGGCGGAACTGCGCAGCGCGCTGTCGCAATGTCGCTGGATGGTCTTGCCCTTGAGCGCGAATCCTTCGGCGCCGGCGCAGGGAGCTTTGGCGATCGAAATCGCGCGCTCGCGTCCAGAGTTGCGCGAGTTGCTGGCGCCGCTCAATTGCGCGGATACGTTTACATCAGTCGCCCAAGAACGTGAGATTCTGCGTGGTTATGGCGGCGGTTGTCATCAAAAGATTGGTGTGAGTGTCTTGCGTCGCCCCTGCGGCGAAATCACTTTTCTGCGCGGCGTGACCGACGATGGACGCACGCTGGACAGTTGCTCGCTGCAATCATCAAAGCCGAGACCGCCGAAAGTTCCCAAAGAACAGTTGTGGCCGCTTAAATCATCAGATGCGGATTGGTTCACGCGCGAGCGAATATCCGTAGGGAATTCCCTCTCCCCCTGGGAGAGGGTTAGGGTGAGGGCGTCAGTGCCGGACCAGGACTCAACTCCCTCACCCCAGCCCTCTCCCAAAGGGAGAGGGGGTCAAGAGCCTTTGGCTCTTTGGGTTGCGAAAGCCGAAGCTTTACCGAATGATTGGACGGTCGAGCCGGGACAAATCGTATGGGCCAGCGGAGTGCAGACGTGGAAACGTTTGGCGCAACGCGGCGTCTGGGTGAATGGATGCGCCGAGAGTTTGGGCGAACATGAGTCGCCACATATTGAAACTTTAGTTGGTGGCGAATTGAGTTGGCAGAAGCTGACGCATGCAGACGGTTGTGCCGATGGCGCGATGCCGACGGTCGCAACTTATCGGCTGGTCCCAAAGAACGGCCATCTAAACCTTGAAGGCAGGACGCACTTCTTCTGGAAGAGCGGATCGAGTTTCGAGTATGCTCTGTCGCTCAATCCCTGGCTCAAGCAGATGACGCATTTCTGCGGTCCCGGCAATACGCAGCGCATCCTGTTGAGAAACGGTGTGCAGCCGCACATCTTTTTAGACCACGCGCGGTGGTTGGAAGAAATGTCGAAGCCGTGAAGGTTAACCCGCCCGCATCCACCACCCCAAGCGGGCTGCCCGCTTGGGGACCCCGGTCCGCAGGCGGTTCTGACTGGTCTTGGAGGAGATGTCCCTGTGAAACGTCTAATGCGCTTACGGGCTTCGCAACACCTGCGCGATTTGTGTGCCGAAACGGAATTCAATCGCGCGCAATTGATTCAACCGTTCTTTGTCGTAGAAGGGATCGAGAGGGACGAGCCAATCCCCGGGCTGCGCGGCAATGTTCGCCACCACACTACCTCGGCTTTGAAGCAGATCGAAAAGGATCTCACCGATGGTGTCACTCAGTTTTTGCTTTTCCCAGTGCCCGCCGAAAAGAAGGAGAGCGCGTTCGCACATGATTCCACCAGCAAGACGATTTCCGAGATTCGCCGGCAGTTTGGCGACGGATTATGCTTGTGGGTTGATACGTGTCTGTGTTCTTACACGACGCACGGTCATTGCGCGGTGCTGAATGACAAAGGCATCAATCATGCAGCGACGCTCGACGAGTTGGCGAAGTCGGCAGTCGCCTTCGCCGAAGCCGGAGCTGATGGCATCAGTCCCAGCGACATGATGGATGGACGCGTGGCTCGCATTCGCGTCGCCCTCGACGAAAAGGGTTTCGATCTGGTGCCGGTAATGAGCTATAGCACAAAGTTCGCCAGTAATTTCTACGGCCCGTTTCGTAATGCGGCCGACTCAGCGCCGCAGTTCGGCGATCGTCGCCATTACCAGCTCGATGTGCGCAATCGAACTGACGCAATTAACGCCAGCCGTCGCTGCGCCGAAGAGGGCGCGGACTTGCTGATGGTCAAACCCGGCATGACTTCGCTGGATTTGATTCGACCGATTCATGAGCAGACCGGACGACAAGTCGGCGCGTATCAGGTGAGCGGAGAATACGCCGGCCTGGCTCTGCTGGCTGAGCACAGTTTGATTAAGTTCGAAGAAGCCCTGCTCGAGACCTGGCACGTATTCAAACGCGCCGGCGCACAGTACATCATTACTTACGGAGCGCGCTACGCGAAGCAACTTGGTATAGGAAGATGATTGCGTCGTCAAACAAAACCGTAACCGCAGAGGCTGCGGAGGATTTCGCAGAGGCCGCAGAGAAGGCAAGTCCTCTGCGTAAACTCCGCGAGAACCTCGGCGACCTCCGCGGTTTGATCCGCTTAGCGAAATGACTCCTCAAGAAGCAACATTGATTACTGGCGATCTATCACGCGAGTACTTCGATCGCGCCCAACGCATCACGCCGGGCGGCGTGCACAGTCCCGTGCGCGCATTCAAAGGAGTCGGCGGCACGCCCATTTTCTTTCGCAGCGCGCAAGGCGCGACGATGATGTCAGTCGATAGGCGCGAGTATATCGATTTTTGTCAGAGCTTTGGTCCGCTAATGCTCGGCCATCGCGACCCGGATGTAAGCTGTGCAGTGCGCGAAGCGATCGAGACCGCTTGGAGCTTTGGCGCGTGCGAACCTTATTCACTTGAATTGGCAGAATGGATTACGTCGCGACTGCCGTGGGTTGAGATGTTGCGCTTCGTTTCTTCCGGCACCGAAGCCGCAATGAGCGCGTTGCGGATTGCGCGCGCGGCCACGGAAAGAAATCGCATCCTCAAATTTGAAGGTTGCTACCACGGCCACTCTGATTCGCTGCTGGTAAAAGCGGGCAGCGGCTTGGCCGGCGTTGCGGCCAGCTCGAGTGCCGGCGTCTCACCCAACGTCGCCAGTGAAACGCTGGTCGCGCCGCTTGATGATGAGAATCGGGTGCGCCAAATTTTTGCTGAACACGGTAAAGACATTGCTGCTGTAATCTTAGAGCCGCTGCCCGCGAACTACGGTTTGCTAATCCAGCGGCGGGAGTTCATCGAAGAGACCGTCAGGATTGCGCGCGAGCACGGCAGTCTGGTGATCTTTGACGAAGTGATTTCGGGATTTCGCGTCGCGCTGGGCGGCATGGCGGAAGTGCTTGGGATGCGACCTGATCTCGTTACGTATGGCAAAGTAATCGGCGGCGGCTTTCCGGTGGCCTGTTACGGCGGGCTAAAGGATCTGATGGAGTTAGTTGCGCCAGCGGGCTCGGTTTACCAGGCGGGCACGTTGAGCGCGAACCCTGTCGGAATGCGAGCCGGGCTGGCCACGCTGCAGAAGATCGAAAGAGTAAAAGCTTATGAGAGACTGGAAGAAAAGACCGCGCGGTTCTGCGACGAATTGAACGCGGATTTCAAACAGCATAGTTTGCCGTTTCAGATTGCGCGCGCGGCGTCCATCTTTTGGTTACACGTGCAGACCGAAAAACCGATTCGCCGAATTGACCAGATTCCGTCGCATCACGCGGCCGCCTTCGCGAAAATCTTTCATGGCGCACTGACGAGCGGCGTCTATCTGGCGCCGAGTGGTTACGAAGTGAATTTTATGTCGCTGGCCCATTCAGATGAATTGCTCGAGCGAGCGCACGACGCGATTTTGAGTGCTGCTGAAGAAGCCGGCGTTTAGAGTACCAACTCTAGTTGGGTTTTTCCCTTGGGTGCAAAACCCCGACTGAAGTCGGTACTCTGAACACCTCTTATTTATGAGGGAACGAAAACGCAATCGGATCGTCATCGCATTGGTCGGACTGTGGGTTGTTTTCACTGTGACCCTCGCCGGCTGGTGGTTGATATTTGGTCTGCGTCAACTTGATCTGCTCAACCGGTTGAACCTCGAGGGTGCGGCTTCTCTGCATCGTCATTACCAGATGCTGCTGTGGGAAGGCGGGGTGCTGATCGCGTCGTTAATTGGCGGCGGGCTGGCGTTGTTCTACTACGCGCGGCGCGAACAAAAGCGTCATGCCCAGGTGGAAGAATTCTTTGCGGCGTTCACGCACGATGCGAAGACTGCTTTGGCCAGTCTGCGTCTGCAAGCGGAGAGTTTGCGTGAAGACTTTGCCGCCGCCGAACCAAACCCTTTGCTGGATCGCTTGTTGAGTGACACGCTGCGGCTGCAACTGCAGTTGGAGAATTCTCTTTTTCTGGTGAATCTGACGCGCGGCGCGCTTTTTGTCGAACCGCTTAGGCTGGGGGATCGGATCGACGCCTTGCGGCATCATTGGCCGGAGTTGAATATCACGCAGGACGGCGACGGGATCACGATGGCTGATGCGCGCGCCCTGGAAAGCATTCTGACGAATCTCGTGCAGAATTCTGTTACGCATGGCCGGGCAACTCAGGTCGAAGTTTCAGTGAAGCAGGGCGGCGATGGGCGATTGCGCGTGCGCGTCACCGATAACGGTTGCGGCTTTCAAGGCGATTCCAGCCAACTCGGCAAGCTTTTCGTGCGACACGCGCGCAGTAGCGGCAGCGGAGTCGGGCTCTACATTGCGCGGCAATTACTGAAGCGAATGAACGGCGCGATTAGTTTCACGAGCGCAAACGCCGGGGGCTTTGCGGCCGAATTGGATTTTCCCGGCGCCGACGCAGCGGAATCAGAGCGCGTCACGAAACGAGCAAGTTATGAAGCGACTGTTGCTGGTCGAAGATGATCGCTCGCTGGGCGCGACCCTGCACGAACGGCTGCTGCGCGAAAAGTATGAGGTCGCGTGGGTCGAGACCAAGCAGCGAGCACTGAAGAAGCTGAGCGAAGGCTTTTGGGATTTGGTGATTCTCGACATCGGCTTGCCGGACGGCTCGGGTTTCGAGCTGGCCCGCCAAATCAAAGGAAGCACTTCGCTGCCCGTGATGTTCATGACTGCGCTCAGTTCCGCCGAACATCGTCTGGAAGGATTCGAAATCGGCGCGGAAGAATTCATTCCCAAACCGTTTCATTTGCAGGAACTGCTGCTCCGCGTCAAGCACGTGCTCGAGAGTCATCCGGTGCGCCGGCGCATCGCTTGCAACGGTCGCGTGATTGATTTGGAGACTCGCGTGATCATCCAGCCGGATGGCCAACGTGAGCATCCCGCCGCGCGCGACTTTGAATTGCTGCAACTGCTGATTACCAGCAGTCCGCGCGTCATCAGTCGCAATCAGATTCTCGATGAGCTGTGGGGTGAGGACAAGTTTCTCAATCAGCGCACGGTGGACAACATGGTCGTGCGGCTGCGGCAGTTGCTCGGCGACACGGAGAGTGAATGCATCCGTTCGGTCCGAGGCATCGGGTATCAATGGCACGGCGACGGCGAGTAGTGCAAGTTGCTAACTTGCGGCTGGTTCCCTCTCCCTTTTGGGAAAGGGCTAGGGTGAGGGCTAAGTAGCGCGTCGTAACCCTCACCCCGACCCTCTCCCAGAGGGAGAGGGAGAAAAGTAAATGACTTCAATAGCCGTCAAAGAGCAAACCGGCAACGAGCGTTTTCAAAACGCGCTGGCGCGCCGCGCGCAATCCGTGCCGCCGATCTGGTTGATGCGTCAGGCCGGGCGTTATCACAAGCATTACCAGGCGCTGCGGCAGAAACACTCGTTCATGGATTTGTGCAAAAAAGCTGAGCTGGCGGCGGAAGTTGCCCTTGGGCCCGTGCAGGATTTTGATTTTGACGCGGCAATACTTTTCAGCGATCTGCTTTTTCCGCTCGAAGCATTGGGTATGCGATTGGACTATACCGATCGGGGCCCGCAGCTTGGGTGGAAACTTGATTCGGAAACGTTTTCGCAACTCCGCTCAGTTGAAGACGCGTGGCCGCACCTCCTGTTTCAGGGCGAGGCGGTGCGCACGACGCGCGAGCGCCTGCCTGAAGATCGCAGCTTGATCGGTTTTGTCGGCGGGCCGTGGACATTATTCGTCTATGCGGTCGAGGGTTCGCATGCCGGTTCGCTGGCCGCGTCGAAGAAGCTTCTGTCTTTGTTCCCGCGCTTCTGTGAACTAATCGTTCCTCTGCTCGCGCGAAACATCGAGTTGCAACTAAACAACGGCGCGGACTTGGTGATGATCTTTGATACGGCCGCGGGTGAATTGACGCCAGGTATTTTTCATTCTGAAGTGACGCCGCAAATGGAACTCCTAACGCAGAAACACTCGACGCGAATTGGCTATTACTCGAAAGGGACTCAGCCCGCACATTTGCGACAAACGCTTTTCACTGAAGGCCGGCTGGCCGGTGTCGGCGTCGATTACCGATGGGACATGTCTGAGGCGCTCGGAATGTTTGCCCACGGTTTTGTGCAAGGCAACTTCGATCCGGCTCTGTTACTCGGCAAGCCTGATGAATTGAAGAACCAGCTCACAAAATATCTCGAAGCGTTGATGCGTCACGATCGCGCCGGTTGGGTCTGCGGTCTTGGTCATGGCGTTTTGCCGGGTACGCCGGAAGAAAACGTGCGAAGCTTTGTCGACACAGTTAGAGAGGTCATGCAGTGACTGATCTGTTTGCCAAATACGACGTCCCGGCGCCGCGCTATACCAGCTATCCGACGGTTCCGTTCTGGACGGATTCGCCCACGACCGGGCAATGGATTGAAGAGCTCAACCACGCGTTTGCAGACGAGTTGGCGTCGTGGTCGCTCTATTTCCATCTGCCGTTCTGTGAATCACTTTGCACCTTCTGCGCCTGCAACACAGTCATCACCCGCGATCACGGGCGCGAAGAGACTTACATTGACCTTCTGGCAAAGGAGTGGGGCCTTTATCTCGCTCGGATCCCGGCATTGCAAGAGCGACCGCTGCTGGGCGTGCACCTTGGTGGCGGCACGCCGACATTTTTCTCGGCGGAAAATCTGGAGCGAATCTTAAAACCAATTTTGGCGGACGCACGCATGGCCAGCGATCAATTCGAAGCATCGGTGGAAGTTCATCCCGGCCACACGACGCGCGAACAGTTGGTCACTCTGCGGCAGCTTGGTTTCACCCGCATCTCAATCGGCGTTCAGGATTTTGATCCCGAAGTGCAGCGCCTCGTGAATCGTCATCAACCTTATGAAGTTACCAAGTCAGTGAGCGAGATCGCGCGCGAGCTCGGTTACACCTCAGTCAATTACGATTTGATTTACGGATTGCCGCGTCAGAACCCTGAGAGTTTTGCGGCGACAGTCGCGAAGACGATCGAGTTGCGTCCCGATCGCATCGCGCTCTACAGCTTTGCGCGCGTACCGTGGATCAAGCCGGCGCAACGCAGTTACAAGGATGAAGACTTACCGAAAGCCGGCGAGAAACGAGCGCTGTATGAAATGGCGCGCGAAGAGTTGGCCGGCGCCGGCTATATCGAGATCGGGATGGACCATTTTGCGCTGCCGCACGATGGCATGGCTGAAGCGCAGCGGAAAGGGACTTTGCATCGAAACTTTCAGGGCTATGCCGAGAGACGTACGCAAGTGCTGCTTGGTTTGGGAGTCAGCGCGATTTCGGAAACGCCAACCTGCTTTCATCAAAACGAAAAAGCCTTTCCGGTTTATCAGCGACGGGTTCAGCAGGGCGAGATTCCGACTCTGCGCGGACACTTGTTGTCGGAGGAAGATCGTCGGCTGCGCGAACAGATTCTCACTTTCATGACCTGCTTTGAGGTTGGCTTGCTGCCTGAGCAGAGCGATGACGCCCGGAGTTATCTCGAGCCGCTGATCACCGATGGTCTGGTTGAGGTTAACGGCCAGAGATTGATTCTGACCGAACGCGGGCGACCCTTCCTGCGCAATGCCTGCATGTTCTTCGATCAACGTCTGCGCCAGCAAGAGCAGCGGCCGCAGGTTTTCTCTCAGGCGCTCTAAGGTTTCTCTGAAGCTCCCTCTCCCGTTGGGAGAGGGCTGGGGAGAGGGGCTAGCAAACAAACTGAGGGCCCTCACCCTAACCCTCTCCCGGCGGGAGAGGGAATTACTTTCTTGCGACGAACAAGAATCGAGATGATGACGAACATAAGAGTCGTCGGCGCCGGTTTCTCGGGATTAGTAACAGCTTACTATCTCGCTCGAGACGGCTTCGAGGTTCAGATTTGCGAGCAGAGTGCGCGCGCCGGCGGCCTGATCAAAACGATTCGCACGCCGCATGGATTAGTTGAGACCGCAGCCAACGGTTTGCTCAATTCAACGCGACTGGAAGCGCTATGCGCCGACATTGGAGTGCCGCTGTTGGCCACGCGGCGCGACGGACGCAAACGATTTATCTTTCGCGGCCAGCCGCGACAGCTCCCACTCAATGCTTCCGACGTTTTCACACTTGGCGTCCGACTCGCGGCGAGCGCCACCAGTTTGAGTCCGCGGCAATTCGAAACGATTGCCGAGTGGGGAAGACGCGTGCTTGGAAGAGGCGCAACGAATTATCTTTTGATCCCCGCGCTGGGTGGAATTTATGCCGGCGATCCCGAACGGCTCAGCGCGAGTTTGATATTTGGCCGAGCCGCACTGCCCGATCATCTGCGCACGAATCGTCCGGCGCGAGCGACAGTCCGAGGCACGGTCGCGCCGCCGCACGGCATGCAGCAACTGGTCGACGGCCTTTCCGATTATCTCAAACGCGCCGGCGTCGAATTCGTTTTCAATCGTCACGCGCAGGCCGAAGCAAACGAACCGACAGTAGTTTGTCTTTCAGCGCGGAACGCCGCGGAATTTCTTGCCGACATCGCGCCGGAAGTCAGCCATGCTTTACGCGGTGTTGAAATGTTATCGCTGGTTACCGCGACGAGTTTCTACGCGCCTGAAGCGGCCCGCCGGAAAGGCTTCGGTTGTTTGTTTCCGCGTGGCCAGGGCTTTCGCGCGCGCGGGGTGCTATTCAATGATTGCATCTTCGAAGGGCGCGGCCCGGCGCGCTCTGAGACTTGGATCTTTGGCGGCGCACTTGATCCTGAAATTGTGACCTTAGGCGATCAGGATCTGGCGCAATTGATCGCGGACGAGCGTGAACAATTCTTTGGTCATAACGATCCTGTTTTGGACGTTCAAATAACTCGGTGGCCGGACGCGCTCCCGCATTACTCGATCGAACTCGAACGCATCCTCACAACGCTGCCACCGCCGCCGCCCAACATTGCCCTCGTCGGAAATTATCTTGGCCGGATTGGTCTGACGAAGATTGTTGAGCGCGCGGCGTGCGTCGTTGAGGAATTAGGAGCAAGGCTTCGGAGCAATAGCCCGACCGTCAGGGAGGGCGTGTCAGTACCACCTGCGTTAGCGGGTGGGTAGATCATTCACCATGAATCGAACCGGGGTACTTCTCATCAACCTGGGCACTCCCGACGCGCCCACGCCGGACGCTGTCGGCCGTTACCTGCGAGAGTTCCTGATGGATGGTTTTGTGATCGATGTGCCGAAACCGTTGCGCTGGTTGCTGGTCAACGTGATGATCGTGCCACGTCGCAAGGGACAGTCGGCGAAGGCGTATCAGAAAGTTCAGTTGCCGGGAGGTTCGCCTTTGCTCGTGTACACACGTGAGCTGGCGGAAAAAGTTGCCGCGCGACTTGCCCTTGACGGTGACCGCTTCGTCGTCGAGTACGCGATGCGCTACGGCAACCCTTCGATCGCGAGCGCCCTCGAACGCCTGCGTACGCACGATATCTCGCGCATCATCGTGATGCCGATGTATCCGCAATACGCTGAGTCGAGTTACCGAACCGCCGTCGAGGAAACGAAGAAAAGGGCGGTAGGGCTAGGGCTCGCCGATTGCCTATCGTTTTTTCCGCCATTTTACCAGCGAGCAGATTTCATCAAAGTCTGCGCCGGACGCGTCCGCGATGGTGTCGAAGCCTGGCCGGCCGAGCATTTTGTTTTCAGTTTTCACAGCCTGCCGGTTCGCCATCTGAAAAGACTTGACGCGACACGGGCCCACTGTCTGGTTAGGTCCGATTGCTGCGACGCAATCAGCACCGTCAATCAGAACTGCTATCGCGCGCAGTGCATTTTCACGGCCCGGGCGATTGCCCGAGAGCTTGGGTTGAAAGAGGATGGCTACTCAATTTCTTTTCAGTCGCGACTGGGAAAAGCGGAATGGCTGGGGCCGCAAACTGAAGATGTTCTGAGACAGTTAGCGCACGCCGGCTTCAAGCGCGTAGCCGTGTCGTGCCCATCCTTTGTCGCCGATTGCCTCGAGACATTGGAAGAGATGGGGATTCGCGGTCGCGAAACCTTCATCGCAGCTGGCGGTCAAGAACTGCGGTTGATTCCGTCGCTCAATTCTGATCCGACCTGGGTCGAGGCCGTTGTCGGCTGGATTCGAGAACTTTGTCCCTCGCTGTGAAATCAAAAGCCCGCGCTGGTAGCTTGGCTGCATTACGGCTATCTAAGCCAGGCCAGGCCGCCGGCAGCGGCGCCCTCTGCTTTCGGTCTATAATTGGCGAGCAGTTCCGGATGATCGAGACTATGCGGAGCGATAAGACTAAGCGTGAGCACCGAACTCGCTTGACGATGATGCGGTTTCTTATTCTGTTGTCGGTCTTGGCAGCCGCTATGTCGGCATCAGCGCGAGCGAAGCTCGCAACGCGGCCTAATGGCATGCCGCGCTGGGTGCAGAAGGTAGGCGCGCGGCGTACACCCGATGGGCGCCAGATGTTTTGGGCGAACTCTTTTGGCGCCATTGGTGACGGTGTTCAGAAGTCCACCACAGCGATCCAGCAAGCGATAGACGCTTGCTCAAGCGCTGGCGGCGGAATCGTGACTTTCAAGCCCGGGCGATACGTTACTGGAGCGCTGTTCCTCAAGAGCAACGTACACCTGCGCATCGACGAAGGCGTCACGTTACTCGCCAGCCAAAACGATGAGGACTACCCTTCGATCCTTACGCGCGTGGCGGGCATCGAGATGAAATGGCCCGCGGCTTTGATCAATGTGAACGATCAGAAAAGCGTGAAGCTGTCTGGCGGTGGCGTCATTGATGGCTGCGGCGAAGTGTGGTGGGACAGGTATCGAAATCTGCGTGTTGATTATGAGTCCCGTGGACTGCGCTGGGCGGCCGACTACGATGCCCAGCGGGTACGGCTAATGGTTATTTGGAAGTCGACGGACGTTACAATTGAAAATCTCAGTTTGAAGCGCTCGGGCTTTTGGACCGTGCAGGTGGTCTATTCGGATCATGTGACCGTTGAGGGAATCAAGGTCAGGGACAACAAGGGGCCCAGCACCGACGGCGTTGACATTGACTCATCACGCTACGTACTTGTAGAGAACTGCGACATTGACAGTAACGACGATGACATCTCCCTGAAGGCGGGGCGCGATTTCGACGGTTTGCGCGTCAACCGACCGACCGAATTCATCGTGATCCGAAACAACATTATGCGGCGCGGTAACGGGGTGATCTCCTTCGGCAGCGAAACTTCCGGCGGCATTCGTAAAGTAGTCGCCTATCACAATCACGCTATCGGTACCGGTGAAGGCATTCGCTTTAAATCCGCCCGGACGCGTGGCGGCTTTGTGGAAGATGTCCTGGTTCGCGATTTGAGGATGGAAAACGTGTCGATGCCGTTCACGTTCACGCTGAACTGGGATCCAATGTACAGCTATCCGACGCTGCCGAGCGGGACGCAGGGTATCCCTGCGTACTGGCGCGTGCTGGCCGCCCCGGTCATGCCGCCAGAGCGCGGGTTATGCGAGTTTCGCAACATCACTATCGAAGATGTCAGGATCGTCGGCGCGGCCCGCGTATTCTCGGCCGTGGGCCTTCGCGAGAAGCCCATTACTAATGTGAAGTGGGTAAACATCACTGCCAGCGCATACGAGGCCGGCCTCATCGAAAGAGCGCGGAACTGGACAATGAAAAACGTTACACTCTACACCGCTGATGACAAGCCTTTGACGATTACCGACTGCAAGAACGTGGCAACGCCCAGGATGATTAGGAACAAACAAGCGCGTTCAAGTTGATGACCAAGAATCTTGTGTAATTCTTCGGCTGGAAGGCAGGTGCGGACGAAACGGGGGCTCGCCAGAGTCACCCGCCGCTATGCGCAAGTAATGGTTAGTGGTGAGCCGAGCAGGACTCGAATCTGCGACCCCTGGTTAAATCAGCCAAGCCCTTACGTTTCAGTTGCCGATCCACTGGATTCAGCCGAATCAAGCAAAAAGTTTTGAACGATTTCCCGCTAGCTGAGTAGTAGTTAATGGAAGTCGTGAAGGGAACGATGGCTGCTGAGATGGCTCATATCTTTCTGACCGACGCGCAAGAGATGTTGCCGCCGGCCTCCGTAGAAAGCGCGGACTACTTTGCGGTGCTCGTCGCGCGGGCGCGCGCCGGAGACGAGATTGCCTTCGAGCGAATCATGCTGGCTACAGAACAGCGCGTGCTATCAATCGCCTGGCGCATGCTCGGCAACCGCGACGATGCGCGCGACGCTGCCCAGGATGTTTACCTGCGAGTTTTTAAATACCTCGCGCGATTCCGCGCCGGTGAAGACTTTCGTGGCTGGCTCTACCGCATTACGATCAATGTCTGCCATGACTTCGCGCGCAAGAAAGGTGTGAGCGGCCTGGCCCAGTTCGACCAGATCGATTTCGTTCAAGAGAGTGCGGCTCTTGAAACCGGGCGTCGTGGTGCTGACCCCGAGAGCCTCGCGCTACACGAACAGCAACTCGCGCTCATCCGGAGCGCCCTGCAATCGCTGCCGCCGAAAGAGCGCGCGGCGCTGGTGCT
>WNEY01002987.1_pt1 | contig 13974 bp, 24 predicted proteins | sample 5400531 | NCBI WGS metagenome assembly WNEY01 (sample SAMN13153338, study PRJNA577476) | soil metagenome | isolation source: 200 cm saprolite under Douglas fir tree site 1 | place: USA:California | collected 2015-04-18
CAGGGTGACCGCGCCTTCCCCGCACTTCGCCGTTCCGAGGAAGAGCGTCGGCATAACGTACGGTCTGTGGTTCTTCTTCGGGGGCTCGGAGCGCACAAGTTCTACCTCGGCCGCCCCGGCGTGGCCGGCTTGTACATCTGCATGTTCTTCCTGTTCTGGGCCGGCGTGTTGGGCCTTTCGGCAGCGGTCACCGATCACGTGCTCGACGCCATGACCGTTGCGCTCGATCAGGCCGACCATCCTTTCCCCGTTCTTCCGCAACAAAGGTTTGGCGTTTCGGTCACGACTGGTCTCGGCATGATCGCGCCGCTGCTGCTGGCCTGCGTGTACGATCTCGCTACGATTCCATCGCGGGTTCATGCTGCGAACGCCCGCCTTGTTGCGGACAGCCAAGGGGCGTCCGTCGCCGCTTCGACGGGTGCGGGCTCTCGCACCGGCGACGGCGAAGCTGAGTTCTCAGCCAAGAAGGCCGACGAGCTGATCGCCCGCTACATCGCGCAGCAATCGCGATCGTCCGCGCCGGCGACAGAGCTTCGGCCTAACGCCGACAGCACGCCGACCTTCGGAAAGCGTCGCAGATAGGCGGCCGCGGGACGCTAACCATGCCTCGCAAGAAATCGCCCGCGCTCGGCGGCTCGGCGACGGCGTGATACCACTTCGCGGGTCCCGTACCCGCAAGCAAAGCCGATAAGCAGTAGGAAAATGGACTCGAACATCATACGCCTCCCGCCGCCGGAGCTCCTACCAAACGCGATGGAGGTGCGGGCAACTTTAAGCCGCGGCATGCCCCCAGCTCACAGCGGGCGCATCTTATCCTGCGAAACCGTAAACCATTGTTGAACAAGTCGCGTCGCTAGTGCGATAGGGTCGCCGCTATGCGCGTGCCCGGCCTCCGCCGGCCGGGATGGAGAACAACCAGATGTTCAAGATCGCAGCACTGAGCGTGTCGTTGATCGTAGTCAGCTTCGGTCCCACGTCCGCCCAGGACATCGCCGGGATCGAGGACTGCGCCAAGACCACCGGGCTCGACAAGCGCACCGGCTGCCTGCAGAGCAACGTCAATTTCCTGCAGCAATTGGTGACCAAGAACGCGCTCGAGGCGCGGCAGAGGCTCAACGCCGCCAACACCGAGATCATCGCGCTCAAGGGCATGGTGGCGAGCTTGCAGGTGAGCGTGGAGCAGCTGCAGGCGGCGCAGAAGGCGGCCGCCGAGAAGAAGCCCGAGCCCAAAAAACCCGAGACCAAGCCGGACGCCAAGTAACTGCCCAAGGGCCGCAAACTGCCAGCGGGACTGGAATGCCGGGCGCTCATCCCTATTTACTGGTCAGTCATTCCTAAACTAAGAACGCGGCCCCGTCGGATATCGACCACCCGAACCCGGGTAACCGGAGTTCGGGCACGTTAGGCCGGGCGGTACGCGCATCTTCCGCAGCTGCGAGAGGAAACAGAGAGAGCACACAGATGGCCAAGCAGAAATTCGAGCGCAACAAGCCGCATTGCAATGTGGGGACGATTGGTCACGTCGACCACGGCAAGACGACGTTGACGGCGGCGCTGACGAAGGTGTCGGCGGACAAGGGCTGGACCAAGGACTTCGTGTAGATTCTGACCATTGCCACGAGCCACGTGGAATATTCCACCGACAAGCGCCACTACGCCCATGTCGACTGCCCCGGGCATGCCGACTACGTCAAGAACATGATCACCGGGGCGGCGCAGATGGACGGCGCGATCCTGGTGGTGTCGGCGGCCGACGGCCCGATGCCGCAGACCCGCGAGCATATTCTTTTGGCGCGGCAGGTGGGCGTGCCCTCGATCGTGGTGTTCCTCAACAAGGTGGACGTGGTGGACGACCCCGAGCTGCTCGACCTGGTGGAGCTCGAGGTGCGGGAGCTTTTGACCAAGTACCAGTTCCCCGGCGACAAGGCGCCGGTGATCCGCGGCTCTGCGATCAAGGCGCTCAACGGGGAGAAGGGGGAGACCGCGGACCAGGCGATCCTCAAGCTGTACGAGGCGCTCGACAGCTTCGTGCCGCTGCCGGAGCGTCCGATCGACCAGCCGTTCCTGATGCCGATCGAGGACGTGTTCTCGATCTCGGGTCGCGGCACGGTGGTGACGGGGCGGATCGAGCGCGGCAAGATCAAGGTGGGCGAGGAAGTGGAGATCGTGGGGCTGCGCGACACCCAGAAGTCGGTGGTGACCGGGGTGGAGATGTTCCGCAAGCTGTTGGACGAAGGGGTGGCGGGCGACAATGTGGGGTGTCTGCTGCGCGGCATCGACAAGGACGCGGTCGAGCGCGGGCAGGTGCTGTGCAAGCCCGGCTCGGTGAAGCCGCACAAGAAGTTCAAGGCGGAGGCCTATATCCTGACCAAGGAGGAGGGCGGGCGGCACACGCCGTTCTTCAACAATTACCGCCCGCAGTTCTACTTCCGGACCACCGACGTGACCGGGCAATGCACGTTGCCGGAGGGAACGGAGATGATCATGCCGGGCGACAACGCGACCATGGATGTGGAGCTGATCACGCCGATCGCGATGGAGGAGAAGCAGCGCTTCGCCATCCGCGAGGGCGGCAAGACCGTCGGCGCCGGCGTGGTGGTGTCGATCACGGAGTAGGGAAGGGCGGGGGCGCTTTGCGCCCCTTTGCCATTGGAGCAATAGTCCATGAACGGCCAGAATATCCGGATCCGGCTCAAGGCGTTCGATCACCGCATCCTCGATGCGTCGACGCGCGAGATCGTCGCGACCGCCAAGCGCACCGGCGCGCAGGTGCGCGGGCCGATCCCGCTGCCGACCAGGATCGAGAAGTTCACGGTCAACCGGTCGCCGCATATCGACAAGAAGAGCCGCGAGCAGTTCGAGATGCGCACGCACAAGCGCCTGCTCGACATCGTCGATCCGACGCCGCAAACGGTGGACGCGCTGATGAAGCTCGATCTTGCCGCCGGCGTCGACGTCGAGATCAAGCTCTGAGCCGAGGAAGATAAGGACACCGAACATGCGTTCCGGGGTGATCGCACAGAAGGTCGGGATGACCCGCGTCTTTACGGACGGCGGCGAGCATGTGCCGGTGACGGTGCTGCGTCTCGCCAATTGTCAGGTCGTCGCACACCGCACCAAGGACAAGAACGGCTACGTGGCGCTGCAGCTCGGCTCCGGCACCCGCAAGCCCAAGAACCTCACCAAGGCCGACCGCGGCCATTTCGCCGTCGCCAAGGTCGAGCCCAAGCGCAAGCTCGCCGAGTTCCGCGTATCGGAGGGCGATCTGATCCCGGTCGGCGCCGAGATCACCGCCGACCATTTCGTCGTCGGCCAGTTCGTCGACGTGACCGGCACCTCGATCGGCAAGGGCTTTGCCGGCGGCATGAAGCGCTGGAACTTCGGGGGCCTGCGCGCCTCCCACGGCGTGTCGATCTCGCATCGCTCGATCGGTTCCACCGGCGGCCGGCAAGACCCGGGCAAGACCTTCAAGAACAAGAAGATGCCGGGCCATATGGGCGTCGAGCGGGTCACCACCCTCAATCTCAAGGTGGTGCAGACCGATGTCGATCGCGGCCTCATCCTGGTCGAAGGCGCGGTGCCGGGTGCCAAGGGCGGCTGGATCACGCTACGCGACGCGGTGAAGAAGAAGCTGCCGAAGGAGGCTCCCAAGCCCGGCAAGTTCCGCCTGCCGGAGGCGGCGGCCTCGACGCCGGCGGAACCGGCCAAATCTGCCGACGACGCGCCGGCAGCGGCGGAGGGCGCGTGACATGGAACTGAAGATCATGTCGCTCGACGGCAAGGCGGCGGGCTCGGTCGAGCTGCCGGATGCCATCTTCGGTCTCGAGCCGCGCACGGATATCCTGCACCGCTGCGTCAGGTGGCAGCTCGCCAAGCGCCAGCGCGGCACCCACGACGTCAAGAATCGCGCCGAGATCCACCGCACCGGCAAGAAAATGTATCGGCAGAAGGGCACCGGCTCGGCCCGCCACGGCTCGGCGCGGGTCAATCTCTTCCGCGGCGGCGGCCGCTCGTTCGGGCCGACCCCGCGCAGCCACGCCATCGACCTGCCGAAGAAGGTGCGCGCGCTCGCGCTCAAGCATGCGCTTTCCGCCAAGGCCAAGGACGGCGGCATCATCGTGCTCGACAAGGCGAGCGTGAAGGACGGCAAGACCAGCGCGTTGCAGAAGAATTTCACCAAGCTCGGGCTCACCAACGCGCTCATCATCGACGGCGCCGCGGTCGACACCAATTTCGCGCAGGCCGCGCGCAACATCCCCGACATCGACGTGCTGCCGGTGCAGGGCATCAACGTCTACGACATCCTGCGGCGGCATAAGCTGGTGCTGACCAAGTCTGCGCTGGAAGCGTTGGAGGCGCGCTTCAAATGAGCACCACCGATCCGCGCCACTACGACGTGATCATCGCGCCGGTCATCACCGAGAAGGCGACCATCGCCTCCGAGCACAACCAGGTGATGTTCAAGGTCGCCAAGCACGCGACCAAGCCGCAGATCAAGGAAGCGGTCGAGAAGCTCTTCGACGTCAAGGTCAAGAGCGTCAACACCCATGTCCGCAAAGGCAAGGTCAAGGCCTTCAAGGGGACGGTGGGCGAGCAGTCGGAAGTCAAGCGCGCGATCGTGACCCTGGAAGAAGGTCACCGCATCGACGTGACGACGGGTCTGTAAGGGAGCGGGCGCGATGGCACTCAAGTCCTACAATCCGGTCACGCCCAGCCAGCGCCAGCTCGTCCTGGTCGATCGCGCCGGCCTCTATCGCGGTGCGCCGGTCAAGGCGCTGACCGAAGGCAAGAATTCCACCGGCGGGCGCAACAACAACGGCCGCATCACGGTGCGCTTCCGCGGCGGCGGCCACAAGAAGGCGTATCGCACCATCGACTTCAAGCGCCGCAAGTTCGACGTGCCGGCCAAGGTCGAGCGCATCGAATACGACCCCAACCGCACCGGCTTCATCGCACTGATCAAATACGAGGACGGCGAGCTCGCCTACATCCTGGCGCCGCAACGGCTGTCGCAGGGCGACACCGTGGTTTCCGGCGAGCACGCGGACGTGAAGCCAGGCAATGCCATGCCGGTCGGCAACGTTCCGATCGGCACCATCGTGCACAATATCGAGATCAAGATCGGCAAGGGCGGGCAGATCGCACGCTCGGCCGGCACCTATGCGCAGATCGTGGGCCGCGACGGCGAATACGTCATCCTGCGGCTCAACTCGTCCGAGCAGCGCCTGGTGCACGGCCGCTGCATGGCGACGATCGGCGCGGTGTCCAACCCCGACAACATGAACGTCTCGATCGGCAAGGCCGGGCGCAAGCGCTGGATGGGCCGCATGCCGCACAATCGCGGCGTCTCGATGAATCCGATCGACCATCCGCACGGCGGCGGCGAGGGCCGCACCTCGGGCGGGCGCCACCCGGTGACGCCGTGGGGGTTCCCGACCAAGGGCAAGAAGACCCGCAGGAACAAGTCCACCACCAAATTCATCATTTCGAGCCGCCACGCGCGGAAGAAGTAGACGAGGACGGAATCATGGCGCGGTCGATCTGGAAGGGCCCGTTCGTCGACGGCTATCTGCTCAAGAAAGCGGAAGCCTCGCGCTCCTCGGGCCGTCACGAGATGATCAAGATCTGGAGCCGGCGGTCGACCATCCTGCCGCAATTCGTCGGGCTGACTTTCGGGGTCTACAACGGCCAGAAGCATATTCCGGTGCTGGTCACCGAGGAGATGGTCGGTCACAAGTTCGGAGAATTCTCGCCGACGCGAATGTTCTACGGCCATTCGTCGGACCGCAAGGCCAAGCGCGCGGCAGGTCCCGCCGCTCCGGGCGCTGCCGCTGCCCCGGCGGCCGGCGCACCCGCTGCGGCACCCGCCGGCGGCGGCAGCTCGTAAGGCTCGAGAGGTCGGACATGGGCAAGAAAAAACGCGAACGCACGCTCGCCGAGAACGAGGCGAAAGCGGTCGCCCGCATGCTGCGGGTGAGCCCGCAGAAGCTCAATCTCGTCGCGCAGCTCATCCGCGGCAAGAAGGTGGCGGCGGCGCTCGCCGATCTCGAATTCTCGCGCAAGCGCATCGCCGGCGACGTGCGCAAATGCCTGGAATCGGCGATTGCCAACGCCGAGAACAATCACGATCTCGACGTCGACGATCTCGTCGTCGCCGAGGCGCATGTCGGCAAGGCGATCGTGATCAAGCGTTTTCACCCCCGCGGCCGCGGCCGCATGGGCCGGATTTTCAAGCCGTTCGCCAACCTGACCATCGTCGTGCGTCAGGTCGAGGCGGCGGCATCCTGAGGAGTTACCCGATGGGTCAGAAGGTCAATCCAATAGGCTTGCGGCTCGGCATCAACCGCACCTGGGATTCGCGCTGGTACTCCGGCAAGAGCGAATACGGGCAGCTGCTCCACGAGGACATGAAGATCCGCGCGGAGCTGATGAAGGACCTCAAGCAGGCCGCGGTGTCGAAGATCGTCATCGAGCGTCCGCACAAGAAGTGCCGCGTCACGGTTCAATCCGCGCGGCCGGGCGTCGTCATCGGCAAGAAGGGCGCCGATATCGAGAAACTGCGCAAGAAGGTCACCAAGCTCACCAAGTCCGACGTGGTCATCAACATCGTCGAGATCAGGAAGCCGGAGCTCGATGCCCAGCTGGTCGCCGAATCGATCGCCCAGCAGCTCGAGCGCCGCGTGGCCTTCCGCCGCGCCATGAAGCGCGCCGTGCAGTCGGCGATGCGGCTCGGCGCCGGCGGCATCCGGATCAACTGCTCGGGGCGCCTTGGCGGCGCCGAGATCGCGCGCATGGAATGGTATCGCGAGGGCCGCGTGCCGCTGCATACGCTGCGGGCCGATGTGGATTACGGCGTGGCCACCGCCTTCACCACCTACGGCACCTGCGGCGTGAAGGTGTGGATCTTCAAGGGCGAGATCATGGAGCACGACCCGATGGCGCAGGACAAGAAGATGGCGGAAGGCGAGGCGGGCCGTCCGCGGCGCGACGCTCCCTGAGCCTGATCGTAGGACCAAAAGGACAGCGCATGTCCCGGAAAAGTGGGTACCCGGTTTTCCGAATAGGACATGCACCAACTCAAGGAATCTAGAGGCGAAGAGCCATGCTGCAACCGATGCGCACCAAATTTCGCAAGGCGCACAAGGGCCGTATCAAGGGCCTTGCGACCTCGGGCATCGACCTTGCATTCGGTCAGTTCGGGCTCAAGGCACTGGAGCCGGAGCGCGTCACCGCGCGCCAGATCGAGGCGGCGCGGCGCGCGCTCACCCGCCACATGAAGCGCGCGGGCCGGGTCTGGATCCGGATCTATCCCGACCTGCCGGTGTCGAAGAAGCCGCTGGAAGTGCGCATGGGCTCGGGCAAGGGCGCGCCGGAATTCTGGGTCGCGCGGGTCAAGCCGGGGCGCATCCTGTTCGAGATCGACGGCGTGCCGGAAGCGCTCGCGCGCGAGGCGCTCGGGCTCGCGGCCGCCAAGCTGCCGATCAAGACGCGCTTCATCGAGCGCATCGCGGAATAGGTCGAGGAGCTCACGATGAAGCCGGGTGATGTGCGGGCCATGACCGTCGACCAGCTCGACGACGAGGTCCTCAAGCTCAAGAAGGAGCGGTTCAACCTGCGTTTCCAGCGGGCGACGGGCCAGCTCGAGAACACTGCGCGCGTGCGGGAGGTGCGCCGCGACATTGCGCGCATCAAGACCATCGCGGCGCAGAAGCGCGCCGGGGCGCTTGCGCCCGTCGCAAAGGCCGCGCCGCAGGAGAAACCAGCAACCAAGCCGAAGCGCGCCGCGCGCTCGAAGTCGAAGGCGGAGTAAGCAAAGATGCCGAAGCGCACGCTCCAGGGCGTCGTGGTGAGCGACAAGCAGGACAAGACCGTGGTGGTGCGGGTCGAGCGCCGCTTTACCCATCCGGTCATGAAGAAGACCGTGCGGCGCACGAAGAAGTACTACGCCCACGACGAGACCAACGAATATCACGTGGACGACATCGTCTGGATCGAGGAGCGCCGTCCGCTCTCGAAGCTCAAGCGGTGGGAAGTGATCCGGGGCGAGAAGAAGAAGGTCGTGTGAGCGTCATGAGCGCGGAATTCGAGAGGACGAGGGTGGCGTCATGATTCAGATGCAGACCAACCTCGACGTGGCGGACAATTCCGGCGCGCGTCGCGTCATGTGCATCAAGGTCTTGGGCGGGTCCAAGCGGAAGTACGCCACCATCGGCGACGTCATCGTCGTGTCGGTGAAGGAGGCGATCCCGCGCGGGCGCGTGAAGAAGGGCGAGGTGATGAAGGCGGTCGTGGTGCGGATATCGAAGGACATCAAGCGCCCCGACGGCTCCGTCATCCGCTTCGACCGCAACGCCGCCGTGCTGATCAATCCGCAGATGGAGCCCGTCGGCACCCGCATCTTCGGGCCTGTGCCGCGCGAGCTTCGCGCCAAGAACCACATGAAGATCATCTCGCTCGCGCCGGAGGTGCTGTGATGGCGGCGAAAATCCGCAAGGGCGACAAGGTGACCGTGCTCACCGGGCGCGACAAGGGCCGCACCGGCGAGGTGATCGAGGTGCGCAGCGAGCACGGCCGCGCGCTGGTGCGCGGCGTCAACATGGTCAAGCGCCACCAGAAGCAGAGCGCGCAGCAGGAAGGCGGCATCATCTCCAAGGAAGCGACGGTGCACCTGTCCAACCTGGCGCTTGCCGATCCCAAGGACGGCAAGCCCACGCGCGTCGGCTTCAAATTCGTCGGCGAAGGCGACAACCGCCGCAAGGTGCGCGTCGCCAAACGTTCGGGAGTCGAGATCGATGGCTGACACCGAAACCAAGGCCAAGTCCGAGACCAAGGGCGAGAAGCCCGAGCGGCAGGACAAGGCTCCGCGCCCCGAGAAGGGCGACAAGGCGCAGCAGGCGCAAGCGTCGCAAAAGGGCCAGAAGTCCGACAAGGGCGGCAAAGGCGAGGCGGCGGAAAAGGCGCCGAAGGCGCGCAAGCCGGAAGAGCGCGTCACGCCGCGCCTGAAGACCTTTTTCGAAGAGGTGGTGCGCAAGAAGCTGTTCGAGGAGCTCGGCTACAAGAGCCGCATGCAGGTGCCGGTGATCGAGAAGATCGTCATCAACATGGGCATCGGCGAAGGCGTCGCCGACCGCAAGAAGGTCGAGGCCGCCGCCAACGATCTCACCCTGATCGCAGGCCAAAAGGCGGTCATCACCAAGGCGAGGAAGTCGATCGCCACCTACAAGCTGCGCGACGGACAGGCGATCGGCTGCAAGGTCACGTTGCGCAAGACCCGGATGTACGAGTTCGTCGACCGGCTGATCAATATCGCGCTGCCGCGCGTGCGCGACTTCCGCGGACTCTCGCCCAAGAGCTTCGACGGCGGCGGCAACTACACCATCGGCATCAAGGAACACATCATCTTTCCGGAGATCGACTACGACAAGGCGGCCGATGTCTGGGGGATGGACATCACGGTGTGCACCAGCGCCAAGAGCGACAACGAGGCGCGCGCGCTGCTGTCCGCATTCAACTTCCCGTTCCGGCAGTGAGGGTCCGTCCTCAGACGCGGAAAGCCAGGAGATATTGATGGCGAAGAAAAGTTCGATCGAGAAGAACGCGAGGCGGCGCAAGCTGAGCAAGAAGTATTCGGGCCGGCGTTCTCGTCTCAAAGCGATTGCGCGCGACAAGAACAAGCCCATGGAAGAGCGCTTCGCGGCGACGCTCAAGCTCGCGGAGCTGCCGCGCAACTCTTCGGCCACCCGCATCCGCAATCGCTGCGAGATATCGGGCCGGCCGCGCGGCTTCTATCGCAAGCACAAGCTCTCGCGCATCGCGCTGCGGGACCTCGGCTCCAAGGGCCTGATCCCGGGCCTGGTCAAGTCGAGCTGGTAAGGAGGTCGGGCAATGAACGATCCGCTCGGCGATATGATTGCGCGCATTCACAATGCGCAGATGCGCAGCAAGTCGAAGGTGTCGACGCCGGCATCCCGGCTGCGCGTGAGCGTGCTGGATGTGCTCAAGAGCGAGGGCTTCATCCGCGGCTATGCCGCGGTCGAGCACTCTAACGGCCTCAAGGAGCTCGAGATCGAGCTGAAATATTTCGACGGCGCGCCGGTGATCCGCGAGATTTCGCGGGTCTCGAAACCGGGACGGCGGGTCTATGCCTCGGTGAGGTCGCTCCCGCGCGTGAACAACGGCTTGGGGGTGGCGATCCTGTCCACGCCCAAGGGCGTGATGGCCGACCACGATGCCCGCGACAACAATGTGGGCGGAGAAATCCTCTGCACGGTGTTCTAGGCGACGTTCGGATCAAGATCAGCATCGATAGCCAGGATCAACAGCTATGTCCCGTGTCGGAAAGAAACCTGTTGCGATCCCCTCCGGGGTGACTGCCGTCGTGGAGGGCCAGACCGTCAAGGTCAAGGGCCCGAAAGGGGCGCTCTCGCTGGTGCTGCACAGCGACGTCACGGCCAAGGTGGACAAGGGCGAGGTCAAGGTCGATCCCCGCGCCGAGACCCAGCGCGCCCGCGCGATGTGGGGCACCTATAGGTCCTTGATCGCGAACGTGATGGAAGGGGTGACCAAGGGCTTCGAGCGCCGGCTCGAGATCACCGGCGTCGGCTACCGCGCTGTGCTGCAGGGTAAGAACCTGCAGGTCCAGCTCGGCTACAGCCACGACATCGTCTATCCGATCCCGGAAGGCATCACCATCGCGGTGCCCAAGCCCACCGAGATCGTCGTCAGCGGTGTCGACGGGCAGAAGGTCGGCCATGTCGCGGCCGAGCTCCGCGCCTTCCGCAAGCCCGAGCCTTACAAGGGCAAAGGCGTCAAATACGCAGGCGAATACATCTTCCGCAAGGAAGGCAAGAAGAAGTGATGGGAGCGCAAGATGGCGACAGTCGCTGATCGGACCGCGCGGCGGACGGCGAAGGTTCGGCGGAACGTCCGCCGGGCCGGGGGCGGCCGCGCCCGGCTCTCGGTCTTCCGCTCGTCGAAGCATATCTACGCGCAGGTGATCGACGACGCGAAAGGGCAGACCGTGGCGTCCGCCTCCTCGCTGGAGAAGGACATGCGTGGCAGCTTCAAGACCGGCGCCAATGTCGCGGCGGCGAAGGCGGTGGGAAAGCTGCTCGCCGAGCGCGCGGCGGCCAAGGGCGTAAAAGAGGTGGTCTTCGATCGCGGCGGCTACCTCTACCACGGGCGCGTCAAGGCGCTGGCGGATGCGGCGCGCGAGGGCGGGCTCAAGTTCTGACGAGCTTTGAATACGGCATACGAGCACAAGTTGGAAAACGAACATGGCACGTGAACCACGCGAGCGGCGCGAAGAGCGCGACAGCGAATTCACCGACAAGCTGGTCCACATCAATCGTGTGGCCAAGGTGGTGAAGGGCGGACGCCGCTTCGGCTTCGCGGCGCTCGTGGTCGTCGGCGACGAGAAGGGCCGGGTCGGCTTCGGCCACGGCAAGGCGCGCGAGGTGCCGGAGGCGATCCGCAAGGCGACTGACGCCGCCAAGCGCGGCCTCATCCGCGTGCCGCTGCGCGAAGGCCGCACGCTGCACCACGATGTGCACGGCCGCCACGGCGCCGGAAAGGTCTTTCTGCGCGCGGCGCCCCCCGGCACCGGCATCATCGCCGGCGGCCCGATGCGCGCGGTGTTCGAGACGCTGGGCATGCAGGACGTGGTGGCGAAGTCGCTCGGCTCGTCCAACCCCTACAACATGGTGCGGGCGACCTTCGACGCGCTCAAGCGCCAGGACAGCCCGCGCTCGGTGGCGTCGCGGCGAAATATCAAAGTATCGACCCTGCAGGCGCGCCGCCGCGATCTGGGCGAGAGCGAGCAGGCCGCCGATTAAATCCAAGTCGGGCCAGACCAGGTCAGGCGCGCCGGGAGTGAGACATGAGCAAGACCGAAAAAGTGATCAAGGTTGAACAGACCGGCAGCCCGATCCGCCGCCAGCATACGCAACGGGAGACGCTGATCGGGCTCGGCCTCAACCGCATCGGGCGCGTCGCGCAGCTGCCGGACACGCCGCAGACCCGCGGCATGATCGAAAAGGTCAAGCATCTGGTCCGCGTGGTGGAAGGAGAGCGCCGATGAAGCTGCATGAACTCGCCGACCGTCCGGGCGCGCGCAAGAAGCGCTCGCGCATCGGCCGCGGCATCGGCTCAGGCATGGGCAAGACCGGCGGCCGGGGCGGCAAGGGCCAGACCGCGCGCTCGGGCGTGCGCATCAAGGGCTTCGAAGGCGGCCAGATGCCGCTGCATCGCCGGCTGCCCAAGCGCGGCTTCAAGAACACCGCGTTCGCGCTCAAGCTCAACGAGGTCAATCTGGGCAAGGTTCAGGCGGCGATCGACGCCGGCCTCCTCGACGCGGCCGCTCCGGTCGATGCCGCGGCCCTGGTCAAGGCGCGGGTCCTGCGGCGCGCCAAGGACGGGGTGCGGTTGCTCGGCTCGGGCGAAATCAAGGCCAAGGTCGCCTTTTCAGTGTGGGGAGCGTCCAAATCGGCGGTCGCGGCGGTGGAGAAGGCCGGCGGCTCGGTCACCGTCCTGGCGCCGAAGCGAGAGACGGGCGAACAGGCCGCCTGATCCCTATATAGGGCGGGCGATTCCGGCAGGCGCTAGGCGTCTTGCTGGGTTTCTCGGGGGGTGGAACGGGAGCGTCAAGCCCATGGTCTCTGCAGCAGAACAACTCGCCGCCAATCTCAACTTCTCGGCGCTCGCCAAGGCCGACGAGCTTAAGAAGCGTATCTGGTTCACGCTCGGCGCGCTGCTGGTCTACCGCTTCGGCACCTATATCCCGCTGCCCGGCATCGATCCGTCGGCCTGGGACCAGATCTTCCGGTCGCAGGCGGGCGGCATCCTCGGCATGTTCAACATGTTCTCCGGCGGCGGCATCCACCGGATGGCGATCTTCGCGCTGAACATCATGCCCTATATCTCGGCCTCGATCATCATCCAGCTGATGACGACGGTCTCGCCCACGCTCGAGCAGCTCAAGAAGGAGGGCGAGCAGGGCCGCAAGGTGATGAACCAGTATACGCGCTACCTCACGGTGCTGCTGGCGGCCTTCCAGTCCTACGGTATCGCGGTCGGCCTCGAGGGCGCCGGCAATGTCGTCAGCGATCCCGGCTGGTTCTTCCGCATCGGGACCGTGATCACGCTCACCGGCGGAACCATGTTCCTGATGTGGCTGGGCGAGCAGGTGACCTCGCGCGGAATAGGCAACGGAATTTCCCTCATCATCCTTGCGGGCATCGTGGCGGAATTGCCGTCCGCGATCGTCGGCACCCTCGAGCTCAGCCGCCAGGGCGCGCTGTCGACCGGACTGATCATCGTGATCCTGGCGATGGCGATCGCGGTCATCGCCTTCATCGTGTTCATGGAGCGGGCGCAGCGCCGGCTGCTGATCCAGTATCCCAAGCGCCAGGTCGGCAACCGCATGTTCGAGGGCCAGTCCTCGCATCTGCCGCTCAAGCTCAACACCTCGGGCGTGATCCCGCCGATCTTCGCCTCCTCGCTGTTGCTGCTGCCGACCACGGTCGCCAACTTCAACGCCGGCCAGGGGCCGGAATGGTTCGTCTTCGTCACCACCCAGCTCGGCCACGGGCGGCCGCTGTTCCTGATCCTCTATGTCGGGCTGATCATCTTTTTCGCCTTCTTCTATACGGCGATCGTGTTCAACCCGACGGAGACCGCCGAGAACCTGAAGAAGCACGGCGGCTTCATCCCCGGCATCCGGCCCGGCGAGCGCACGGCGGAATATATCGACTATGTGCTCTCGCGCATCACCGTGATCGGCGCCGGCTATCTCGCGCTGGTCTGCCTGTTGCCGGAGATCCTGATCTCCTACGCGGCGGTGCCATTCTATTTCGGCGGCACCTCGCTACTGATCGTCGTCAGCGTCACCATGGACACGGTGGCGCAGATCCAGGGCTACCTGCTGGCCCATCAATACGAAGGTCTCATCAAGCGGTCGAAGCTGCGGGGGCGGCG
>WNEY01002302.1_pt1 | contig 13969 bp, 16 predicted proteins | sample 5400531 | NCBI WGS metagenome assembly WNEY01 (sample SAMN13153338, study PRJNA577476) | soil metagenome | isolation source: 200 cm saprolite under Douglas fir tree site 1 | place: USA:California | collected 2015-04-18
CCAGGAGTTGGGGAAGTGGGCGGACACGCAGCCCGGCGGTGAGGCCATCCACGGCGCGCTGTTCCGCGCTTACTTCGTGGAGGCGCGCGACATTTCCCAGCCCGCCGTGCTTCTGGACATCGCGCGGCAGGTCGGCTTGTCCGTCGATGCCGCCCGCGAGGTGCTCGAGAAACGGACGTTCAAGGATGCCGTCGACGCGGACTGGACGCTCTCGCGCCAGTACGGGGTCACGGGCGTGCCGACGTTCGTCGCCGGCCGCTACGGTGTCGTCGGTGCGCAGCCCTACGAGGCGCTGGTGCAGCTCGTGCAGAAGGCCGCGCCTCAGGGAGACGCCGAAGGGTAGGCTCCGCGCCGGTCGCGCCCTGCGTCGCTATTTGAGACGGTCCTGGATCTTGGCGATGGCGGCGCGGGCACACTCTTCGTCGAACTGGCCGCCCGGCGCTCCGCTCACGCCGATCACGCGCCCGCCGCCATGATGGTCACTCCGCCGACCGCGTACGTGACGTTGGGCGGCGTCGTCTGTGGCACGGTGGTCGCCGGACTCTTGGCCATCCGCTCGGCGACGGCCTTCGTGCTGTCTTCCTTGCGCGCGAGCGTCAGCGAGGCCGCCGAGTACGCCTTGAAGAAGGCGTTGTCGAGCGTGTGGATCGGCGCTCCGTTGCCGCGGAGCAGGGCCTGGCGAACGCCGTCGAGATCGACGACGTCGGCCGTTACCGTGTAGCCGTTCTGCGCGCAGATCGCGACCGAGTTGCCGACCAGCTCGTTGGCCAGCGGCGCCGAGAGTCTCTGGGTTGTGACCAGCCCCTGGGCCCAAGCTCGCCGGTGCCCGAGCCCTGTCCAGTCGTCGGGTTCGATTTCGGGTGCGTCGTCGACACCAGCCGCGCGCAGCTTGACTATCCGCAGTACGGGAAGATCCGTGCCGCCTTCACCGAGGCCTGGCCCAATCGCACCGCGGACTACGTGCAGGGGGTGAACCTGTGGCTGGGCCCCTCCGAGCTGCGCGTGCTGTTCGCGCACGGGATCGACTCGGTGGCATCATCCCCGAGCCCGACCAGAATGGCGCCCCGGCTGGGTGCCGAACATCTCGCTGCAGTACCGCGTACTTCTAGTCTTTCTTCACCGTCGCGACGGAGCGCATCCAGGGGTGGATGCAGCACTGGAACTTGACGGTGCTGCCGGCGGGTGCCGTCACTGTCAGCCTGCGCGTACCTCCCCAGCGGCACGAAACTCAAGCCGACGGCGGCCGGGGTCTCGCACCCGTGCGCGGGGGTCGGGTTTCCGGAGAGCTCGTTGAGGAGGGGCACGAACCCACCGCCGAACTCGGGGACCTGAGTGAAGGTGTGTGTCTCGCCGCCGCGGTTGGTCGCGGCGATCTGCGCGCCGGGCGTCACATCGAAATGGTCGTCCTCGAACTTCCATTCTTCGGCGGTCTTGGTCGCGATCAGCTCGGCAATGAATTCCTGGAAGGCGGTCTCTCCTTTGCCCACGCAGGTTCCGGGGCCGATGGCGGCGTTGAACGAGGCTGGGTCGCAGTCGTCGAGAATGCGGACGCGCTCGCCGTTGCCGTCTGAGTTGGACGATCGCTGCCGCGCAATCCCCGACGAAGTGCGGCTGTCGCCGGGCGACTGGCCGCCGCAGCCAAGAAGCAGGGCAGAAAGGCCAAGAAGCGTCCCAAGGGTCAGGCGCATCGGTGTACCTCCCTCGACGTCCGCGCGGCGCTTCACGGCTTCTTGACGGGATCGAACGTGAACTTCCCGACCGATTCTTCGAAGAAGAGGGTGTCGCCGTCCGCGCGGCTGGTGTGCTGCTTCCCTCCCGGAATGAGGATGTAAGACCCGCGGCCGAGCCGCGTCTCGCCGTTTTCGGTCCCGTAGATGTATGCGCCCTCGATCACCACCAGCTTGAGATCGTTCTGGTGCGAGTGGAGCGGGTTGTTCGTTCCGGGGGCGAATCGGGTCATGGTGCCGTAGGCGCCCTTCGTGTCGTCGCCCCAGAGAGTCGCCTTCGAGACGCCGGGCAGCACCTGCTTGAACTGCATCTTTTCCGCCGGCGCGACGGCCTCCTTCGCCTTGCTCGCGGCGTACGAGATGCCCGCGGCGAAGGACGCGAGGCCGAGGCCGACCACGGAGATCAGGGTGGACCGCTTGATCGCTCTCATCTGCATCGCATTCATTGCTCTCCTCCTCGGTTGGGATTCCCCCTCGCTACGCCACTTCCGCGCAGGTCTTGCTGGTCGCCATGTCGCGTCCTGAGACCGGGAATCTGCTCGGACGGCCATGGCTCGGCGGCGACTTCGGCGATACGCGCATGTGCCGTCATCGCTATTGCCTCCTCCGCGGCGTTCGGCCCTAGAATTCGCATGGAACGATCGAGCCGGGCGGTCATTGTTTACCGCGCGAGCGACCCGAGCCGTGACACGCAATCGTGCAACCCCCCTGTGCGCGGACGCGCAGCGCACACATTGCCGGCGGTGAACAGGTGGACTGGAACGATCTTCGATTCCTGCTGGCGCTCAAGCGGGAAGGCACGCTGATGGGCGCGCGCTTAAGGTCGATCACTCGACGGTGAGCCGCCGTTTGGCCTCGCTCGAGGAATCGCTCGAGACGAGCCTCGTCACTCGCATTCCCGAGGGGCTCGTCTTCACCGCGGCCGGCGACTCGGCGGCGGACGCGGCGGAGCGAGTGGAGGCCACCTGCGCCGCGCTCGAGCGCGGCGTCCGCGGAGAGGACGAACGGCTCGAGGGCACCGTTAAGCTGACCACGACCGACACGCTCGTTCGCTTCCTCGGCGAGGGGTTCGCGGCGCTGCACGAGCGATTTCCCGCCATCCGGATCGAGGTGATCGCGACCAACGCCGCCCTCGATATTCTCCGCGGCGAGGCCGATCTGGCCGTGCGGATGTTCCGGGTCACCCAGCCGGATCTTCTCTGCCGAAAGCTTGGCGAGATCGGCTGGTCGCTCTTCGCATCCGACGACTACGTGGCGCGCCGTGGAGCCGTCACTCTCGAGACGCTCGGGGCGCACGACGTGGTGGGCTTCGAGCAGAGCCTCTCGAATACCCCCCGGCGGGAAGTGGCTCGAGGCCCACACGGCGCCCGGGCAGGTCGTGCTTCGCGGGAACAGCCCGCGGTCCATCGCCGGCGCCGTCGCCGCAGGCCTCGGCGTCTCGGTCCTGCCGTGCCTGCTCACAGGTGGCGAGCCGCGCCTTCGTCGGGTCACGCCCGGCGTCCTGGCCGTCACCGAAGTGTTCGGCGTGATCCGCCCGGACTCGAAGTACGTCGCCCGCATCCGCGTGACCATGGAGCACCTCGTCGCGCTGTTCAAGAAAGAGGCGCGGCTGCTCGCCGGCGACGTGCCGCGCGCCACGTGAGGCGGGGAACTGCTCCTCGAGCGGCTGGCCGACCACTCCGCGGATGAGTGATCTGGGTCGAGCGGAATAGTGACCGCACGAGTCTCTGATGACCGCGAAGATGGTCGCCGGGCGCCTCGGCGTGTGCACAGCCGTCGTGTACAGGCTCTGCGAGAAGGGCGAGCTGCGCGCGCTTCTGATCGGAGGGGCGCTGCGCTTCGAACCGGATGTCATCCGCAGGTACATCGAGCGGACCCGCCTCTGAGGACGCTTCACTTCGTGCGGCCTCGCACTCGCCTTGGCCGCGGGACCGGCCGCCGCGGGGCGACGGCATCCTCAGGCGTCGCCAGCTCGCGCTCCATTGCATCGACAAGGTCGAACAGCTCGCGCGCCTCCCATGCGCGGTTGCGGCGCGCGATCGTCGTCACGTGGAGCACGCCGGCTTCCGCCAGGAGGGCGATGGCCTCGTTCGCGGCTTGCCGCGATCGATGAAGGATGCCGGCCGCCGACCGGAGAGTGATGATCGGGTATGCCGGGAGCAACCGGAGGAGCGCTTCCGCGCTCGAATGGCTGCGCGGGTGGCCCGCGCGTTCGCGCCAGGCTTCTTGGAGGCTTGCGAGGCGCGAAGCCAGCTCCGACGCCTTGGCTGCAGCCCGCTCCATGGCTCGGGCGAACGCGAGGCACCAGTCTTCGATGTGTCCCTCCCTGTAACCCGTCAGGCCAGCGATGTACGCCCTGGAGTCGCCAGCCAACACGAGGCTCACCGGGGGGACGAATCGGGGCGCGAGCTCGCGACGCCGCAGCACGACGTGGACGAGCGAGCGGCCGACGCGACCATTGCCATCCGCGAACGGGTGGGTGGTCTCGAACTGCGCGTGCGCGATTGCCGCCTGGACGACGGCGGGCATGTCGATCCGGTTGAGGAATGCGGCCAGATCTTCCATCAGGTCCCGGACGTGCTCAGGTGGTGGCGGCACGAAATCGGCCCGCCCTGGGTTGAATCGGTTCCCGCCAATCCAGTTCTGGCGGTCGCGCATCTTGCCCGCTATGCCGGGAGTCGTGGTCGCAAGCATCAGCACGCGGTGGATCGCGAGCACATCGATGACCCGCAGCGGCTTTGCGAGCTGACCGAGCCGCACTGCCTCTTCCATGGCGGCCACGTTCCCGAGCACGGAACGAGCCGTCTCGTCGTTGCCCCCCTCGGCTGCTGCCTCCGCCTGTGCCAGGCGCCGCTGCGAGAGCTCGAGTCCTTCGATGCGCGATGACGCCACTGACTCGGCCCGCAGGAGCCGGCGCGCGAGCACTTCGAGGCCGGGCATCTGGGGCGGCGCGCGGTTGAGCGAATCGACGATGCGCTCGGCAGCCGAGACCACCGCGGCGGTCGTCGCGGACAATTGGATGTCCAGGTGCGCAATCCGATCGGGGACGAACGCGAGGTACCTGAACGATTGTCGCTCGCGTTTCGGACCCGGGGCGCTTGGATCGGCAGGCCACTTGCGCGATTCGAGGCGGGGCACCAGTCAATCGTTGACCACCGGGACACCCTAGTCAAGCTTCCTAGAAAAGCTTGACTAATAGGAAGTCTTTTTCATCGATGGCTGGTACTGGGTCCGGCGCGGGCCCCACTGGTACCGCGCCCGGGATCACCGCCGAGCCTGGTTCCGGGTCGAGCCGCGGCGCGTGCCAGTTGTGCTGGTGCGCATCCCGCCGGGGCAGTACCGCAAGATCGATCATCGCCGCTGGAAGGAAGAGCAGCGCGAGTGGAAGGAGCGCAGGAAGGCGGAGCACGCGGGCTGGAAGGCGGAGGAGAAGGCCGCGCACGCGGAAGGCAAGGGCGGCAAGCACCGCCGCGGCCATGGTGGCGACTGACTCCGAGCGTGGCGGGGCGCATCTCAGGACCTCGCGCAGACTCGAGTAGTTCGCGAAGTCAGCGGCAGGCGCATGCGAACACCGTGCGATCGAACAACGTGGAGAAGAGGTGCAATGTCGAATTGCTTTGCACTGCGCACCTTCCGTGGTAGCGAGGGCGCGTGCGCCGCCTCGCCGCGCTCCTACTGGTTGCTGCCGCGCCCGTAGCTGCGCAGATGAGCAGCGCCATTCCGGGAACGCACCGGCCTCAATGGGCAGCGGGACTCACGCTGGGCGATCCAACCGGCGTCACCATGAAGCGGTACCTAGGCGGCCGTGACGCCTTCGATTTCGGGATGGGCTTCCTTTACGGCCCGGGGGTGCGCTTCTCGGCGGACTACCTGCGCGACTTTGCACGCGTGATCTCGAATAAGGACTTTGATCTGGATCTCTACGCGGGTCTCGGCGGCCTCATCGGCATACTCACTTCACCCTGTGGTCCAGGCTTCTTGGGCAACCGGTGCAACAGCGATGTTTACGCTGGCGGGCGCGTGCCGTTCGGGATCGAGTTGCTCTTCCGGCAGGCGCCGTTCACGGCCGGGCTCGAGCTCGCGCCGGGTATCGCGTTCGCGCCGGGGCGGGCGGGGTTCCTGCTAGATTTCCTGCTCGTTGGCCGCCTCCTCCTGTAGCCTCGTGAACCCGAGCTGATCAACGGCCGTCCGTGCCGGCCAGGCGCCGAAAGCCCGCAGACATCCGGCGCGAGGCGCGTGCTATGGCGGAGCGATACTGCCGCGGCAGCCGGATCCCTCGGGCGCAACGGTCGTGCCGCCGGCGTGCAGTGCCGGTGCAGTAAGCCGGAGCAGCCGTGATTGGCTCGGTACACCCGCGCAGCTCCGTCGAGATGCACGTCCTGGCAGCGCGGCCAGATTGGCGTCACCTGCGGGCTGTGCGTTCCGGCCGAGTGGTGATCGCGGACGGGAACCGTTACTTCAACCGGTCGGGACCAAGCGTGGTCGACTCGATCGAGATCCTGGCGGAGATCCTCCACCCGCGAGAGTTCCTGGCGCTGCACCAGGGGAGTTGCTGGCAGTACTACCCCGGGTCGTGAGCGGACCGGGGCAGCAAATCGGCGAAGACGAACCCCTCGCGCTCGACGGTCTCGCCGACGTCCACCTCGATGGAGCGCTCGAACATCGGACCTCCAGACGCAAAGGTATGGAACTCGCCGTTTTCTCCGCAGTGATCGACCCCCGCTGGCAGGTCTGCCAGCAAAGCGGCGTCGAAGCTGCGCCCGGCAAACGCGGGCGAGAGCTTCTTGGGATCGATGCAGGTCAGCGTCGCCTGGAGACCCGAGGCCAACATCTCCCGCGCCAACAGCGCAGTGTCGCGAAGCCAGAGCGGGAACAGGCCCTGGATGCCGATCTGGGCCAATCGAGCCTCGCGATAGGCGCGGAGGTCGGCGAGGAAGAGGTCGCCGAACACGACATGGGTGACCCCCTCTGTCTGGGCCTCGCGCAGCGCGCGAAACATCTCCTCCTCGTAGATCGCGTTGGAGCAGGGCCACGGTATCGGCACCTTCCAGCACCTCAGGTGGAGCGCCTCGGCCTGAGCGTCCAGGAGCGCCTCGCGCACGCCGTGCATGGCGATGCGGCCGAACTGCGAGCTGACCGTCGTGAGGAGTCCGACGATCTCCACGTCTCCGCTCTTGCGGACAGAATGCAACGCGAAGGCGCTATCCTTGCCGGAGCTCCAAGAGACGAGCGCCTTAGGCTTGGGTGGCATGCGCTCATCCTATCCGTCGCCGATCCGGCTGTCTGCGCGAGAGGGGTCGACCGTCGCCACTTCAGCGTCAACCCAGCCCCGAAGATGTTCTGGTTCAGCCCACCGGCGTTGGCGCAGGTGTCCGGCGAGCTCGGCGTGGCGCGACATTGCAGGACGTCGAATCCGTCCGGCGTCTCGCGCGGATCGCTCCCGGGAATGACGTCGCGGTTGTCCGTCCAGGCGGCGAAGACGGTCCCGCGTTCGGCCACCACTGGTGCCCGACCGGTTGCGCGTCGACCTTGGCCGGCGCGCTCCAGCTGGCGCCGCCATCCGAAGACCGCGAGAAGACCACCTGTGACTGTCCGTCGGGGCGGTAGCTGTCCCCGTTGTCTGGCGCGGGCGTCACCTGCTCCCAGGTGACGAAGAGGTTTCCGTGCTTGTCGCCCACCGCCTGCGGGAACGCGCCGGTGCGGTGGAAGGTGACTTGACGAAGACGATGGCGCTGTCGACGCCGTTCGCCACCGACGCGAACTGCGTCAGAATACGAAGACGGATCGGAAAACGGAATGATCCGCTCATCGAGGCCTCCTCCGACTCAAGGCTGTTGGATGAAGCGTGATCGCATGGCGCTGTTGGATCAAAGCGTCAACACGGCGTGCGCGTCCCCCGAACCGACCCTGTCGCTCGCCCAACAGGCTGTGAGGCCCTGCTGGTCAGGGGCGGCGCCTTGAGACATCATGCAGCGTCTTCCACCCACTAGAGTGAGGAATCGCCAATGATGCTCGCGCTCGCGCTGCTTCTCCCCGGAACGCTTCTCGCCGCCGGCTCGGCGCCGGTCTGCCCCGGTCCGGCAGGGCCGGGCTCGGCCCGCTGCCACGCCCACGTCGTGACCGACGGGCGCGGCCAGCCGAACGCGACGACGTCGCCCACTGGGTACGGCCCGGCGCAGTTCCACGGCGCCTACCAACTCCCCGCCACCACGGCCACGGTGCAGACGATCGCCATCGTGGACGCCTTCGACGACCCGAACATCGAGAGCGACCTCGCGGTCTACAACTCGACCTTCGGCCTTCCGCCGTGCACGACCGCCAATGGCTGCTTCCTGAAGGTGAACCAAAACGGGAGCGCGAGCGGTCCTTTCCCGCGCACGAACTCGGGCTGGGCGCTGGAGATCTCGCTCGACGTCGAGATCGCGCACGCCATCTGCCAGAACTGCAAGATCATCCTGGTCGAGGCGGATTCGAACTCGTTTGCGAACCTCTCCGCGGCGGTCGACACGGCGGCGCGGCTGGGCGCCAACGTCATCTCCAACTCCTACGGTGGCGCGGAGTTCTCCACCGAGACGACCAGCGACGTGCACTACAACCACCCCGGCGCCGCCATCACCGCCTCCTCGGGGGACAACGGGTTCGGAGTCGAGTACCCGGCCGCCTCGCAGTTCGTGACCGCCGTGGGCGGGACGACGCTCAGGGTGGACGCGAACAACAACCGCCTGTCCGAGACGGTATGGAGCGGCGCGGGCAGCGGCTGCAGCGCCTTCGAGCCCAAGCCGGCCTGGCAGACGGACGCGGGCTGCGCGAGGCGCACCGTGGCGGACGTCTCTGCCGACTCGGATCCGAACACCGGCGCCGCCGTCTACGACACGGTCCGGCTGCAGGGGCAGCAGGGGTGGTTCCAGGTCGGCGGCACGAGCCTCGCCGCGCCCCTCATCGCCGCGGTGTACGCGCTGGCGGGGAACGGCAGCGCGGTCACGTACGGCTCGTTCCCGTACGCGCACACCAACTTCCTCTTCGACGTCGTGAGCGGGAGCAACGGGACCTGCGGCACGTACCTGTGCAACGGCGGGACGGGCTACGACGGGCCGAGCGGCCTGGGCACGCCGAACGGGACGGGCGGCTTCTGAGCCGCAGGCCTCGAGACCTCGCGCTGGATTTCCAGGACTGAGGGCCCATTCAATACTACACGGGACGGGAGTAGGTTCCCCCTCCCTGCTAGCGCGAACGCCTCACAACTCGGCTCGCAGGGTTGCCCAGAACCGCCGTGAGCCGTACCAGGGGTCATCGCGCACCTGCGCGTGGGCCGCGAACGACAGGCGGCCGACTCGCACCTGCGCCTGACCGCCTCCGAACCAACCGGCGCGCGAGTCGCTGAACAGCGCGAACGTGCGCCCGCCTTCGAGGCCGAGCGTCACGGCATCTCCGACGCGCAGGCGCAGGTCGAGACCGGGGCTGTGACCGTCCTGGAACCCGGGTGAGTAGTAGCCGGAGCGCGCCTCCGCGAATCCGGTGAAGTACGCGTCCCAGCGCAGGTACGCTTGCAGCGGCCAGCGGGAGCCCGCGAGGCGGACCAGGTCGAGCCCCGTGCCAGCCGCCGTCGACCAGCCGCGGTTCGAGTCGCCGATAGCGAAGGCCCGACCCTCAGCGTAGAGGTAGAGCGCCGACGCGGGCGCGAGCTGCACCGCAAGCTTCGCCTCGTCCACCGAGAGCCACTGCACCGCGTTCGCCTGCTGCCGTGCGGCGGCGCGTTCCGCCGCTGATGAGGAAGATGCCCACCCAGCCGTGCAGCGCGTTCACTTGCTCCGTGCTGCCATCCGCGGACGCGACGTGCACCGCGAGCATCGCGAGCAGGAGGCCGCCGCGCGCGATGTCCAGCGCCGCCTTACGCCCGTCGTGGCCCCCCCGCGGCTCCATGGCGGCGCCCGGTCAAGGCAGGACCCGGATGACCGGGTGCATGAGGTACTTGCCGTTGCCCAACTTGTGGATGGACTGGGCGGCGTCGAAGTCCAGCTTGATCTCCAGCGTGGCGCCCTTCGCGACGGTCTGGTTCACGTCGACCTTGAGCCCGCTGGTCGAGCCGCTGGGGACCTTCAAGTCGGTGCTGGGCGTCCCGTCGTTGAACACGAGCTGCGCGCGCACGAGGTGCAGGCGCACCTGCGAGATGTTGCCGGCGGGCACCTCGATCGGCAGCTCCTCCATCCCGCCGTCGGCGCTGCGTTGCGAGCACAGCGGCATGAACCGCCCTCCGGTCAGAGAGAGCAGGTCGACGGTCTGCGTCTCCGTGCACAGCACGATCCACCCGCTGCCGTCGCTTCCATCCTCGGCGGCGCCGGCGTCCGGCGCGCCGGCGTTGGGAAGCGAAGCCGAGGCGTCATCGTGCACGCGAATCTCGTCGAAGGTGACATTGACCTGGCTGACGTTGGCAAGGTCGCTCGGAGCATCGGTCAGCGAGATCTTCACCTGCCCGGTGCTGGATCCGCCGCAAGCGGCGGCTAGAACGGAAGCGAACAGGACGATCGAAGAGGTGCGCATGATGGCTCCCAAGGTCGGTCGGCTCGTCCCTCAGCAAGATCTCCGCCAGCCCGTCCTCCCTGCGAGAAAGCGGCGGCCGCGGGTCGCGGCTGTACCGGCTGGTACATGCACGTGTACCTTCCGGTCCGCCGCGCGCGTGCGGCCACCAAAGGCGGCGCGGTCTGCGGGCCGCGCCGGCAAGTACCTGACCGACCTGATTCGCCGCGCGGGCTGCGCCCAGCTTCAGCCTGCGGCGCTCTACAGGAAGAACGATCAGGCGCGCTGCAACGCGAAGAGCGACCCGTGGGCGCTCGAAGCGTGGTGCTGGCAGGTCCTCGCCACGGCTAACGAGAACCGGCCGCGGAAGGCTTATTTGCGGGGGACAGTCACGCCGAGATTCCTCCCTGAGGTGGTCCGGCTGAGCGTGGAGGACGACGGTCCGTTGCAGGCCGCGCAGTTCCTCGCGAAGTCTGGCATTGCGCTCGTGACCATGCGGCACCTCAAGCGCACGTATCTCGACGGTGCGGCACTCAAGCTCGCCGATGGAACGCCCGTCGTCGCGCTCGCGCTTCGGTGCGACCGCATCGACAACTTCTGGTCCTGCCTCCTACACGAACTCGCGCATGTCGGACGGCACCTCGACCGCGGTGAGGACACCGTCTTCGTGGACGACCTCAACCTGCAGACCGCCGACGTGAAGGAATCCGAGGCGGACGAGTGGGTCCTCGAGGCCTCGATCCCGCGGGACGTTTGGGAGGCGAGCTCCGGGCGGGAGCGGCCGACGCCGATGGCCGTCGTGCAGTTCGCGAACAAGCTGCACATCCATCCCGCGATCGTCGCGGGGCGGGTTCGATTCGAGCGAAAGAATTTTCGGATGCTCTCTCACTACGTGGGCAATGGCGAGATCCAACCATCCTGTAATACGACCGCCCCCGCGCAAGGAAAGAAGCGCGTGTTGAAGCATCCAGAAAGGCGCTCGCCCGCAAAAGACGGGCAGCTGGCCGCGATTCGCGGCTGCGATCGGCGCGGCTCCCGCATGATGCCGTGCCGATCATCCCCGCAGCACCGCGGCTGCTTCCCTGCAGCGCGCTTCCAGCGCCGCGATGAGCGCGCGGATGCGTCCGGTGCGCTGGACGTCCGCGTGCACGACCAGCCACAGATCGACGCGCTGCACGGGCAGATCGGGGAAGACGCGGCGCAGCCGCGGATCCGCATCGCCCAGGCAGCACGTGAGCGCTCCCACGCCGAGCCCGTTCGCTACGGCTTCGACCAGCGACAGCATGCTGTTCGCTCGGACGGCAGCGCGGGCGTCGCGCAGCGAGTGCGCGAGCGACGCAAATGCCGGCGACCCGCGGAAGCCCTCCTCGAAGAGGACCGCGTCGTGCCCGGCGAACCCTGCTCCGGGCGCGGGCGGGCGGTGCCGCGCGAGGTAATCCCCGGACGCGTAGAGCGCGAACCCGATCGGCGTCAGCCGGCGGATGCGTAGATCGCCCGATTCGGGAGGGGCGAAGCGGAGCGCCAGGTCCGCCTCGCGCCGCGCGATGTCCAGGCGCGCAAGCCCCGTCATTAGATATAGGCGGATCTCCGGGTGACGCAGGTGCAGCTCGCGCATGGCAGGGAGGACCACCGCGTGGCCAGCCGACTCGGCTGCGGCGACGCGCACGGTGCCCGACAAGCGGCGGTCAGCGCCGAGCGCCCGCTGCTCGACGGCGACGGCGGACTGCTCCATTTGCTCGGCGGCGGCGCGGATGCTCTCGCCCGCGTCGGTGAGCACGAATCCGTCGGGGGTGCGCTCGAAGAGCTTCGCGCCGAGCTCGCGCTCGAAGGCGGAGACCCGCCGCCCCACCGTGGTGTAATCGACCCGCAGCCTGCGCGCGGCGCGCGCCAGGGTTTTCGCACGCGCCAGCTCGAGGAAGAAGCGCACCGCGTCCCAGTCCGCCATGCCATGCAGGATTGCATGGTCTGCATGCGCGGACCAAGCCACCGTAGGAGCGGCGCATGCATCCATACCGTTCACACGCGAGGAGCCATCCGTGCACCGGCCGCATCCCGACCCCCGATTCACCCTGATCGCCAGCAGCTTCGGGTTGGGCATGGCGCTGCTCGACGTCACCGCCGGCAACGTCGCCCTCCCGAGCATCCGCGCGAACCTACACACCGACGCAGCCGGCCTCTCCTGGGTCGTCGACGGGTACACGTTGCCGTTCGCCAGCTTGCTGCTTCTGGCCGGGGGCCTGGGCGACCGCCTCGGCGCGCGGCGGTTGTTCACCGCTGGGCTCGTCGTCTTCACCGCCGCCTCCGCGATGTGCGTCGCCGCGCCCGACATCGGCTGGCTCATCGCCGCCCGGGTCCTCCAGGGGACGGGAGCGGCGCTCTTCATGCCCGCATCGCTGTCGATCCTCGGCCGCGCCTATCCCGAGCCCGTCGAGCGCGCGCGGGCAATCGGCATCTGGAGCAGTCTCACAGCCGTGACCGGCGCGAGCGGTCCGTTGGTCGGCGGTGCCCTCATCCACGCGTTCGGGTGGCGGAGCATCTTCCTCATCAACGTCCCGATCGGCGTGGTCGGCGTCCTGCTGACGCTCCGCTTCGTGCAGCGCAGCCCCGCGTCCGCGACGAGAGGGTTCGATCTAGGTGCGCAAGCGGCGGGAGCGTTCGGGCTCGCCGCCTTGACCTGGGCGCTGATCGAACGGTCCGCTCGCGGCTGGTCGTCGCCGCTCATCGTGCTCGCGTTCGTCTGCGCCGCCGGCGGAATCGCCGCGTTCGTCGCGCTCGAGCGACGCAGCGCCGATCCGATGCTGCCGCTCCACCTCTTTCGCGATCGGACCTTCGCCACCACGTCGGCGGCGGCCCTGGTTTACGCTGCCGGCTTCTTCGGCGGCCTGTTCGTGCTCTCGATCGAGTTCCAGGACGTCCAGGGACATGGCCCCGCGGCCGCGGGTCTGCTCTTCGGTATCGTCAGCGTTTTCTTCGGCGCGACGAGCATCGTCGCAGGGCGACTGGCTGGTCGCTACGGAACGCGCGCGCCGATCGTCGGTGGGCTCGCCGTCCTCGGCGCCAGTGCAGTGGGGCTCGCCGAGCTGCCGGCCTCGGCGCCCCTCTTCATGCAAGGGCCTCTGCTGGCGCTCACCGGCCTTGGGGCAGCTCTGGTCGCGCCCTCGATGAACGCCGCGATCCTGGCCAGCGTGCCCCCGTCGCTGGCGGGCATCGGCGGCGCGGTGCTCAATACGAGCCGTCAGGTCGGCACGGCCTTGGGCATCGCCGTGTTCGCGTCCTCCTTCCACGGCCGGCCGGCGGCGGAAGCCGTCCGCCTTTCGCTCGGATCCGCCGCGCTGCTCTACGTCTGCGCGCTCGCCCTGGCCTCGCGTGCACCCGCGCCGGCGTCGCAGAAGACTTGCGACGTCATTCCGCTCGCCGACCACTGAGCCCGATGCATTCCGAGCGGTACGTCGCATCGACGCCGTGCCTTGTGCATCTGCAACGAATACCTGGCCGAAGCGCCGAGCGAGAGGAGTGACCATGCCGAAGACGATGAGGGTCGTGCAGGTGTCGAAGGCCGGGGGTCCGTTCGAGCTGATTGAGCGCGAGTTGCCGGAGCCGTGTCGAAGGCGCTGGCCGGGACCGAGATCCGCCTGGTCGCGAAGCTCTCGTCGTAGCGAGAGAGGGACGCTGCCGGCGGACACTCGATAGCGTCGCGCCGGCTTCTTCACCCGGCGCAGGCGCCTAGA
>WNEY01002306.1_pt1 | contig 13961 bp, 6 predicted proteins | sample 5400531 | NCBI WGS metagenome assembly WNEY01 (sample SAMN13153338, study PRJNA577476) | soil metagenome | isolation source: 200 cm saprolite under Douglas fir tree site 1 | place: USA:California | collected 2015-04-18
AGCAGCATCGCCACGAGGAGGACGATGATGATCGCCAACGCCAGGTTGACGTACGACATTGTCTGCGTGGCCTGTTCCGCTCGTGCGTTCGCGAGGTCCTGCCGCGTCTGATTCAGCTGATTCTGCAAGCTGCTGATCTGACTCCGGAGGTTCGCGAGGGCGGCCGCGGTCGCCGCATCGTTCGCGGCTTGCGAGTTCTGCAGCGCCGTGACCTGATTCTGCAAGGCCGTCAGCTGGTTCTGTAAGGCCGTGATGTTCGCCTGGGCGTCCGAAAGCTGCGCCTTCAACGCCGTGATCTGGGCCTGCAACGCTGCGATCATCTCCGCCGTCGTGGGCCCGACGGTGCCCGACGTCGGGACCGAGGGGTGGCTCGAGGTGCCGGCGAGATCCAAGGCCGTGACGCTGTACCAGTACGTGCCGTTCACGAGGCCCGAGTCCAAGTAGCTCGTGGCCGCGGAGCCGAGCGTCGCGAGGAGCTGATAGCTCCGCCCTCCATCCGAACTCCGCCAGACGCGGTACGCGGCGACGTCTTTCTCGGGGTCCTTCGACCAGGAGACGGACAAGCCCGTCGTCCCGCTCCGCGCCACGGCGACGTTCGCCGGGGTCGTCGGCGGGCTGTCCCACGCCAGGTTGCCGACGCGCCGGTACGTGCCGGTGTTATCCGTGACGACGGTCCAGAAGGTCCCGTTCTCGTCCACCGAGAGGCTCGGCTGCATGACCGCATAGCCAATGGCGGCGTTCTTCGCGTCGTACCACGCCGATCCGCCGTCGCCACTCACCGCGTACGTCATCCCGTTCCCCGCGCCCGTGCTGCCCCAGACGGCCATGACGTTCGATCCGAACGTCGCGAGGTGGACGTACTGCGGATTGTTGCTGATCGCCTTCGTCTCGAGCGGGAGCTGGGGCGACCACATCAGCCCGCGGTCCGTCGACTGCATGTACCAGACCGTCGGCACGCCCAAGCCGTAGATCGTCCGGAAGTCCTCCCACGCCATGTGGACGTGGTTCGAGGCGTCCACGGCGATCGCGCCGTTCGTCGCCCACGTCGTCGCGGATGTGATCGGCGTCGGGATTGACCAGTTGATCCCATCGTCGGACCACGTGTAATTGAGCACGTAGTGGAAGGCGCTCGAGAAGCTGTATGTCTCAACGAGGAGGTAGAGACGGCCGATCGAGTCGGATACGAGATGGGAGTCCAGGATGCCGTCCGTCGGCACCTTCTGCTGAGAGGCGTTGACCCATTGGGTGAACGTGTTGCCGCCATTCGTGCTCCGCGCGACCGTGGCATTCGAGAAGGGTCCGTTCTGTTGGACGTAGGAAACCCAAACGAATCCCTCCGGGGTCGTCATGATGGACGGGTAGAGATCGACCTCGTTGTTGTTCGGTTGGTTCACTCGGACGGCGGGCAGCCACGAGTTCCCACCATCCACCGACTTGCTCACGTAGACATCGTAGCTCAGGCTCCCAGATGGGTTCCGGGTCCATGCGACATAGATGCTGCCGGCGTGGTCCATCGCGATCGTGGGCGCCCGGCACACGCAGACGACGTTCGCGACGTCGTTCACCTGCCGGTCGAAAAGGACCACGGGCGCGTTGAAGAGTCCCCCTCCCGTCGTGAGCTTCGTGAGGTTGATGTTCGCAAGGCCGGTGTTGGTGTTCTGCGTGATGTAGGGCACGTAGAGCACGTTGCCCGCGCCAAGCACCCCACCGAACCAACGGTTGAAGTGGTCTGCGCCGGCCAGGTCGCCGTAGTTCGTCCACGTCACCGAGTCGTGTGTCGCCTTCGCGGGCGGCGCGGCCACGAGGAACGCCGCGAACGCCATCAAGAAGACCAACCACATCACGACCGCTACGCTGAGCCGCCTTTGAGGTTGCATCCGAAGACCCTCTGACGGCCCCGCATCAAGAAGAGGCGGTTTTAAATCTTTCGTCGACGAAGAAAATGCCGCGACTCCGGTCCTCGTTCGGATCCGCGGAGGATGCGCGAATGTTTTTCACGCGAGCAGTGCATGGAGACTTCGCATGGCGGAGCCGGTCCTGAGAGCCCAGGACATTTGGAAATCATACGATGGCCGGTCGGACGTCCTGCGCGGCGTGAGCCTTGCCGTCGACGCGGGCGACGCGGTCCTTGTGTACGGCCCGAATGGGAGCGGGAAGACGACGTTGTTGTCGATCCTCGGAGGCCTCGACACCCCGACGCGCGGATCAGTCATCCTAGGAGGCCGCGAAATCGCTCGCCTGAAGGAGTCGGAGCTTTCAAGGGTCCGCCTTCGCGAGGTCGGGTTCGTGTTCCAGACCCACAACTTGATCGACGACTTGACCGTCGAGGAGAACGTCGCCTTGCCGCTGCGACTCGCCCGCAAGCCGTCGGATCGTCGCGTCGCCGAGCTGCTCGCGGCGTTCGACCTGGAACGGCTCGCGACGCGCCGGCCAAAAGAGATCTCCGTCGGCGAGGCGCAACGGGTGGCCGTCGCACGGGCACTCGCGAACGGGCCAAAGCTCGTCCTCGCGGACGAGCCGACCGCCGCGCTCGATGCGAAGGGGGCCACCGCAGTCATCGACGCATTCGATGTCGCGCGGACGTCGTTCCGTGCGGCCCTCATCGTCGCGACGCACGATGCCGACGTCGCGGGAATCGCCGCGACGAAATATCGTTTGGACGCCGGCAGCCTTAGCCCGGTGGGCTGAGCCAAAGGCTTATCACGGGCCAAGAAATGCGACGCCGGACGCCCCATGGAGGACGCGCGCGATCGAGTGGTGCGGCTCGTCGGTCGCGCATGGGACCAGGCCAAGAGTCCGCTGTACCGCAACGCGTTCTTCATCATGATTACGTCCGTCGTCGGCAACGGACTCGGCTTCTTCTTCTGGATCGTCCTCTCGAACCGATACCAAACCGTGGACATCGGCGCGGCGATCGCGTTGTTCGCGACGCTCAGTTTTCTCGGCGCTCTCGGGCTGCTCGGCCAAGGCACTGGACTCGTGCGCTACCTTCCCGATGCCGAGGACAAAGGCGCCCTCGTGAACACCGCCTTGACCGTCACCGGACTCGTTTCCCTCGGTCTGAGCGTCGTCTTTCTCGTCGTCGGCATTCCGCTCTTGCTCCCCGAGCTTTCCTTCGTCCTGCGGGATCCGCTGTATGTCCTCACAATCGTCGTCTGCACGGTCACGCTGGGAGTGGCACCGATCTTGGATCAGGCCTCGATTGCGGTGCGTCGGGCGGATCTGCAGACCTGGAGGAACACGATTTTCGCCGTCCTGAAAATCCCGTTCGCGTTCGTCATCGCCTCGGTCCTCTCCGGCCGCGCGGGGGTGTTCCTCTCCCTGACGCTTGCGTGGAGTGTGAGCGTCCTGGTCGCGGGCTTCGCACTCCTCCCGCAGGCGCTCCCCCGCTACGTACCGCGGCCCCAGCTCCGAATCCAGGCGCTGCGGCCCATGCTGCGGTTCTCCTTAGGGAACTACGTCGCGGCCGTGATCGGCGCGGGGGCGACGTCCCTCCCGCTCCCGCTGATCTACGTCGTCCTCGGGAGCAACGCAGGCCCGACGAACGCCGCGTACTTCTACGTCGCTTCGATCGTGGCGGGCCTCCTGTACATCATCCCCGGCGCGGTGTTCACCTCGTTCTATGCCGAGGCCTCCCACAAGGACACGGATCGACGCGACGCCGAGCGGAAAGCCACCCTCCTCAGTGTCGGTCTCCTCCTACCTGCAATCGCGGTGATGTTCGTGTTCTCGGAGACAATGCTGCGCTGGTTCGGGGACCCCCTGTACGCGCGCGAGGCGATCACGCCCCTCCACATCCTGACGTTCGCCTCGATTCCGGTGTTCCTGAACAGCATCCTGGGAACGCGGGTCCGGATCCGGAAGCGCACGCTGCCGCTCATCGTTGCGGCCGCGATCACCTCCGTAATCACGCTCGGGCTCGGATACGTCCTCCTCCAGAATCCGGACTTTGGGATCGACGGGCTCGCGTATGCGACCGTCCTGGGCCAAGCCGTGGCGACTCCATACCTGTACTACGTCGCCCGCGAGTCGTTTGAGGCGATCCCGACGGAACCCGTCCTCGCGCCGCCTCTGGAGTGAGCGATGGCGACCGTCGCGGCCACGGCCCGGATCGATTCGACGACGGCGTCCCGGTGGACGATCCTCCTCGCGTACCTCGCGGCGGTCATCGCCGCAGAGACGTTCATCGCGATCCCCGGCGGCTCGTTCCAGTCGATCGGCCTCGCCCTCCACATCCTACTCATCTTCACCCTCATGTTCCTCTCCGTCCTCCTACAGTCGAAAGACGCGACCATGGCGGCCCTCGTCGTCGCGGCGAGCCTCGCCTCCCTCGTCCGCGTCTTCTCCCTCGCGGTGCCCCGGTACACGTTCGTCGCGACCCCGGAAACGAACCCGCTGAACACGATCCCGTGGCTCGCGCTCGTGAGCGTGCCCCTGCTGGTGTCCGTCGCGACGGTCGCCTACGTGCAGCGGCTCCGGCCCCGCGATCTCGGGCTGCGGTTCGAGCGGTGGATCGACATCCCGACGCAGACCGCGATCGCGATGACGGGAATTCCCCTCGGGCTCCTCGAGTTCCTCATCCTCCGGCCCGCGGCGTCCCAGGCTTGGGTCCGCGAGATGACATTGGGCTCCCTCGTGTTCGGTGGCCTCGCGATCTTCTTTGCGACCGGGCTCTCGGAGGAACTCATCTTCCGAGCGATCCTCCTGAAGCGCGCGGTGGAAGCCCTCGGGAAACGCGCCGGCCTCCTTTACGTGACCGCGATCTTCGCGTCGCTCCACATCTTCTTCCTCAACGGCATCGACCTCGTCTTCGTCTTCGCGGTGGGGTTGTTCTACGGCATAGTCGTGCTCAAGACGAAGAATCTCTGGGGCGTGATCTTGAGCCACAGCCTCGGCAACGTGATCCTGTACCTCGTCGCGCCGTTCATTCACTGATTACGTGTGCCGGGGCTCCGTCCACGTGAAATGGATAAAGGGCAAGCCTCCCCGGGTGACGAGCCGCTGCAACGCCAGCGGGATGTTCCCCAGCTTGGACGTGTCGATCACATCGCCGAGGGCCGTCGCGTGTTCCCTCTCGATCTCGGCGAGCAGGGCGCGCATGCGCCGGGTCAGTGATCCGGGCGTGTTCCCTCGATAGACGACCGCGAGATAGCTGCGATCGCCCCGGACGATGCCCACCCGTTTCTCGCCGAGTTCGAGGCCCTCGAGGTTCCGCTCTTTCTCATCCGAGAAGCTCTGCTTCGCGAAGTCCATGATCGTCGTGAGCATGCCGGTCAGGAGGTCCGTGTCGAGGCTGCCGTCTCCTCGTCGAGAGACGCTGGACACGAGCAGACCCGCGTTCGTCACGAGGAACGCCCACTCGAGCTGGCGACGCCGATAGACGAGGAAAGTCGCGAGGGCCGCTGCGACGATCGGCACGGGCGACCAGTACAGCCAGCCGGGAACGACTTGCTGGACCGCCCCGACCGGCAACGCGACGACGACGCGGACCGACGTCGTGTTCGCGAGGGTCCCGTCGCTCACGACGAGCTCGACGAATTCGTCCGCATCGCTCGAATAGGACAGCAGGATGCCTTGTCCGATGATCGTGGCGTGGCTGCTGTTCGTCCCCACGAGGACGAGTTGGGAGAGGTTGTTGTCTGGGTCCCCCAGATAGGCGGTGAGGGGCACGTACGTCGCGGTGACGTTGAGTCGGATCGTGGGCACGGGCCGGAAGTACGGCGCGCGGTCGACGTGGACGACTGTGATCCGCACGGTGTCTTCCTGGAGGGCTCCCTGGACATCCGTCGCCCGGAACGTGACGGACTCCGTGCCCCACCAGCCCACGAAGCTCGTGAGGTCGACCGTCCCGTTCGGATGGATTGTCACCCCAATCTGCGAATTCCCCACGCTCCAGAACAAGAGCGAGCCATCGGGGTCCGCGAAGTAGTCAGTGAGGTCGTACGCCCCTCGGTCAACCGTACCTTCGGCGAACGCCACGTCCGGCATCTTCACCGCTATGATCGGCGGTGAATCCGTCCCGACGGATACCGAAATCGTCCGGTTCACGGCGAACGTGCCGTCGGAAAGGAACACGGTCAGGTTCACGGTCGTCCCGTTGTAGGATAGCGGATACGTGAGCGTGACGAGTAGCCCCGAAACGAAGACGTGGATCGGATCCGACGTCGTCACGGTCAGATTCGCGACGGGCGTGTCCGGGTCACTCGCGTACGGCGCGAGGTTGAACGAGTACGCAGATCCGACTCGGACGACCAAGTTCGGTATCGGACCGAGGGCCGGCGGCGCATCGACGTGGAGGACCATCACCGTCATCGTATCTTCGGCCAGCGCGCCCGTGGGATCCGAGGCTCGGAACGTGACTCGTTCGATCCCCCACCAATCGCTCGGCGCCTGGATGTCGACGGTCAGGTTCGACCGAATCGAGATGAGCAGGTGTGTGTACCCGGTCGAGTAGAACAAGGCGTCGTGGTTCGGATCCGTGAAGTAGTTGGACAGGTTGAACACGTCCCGGAGCAACTGGCCTTGGACCATCGTGACATTCGGCAACGGCGTGAGGAGGACGGGCGGATCGTCGAGAGTCACCTTGACCGCGACGAGCCTCGTGACCGCGTATTGGCCGTCGCTCACTGTGAGATTCACAAACGCCCATCGGTCGAGGTAGGCGCTCGGATAGAGGAAGGAGACGTTCGTCCCCTGCACGGAGGTGTGGGCCGCGTCGTCGCTCCTTAGGGAGAGCTGCGCGGCTGGCGTGTCGGGGTCGTTGATGTACGGTCCGAAATCGAACCGGTAAGTCGCGTTCGCCCGAACGTAGAGGGGAGTCGGCGGGTTGAAGGTCGGCGGGGCGTCCACATGGGTGACGTTGATCCACGCCGATCCCGTGTCGAACCGCCCTTCCGGATCCGTGAGCCAGTACCTCGCGCGGGCGTCGCCCCACACGTTCGCCCGCGGCTGAATCGTGAGCACCATGCTGCCGGGCACGTTCGTGCCGGCGACCGTTACGATCGCGGGATCGAGGCCCGTGACATTCCATCGGAGCATCGTCAGAGGCGTGTCGTTGTCCGACGCGTGCGTCGTGAGGTTGAGGTTCAGCGGGCCCGCGTTCTCCGGGAGCGAGACGTTCGGAATTGGGCCTACGATCTTCGGAGGCTGGCCCGCTCCCGAAGGAGGACCGAGGACGTAAGAAATCGTGAGCCGGGGCCGGTGCGCCGCATCGCTCGAGTCAGAACTCACGAATCCGTGGAGCGATCCGACGACTTCGCTCCCCTCCGTGAGGAAGAGCCCCTGGTTTGGCGAGCGACCGGAAATCCAGTCCCCGATCATTCCCGTGATGTTCCACCCGACCCAGCCGGGCGCCGTCGAGGCACTCGCCTCGACGAGACCGAGGTCTCCCCCGGAACTGTTCCACGCACTCACCCCGTCTCGATAGTTCCACGAGACTCCGTCGGCCGGATGCACACGGGCGACGCCGATCGTGCCCTGGAGGAGGCTCGCCCCGGTCCCCGAGGCGCCGTCGAGGAATCGCTGCGTGTGATTCGTGTTGTACCCCCACGTCCGCCAGTCGCGGTCGAGACCGCCCGTCCCGAATGCGGACATCCCATTCGCCGTCGGCACGAGGAGCTCGAGCGTCCCATTCCCCGTGAGGTCGGCGACCGCGGGACTCGTCATTGGGTATTGCGTCGTGCTCCGAAGGTTGAGGTTCGGCGGGGTGATCGTCCAGTTGTGGGCGAGCGAGCCGGACGCCGTCAACACATCGATCGATGCGCCCTCGATGAAGACAATCTGCGGCGTCCCGCTCCGATCGAGATCCACCGTGACCGGGGTACCCGATTGGGTCGTCCCGGCATTGTAGGTCCAGAGCGGGGAACCGTCGGCTCCGCGGAGCCCGTAGATGCCACCGGCCTTGACGCCGAAGAGTACTTGGAGCGCTCCGCTACCCGTCAGGTCCGCGATTGTTTGTCCCCCTTCCCGGTAGCTCGAGCTCGCCGAAGACCAGACGAGCGTCCCGTTCGACGCCCACAAGGCGAACTCCAGCCCGTTGTTCCCGTTGTCCCCGGTCACGACCTCCGGGAAACCGTCCCCGTTGATGTCACCCATGGCGATCGTCCCTTCGAGGAAGGAGCTGCCCGCTGGCGCGGACGCCCAGAGCTGGGTGCCATTGAGGGCGAACGCATGCACGAGTTTGTCGTCCCCGTCTACGAGGATCTCGGGCCGCCCGTTCCCGTCGATATCCGCGATCGTCGCGGTGTAGCCAGCGACTGGGACATTGAGGCTCGTGAGCAGGGTACCGGTGCGCCCGTCGATCACCGCGATGTTCTTGTTGTTGCTGCCCACGAGGGCGTCGAGGACCCCGTCCCCGTTCACATCGACGAGAGTGGGTGTCGTGAACAAAGTTGCAGGGCTGTTGTACGTCCAGACGATGGCTCCCGTGCGGTTGAGGCGGACGACGCTCGGCGCGTTCGTCGAGACGACGACACTCAGTTGACCGCTTCGGTCGACGTCGGCGACTTGCGGGGTGAAGGGGACGGACTGGCCCGGCGAGACAAGGGTCCTCCATTTCAGATTCCCGGCGTCGTCGAGGCAATAGACGTAGCCGTCCGTGCCTCCGAAGAAGATGTCAAGGTGCCCATCGTTGTCCAAGTCCGCGACGGTTGCACCCGACGCGCCGCCCCCCGTGGGACCGTACGTCCACACGGGCCCGGTGCTCCAGGTAGCCGTTCGGTACGACGGGATACCCGTGCCATTCGTACTGTACACGATGTGATAGGTCTTCGTCCCGAAGGCACGGACCGTCACGTCGAAGTCGACCCGGGCGCTTGCGAGATACCCCGTCTTGAACACGTAGCCGTAAACTTGGGAAGGAACCTCCCGATTCGAATCGTATACCCGCAGGTCCCGCAGGGGATCCGCAACCACGTTGGGGAGGAATGGGACGGTGACCTCGACGGGTTCCAACGTCCGGTTGACGCCCGCGGTCTCGCGGACCGTGACCGGCACGACGGTCCACGAATGCCCTCCGTTCCCTTCCGTCCACGAGTTCAAGGCCCGACGGACTTGAACGACCCCGCCGGAACCCGCGACCTCGTACAGGGCGAGCGTGGCGTTGAGGATCGTCGCGTTCGCGGGCAACGAGCCCACGTCAAACCGCAACAGTGCGCGGTTGAGATATCCGCTCGTCGCGTTCGGCCCGACGAGAAGCGACGCGTTATCCCCAAAGTTCCACAGCGGGGTCCCGCTCGTCACGAATGCGTCCGTGCCGTTGGCGCCCGGCTGAAGCACGACAAGCTGCGGGCCGCTCCCCGCGAAGGCGCGGAGACCAGAATCATGAGCCATCGGAGCCGTCGGGGTGAGCAACACCGCGATGAACAGGAGGATCAAGATCCGAGACGCCGAGAAGGCCACGGCTGGTCCCTGGGCTCAGTGGTCTCCCCGCCCGCACGATAAAGGGGCCGCGGCCGTTATCAGCCATGATTGCATTTGAGGAAGGACGAGTCCGGGGAAACGGGATTGAAGTCCCGGCGAGGTCTACTTGCTTGCAGGGTTCGCCTGGGACGCCGGCGCGCTTGAAGCGACGGCCTCGGGAGGGGGTTTGATCACGATTGCGTTGCCCGGGTCCCAGCCCACCAGGACGTGGGATCCAATCGGGATCGACTGCCCGACGTCCGCAATCTGGACCCGGGAGATGAGCCGTCCGCCGAGGTCGAGTTGGATGGTGACCTTGCTCGACAGGCCCACGTAGACTTCGTCGACGATCGTGCCCGCAAACCGGTTGGCGCAGGCTTCGGCCGCCGGCCCCATGCGGACTTTCTCGGGCCGGACAGACAGGAACAGCTCCTCCCCCACAGCAAGGCTGTCGGCGGGTGCGACAATGTCGAGTCGATCGTGCTTGACCAGGACGTTGTCGGTCCGCACCTCCGCAACGTTCCCCCGAATGATGTTCGCCTCCCCGATGAACCCGGCGACGAACCTCGTGGCGGGCCGCTCGTAGATCTCGTGGGAGTTTCCAATCTGCTCGATCCGCCCTCGGTTGATGACCCCGATGATGTTCGACATCGTCAACGCCTCCTCCTGGTCGTGCGTCACAAAGACGAACGTGATCCCGAGGGTGCGTTGCAACTTCTTCGTCTCCACCTGCATCTGCTTCCGCAGTTTCAGGTCGAGTGCCCCGAACGGTTCGTCCAGCAGGAGGACCTGCGGCTCCGTTACGAGGGCACGGGCGAGGGCCACCCGCTGCCGCTCGCCGCCGCTGATCTGGTTGATCCGCCGATCCCCGTACTTCTTGTGGGGCAGCGCGACGAGGTCGAGCGCGTCGTCGACGCGCTTCGCGATCACGTCCTTCGGGACCTTGCGCATCCGGAGGCCGAAGGCGATGTTCCCGGACACGTTGAGATGGGGAAACAGCGCGAGGCCCTGGAACACCATGCTCGTGTCGCGTTCGTAGGGCGGCAATCGGGTGACGTCTTTGCCGCCGATGAAAACGCGTCCTTTCGAGGGTCGTTCCAGGCCGCCGATCATCCGAAGGATCGTCGATTTTCCACTCCCGGACGGCCCTAAGAGGGTGAAGAAGGAGCCTTTCTCGACCCCAAACGACACACCGCGGACCGCGAGGACGGAGTCGTCGAAGACCTTCGTCAGGCCGCGGACTTCGACGTCATACGCGGGCAGGGGACCACCACCCGGATCTCCTGAGTGGCCGTCGCGTCCGGCCCAAGCTCGGCACCCCCGTCGACTCCAAGTCTCATCATCAGCCCGTTGGTGCGGGGACGAATTCGATTGAAGGGGATGAATCGAGCGGTAGGGCGTTCGTGCCCCAGTCCCACGGTCCCGCGATCGACATAACGTTCCCGCCGGAGTCCCAGAGGGCGTACGTTCCGAGAGGCGTGATCGAACCCAAGGCGAGGGTCGCGTTGAACATGACGTAATGACCGATCTTGTTCGTGGCGTCCCAGCTCGACTTGACGGGGTCGATCCAAGGAATCGGCCCACGAGGCAGGACGAGCGTGAGGCTGTGCCCCACCGTGAGGTTCCAGCGAGCGGGCACGGTCATGTATTCGTACGGCTGGCCGTACGCGTAGCTTCCCGGCGAGAGGTGCACGGAGGTGCTTCCCTCGTACCACCGGAGCTCCGAGTTCGGGTATTGGGACGCGGCCGGGCTCGCGGCGCCGGCCGGCGGGACATAGTCCATGAGCGTCGGTTTGAAGACCCACGCAGCGATGTCGTCCCCGGTCTTCGGGAGCCGGTCGGGACCCGGGTCGCCCCAGGCATTGAACTGGTACTCGCTCACCGCTTGGTAGTCCAAGTTCATCGTGGACCGGATCGTCGCGTTGATCGTCGCGTTCTCGCACCAGCACGTCTCCATCGGGCTCCAACCCTCGGGCCGCACGGCGCCGTACGGGAGCGTCGCGTCGCACTTCGCGAACGTCGTGTTGATCCATTTCTGGCAGACGGCGCTCTGGTAGCTCGCGTTTCCCCAATAGAACCAGCGGGCCTGGAGGACGTCGTAGGCCCACCCGGTCAGGAAGAGCGCCACGCGGGTCTGGCCCGTCAACGGGTCCACGGTCCCGTTCAGATCCGTCACGTCCGTGGAATAGTAGTACTGAAATCCGTTGTAAACGTCGTACTTGCCGTTCCCGAGGGTGTAGAGCCAACTCCGGTAGGAGGCCTCCAGGGCGCCAGACCGGTTGCCCGGGATCGTGTTCGCATACCACCAGGCTTGGGCCTGGGCGGGCGTGTCGCTCGCCGGTACGCCGAAGATGCGTTTGGACTCCTGGAAGTCCATCGTGGCGTTACCTCGGAGGAGGTAGCCGTATCCGTCGGAGTAGGACGGGCTCACCTGATACGGCGTGGTGGACCAATAACTGAGCGCCCGCGGTCCCATGTAATCAAAGGAGGCGTTCAGGAAAATGTACGACGACGCGGTCGGGGTAATGGAGTAGTTGAACACCGGCAATATGACCGGCTGCGCGACGGAATAGCCGGGATGGTTGCGCACTTTCGCGTCGAAGTGATAGAGCGTGTACACCCACGAAGGATTCGTTTCCGGGGCGGGCGCGAAGAGGACCCAGGGGTAAAAGTCGAGGCAAGGTACCCGGTCCTGGACGATCACGTCCCCGTAGGTGTTCTTCCGCAGCGGCCAGAAGTCCGCATAGGGACAGGCCGCGGTGAAGAACCGGTCGTACAGGATATCGACCGTCGTGTTCGCCGGACTAACGAACCGTTGCGCGGTCCCGGTCGCGGCCCCATCGGACACGGTCAGCGTCACGGTATACCGACCCGACGTCTGATATGCGTGCGTCGCCGACACGCCCGTCCCAGTGGCGCCGTCTCCAAAGTTCCAGGCGTAGGATTGGATCGACGGATGTCCGCTCCCGCCGACGGAACCGGAGGCGTCAAAGGACGTCGTCATCTGATCCTGGCGCGCAATGAAGAACGCGGACGGCCGGGAGCTCGCCGGAGCACCGGAGAAGAACGCGAAATAGGAAACGGCAACAATGACGGCGACCGCGACGACGACGGCTAGGATCTTCACGAGGCCCCGCCGCGGTTTCGTACGCTCGGGCCCGATCTCGGCCGCCTCTTCTTCCCGCTCCGGCGCTTCCTCCTCCATGGACACCACGATCCGGTTCGTGTTGGATTACGTTTCAGCTTGAAGAGAGGCTCGAGGTTCGGACCGACCTTCGGCCGATTCAACCCCGCGATTCAATCTCGGACCTCGCGGGAACGGGCACGGCGATCAAAGCACCCGCCCAGTCATTCGCGAACGCTCCCACCCCGCGGGTCAGACCGGCGGGCGAGCCCCGCATCGTTGCCGACGCTCCGGCGAGGTCTAACCCCGATACGCCCGGAGGGTCGGGAGTGAAGAAGATGGACGGATACGGCCAGAGCGCCGGATACTTGCCCGGGCCGCTCGAATCCGGACCGCCCGTGTTCGTCGGGCCGAAGACGCTCCACGTGTTCGCGGTCCCGTTCCACAGCGCAACGCCTCCGAGCGATCCCGGGAACGTGAAGTTGTACGTGAGGGGGGCGAACACCTGGGCCAACTCCCCTTGCGGATTCGACGGGATTGGTGACGTGTTCGGATTGTAGAACACCACGTTGCCTTTGGGGAATTCGAAGTTCCACGTCTGCCCCGCGTTCAGGTTCCACGTGATCGGGACGTAGTCGAAGGATACATTCTGCGCGTAGTTGCCGGCTCCGGCGGTCGTGTGAATGTAATTCTTGCCCGTATAGCGTCCCAGCTCCGTCGGGTGATTGTTCGGAGCGATGTAGTCCGTGAGGACGGGCCACCAGGTCCAGAAGGGCACATCGTCGGGCGGGTTCGCTTCGCCCGTCTGGGTGCGGTACTTGCCGTCGGCCCCGGGGAACGAACCCGCCTCGAAGTGGTACTGCAAGACGGTGTCGAGCGAGAAGCTCAGGCCGTTCGCGTCCAAGGCCGCATTGAAGTCCATGTCCTCGAACCACGCCAGCTCCATTCCCCACCAGCCACGGGCCTTCGTCGAGTCGAGGTAGTACGTCTTGTACGATGTGTTCCCCCAGTAAAACCATCGCGCGAGCAGCACTTCCGTCGCCCAAGCAACGTGCGAGATGTAGACGTGCGTCACGCCGGTGCTCGGATCGACTTGGCCGACGATCTCCGTGCAGAAGGGCGTGTAGGAATATTGGAAGGAGCTGTAGACGTCGTACTTCCCGTTCCCCTCCTTCGCGAACCAGCCGCCGTCCGCGGGGTTTCCGCCCGTGTTAACGCCGAACCACGTCTCAAGGGCTCCGAAGTTCGCGTAGCCCGCCTTCGTGTTGGTATTCCACCAAGACTGGGCATTCTGGGCGGTGTAATTGAGCGGGATGCCGAAGATCCGTTTCGATTCGGCGAGATCCGTCGTCACGTTGATTCGACTCCAGAGGATGAACCCGTCGAAGCCGGAGCTGGCGACCGTGGAATCGTAGACCCCGCAGCCCTGGGACCGGAG
>WNEY01002307.1_pt1 | contig 13960 bp, 7 predicted proteins | sample 5400531 | NCBI WGS metagenome assembly WNEY01 (sample SAMN13153338, study PRJNA577476) | soil metagenome | isolation source: 200 cm saprolite under Douglas fir tree site 1 | place: USA:California | collected 2015-04-18
AAGCCTCTGGCCGTCTCGGGGCACGCGGCAAGCGAATCGAGCTTTCCGGCAGGAGTTCTTCAGCGCCAGCTATTGAGAAAACTGTGATAGTCGAGGCCTATGACGATTTCCCGAATCTCGCCCTGGCCAGTACTTCCTACAAGAACTCAGGCAAAGCCGGTATCCCAATTGATAGCGTCATTACCCAACAACACGTTCTTAATGCCGCGTTGGGCGACTCCAGGGTCCCACCATTTTCGATGTGGTCGTTTCATGGTTCGAGTGAGGCGTGGGGCAAAGACGATGTTGTGAAGATCACCGAAAAGTTTGCCCGGTCGAATGCAATGCAAGTCGTCATGCACAATGACGAGAACTAAACGGGTGGCGGCATCCCCGTGGTGGCATTCTGGACCGGCTCCGTGGGCGAGGCTATCGGCCATGCCGAAACCGTACCGTTGAAGCTGAGTCTTCCTGTGAGAACCGAACCCGGAGGCCGAGTGAGTGCCTCGGTCGTGACCGAAGACGGAACCGACTTACAACCCGGTCAAACATTTTCAACGCCTCTGACTTTTGTTTCGGTCTTCCAAGGCGATTTTTATGCGGCCCTCAGTCTGTATTCAAGGATGCTGCAGGTCCGCGGTGTAAGCCTCGCACACCCCAATGCCGCTGATTACGAGGCCAACTGGTGTGGCTGGGGTTACGAAATGGATTTCACACCCAAGCAGATGCTGGGCACGATTCCGAAGCTAAAGCAACTTGGTTTGAAGTGGGCCACGCTGGATGCTGGCTGGTTCCGAGCGCGTGGAGACTGGGAGCCACGAACCGACACCTTCCCAGATGATTCCATGCAGAAGGTCGTCAAGGCATATCATGACGCTGGCATCCATATCACCTTGTGGTGGATTCCGCTGGTTGTGGAGGATGGTCACGGAAAGGACATCCTGAATCACCGCCCGTACCAGTTATCGAACGTGGTAAGGGATCATCCCGACTGGCTGGTCCTGGATAAAAATGGACAGGCGGCCCGCGTCACTGCTGATCTGCCCACTCTTTGTCCCGCAGTTCCTGAAGTTCAGGAGTATTACAAGCACCTCACCGAAAAATTCATTCGCGACTGGGGTTTCGACGGCCACAAACTTGACTTCGCATATACCGTTCCCGCCTGCTACAACCCTAAGCATCATCACAAGTCGCCGAACGATTCCATCGCTGCAGTGGGCGATGTTTACAGGATCATTCTGGAAACCACCCGCGCGCTCAAGCCGGAGAGCGTTACCCAAGCTTGCCCCTGCGGAACGCCCCCGAACCTGGCGTGGCTGCCATATATCGACCAAGCGGTCACCGCCGATCCCGTCGGCTCCCGGCAAGTGCGCCTTCGCACCAAGATGTACAAAGCTTTGCTCGGGCCTGCGGCCCCGGTGTACGGAGATCACGTCGAGCTCACCGAAATAGAGCTTAGCAATACCCAGCATGAAGTTGATAAAGGAAGAGATTTTGCATCCGCAGTGGGGGTCGGCGCAGTGGTTGGGACCAAGTTCACGTGGCCGGGCTATGGACCGAAATTTAAGACCGTGAAACTGACTTCCGAAAAGGAAGCGCACTGGAAGAAATGGATAGATATTTATAACAGCAAGATGCTTTCTCGCGGCCAGTTCCTCGGCCTTTACACTTACGGCTACGACTGGCCTGAAGCGTACGCTATCGAGAAAGACGGCAACATGTACTACGCCTTTTATGCGCCTGATAAAACGAAGTCGTGGTCTGGAGAGGTTGAACTCCGGGGCTTGAGAGCCGGCGCGTCTCACGTTGTGGACTATGAAACAGGCAAAGATATGGGCGTGGTTAACGCTAGCAATGCCAGGCTCAAGGTTTCGTTCGATGAGCACCTGTTGTTGGAGGCTAGCCCGCAGTAAGAAGTTCGAGACGTACAGTTTCAAGAGAAGACTCAAATTGTTGAATGCTGCTTAACGCTGCAAGCGTTTGGGCAAGGAGGCTGACTGTGTCGCGCTTATCTAAGTTCTATTGTCCGGTGCTCCTGTTTTTGGTGCTTATCCTGCTCGCAAGCTTGTGCTGGGCGCAAAAAGACACCGGCAACATCGTGGGCACAGTCAAGGACAAATCAGGAGCCGTTTTGCCCAGCGTGAAAGTGGCCGTTGAAGACGTGGAGCGTGGCACTGTCTTCCGCACGACGTCGAATGGAGACGGAGAATTTAGCGCGGGCCCGCTCAAGCCGGGACGGTATCGCGTCATAGTCGAAAAAGGAGGATTCAAGAAAACCATAGTTGGCCCGATCGAGCTGAACGTCCAGGAGCGGCCATCGGTGGATGTGGTTCTCCAAGTCGGACAGGTCAACGAGCAAATCACAGTTAACACACTAGGCCCTCAACTCGAAACTCAGAACTCCGATCTAGGCCAGGTTGTCGGCAGCCGCCGGATTGAGACGCTTCCTCTGAACGGCCGCAATTATGCGCAACTCGCGCAATTGAGCGTGGGGGTGGCCCCTGCCGAGCCCGGATCGCGGGCGGAGAAAACCTTCGGCTTCAGCGCGAACGGGGCACGCGCGCTGCAGAATAATTTTCTGCTCGATGGCATTGACAATAATTCCAATCTCGGTGACCTGCTCAACGAAACTACGTATGTTATTCAGCCGTCCGTAGATGCAATTGCAGAATTCAAGGTGCAGACCAATGCATACAGCGCTGAATTCGGTCGCGGTAATGGCGCAATCATGAATGCCATTATTAAGTCTGGCACGAATGAGCTGCATGGCGATGTTTACGAGTTTCTGCGCAACGAGAAGTTTGATGCCAGAAATGCCTTTGACCAATTTGGACGCCAGCCTTACAAGCAAAATCAGTTCGGATTCACGCTGGGTGGACCGATTGTCAAGAATCGGACGTTTTTCTTCTTCGATTACGAGGGTCTGCGGGTCCGGCAAGCAACGCCCATCCTGCAGGTTATTCCCACGCCCGAGGAGGTTGCAGGCGACTTCAGCGCCAATCTTCTGAGCGATTTTGCACCTCAGTTCGACCCGAACACGGGGGCTCCAATCGATGGGACCATAGCCCTGGACTGCAGCGGAAATGCAACATTTGTCGGAGAAATTTTCGACACGCGGCAAACGATGCAATCGAGCCTCAATCCCAATGGCTTCTGCGGCGTACCGATTTCGTCGAGTGGGAACCTGAATGTCTTCAGCAGCGTCGATCCTCTTGCGGCGCGCCTGGCCGCCTTTCTGCCTGCGCCCAACACTAGTATCTCGGGAGCAAACTTCCTGACCGAGCCCGCGAGAAAGGAATCGCGCAACAACTTCGACGTGCGCGTGGACCACAAAATCTCGCAGAAAGATGACTTCTTTACGCGCTTCAGCTATGAGGATCAGCCCAGCAATATTCCATCCACTTTTAACAACGTCCTCGACGGTGGCGGCTTCTTCGACGGCATTGAGGACAATTCCTATCGCAGCGTGGCATTGAGTGAGTCCCACATTTTTGCCCCGAACCTGATCAATGAATTCCGGCTGGGTTACAACCGGATCAATTCGCACCGCTACCAACTAAATTTCGATAAGAACATCGCGGGCGATCCATCGTTCGGGATCAACTTCCCCGGCGTGCCGTTTGCGCCATTGAACGGCGGTCTCCCGGAAATTGATTTCGGCGATGGCACCGCCACCATCGGCAGCGCCACCTTCTTGCCATCTCGGGAAATACAAAACAGTTTCGTCTTGAGCGACAACTTCACGTGGGTGCGAGGGCGGCACTCTCTCAAATTCGGGACAGAACTCCGCTACGAACAGTTCACGCTTTTCCAACCAGCGGCTTCGCGGGGCAACCTCGGTTTCGGCAGTGAGTTTACTGACAACCCTGCATCGCCTAGCAGTGGAGGCTCTGCTTTTGCTTCGTTCCTGCTCGGGATTCCCGATTTCGGCGTAATTACCAGCCTTCACAACGTGGATTACCGGCGGCAAATCTACACCGGTTATGCGCAGGATGACTTCCGGGTTGCCCCTCGCCTCACGCTGAATCTTGGCCTGCGCTATGAATTTTTCAGCACGATCAAAGAGGCGCATGATGAGGCGGCAACGTTCGATTTTGCCTCGCAGTCTCTGCTGGTGCCTAAAGGGCAGAACATGCAGCTCACGCCCACTCTGGCTCAGAGTATACCGATTCTGCGCACGGGTTCCCGGGGACTGATCAATCGAGACTTAAATAATTTTGCGCCACGGCTCGGGCTCGCTTACCAGATCACAGACAAGCTCGTTTTACGCAGTGGATACGGAATTTTCTACGGCGGACAGGAGAATGGCCCATTCTCTAACCCGAGCACGGGTTTCAATCCTCCGTTCTTCTCGATTGAAGCATTCAATACCAATTGTGGAGCATCTTCCGCCAACCCTAATGCTGTGGACTGCTCGATTTCCAACTTGAACGTGTTGGCAAATGGCTTTCCAGCCGATTCGCTCACCGATCCCAACACTCCACAATTCTTTTCAGTCGAACCGAATCTGCGAACTCCTTACACCCAGCAGTGGCATCTCGGAGTGCAGTATCAACTGCCGGCAGAGACTGTGCTGGAGGTTTCCTATGCCGGATCGCGAGGTTTAAAGCTATACGCCTTCTACAATGGGAACCAGGCAGTTCCCACGGCTGACTCAACTGCGGCCTTTGCTCCACGCCGTCCTGTCAAGAAGTCTCTCCCGGGCGCCGGTCCGTGCGAGTTGCCGACCCCGACGGATCCGAATGGTCCCGATAACTGCGACGAGGCATTCGATACCACCATCGCAACCTTTCGTTCGAATGCGTTCTCCAATTACCACTCCCTGCAGGCCCGCCTGGAGAAGCGCCTGACGCGCGGATTGCAGTTCCAGGCATCCTATACTTACAGCCATGCTCTTGATACTGCCTCCAGCGCCGACCTCGGCTCCTTTGCCTCTGGAGATTTCCGCGATCAGCGCTTTCCGCAAAGGGAGTATGGGAATGCCGATTTTGATGTGCGACACCGCTTCGTTTTCAGCTATTCCTATGAATTGCCTTTTGGAAAGGGAAAGCACTTCGCGGGCAATGCCAGCGGCGCGTTGAATCAGGTGGTCGGAGGCTGGCAGGTCGCCGGAATTACTTCGGCGTCAACTGGGAACTATTTCACGCCCACTGATATTGAGACCGACCTCTCAAACTCCGATGGCGGCGGCAATGTGGCCAATTCTGCCCGTCCTGATCGCATTGGCGATCCTAACGCCAAACCATGCATTCCCGGAACTCTCTTCAACACGTGCGCCTTCGCCACCAACAGGGTGTTGGGGACGTTTGGCGACGCGGGACGCAACATCATCCGGGGTCCTGGATTCCAGAACTGGGATCTCTCGCTTTTCAAGACCTTTCCACTGAACGAGAGGTACAGCTTCGAGTTCCGGGCCGAGTTTTTCAACGTCTGGAACCATTTGAACCCGCAACTGGTTCCAGGCAAGTTTCTCTTTGATAGCCCGGCAACGGATCACGGCTTGGACCTGAGCCCTGGACAGAGTGGCTGCCCGGTTGACAATCTCAACTCGAATTGTTCCTGGGGATTCCCACAGTCGGCTCGGGACCCCAGATTCATTCAACTTGCTCTGAAGTTTTATTTCTGAGCCGGATCACGACGCACCAGCATGTTCAGCGAACAGGCCGCACCGGCGGAAACTGGTCCCAGACTGCGACGCGCGTTGGGGCTTTGGGACTTGATTCTCTACGGGATGATCGTGATCCAGCCCACCGCACCCATGCCGGTTTACGGCGTGATGAGCCAGCGCGCGCACGGTCATGCCGTTACCACTGTTCTGATTGCCATGGTCGCTATGTTGTTTACGGCGATCAGCTATGGACGGATGGCCCGCGCCTACCCTAGTGCCGGCTCAGCCTTCACCTACGTAGGATCCGAAATTCATCCTGCGCTCGGTTACGTGACCGGATGGAGCATGGCGATGGATTACATGCTTAACCCGATCGTGTGCACCATTCTCTGCAGTAAGTTTGCGCTCAATTTCCTCCCGGAGATTCCGTACGCAGTCTGGGTAGTTGTCTTTGTCACCCTGTTCACCGGACTGAACCTGTTCGGCATCCGGACTTCTGCGCGGATCAATACCACCCTGGCGGGAGGAATGGGAGTAGTGATTCTCATCTTTCTGGCTGCGGCGGCCCGGTATATTATGAAAATCCCCCACGACGGCGCTGCATTTTTCACTCGGCCCTTTTACGATCCGCAGACGTTTTCACTTCCAGCGGTCCTGGGCGGAACATCACTCGCCGTACTGACTTACATCGGTTTCGATGGCATTTCGACACTCTCCGAGGAGGCCGAGAATCCCAAGCGCAACATTCTGCTGGCCACGGTTCTGGTTTGTGTCATTACCGGCGTGCTGGCCTCAATCGAAGTCTACGCTGCGCAACTGGTGTGGCCGAGTTCCAAGCCCTTTCCGGATGTGGACACGGCGTACGTTCACGTTGCGGGCCGCGCCGCCGGGGCGTGGCTGTTTACCATGATTAACATCACCTTGCTGGTCGCAACGGTAGGCTCTGGCATGGGCTCCCAGCTCGGGGCTGCGCGCCTGCTATACGGTATGGGAAGGGGAAATGCCCTCCCAAAGTCCTTCTTTGGTGCGATCGAACCCAGGCGGCGGATTCCGCAAAACAACGTAGTTTTTGTGGGCTTGTTTGCGCTTGCGGGAACAACTGTGCTGAGCTTCGAACGCGCCGCCGAGTTGCTGAATTTCGGGGCGCTGCTGGCTTTCATGGGAGTGAATGCCGCATCGTTCACTCGTTATTATTTGCGCGAGCGTGAGAGGACGCTGGCGAGCTTTCTTGTGCCAAGTCTTGGTTTCGCTGTATGCCTGCTGCTTTGGCTGAACCTGAGTAAACCCGCAAAAATCGCCGGCATAATATGGATGCTCTTGGGGATCGGTTATGGTGCGGTGCGAACCCGCGGGTTCCGCTCGGAGCTGGTTTCGTTTGACGTTCCCGAGGAGACAGAAGCACGAGCGGGAGTAATCACGATTTAGCACGTTATCTGGTTTCAAGAATGAAGGAGCCTTTGTAGTCGGGGCTGAGGGGGATATTGTGGCCGTGATCATGCGTCTGGTTCAGCAGTTTGAACATTCGAAGAAACAGGAGTTCATTGCGCTCGAGAAAGAATTTGCGGCGCTGGAAGATCGTGGCGTTCTACCTAGGGGGGAACGATTGCTCCCTATCTCCAGCCGCGATCCGGCAAACACTCTTATCTGGCAAGCCTCCTTCAAAGACCTGTGTGCGGCGCAAGTGGCCCTCAAACTCTTCGAAACCAACCCAGAGCACACCGAACTGGCCAACCAGCAGAAGCACTTTTTCAAGGATGCCTGGATAGAGTTTTACGAAGTTCTTGAGTGCTAGTACGGCGTCCCACAAATTCGTGGCAAAACTTCTACTACTGTCGTCTGAAATCCGGGAGCTAAGCGAAGGATCTGTGTATTGCAAATCAAATACATAGATGCTTCCTAGCCTGAAGGCCGATCAGGACTGACACTCCCGAAATATGACAAGAACCAATGGGACGGCACAGCGTGTGCATCATTCATGAGGAGAGGGCAATCGGGAAGGCAATCCTCGTTTCTAACGTGCCGCTCCGCACCTAAGAACATAAGATATTGCAGAGGAAACTTGAACCCCAGTTCCATTGCCCCTAACTTCAAGCCCCAGCAGAAATGCCCCAGGTTACAGGATTTGGTTGCCCGCAACCGTGGGGGAGAGCGAGTCGGCACGTACGCGGTGTGTTCAGCTTATCCCAGCGTCATCGACGCCGCCATACAGCAGACTCTTCAGGATGGCTCGATTTTGCATGTCGAGTCGACCTCCGGGCTTTTGATTAGCGGTCGCAAGCGTCGTGTTCGCCCGAGACAACGATGACGACGATTATTACTGCCAGCGCGGCGATTTATTCAGGCGCGACAGTACGGATATCAAAATGGCAATCGTGACGCTGCGAAGCAAGAGCGGCATGAAGCCCGCGAAAACGATCCCGAGGAGTTCCATATTCCCGACGCGGGCCAAGCCAGCCGATAACCAGCATACTCATGTGACAGTGGTGGGAACCATCGGTGAACGTCTGCTTGTCAGTGGCCCATCGCATTTACCTTCGACATGCAAGAGATATCTAATGTTGTTTTGCTGGCGGAATCAATTCAGCATCTCACGTGATTGGTTGTTAGTCAGGTTCGTGAAAATCGGCTTCAAGACTGGATAAAGAGCGCGATAGAGTTGGTATTGACGCCGCATTACGTTCACTACGGCTAGATCTGGCTGTACGCGCGTTGCGACTTGCACCGCGCACTCGCATGCTTCCTCTACTGAGTTCCAGACTCCATGGGCTACACCCGCCAGTAGCGCCGCCCCGTAGGCTGCGCCTTCCTCCGCTTCAACGATTTCGACCTCATGGCCGTAAATGTCTGCCTGAATTTGCCGCCACAGAGTTGAACGGGCGCCACCTCCCCCAAGGCGAATGCTGCGAACGGGTACTTTCATCTCATCGAAGAGTGCAAGCGTATCTTTCAAACTGAACGCTACACCTTCGAGAATGGCACGAACCACATGGCTTCGAGTATGATTCGCGGACAAACCGACGAGCGCCCCGCGTGCCCTTGGATCGAGATGCGGCGTCCGCTCCCCCATGAGATAGGGCGCCCACAATAGACCATCCGCTCCCGCCGGCGTGGCTGCCGCCTCGGCGATGAGTTCCTCATAACTTTTCTGACAATTCGTTGAGCCTGCCAGCAGGTCGCGGAACCAACGCAATGACAATCCCGCCGCTTGTGTCACTCCCATGACGTGCCAGCGCTCAGGTATTGCGTGGCAGAACGTGTGCACACGGCCTTGCGGATCCATGGTCGGCCGATCCGTTGCGGCAAACACTACGCCGGACGTTCCAATCGTGGCGCTCACGTCCCCTGGCCGTACAATTCCGAGCCCGATGGCGCCTCCAGCCTGATCGCCAGCTCCCGCCACGATCGGCGTCCCTGCGCGTAAGCTGGTGGCGCGTGCACCCTCGTCAGAAACACGCGCGCATATTTCTACCGACTCAAAAACGCGCGGTAAGCAAGATTCGGGCAGGTCTACTGTGGCCAGGAGCTCGGATGACCAGCGCCGGCGAGCGACATCCAGCATTAGCGTGCCGGAGGCATCGGCCATATCAGTCGCGTGTTCACCGCTCAGGCGGAATCGGACGTAATCCTTCGGAAGCAAGAATCTCCGGAAGCGCTGCCACACTCGCTGCTCGTGATTCCGTATCCAAAGCAGCTTCGCCAGCGTGAAGTTTGTGAGCGCAGGATTACAAGTCAGCTGGAATAGACGCTCGCGTCCCACAGTGTGGTCCAGCCAGTCGCATTCCTGCTGCGTTCGCTGGTCGCACCAGATGATCGCAGGTCGGAGCACCTGATCGGCTCCATCGAGCAACACTGCGCCGTGCATCTGGCCAGCCAGACCTACGCAGGCGACGTCCTGATCACTAACCTGAGCTTTAGCGATGGACTCGCGAACAGCGTTCCACCAGTCATGCGGATCCTGCTCCGCCCATCCGTTATGAGGTGAAGCGAATGGCTGATGCTCTCGCGTAGCAGAAGAGACAATCCCGCCATCGGCGCCGACTAAGAGGGCACGCGTTCCCCCTGTGCCGACGTCCAAGCCGAGCAAATATCGTTTCATCTTGTTGCTGCTTTCAATTTGCTAATCCCGAAGCTCGGTTTACCATGACACGAGGACAGCTTGTGGAGTATTGAGGTCTATGTCCAGAGTCTTTTTGCTCTGGTCAACACCATAATTGGGTTCTCCATCCTGATTCCAGTGATCGCCAGCCCAGTAGACCCTTTCCACACGAATCTGCTTCATTGCCGGCCACTGGAATGCTGGGTCTGTGAACGAAACATTGGCGCGATAGCCTATGAGCAAGAATTCGTGAGCAGCGGGATGGATGACAATCGCCTGACCATTGTTCTCACCTGTAACCGTCACCGGGAAGCCGTTTACGGTTTCAGTTGTGGAGAATCTTTGCCCCGGCGAACGGGACATGATTACCCTCAGCTTGTCAGTTGTGGCGTAATAGGAAACCTGGGGCAGTGCCTTGGTGAGCGAGGAATAGGTATCGCGCAGGGCATACGCCCCATTAGACAAAGTGCCGTCACTCAAGACATAGGGCTGGTTGGATTCTGGATAAGATACGGTCAACGCCCAAGGCGCAAAAATCGGGGCACCGAATTCGCCGACAGCGATGTAGGCGAGCCGTGATGTAATCGGAGTCAAACCACTATTGATTTCTGTGATGGCCGGCAGATTGCGGCCCACGCGATAGCGGAAAAGCGGTTCCCGGAGTTCGGTGACCGTCGCCTCAGACTCTCGTCCGCAACTGTAGTCGGGCCGCCACTCCGCACAGAAATAGGAGTTGACGCCAATGAAAGAAATGTGGGGACAGTTCTGGAGATATGTTTGCACATCTTCACCGGGCGCGCCTCCGACCATCCAGTCCGCGATCTCTCCGCCGACGTAATTATGAAAGAACGGAATGGGGTAGACCTCTGCGCCCGCCTCGGTAATGCGCCGTATCCAGTTGTGACTCAGGTCCCAGGCGCTGAATTTCAGATCGTCAGTGAAGCCATTTTCGGCGAATCGTTTGTTGGCCGCGGGTGAGTGGTCGCGCCACATCCGGGGATTCTTGCGATCCACACCGAAGACCGCAATTTCATTCTCGACTTGGATCATGAGAATGGTGTGGGTTTGAGAATCAACCTGCTTGATGTGCTGCATGAAAGCGCGGAAGGCAGCGATTTCGCGGTCGACAATCGGCGCATAATCGTAGGATGCGGCGTTGTGGTGGATAACGCCATCTCCGTCCGCCGCGCGAGGATAAGTTTGCTCATCATTGACAATGTACATGGGCACATACAGCTCGCCGGTCAGATTGCCGTAGATAGTGCCGTCCCCGCTGGCGTAGTGCCCGAACCAGTTCAGCACAAGTTTTAGGTGATGTTTCTCCGCCATGCCCTTTGCGTGGTCGATATAGGAAAAGTCGTAAACTCCCTTTTCCGGCTCCACCATAGACCACTTAATCGGCACCTTCAGAGCATTCAGCCCAGTTTTCTCCGCGGCAGGATACAAACTGTCGTAAGCCGTCTCGGTCTCTTTGTATCTACCGTAAATTAGATCCCACCAGGGGATCTCAACAGCCAGCACGGTAAACGGCCTGCCATCCACATAGAAAACCTTGTGCCCGTTGGCCGCTTCGAAATGCGGCACCATGTTATGGCTAATGGGAACCTGCGAGATGTCCCGTCCAGCACTCGCTCCTGAGGCAGGTTGGGCCTGTAGACAAATTGACACATGAGTCAAAAATATCGAGAGCGCAAATGCGCGGGAATGGCGCGTGATAAACGAAGTCAGTGATTGCATCAGAAGTCTCTCATTGCTCGGCAACGATTGCCAAATCCCAGGGCTTAAGGTTGAATGCTTGCCCTTGCCGCACAGAAGCGTTTGTCAGAAGATCCGACCCATTGCGGTAGGGATAAGAAAACGCCTGCTCTTCACCGGAGAAGTTCAGATAGTAGTGCAGCAACTTTCCCTGCGCGTTTCGCCCATGGCGAACTTTCACCACGCCCGGCAGGTTCTGGTCCGGACCGGTCAAGCCAGCGCGTTTCAGGACATCGCGAATGACCTCGCGCTGCAAAGTATCGGCTAGAAATGTGCCTTCATAAGTCAGCGTGCCTCTGCCGTATTGGTTTCGCATGATCGCGGGAAAATGCCAATGGGGATCGTCGAAAGATGCGACCACTTGGGCCGCCTCGGGGATCAGAAACTCTTCCCATACTGACCCTTTATTCTGTTCACCAACGCCGTAGGGATCAGGCGTGAGCCGCTGTGGTTCGGCAAGATTCGTGAACTCCTGATAGTGGAACCCCGCCACAGCGCGAAGCGGCCCGGGTGCCATCACGTCGCGAACGGTTGAGTACTCATTCGTGAAGCCGCTCTTGAAAGCCATTACGACCTGACCCCCATTTTTGACGTAATCGGAAATCTGTTGCAGCACTCGGTCCGAGGCGCTGTACAGTGGTGGGACCAGCAGGACTTTGTAGCGCGAGAGATTGGGATCGCCAGCCTGCACGAAGTCGGGTTCGACATTCAGATCATAGAGCGCATCGTACATTTGCCTGAGCACAGTGATGTAGTTCACATGATCGCTGACTGGCATGTAGCTGAGCGCATTGGCGGAGTCAGCGCTGAACAGGATGGCGACTTCGTTGTCTTTCTTGAGATCAACCAACTGCGGGCCCAGTTTCTTCAGCTCGGCGGCGACGCGCGAGACTTCTGCGTATGTGCGGTTCGGCTCCAGATCGTGCGAGAGGACTCCTTTCCAATAAGTTTCCTGTCCGTAGTGCAATGAGTGCCAATGCCAGTACTCGACCATGTTGGCGCCAGCAGCCAAATGCGTGTAGACAACCAGACGCAGTTGACCGGGATATTGCGGATATTGCGTGCGGGAATCCCACCCGATCGTCTGCGCATTGGTTTCGGTCACCAGATAGTTCGTGTGCTTCAACGAGCGGCCGAGATCGCCCGAAAGCCAGATGGTGCGGGCATCCAGCCGTTTCTGTGTCTCGAAATAGGGATTCTCGGCGACAATGTCGAGATTGCCCGCAATCGCCCACTGATCGAGATTGGTGTGTACTCCGCCGCTGAAGTCCTGGGTGATGAACTGGTCAGGGCGCTTGTACTGGTTGACGATCTTTGCCTGCCAGGCGAGATAGTCGGTCACGACGTCGTGTTGAAAGTTTTCCCACTCCAGCTTGTAGCCGGGATTCAGAATGCCATTGCGCGGCGGCAGGTCGTCCCAGCTATCGACAAGCTGTCCCCAGTAAACAAGACCCCAGATTTTATTGATCGTGTCTGGTGCCTTGTACTTCTGCTTCAGACGGTCGAGGAAAGCGGCATTCATGTACGGGGTGGGGACTCCGGTCGGGAAAGTCTCATTGTCGATCTGGTATCCGATTACCGCGGGATGATCTTGGAAGTGACTGACGATCTCGCGGATAACCCGCTCCACATGCTGCCGGAAGTAAGGATTAAGAAAGTCGTAATTCTGGCGCGGCCCATAATAGCCAGGCGTTTCAGCCGGCGGATAAGTAGGGGAATAAGGATCGGTCAGCGGAGGTGCGGTCCCGTTGTGAGTAACGACAATATCGGGATGCTCCTTAGAAAGCCAGGTCGGGATGGAATACGTCGGCGTGCCGAGGATGGCTTTGATTCCCGCCGCATGCAAGCGGTCGAGAATGCGCTGCATCCAGGCTACCTGAAAATCGCCGTCACGCGGTTCCCAGGTACTCCAACTAGACTCGCCTACCCGTACCACAGTGATTCCGGCTTTCTGCATGAGTTCGACATCTTTGTTGAGCCGGTCATATGGCATGTACTCGGGATAGTAAGCCACGCCATATAGGACAGTTTCCATTTTGTCGGGCGCGAAAGCTGGCTTGCTCTGCGCAGAAGTGTTGTGAGCCGCGGTGCTCTGAGCCGAAGCGGTGATCGTAGCGACGATGAGAAAAACAAACAGATAGCACGCAACGAATTGGTGATGAGATCGTCCGCTCATCTGTTCCTCTCTTCGGAAAACGATTCTGCGATTCAGCACTTCACACGACTGGATGCCCATTTGCAGCATGGGAGTTGATCACGATGACTGCGGGTTCAAGCCCTGGCGAAGTTGCTTCCAATCGCAGTTCGCCAGGCTCTCTCTTGCTCTGCACAATCGCCATACACAGGCCGTTGAAGGCGTGCCGCCTGTCCGCTTTATCGGCCTCATGACTGCTGGGGTTGCCATTTCCTACACCGATCAGGCTACCGTTGCCTGAGAGGTGAAATTCAATTGGGGAATCCGCAATCGGCACCAACCGGCTTTGCGAATCGAGTACCTGCAGGTGGACTATCGAGACGTCGCG
>WNEY01007876.1_pt1 | contig 13952 bp, 11 predicted proteins | sample 5400531 | NCBI WGS metagenome assembly WNEY01 (sample SAMN13153338, study PRJNA577476) | soil metagenome | isolation source: 200 cm saprolite under Douglas fir tree site 1 | place: USA:California | collected 2015-04-18
CATTGTGCCGAATCGCGCCCGCTCGCAATACCGAATCTGCTGCGTCTAGGCCTCGCGAATATCGCTCCGCTCGCCCATTTGCAGCCCGCCGCCGCTCCAATCGGCGCGTTTGGCAAAGGCGCGACGCACTCCCCGGGAAAAGATACGACCACCGGACATTGGGAAATGGCCGGAGTATGGCTCGATCAAGCGTTCCCGGTTTACCCTCACGGATTTCCCCTCGAGTTGATCGCGGAGTTTGAGCGGCAGATTGGCCGCGGGACAATCGGCAACAAGCCGGCCTCCGGCACCGAAATTATCAAGGAACTCGGCGCAGAGCACGTGCGCACCGGCAAGCCGATCGTGTACACGTCCGGCGACAGCGTCTTTCAAATCGCCGCGCACGAAGAGGTGCTTCCGATTGCGGAGCTCTCTCGCATGTGCGAAATCGCGCGGAAATTGCTCGACGGGCCGCACCGCGTGGGTCGCGTGATTGCCCGGCCGTTTACCGGAACGCCGGGAAATTTTGTGCGCACTCCGAGGCGGCACGACTACGCGGTCGATCCGCCCAAGCCCATGCTGCTGGACGTCCTCGAAGAGCGCCGCGTGCCGGTGTTTGGCATCGGCAAGATTCACGACATCTACAACGGGCGCGGCGTCAAGGACTACGTCACCACGAAAAGCAACGCCGATGGCATGGAGAAGCTAAGCGCCGCGGTTCGCGAGCGCAATCGCGGATTGATCTTCTGCAACCTCGTTGACTTCGACATGCTCTTCGGCCACCGCAAAGACGTCGAAGGCTTCGCCAAATCACTCGAGGAATTCGATCAGCTGCTCGCAGCTTTCCTTCCACTGCTGCAGCGCTCCGATTTGTTGATGATCACTGCGGACCACGGCTGCGATCCCGATCCGCGCTGGCCCACCACCGACCATTCGCGCGAATATGTTCCGATTCTGGCCTACTCGCCACACGCAGGCGCCGGAGTGAATCTCGGCGTACTCCCGACGCTCGCGGACATGGGGCAAACGATTGCCGAGAATTTCACCGGCGCGATTCCCCATGGCAGGAGTTTTCTTCCCCAGCTTGGCCAGCCATCGGCTTCTTTTGCACGCTAGCCTTCCACGTTCACGCCCCGAATAATTAAGCGTTTGCTCGCCGCAATCCCCCGCGAAATTGTTATGCGTTGCCGTAGCTGTTCTTAAGGGCAGTTAACCCCTCTGTCCGTTCGCACAGTTATCTCCGCCCGCACAACGCACCACGCGCGCGTCTTGCGCAGTCATTTGTTTTCGAGAATAGAAGCAATGACGGGGGATGACTTTCCCGCCCGAAGGCACCTTGATGAACGCTTCCAGCTTTCACAGCAGACTCAGTAGTTTTTTTCTTGCAAGCATCTTCATTTCACCAGCCGCATGTCTCGCACAATCCGAGCAGTCGGCTGCGGCGAAGAGCAATTATGTTGTTTCCGTGCAGGATTTGAGAATGTCCGGCAAAGGACAAAAGGCATTTGACAAAGGCAGTCGCTTGCTCTTCAAGGGTGACGCGGCAGGTAGTCTCGTTTATCTCGAGCGCGCCATCGCAGAATGCCCGGAACACTACAAGGCTTACTACGATCTCGGCGTCGCGCATTTCCGTTTGGGCCACACCGCGGATGCCGAGCTGGCTTTTCAGAAATCTATCGATCTCACAGGCGGGAGCTATGCCCCTCCGCAGTTTGGCATGGGCGCGATCCTTTGCCAGAAGCAGGAATTTGGGCAGGCCGAGAAAGTTCTGGAGAGAGGTCTTGATGTCGAGCCCGGCTCCGCCATCGGAAAATATTATTTGGGCTGGGCGCAATTCGCGCTGAACCGCCTCGTCGAGGCTGAGCGCAACGTGCGACAGGCGCTCGTGCGCAACGCCAAGCTGGCCGAGGCGCGCGCTTTACTGGAAACAATTCACCGGCGCCAGGCGCTCGTTCAGAGCCTCGCGGAGAGCGGCGTCGCCAACCTACGGCCCTGAGGCTCCCATCACCGTCGTCTTCCCTAATTGATTGCCACGTAGAACCGCCTGGGTTAAAGCCCGGCTTCTACAGGGAATCGCCGCGTCGCTCTTCAGTTGCCGGAGGTCGCACCGGCGGGGCCGCCGGGCGCGTAATAGCCGTTGCGCGTGCGCGGGACGAGCTTGCCGCGCCCGCGCGGCGGAATCACTTCCACTTGAACCGCGCGGAACGTGCCATCGCGCCTGATGTTCGTCGGATAGTACGCCAGGGTGTATTGATTGCGAATGTCGTGCGCCACCTGCTCGCAAATGTTGTGCACGTCCTCGACATTTTCCGGGAAGTACGCCAGGCCGCCGGAAGCCTGCGCGATCTGCTCCAGAGCGCGTTTCGCGCGCTTGGCGTTTTTCTTGCTCTCTTCGCTTAACAGCCCGATGGTGTAGATCACCGTGTCGGTCTTCTGAACCTCGCGAATGGTTTTCTCCAGCGAGTTGTGGCTGGTGTTGTCTTCGCCATCGGTCACTACCAGCAGCACCTTTTTGTCCTTGCTGCCCTTCTTCACGTGATCCAGCGAGCCGATAATCGCGTCGTAGAGCGCAGTGCTGCCGCGCGAATCGATGCGCTCCAGCGCTTCCTTTAATTCCGGAATGCTGTTGGTGAAATCCTTGTCCAGATCCAGATAGAAGTCGTCGTTGAAGTTGACGACGAACGCTTCATCCTGCGGATTGCTGGCTTCCACGAGCGTGATCGCCGCCTGATTCACGCGCGGGCGCTTGTCGCGCATGCTCCCGCTATTGTCGATCACCAGGCCCATGCTGACGGGAATGTCCTCGCGCTTGAAGACCGAGAGTTTTTGTTCGACTTTGTCCTCGAAAACACGAAAATTTTCCTGCTTCAGGCCGTCCGCAAAGCGTCCGCGGTCATCCAGCACCGTGGTGTGCAGCACCACCAGGTTGACATCCACGCGAATCCGCGAATCTTGCCCAACCGTAGCAGACTGGCCGGGAGGAGGTGGCGGCGCGCTGGGTGCCGTCGGGATTTGCGCCAGCGCTCCGGCGCAGAACAGCAGCGTCGAGCAAGCAAACAGCGTGAGGAAACCGCGGCGAACAGAAAGAAACGAGAACTTAGTGGCTCGGGGCGTAGTAGCCGGTCTTCGAGTACACGTTGAGGGGAGGAAGCCCCTTGGGTGCGCGCAGCTTGATCTTGATTTTTCTCCACCGCGCGTCATGTGCCTTGTTGCTTGGCCGATATCCCAGTACATATTGGTTTCGCAGCTCCATGCCGATTTTTGACGCAATGTCCGGAAGCTCGTTCAAATTTTCGACCGCGAAAACCCGCCCGCCCGTCATTTCCGTGACTTCGCCCAACAGTGACGGACCGTTGAGTTCTTCCGGCGTACGATTGCGGTAGCCAAGCGGGTCAAAGATGCCGATGGCATAGAGCTGGGTGTCGGCTTCTCTTACGAGGCGCTTGATATCGCTTTCATTGTACCGACTATGATTATCGCCTCCATCCGATAGGATGAGCAAGGCGCGTTTGCCGTTGTGTGCACCCTTCATCTGGCTGAGGCCCAGATAGATGGCATCCAGCAGCGCGGTGCGGCCCTTCGGTGCGGTCAGCATCATGCGGCTCTGCAGATCCTCGATGCTGTTGGTGAACGAGCTGGTGAGCTCGGCGCGCTCGTTGAAGCTAACCAGGAAAAATTCGTCCTGCGGATTGGCGGTCTTGAAGAATTGCAGGGCGGCTTCCCGCGCTTTGCTGATCTTGTTGGCCATGCTGCCGCTGAAATCGAAAATCACGCCAATGGAGATGGGCACATCTTCGGAGGAAAAAGTGACGACTTCCTGCTCGACATTATCTTCGTAGACGCGGAAGTTGTCTGGATCCAACCCGGTAACCAGCCGGTTGTAAGGATCGGTGACCGTCACATTGATGAGCGCCAAGTCCACATCCATGTGCAGTCCCCCGTTTGGCTTGATGGCCACACCCGGAGTATCTTTCTTGACGCTCTTCGCTTCTTCTTTTGCTTTTGCTTCCTCTTTTGCCGGATCGTCCCCGGCACCAGAAGCAGAGGAACTTTGCGCTCGGGCGGGAGTCGAATTCAGGGAAAGGGCGCCACAGGCGAGCAGGATTATAACGATGCACCCAGGAAAAACACGAAACCGAGGATCGCGCTTCACGGCTACCCTCACTCGTCCCGGACCTGCCGGGACGGCCGCGCGGTAGGACTAAAGTGGATTTTAACCATTGCTGTTTTGTAAAACAAGAACAATTGCTGAATGCATTCCAGAAAGATTGTCAATCTTTTGTAAACAGGGCGCGCTAAGGTCGAAGAACCTGTAGGCATCCGTGCAAAACGATAAAATCGAGCCAAAAAGAGCGGGAAAGGTAACAAAATGAGTGCGCCAAACATCGTCGTAGTGATCCCGGCCCGCTATGGTTCGACGCGGCTGCCGGGAAAGCCGCTTGTCCAGCTCGCGGGACAGTCAATGATTCAGTGGGTCTACGCCCGCGCCAAGCTGGCACAGACCGTGAACCGCGTCATTGTAGCCACCGACGATGAGCGCATAGTTCAGGCCGTGAAAGCTTTTGGGGGCGAAGCGCGCATGACCCGCCCGGACCACCGTACCGGCACAGAGCGGGTCGCCGAGGTCGCCGCGCACGAGGCCGGCGATGTGTTTGTCAACGTGCAGGGCGACGAGCCACTGCTGGACCCCGTCGCCGTCGACACCGCCGTGGGTGCGCTGCTGGAAGACTCCGCGACGTCGGTTTCGACCGTGGCCACCCCCATCAAGGCTCCCGCGGACATCATGGACCCCAACGTATGCAAGGTCGTGCTCGATTTTGACGAAAATGCCCTCTATTTCTCGCGGGCTCCGGTTCCCTGGGTCCGGGACACCGCCAGCAAGCTGCGCGTCCGGCATCTCAAGCACCTGGGTCTGTACGTCTTCCGCCGCGACGCCCTGCTCGAGTACCCTACCCTGCCGCAGGGAGAACTGGAGCGCATCGAGCAACTCGAGCAGCTCCGCTGGCTCGAGAACGGTTGGAAGATCCGTGTAGCCGAGGTCGAGCACGACGCCGTCAGCGTGGATGTGCCCGCCGACATAGCCAGGGCCGAGAAGCTGCTAGGAAAATCCTAAGTAAGGCACGGGCCCAAATGGCCGGGCTGAACCTTGTCCTCTACCTCGCGGTTGCAGTTACGGTTGCAGCGTCGCGCTACCAGCTATGGTGCGCTTTGGGTCAATGCCGACCAAGAGAACGGGGCCGGAAGCCGTCAGATAAGCATGGTAGTTCAACGTAGTCGAGGGCGAATTGCCGGTGGTTACGGTGTAATTGTTAGCGCCGGTCCCGTCGCCGTTGACGCTGAACATTCCAGTGATGGGAATACCTAAGAACGCGGGATTGCGGCTGCTGGGCGACGCCAGTTCGACAAAATCGACCACGCCGGCGATAGCGCCGGAGCTCGACAGCGCGTATTGACCTGCAAAATCCTCCTCAAAGCCCAACGACAGGTTGATTCCGCTCCAATCAAATACGTAATTTCCGGCCAGGTTGGCGCTGGTGAACGAGGCGCTCTGGGCCAGCATGGAGCCGTCGGCGATGACCCCATTACTGGTGTCCTGGATGAGAGCGTGCGTCGGCGAGTCGAAATAGAACACAAACGTAAAGGGATTGGCCTGGCCAGACGCCGTGAACTGCAGGGTGCCTCGGCCCGTGCCGGGGTTGCCGGCGTCGATGGCAAACGTTGCGCTCGTAAACGTGTTGCCGCTGCCGATCGGCGTGACAGACCCGGTGTTGTTGTCATCGAGCTGAATACTGGTCACGTTGCCGCTGACGTCGGTGGTGAAGCGCCCGCCGCGGGCGATCGGTCCCTTGGTACCGAGGACGGATGAGCCGCCAAGCAGCAACGCAAATCCACCGGCGGAAACCTGCGTGGGCGCGGCGGATTGCTGCAGAGCATCACCGAAGGTAAAGAGCTGCCCGTCCGTCTCGATCAACCGAAGGCGCGTACTATCCACAATGTAGAAAACGAAAGTCCGGCTGGCGAATGTCAACGTGCCGCGGCCAAACGTGGCGCTATTCACAGGATCGAGCGCGTAGGTGCCACCGGCCCCGAAGGTCTTGGCAGTTATGAGTGGCGGATTTGAGCTGCCATCATTTGAATCGTAGATTCCACCGGTGATGGCTCCTCCGCCGTTTGTCATGAATTGCCCGACCACCGATACCGGAGCGCGGCTAACGTCCGCTCCCGAAACGTCGAAGATGTAAGCGCCATTGATCGCGGTCAAGCTGAATGCGCTCAGAGACTGCAGGACGAAGGAACCGCTCGAGGTGGCGTTCAGGTCTGTCTGTATCATTACGCCCTTGGTCGGGGAATTCAGAGCGATGGTCAGCACCAGACCCGTACCACTGAGCGTGTTTAGTGTAAGTGTCCCTTTGCCGTTGGCTTGGATGGAGTAGCTACCGCCGCTAAATTGCACAGTGTTCAAGACGCCGGCATCGCTGACATCTTCCATGGCCATGCTAATGCCGCCGCTGCCGTCCGCCACGAAGCTGCCGGTCCTGTCGATAAACGCTCCGGGGCTGGCGCTGGCGTCCGTGCCGCTCATCGAAAAAGCGTACGTGCCCTTAAGGCTCGCATTCGAGAAGGTTCCGCTCGGGGGAGGAGGAGTCGGGAAAGAGGAACCGCTGCCGCCGCAAGCTGCCGCGAATACGGCCAGTGCCACAGTCAGCACAAGCACGAGTTGTTTCACGATCACTGGACGAGCGCCCGTGCGATTTACATCGGCGAACCACAGAGCCTTAGAAACGCCGGAGCCAACGAATCGAGTCATTTTCCCTTCCCCACGCTGAACCGAGCCTCGAGGGCCCTTTTGTGCAGCGTGCCCAGGACACCCTGCGCGACTTGCTTTTGCTTTACTTCAGTTGGATGGACGTTCCTGCCCTGGCGTTTTACCTGGAACGCTTGCCGGCGTTCCTAAGCGTAAACACCCAACGCACCGCGACAACAGCAAACCCACCCAGGAGTTAAGAACACGAATGCAGCAAAAAAGTTTCCTGGCGGCGGTGACGGAAACCAAATCCGTTCGACTGGTCTATCGGACAGGCGCAGCACGTTGCGCCGCTCCGGAGGACTTGTCGAACCGCTTGTTCGCAGAAGATTTTTGCGTTTGGTGGCTTCAGGAATGCGATTTGACACGTGCGGGCGTTGCGACCATAATTGATTGTACGTCACTCCTGCGGAGGGCTAACAAGCCCGCAAGATTGTGAAGTGCGGGCTCTAAGGATGGCGCCAAAATATATCTTTGTAAGCGGCGGTGTTGTTTCCTCACTCGGAAAAGGCGTAGCGGCCTCCTCAATCGGTTGTCTCCTCGAAAGTCGCGGTTTCAAGGTCACCCTGCAAAAGTGCGATCCCTATCTCAACGTGGATCCCGGCACCATGAGCCCGTTCCAACACGGCGAAGTCTTCGTCACCGAAGACGGCGCGGAGACCGACCTCGACCTCGGCCACTATGAGCGCTTCACCCACGCCAAGCTTTCCCGCGACAACAACTGGACCACCGGCCGCATCTACGAAACCATTTTGACCAAAGAGCGCCGCGGCGATTTCCTCGGCAAAACCGTCCAGGTCATTCCCCACGTCACCGATGAAATCAAGGCCGCGATCAAGAAAGTCTCCGAAGGCGTCGACGTCGTGATCGTCGAAATCGGCGGCACCGTCGGCGACATCGAATCCCTTCCCTTCTTGGAAGCCATCCGCCAGATGCGCCTCGAACTCGGCGCCGAGAACACGCTGTTTGTGCATGTGACGCTGGTGCCCTTCATCGCCGCTGCCGGCGAGCTGAAAACCAAGCCGACCCAGCACAGCGTCAAAGAAATGCTGGGCATCGGCATTCAGCCCGATATTTTGCTGTGTCGCAGCGACCGCCACATTCCCGCCGACTTGAAGAAGAAAATCGCGCTGTTCTGCAACGTGGCGGAGTCCTGCGTCATTTCCATGGAGGACGTGGACACCATTTACGCCGTTCCGGTCGAGCTGGCGCGCGAAGGTCTGGACGCGCAGATTTTGCGGTTGCTCAAGCTCCAGCATCACCCGCAAGACCTGAAGCCGTGGGTCGATTTGGTCTACCGGCTGCACCATCCCGCGGGCGAAGTGCGCATCGCCGTCGTTGGAAAATACGTGCAGCTCGAGGACGCCTACAAGAGTTTGCGCGAAGCCCTGCTGCACGGCGGCCTGGCCCACAACCACAAGACCGTGCTGGAGTGGATTGAAGCGGAGGAAATTGACTCTGCGGAAACCGCCGCCGCGCGGCTGCGCGGCTACGACGGCATCCTGGTCCCCGGCGGATTCGGCAAGCGCGGTATCCAGGGCATGGTGCATACCATTCAGTACGCGCGCGAGAACAAAGTTCCCTTCTTCGGGATTTGCCTGGGCATGCAGTGCGCCACGATTGAGTACGCGCGCGACGTCGCCGCGCTCAAGACCGCCGACAGCACCGAGTTTGATCCCCAAACGCCGCATCGCGTGATCTACAAATTGCGCGAACTCCTCGGCGTCGACGAAATGGGCGGCACCATGCGCCTTGGCGCCTGGCCCTGCAAACTCACGCCCGGCTCCTTTGCCCATCGCGCCTATGGCAAGCTGGAAATCAGCGAGCGCCACCGCCATCGTTACGAATTCAATCGCGATTACGAAAAGATTCTCACCGGCGCTGGCCTGCTCATCACCGGCCGCACTCCGGATGAAAATTACGTCGAGATCATCGAAGCCCCGGACCACCCCTGGTTCCTCGGCTGCCAGTTCCACCCCGAATTCAAGTCCAAGCCCCTCGAGCCGCACCCGCTCTTCGCCGCCTTCATCGGCGCCTCCCTGGAAAACAAGCGCAACAAGACGCGCTCAACCCTGGAACCAGCCCGCGCCCAAGCCGTCGCCGTAGGCCCCCACGTCCCCGCTTAATTTTGGAGTGCGGCGGACTTGCCGCCGCTTTTCCGTAGCGCCGCGTGATCGGCACGATCTAGCGCACTCGCTAGCGCGAGAAGGAGAAGCCATGGACGATTTCCCGGAGTTCATGAAGCGCCCTGTCAACCGCATCGCCACCAGCAGTCAAGCCACTCCCGGCGTGGAGGGCTACGTCTTTGACGGCGCAGACGGCAGCCAGATGGCCTTCTGGACTTGCCGCGAAACAGCACGCTCCGCGCCGCATGTGCATGATTTCGACGAATACATGCTCGTCGTGCAGGGCTGCTACACCCTGACTATCGACGGCCAGCGCATTCCGGTCCGCGCCGGTCAGGAGTATTTCATCCCCAAGGGACTGCGCCACGGCGGAGAACCCGTCGCAGGCACTAGGACCATCCACGCCTTCGGCGCCCACCGCGCCGACCGGACCCCTCCATAGCTGCGCCCCCGTCGTGTCGCGCATGCGGTGGAACCTCCTGACTTCAGTCAGGGGAGCGTCGCCTTTAGGCGCCGCGAAACAACGCCATCGCCAAACCTGGCTTTAGCCCTGGTCCCGCTCTGGGATTTTCCTCACCCCTCATCGCCTGGGTCGAAATTTTCGGCTACACCCGTTTCCCACCGGCGAACGCGGCACTCGCCATCCTCGGCTTCTTCAGCCTGAGCATGGCCGCTTTCAGCTTGCTTCCAATCTGTCCGTTCGACGGAGCCATCGCCTGGGGCCTCCTCCGCGCGCTCTTCAAACGTCGACGCGCCCGCTCCCCAAACGCGAACCCGCCTGGCGCTCTTGGCGCTAAGAAATCGCGCAAAATCGGAAACTTGAATCCACTTGATTGCATAACAGTGTCGGCTCCCTCGACCTGAGTATACTTTGGTTGCTTGACGACCAGAGGCTCGGGAGGAAGGAGCCGAACATGATGATAGGCGTAGATTATCACCCGAGCTTTCAGCAGATTGCATTTTTGATGGAGGAGACCGGCGAATATAGCGAACAACGACTGAACCACAGCGATGGGGAGGCCGAGAAGTTCTATCGAGACCTGCAGCGGCGAGGAGTCCACGTGCGAGTGGGGATGGAGGCGACCGGGTATTCCCGCTGGTTCGAGCGACTGCTGGCAGAGTTGGGTTTTGAGGTGTGGATCGGCGATCCAGCGGAGATCAAAGCCAAGCGCGTCAAGAAGCAAAAGACCGACCGCCAAGACGCGCAACTGCTGCTGAAGCTGATGAGGGAAGATCGCTTTCCGCGAATCTGGGTACCGAGTCCGGAAAATCGCGATGTGCGTCAACTGCTTTGGCACCGGCATCGGCTGGTGCAAAGCGTTGGCGAGAAGGAAATCAGCCGCTGCGCTGGACCGCCACAGGACTCTTGGAAGCAGAGAAGAAGTTCCGACGCATCAAAGGCTACCAAGAAATTCTGTTGCTGAAGGAACGCCTGAATCCGTCGCGCCTTCAGCAGAAGGAGGTCCGGACAGTAGAAGTCGCTTGAACTCGGTTGCAAGGAGGCTTACAGTGCCGAACATCGAGAGTCGCTGCAATCAACTAAAACTCGGACATCCTCGAATCTGTGCGTTCTGCCTTTTCGATAAGCGGTCTTGCTACGCGCTCCCAAGCGCTCCATGCGCGAAACCACTTGCCCTCTACTCCGCGCCAAATCGAACGCACATTGAGTCCGGCCCATTCATCGGATTGGCCGGGCAAATATACGTAACCCTGCTCTGCGCCGGGATTGAACACGTAATAGACCACGTAAACGATTCGCTCATTTGGCGGGGCACCTGCATAAAACGAGACTTGATACCTGCGAAGGGACTGGGGCGGTTTTGTGACCGGACCTTGAGACCAATCGATGATGAGTGACTGCTTGTCGGCGCCACTTGTTCCTGGACCTGTCCAAACCTGGAAATTCGCTACAATTTCGGGGTCGGAGATTTCGATTGGTATTTTAAGGCCTGCACCAGTAATTGTGACCTTGACCGTTTTTTCTTTCGCCAGCAGCGGCGTGGGAACGATCAGAATCAGCAGAAAAGTGATCAATACTGCGATTGTGATTCTCATGTAGGACCTCCCGCTAGATGCCCTGAGGACCCCGTCATTGCCGAATTATAGCCCTAACAAAAGACGCGCAAAAAACAACCATCGTTAACATCGGGCCGCACTTGAGGTGGATGGCTCTCACCCGGGAAGGCGCGCGCTAGCACGGTAAGTCCTGATTAACGCGCTTACCGGAAAAGTGCCGATCCGGCGATTCCACATGTCCGTTAATCCGCGGGCACTAGGAGGTTTAGTCCGAACAGTCCCCTCAATCAAAGACCGGCCTCTAGGTTCTCACCTAGACGCGCTGCGAAGCCTGTTCAACAATGCAATGAAGTGCGGGCGATCTCCATCACTCACCGCCGTTAATTTCAGGCCCAGTCCACACCCGCGCTCGACGTGCCGCACGACAGCGTCGGCTCTGATTGGTCCTTCCTGGACAAGAAAATCAACTTTGGCCGTCGAACCCACAGCCCTTGGCTTAGCTGTTTCGACAAACAGGCCCCCCAGGCTCACGTCCCGCACTCGTGCCGTCTCCTCATTTTCATCACACCGCCAGTAAACCCAGACGCCCCCAGATGTCTCGATCCGCGAGTTGAACCGCCTTGAAGGTGAAGCAGTTTGCTGCAACACGTGGCACCTCCGGTAGCCTTCGCACCTTCTGTGTACACCGCCTGAGTCTTCTGTGCTTCCCCCATGGAAGCGTACGCGAATCGAGAGTGCACTCATCGGGCCGCGGAGCAAGCTCTTGACGTGAATTCCCGCTTTTGTGGGCAAGCGTTTGATAGAGAAGGGTTTCGGTTGAAATCGAGCGGATGAAATCGAGGAGCGGCTGTGGGCAGCGAACGGGCAGTGTCTATCCGATCGGATTGGGAAGCTATCTAGAGAGATAGTGTTTCGGAGAAAGGCAGCCGCCACAAGAAGAGAGATTGTTAGGTGTCGACAAATAGTGTGAATAACCGGACAACTAAGACCATATGTCCGATAACCCGACTTACCAGGACTTAGGGAACATCTGCACTTGCCGCGGAAAGAAAGGCTTGGTATTTTTCCGCAGAGTCCTGCGAGCTTCCCCTATGAGACTCAACTTCGTTTTCTCGATTCTTCTCACGCTTATCTTTGCCACTTGCGGTTCCGCGCAAACTTCGGCACCGTCACCCGCCGCCAGTGTGTGGAACGCCCTTTCCTCTCCAGCAATGGATCCGGCAAAGTCCGCGCACGCGGAGAAAGTCGAGATCGTACGAGACTGCATCCATATCACACTGCTTGATGGCACGATTCAGCTGGCGCAGCCTGTGAACGGCGTTGTGTTTGGCACCGTCTTTCACGGCAACGGGAGACTTCAAGCCGACCCCGTGAATTCCCTCGAGACACATCAGCTTCTCTTGTTCACCAAGCAAGACAAACTGGACATGACCTTTACGGATGCGACGTTCAGCTTTACCGATGGTTTCGCGGAGGAACTCTTGAAACAAGTCCATTGGCAAGCCGCGGGTCCTTCCTCCGACGACCTGTATGCCAAACGGCAGCAGGAACGGGAGGACCTTGGCGCAGAGTACCTCCCTCGCTTGTTCAAGAGCGTCCTTTCAAGCGATCGAAAACGGACAGCATACTTCCTGGCCGATCTCAAGACTAAGGAGAAGGGCTGGGTCGAGGTCCGCGACGACGCCATGCAGCCCGAAGAGATGCGCGTCGGGCGCTGGGGGGTCTTAGGCCCGGTAAGAATTCCCGACGTGTGGATGAATTTCCCGGCGGGCGGCCGCGATCCTCGCCACGCCTACGACGATCCCTCCGCTCGCCAGGACTTCTTGGTCCGCAGTTACAAGATTACGACCACAGTCGCAGATAATGGTGAACTAAGCGCAACAGCCGAAGTAACCGTGGAGCCGCGCTACTCTGGTGAAAACGTTTTGCTTTTTGCTATCGATTCAAATCTGCGCGTGAGCGCGGTGAAGGATGGCCAAGGCCAAGCCCTGGAGTACTTCCAGGCGCGCGAACGAAAGGAACGCTACCAGTCTTACGGGGATTACATTGCGGTAGTACTCAGGAACCCCACGCAAGCGGCCCAGAGTTTGCAATTCACGTTCCAGTACGGGGGAAAGCGTGTCGTCCGGAAGGTCGGAAATGGCAACTATTTCTGTGAAAGTTTTGGATGGTATCCCTCCGCTTTCACCGGAGAACTCGGGGTCGACGAATTTGCCTTTCGCTCGGACTTCGACCTGACCTTCAGAAACCCCAAGAAGTACAGCCTCGTCGCTACCGGCCATAAGGTGAGCGAGACCACCGATGGCAAGGAGCTGATTACTAACTGGAAGAGTGAGATTCCGCTGGCGGCCGCCGGATTCGCCTATGGCGATTACAAGATCATCACAGAAAAGGTCGGCGACATAGAAATCCAGGTCTATGCGAATAATGAGCCGGATGATTTGCTGAAGTCCATCCAGAACCGATTCAACGATCCGGCGGCGGAATTGGGAAGAGGTCCGGCCGGGTCAGGCCAGATGCGCAACCAGCCTCAGGCAGCGATTGGAAATCTGACCCCCGCCGCTCTCGGCAAGACCATCAGCATAGAGACGGCCAACACTCTGCGTGTGTTCCAAAACTACTTCGGACCTTATCCCTATAAGCAGCTCGTGGTGACGAACATCATCGGCAGCTACGGCCAGGGGTGGCCGGGCCTCTTGTATTTGGGGTGGTTCACCTTTCTGGATTCCACGCAGCGAAACGCCTTGGGGATCAGAAATCAAGTGCAATTGACGGATTTCTTCCGTGGACATGAAAGCTCACACCAATGGTGGGGCCACCGCGTCGGCTGGAAGAGCTATCACGATCAGTGGCTTTCCGAGGGATTTGCGGAATTTTCGGGGAAACTCTACGTTCAGTACCGGCAAAACTCCATGTTTCTGGACCAGTTCCGCAGAGACAAAGAATTACTGCATTCCGGCGACCTGCATAGCCGGCGACTCGATTCGCTGGGCCCGATCTGGATGGGGCGCCGAATCCGGTCTTCG
>WNEY01002309.1_pt1 | contig 13950 bp, 9 predicted proteins | sample 5400531 | NCBI WGS metagenome assembly WNEY01 (sample SAMN13153338, study PRJNA577476) | soil metagenome | isolation source: 200 cm saprolite under Douglas fir tree site 1 | place: USA:California | collected 2015-04-18
GCCAGGCTGCGCGCCCGGGCCCGTCCGTTTGCCGGCCCTCGCCAGGCTGCGCGCCCGGGCCCGTCCGTTTGCTCAGCCCTCGCCAGGCTGCGCGTCCGCCGCTGCGGCGGCGGCCGGACCGGCGCCCGCCAGCACTTCCTCGGCCACCGCGCGCATGCTCATGCGGCGGTCCATCGAGGTCTTCTGGATCCAGCGGAACGCCGCCGCCTCCGTCATCTGGTGCTCGGCCTGAAGCTGCCCCTTGGCGCGATCCAGCAGCTTGCGCACCTCCAGCCGCTCCCGCAGGCTCCCGGCCTCGGCCGCCAGCGCCGAGATCTCCTGGAATCGGCTCACGGCGATCTCGATGGCAGGCACGAGATCGGCCTTGGTGAACGGCTTCACCAGGTAGGCCATCGCCCCGGCGTCGCTGGCCCGCCGGACCAGATCCCGCTGCGAGAACGCCGTGAGGATCATCACGGGGGCCAGGTGCTGCGCCGTGATGCGCTCAGCGGCGGAGATCCCGTCCAGAACCGGCATCTTGACGTCCATGATCACCAGGTCAGGCCGGAGCCGCTCAGCGAGCTCGATGGCGGCCTCGCCATCGGCTGCCTCGCCGACGACGATGTGACTCTCCTCCTCAAGCATCTCCTTGAGGTCAAGACGGATCAGCGCCTCGTCTTCGGCGATCACGACGCGATAAGGGGGCGGGCTCACGCGCTGAGCGTACCCAACCCGGTACATTGGCATTCGGCCGCACCCGTCCCCCCGGTCGGCCGCGCCCCGGTAGACCAACTGGCAGAGTCCGCGGTCTCAAACACCGTGCAGTGTGGGTTCGAATCCCACCCGGGGCACCTTGTGATCCGAAGGTGTGGACCAGCAGGAGGATGTGGGTTCCGGTGCAGGCGTCCCCCTAAGCCATTTCTTGAGGGTCTGCCGGAAGCATCAGCGCTGATGGTTGCGTTACCTGAGCGGACGGGCAGCCGGCGAGATGGCGACCGGGAGTACCGTGCTGCCGGTCAGGTACGCGTCCGCCGCCGCCGCCGCCGATCTGCCCTCGGCGATGGCCCAGACGATCAGCGACTGGCCGCGGCCCATGTCACCGGCGACGAAGACGCCAGGCGCCGACGTGGCGTACGAGCCGTCCCTGGCCACGTTGCCGCGCTCGTCCAGGCCGGCGCCGAGGCCTGCCACAAGGTCACCGGCATCGGCCCCGGTGAATCCCATCGCGAGCAGGACCAGATCGCACCTCAGCTCGCGCTCCGAGCCCGCACGCGGGGTGAAGCCAGCCGCCGACGCTTCCACCTCCACCAGCCGCAGTGCCCGCACGTGTCCCGTCTCGTCGGCGACGAACTCCTGCGTGGAGACCGCGTAGACGCGCTCGCCGCCCTCCTCGTGGGCGCTGGACACCCGGAAGGTCATCGGGTAGGTCGGCCATGGCTGGCTGGCCGGCCGCCGTTGCGGCGGCCGGGGCATGATCTCCAGCTGGGTGACGGCGGCGGCGCCCTGTCGCAGCACGGTGCCGAGGCAGTCGGCGCCGGTGTCACCGCCGCCGATAATCACCACGTGCCGTCCGCGAGCCGAGATCGCCGGCCCGGCGGCAGTGCCCGGCAGGCCGGCGGCCTGCCCTCGCCTGGCCGCCGACCGGCCAGCGACCGCGCGATTGGCCAGCGGCAGGTACTCCATCGCCTGGTGAATCCCGCGCAGCGTGGCGCCGGGAACGGGCAGGCCGCGCGGTATGGCGGCGCCGCCCGCGAGCACGATCGCGTGGTAACCGTCGCGGAGCGCGGCGGCGGTCACGTCCACTCCGGCGTTCACGCAACAGCGGAAGACCGTCCCCTCCGCGCGCATCTGCTCCAGGCGCCGGTCCAGGTGGCGTTTCTCCATCTTGAACTCGGGAATCCCGTAGCGCAGCAGGCCGCCAGGCGCCTCGGCCCGCTCGAAGACGGTGACCGCGTGCCCGGCCCTGGTGAGCTGCTGCGCCGCGGCCAGGCCGGCCGGGCCTGAGCCGATCACAGCTACCTTCTTGCCCGACAATGCGGCCGCCCCTGGCGGCTGGGGCGGCACCCAGCCTTCCGCCCAGGCCCGGTCGATGATCTCGACCTCGACCTGCTTGATCGTCACGGGATCGTCGCTGATGCCGAGCACGCACGCGGTCTCGCACGGCGCGGGGCACAGCCGCCCGGTGAACTCGGGGAAGTTGTTGGTCGCGTGCAGCCGTTCGGCGGCCGCGTGCCAGTCATGCCGCCAGACCAGGTCGTTCCACTCCGGAATCAGGTTCCCCAGCGGGCAGCCGCTGTGACAGAACGGGATGCCGCAGTCCATGCAGCGGCCCGCCTGCCGCTCCAGTTCGTCCGGGCGGAATCCGGTGGTTACCTCGCGCCAGTCCTGAATCCGGATGTCGACCGGCCGCCTGGCCGGCGTCTGGCGCGGCGTGGTCATGAATCCCCTGGGGTCAGCCATGTCGGCGTTCTCCTGCTCAGCCCTGCGCCGCGGCCATGACGGCCTCGTTCACGTCGCTGCCGTCGCGCTCGGCGCGCCGGGTAGCGGCCAGCACCCGCTTGTAGTCCTTGGGCATCACGGCGCCGAACCGGGGCAGCGAGCGGTCCCAGTCGGTCAGCAGCCGGGCCGCGACCGCCGAGCCCGTCTCGGTGCAGTGGCGCTCGATCAGGTCCCGCAGGAACTCGGCATCCTCCGGCCTGACCGGTTCCAGGTCGACCATCTCGGCATTCACCCGGCGCGGGTCAAGATCGAGCAGGTAGGCGATGCCACCCGACATGCCGGCCGCGAAGTTCCTGCCCACCGGCCCGAGCACGGCCACCCGCCCGCCCGTCATGTACTCACAGCCGTGATCGCCGGTTCCCTCGGCCACGGCGGTCGCGCCGGAGTTCCGCACGCAGAACCGCTCGCCGACGATGCCGCGCAGGAAGATCTCGCCGCTGGTAGCGCCGTATCCGATCACGTTTCCCGCGATGATCTGCTCCTCGGCGGCGAACACCGCGGCCGGATCGGGTGCCACCGTGATCCGGCCGCCGGACAGGCCCTTGCCGAGGTAGTCGTTGGCATCCCCGGCCAGCCGCAGCGTGATGCCGCGGGGCAGGAAGGCGCCCATTGACTGCCCCGCCGACCCGCGCAGGGCGATGTCTATCGTGTTGTCGGGCAGCCCCTCGCCGCCCCATCGCCTGGTCACCTCATAACCGAGCATCGTTCCGACGGTCCTGTTCACGTTCCGAACGGGAAGCTCCAGCCGGACTGGCGTCCCGGCCGCCAGCGCTCCCTCCGCGAGCTGTATGAGCATGTTGTCGAGAGCTAGATCCAGGCCGTGGTCCTGGCTCGCGACGCAGCTGCGGGCCGCATCGGAGGCCAGCTCGGGCACGTACAGGACGGGCGCCAGGTCAAGGCCAGAGGCCTTCCAGTGGTCAGCCGCCGCCGCGATGTCGAGCAGCTCAGCATGGCCGACAGCCTCCGCCAGCGTGCGGAACCCGAGCCTGGCCAGGTATTCCCGCACCTCCTGCGCCAGGAACTCGAAGAAGTTCACCACGAACTCCGGCTTCCCGGTGAACCGGCTGCGCAGCTGCGGGTTCTGGGTGGCGACGCCGACCGGGCAGGTGTCCAGATGGCAGACCCGCATCAGCACGCAGCCCGCCACCACCAGCGGGGCGGTGGCGAAGCCGAACTCCTCGGCTCCGAGCAGCGCCGCGATGATCACGTCGCGGCCGGTCTTCAGCTGCCCGTCCACCTGCACCACGATCCGGCTGCGCAGGCCGTTGCGGAGCAGCGTCTGCTGGGTCTCGGCGAGACCAAGCTCCCACGGGGCGCCCGCGTGCTTGATGCTGGTCAGCGGCGAGGCGCCAGTGCCGCCGTCATGACCGGAGATCAGCACGACGTCGGCATGCGCCTTGGCCACCCCGGCCGCGACGGTGCCGACGCCGACCTCGGCGACCAGCTTGACGTGCACCCGCGCGGCCGGATTGGCGTTCTTCAGGTCATGGATCAGCTGAGCCAGGTCCTCGATCGAGTAGATGTCGTGATGCGGCGGCGGCGAGATCAGGCCGACTCCCGGCGTGGAGTACCTGGTCCTGGCGATCCACGGGTACACCTTGTGACCGGGAAGCTGGCCGCCCTCCCCCGGCTTGGCGCCCTGCGCCATCTTGATCTGCACATCGTCGGCATTGACCAGGTACTCACTGGTCACGCCGAACCTGCCGCTCGCTACCTGCTTCACCGCTGACCTGCGCAGGTCGCCGTTGGCGTCGGGCAGGTAGCGGTCGGGGTCCTCCCCGCCCTCCCCCGTGTTGGACCGGCCGCCGAGGCGGTTCATCGCGATCGCCAGGGTCTGGTGCGCCTCGGCGGATATCGAGCCGTAGGACATCGCGCCGGTGGAGAACCGCCGCACGATGCTGGCGACCGGCTCCACCTCATCGACCGGGATCGGCCGCCGCATCGCCCGGCCCGTCGTAACGCTCGCCGCCGAGTCCGCCGCGTCCGCCGCCGTGGACGGCCGCAGGGCAGCGCGATGGTCGGTGGCCGTGATGGAACTCGCCTCAGACCCGGCACGGCCGGCGGGGCCGGCGGGGTCGGCGGGGCCGGTAGGGTCGGCGGGGCGGGAGTGGTTACTGTCGGGGGCGTCAATGCCGCGGATGCGCAGCAGGCCGCGCAGCGTCATCAGCCGCGCCGCCTGGTCGTCGACCAGGCGGGTGTACTCGGCGAATATTTCCTGCCTGCGGCTGCGGGTCGCATGCTGGAGCTTGAAGACAGCCTCTGGGCTGAACAGGTGCGGCTCGCCCTCCCGGCGCCACTGGTACTCGCCGCCAGTCTCCAGCCGCCGGTGGGCGGGCTTCGTCCCGTGCGGGGGGAACGCCCTGGCGTGACGCGCTGCCGTCTCGGCGGCGAGCTGATCGAACCCTACGCCGCCGAGCCGGGACGAGGTCCCGGCGAAGCAGGCGCCGATGACCTCCTCGCCGAGCCCGGTCGCCTCGAAGATCTGGGCGCCGGTGTAGGAGGCGACGGTGGAGACGCCCATCTTGGACATGATCTTCAGCAGGCCCTTGCCGAGCGCCTTGCTCAGGTTGGCGGCCGCCTTGCGCGTCGTCACCCCGTCGAGCATTCCGCGCCGGACCATGTCCTCGACCGACTGGATGGCCAGGTAGGGGCAGACTGCGGCGGCACCGTAACCAATGAGCAGGGCCAGGTGATGGCACTCGCGGGCATCGCCTGCCTCCACGATCAGGCCGACCCTCGCCCGCGTCCTGTCCCGGATCAGATGGTGATGCACCGCCCCGGTCAGCAGCAGCGACGGAATCGGCGCGAGGTCCCTGGCGCCCGGCTCAGCCTCGCCGGGCACCCCCGGCACGCCGGGCACCCCCGGCTCAGCCTCGCCGGGCACGCCCGGCGGGCCAGCCTGGCCGCCGGCCGAGCCGCCGCCCATCCCGGCCCCCCGGTCGGACAGCACGATGATGCCGGCCCCGCGGGTGATGGCGGCCGACACCTCGGCCCGGATCTGCGCCAGGCGCTCCGCCAGCGCGGCTCCGCCGCCTGCCACCAGGTAGCGCCCGTCCACGACATGAGCCGCGAAGCCCGGCAGGTCACCGTCGTCGTTGATGTGGATGATCTTCGCGAGGTCGCCGTCCCCGATCACCGGGTACGGCAGGACCACCTGACGGCAGGAGGCCGGGCCCGGGTCGAACAGATTGTGCTCGGGGCCGGTGCTGGAGGCCAGGGAGGTGACGAGATCCTCCCTGATCGAGTCCAGCGGCGGGTTGGTGACCTGGGCGAAGAGCTGCGAGAAGTAATCGAAAATCAGCCGCGGCCGGTCGGAGAGCACGGCCAGTGGCGTGTCAGTTCCCATCGAGCCGATCGGCTCGGCGCCGCTGCTCGCCATCGGCGCCAGGATGACCCGCAGTTCCTCCTCGGTGTACCCGAACAGCTGCTGCTGCGTCGCCAGCGCCTCGCTGTCGGGCAGCTCACGGCGCCGGTCCGGCAGGTCGTCGAGGTGCAGCAGGCCCGCGTGCAGCCAGTCGTCATACGGATGCTCGGCCGCGAGCTCGGCCTTGACCTCCTCGTCCTCGATGATCCGGCCAGCGGCGGTGTCGGCGAGGAAGATCCGGCCCGGCTGAAGCCGGCCCTTGCGCACTACCGTCGCCGGATCGAGGTCCAGCACGCCGACCTCGCTCGCGAGCACCACCAGGCCGTCGCCGGTCACCCAGTACCTGCCGGGCCGCAGGCCGTTGCGGTCCAGCACGGCGCCGATCGTGGTGCCGTCGGTGAAGGCGATGAGCGCGGGCCCGTCCCATGGCTCCATCAGGCTTGCGTGGAAGCGGTAGAAGGCCCGCCGGGCAGGATCCATCTCCTCGTGGTTCTCCCACGGCTCCGGGATCATCATCAGCACCGCATGCGGCAGCGACCGGCCGCCCAGGTGCAGCAGCTCGACGCACGCGTCGAAACTCGCCGAATCGCTCGCCGACTCATCCAGGATCGGCAGCAGCCGCTCGATCCCGCGCCCGTCGGCATCCGGCGAGATGAGCTCGGTGGCCAGCGTGGCCTCGCGGGCCCGCATCCAGTTGCGGTTGCCCCTGACCGTGTTGATCTCGCCGTTGTGCGCGACGAACCGGTAGGGGTGGGCCAGCGGCCAGGACGGAAACGTGTTGGTGGAGAACCTGGAGTGCACCAGCGCCAGGGCGGATGCGAACCTCGGGTCGGACAGGTCGGGGTAGAACTGCTCCAGCTGGACCGCTGACAGCATGCCCTTGTACACGATCGTCGCGCAGGACAGGCTCGCGATGTACCCGCCCGTCTCCATCTCGACGCGCTTGCGCAGGCAGTAGGCGCGGCGGTCAAGGGCGATCCCGGTCACCGCCGGTTCTGGCCCGTCGGCGGGCCCGGCCTGCTTCGTCCCGCGATTTTCCGCTCCGCCGGCCCCCGCCGGTCCGACGAACAGCTGCGACAGGTACGGCATCACCGCCCGCGCGGACTCACCGCAGAACTCCAGATCGTGCGGGACGTCGCGCCAGCCCAGCACGGCCAGGCCCTCGCGGGCGGCAATGCGCTCGATATCCGCCATCGCCCTGGCCCGGCAGGCCGGGCCGTCTGTGCCGTCGCCCGGCAGGAAGACCATGCCCGCCGCATAGCGGCCAGGGTCAGGCAGCGAGAACTCGCAGACAGCGCGGAAGAAGGCATCCGGGATCTGGGTGAGGATTCCCGCGCCGTCCCCGGTCGCCGGATCGCTGCCCTTGGCGCCCCGGTGATCGAGGTTGCGCAATACGGTCAGTGCCTGACTGACCAGGCCGTGGCCACGGCTGCCTGACAGGTCCGCGACGAAGCCGACGCCGCAGGCGTCGTGCTCATGCCGGCTGTCGTAGAGCCCCCGGCTAGCCGGAGCTGGAGCAGAGCCCATCAGCACTCCCGTCGTCTTGTCCGCCATCGCGTGGTCGTGTGGGGGTCGGGACGACTTTGGCCCTGACGTGGGCGCGGTTTCGGCTAGCTGGTGAGCGCCACGCAATCAGTGTATCGAGAACGCGCCCGCGAGACGATGGGCACCGGCCCAGGCCGCAGCGGGCCGCCAGGGCGAGCGACGGCGCGGCCCCGTTCCCGGCGCCACCGTGCCGCCGCGGCGATGCCGGTCAGGCCGCCCCGAAGGCCCGGCCGCGCACGCCCGCGGCCAGCTCGGCCGCCAGGCTGCGCAGCTGCGCCAGGCCGGATTCGGCATCCGGCGCCGAGAGCAGCCGCTGCACGAACGCCGAGCCCACGATCACCCCGTCGGCGAAGCCGGCCACCTCCGCGGCCTGCGCCTGGTCACGGACTCCGAGGCCAACGGCCACCGGGAGGCTGGTGCACTCCCGTACCCGCCGGACTAGTTCCGCGGCGTGGCTGCCCACGCTGGAGCGGGCGCCGGTGGTACCCATCAGCGACGCCGCGTAGACAAATCCGCCGCACACCGACGTGATCAGCTCGATCCGCTCGCGCGAAGAGCTCGGCGCGACCAGGAAGACAGCGTCGAGGCCATGTTCGGCGGCCGCGTCCAGCCAGGGCCCTGCCTCCTCGGGGGTGAGATCCGGGGTGATCAGGCCGCTGCCGCCCGCGCTCGCCAGATCACGGGCGAACGCGGGCACGCCGTAGTGGTCGATCGGATTCCAGTAGGTCATGACCAGGACAGGGACGCCGTCCTGCGCGACGGCCTCGACGGTGCGCAGCACGTCGGCTACCCGGATGCCGCCAGTCAGCGCTCGGTGCACCGCCTCCTGGATGACCGGGCCGTCCATCAGCGGATCGGAGTACGGCAGGCCGATCTCCACGACATCCGCGCCCGCTTCCGCGATGGCCACGGCGGCCGTGATAGCGCCGTCGACGGACGGGAAACCGGCCGGCAGGTAGCCGACCAGCGCCGCGCGGTCCTGCGCCGCGGCCTTCTCGAACGCGGCAGAGACAGCGCTCACCGGCCGGCCTCCAGGTGCCCGAACCACCGGGCGGCGATCTCCATGTCCTTGTCGCCCCGGCCGGAAAGGTTGACCACGAGCACCGCGTCGCCGCCGAGCTCGGGGCCCACCTGCAGCGCCCCGGCGAGCGCGTGCGCGGACTCGATCGCCGGGATGATTCCCTCGGTGTGGCACAGCACCGAGAATGCGTCCATCGCCTCGGCGTCCGTGATAGCGCGGTAGCTCGCCCGGCCGGTGTCGTGCAGCCAGGAATGCTCCGGGCCGACTCCCGGGTAGTCCAGGCCCGCTGACACCGAGTGCGTTTCCCGCGTCTGGCCATCGGAGTCCTGCAGCAGATAGGTGCGCATGCCGTGGATCACCCCCGGCGACCCGCCAGCCACCGTGGCCGCGTGCCTCCCGCTGGCCAGCCCGTCACCGCCGGCCTCGCAGCCGATCAGCGCGACGCCCGGGTCGGGGATGAACGGGTGGAAAAGCCCGATCGCGTTGGATCCGCCGCCGACGCAAGCGATCACCGCGTCAGGCAGGCGTCCGGTGGCGCTGATCACCTGCTCTCTGGCCTCGACCCCGATAACGCGCTGAAAATCCCGCACCATAACGGGAAATGGGTGCGGGCCCATGACCGACCCGATGCAGTAGTGCGTGGTGTCGACCGAGCTCACCCAGTCACGGAATGTCTCGTTGATAGCGTCCTTGAGCGTCCGGCTTCCGGTCATGACCGGAATCACCTCGGCACCCAGCATCTGCATCCGCGCAACGTTCAGGGCCTGGCGGCGGGTGTCCTCCTCCCCCATGTAGACCACGCAGTCGAGCCCGAGCAGCGCGCATGCGGTCGCCGTGGCCACGCCGTGCTGCCCGGCGCCGGTCTCCGCGATCACCCGCGTCTTGCCCATCCTGCGGGTCAGCAGCGCCTGGCCGAGCACGTTGTTGATCTTGTGCGAGCCGGTATGGGTGAGATCCTCGCGCTTGAGGTACACGCGGCATCCGCCCGCCTTCGCGGCGAACGCGGGCACCTCGGTCAGCAGGGTCGGCCGCCCTGCGTAGCCGGTCAGCAGCGCGGTGAGATCGGCCTGGAATCCAGGGTCTGCCTTGGCCGACAGGTAGGCGTCGGTGAGCTCCGCCAGGGCCGACATCAGCGCCTCCGGCGCGTGCCGTCCGCCGAACTGCCCGAAATGTCCGGTCAGGTCGGGAACCGCCGGCGGCGGGCTGCTCATGGCGTGCTTCCCCGCTCTCCCGGCGTGGTCCCCCGGTCTCCGCGCAGCGCTGGATGCGATCCGGCGGTGACCAGGTCGGCGACGGCCGACCGAGGGTCCTTGCCGGTGACCAGGCTTTCCCCGACGAGCACTGCGTCTGCTCCGGCCGCCGCGTAGGCGAGCAGATCGTGCGGGCCGCGGACTCCCGACTCGGCAATCTTGATGACCCCTTCGGGGATCAGCGGCGCCAGCCGCGCGAAGGTGGTGCGGTCGACATCAAGTGTGGCCAGGTTGCGCGCGTTGACGCCGATGACCTGTGCCCCGGCATCAATGGCCCGGTCCAGCTCGTCCCTGGTGTGCACCTCGACCAGCGGGAGCAGGCCGATCGAGACGGCGCGCTCGACCAGCGAGACAAGGGCGTTCTGCTCCAGCGCGGCCACGATGAGCAGCGCCATGTCCGCGCCGTGCGCCCTGGCCTCCCAGAGCTGGTAGGAACTGACGACGAAGTCCTTGCGCAGCAGCGGCACCCGCACGGCATCGCGGACGGACGCGAGGTCTTCCAGGCTGCCGCCGAACCGCCGCGGCTCGGTCAGCACGCTGATCACGCGCGCGCCGCCTGCCTCGTAGTCCACGGCCAGCGCCGCCGGATCGGCGATGGCGGCCAGCGCGCCCTTAGACGGGCTCGCGCGCTTGACCTCAGCGATCACGGCCACATCGGGCCCCTTGAGCGCGGCCATGGCATCTCGCGGTGACGGCGCCTTGGCCGCTGCCGCCTTCAGCCGCTCAAGCGGAGCATGCTCCTGCCGTGAGGCAAGGTCGGCACGCACGCCCTCGAGGATCTCGTCGAGCACGCTCACGCGGTTCTACTGCCCCCTAGGGTGGACTCCTTGCGGTCCCGATCGTATCGAGCGCGGCGAAGAGCCTTCGCGGCCCCCCTAGGTAGCCGGTGGCCGGCGCATAGTGGGCTGGCGGCCGGCCCGCCGCCGGCCTGCGCTGATGTCAGCTAGATGCCCGGCCGCCGAGCGCCTCGCCTGCCGCGTTACCGAGCTCGCTGAGCTGAGCGTCGCCGAGAGCCTGGCTGCGGCTGCCGGGCAGGCCGCTGCCGGGCAGGCCGCCGAACGCGCGGGCCACGGCGGGATGCACCAGAATACCCAGCGTGACCAGCCCGAAGAGCGTCCCGCCAAGGAACCTGGCGGTAAAGAACCTGAACAGCCCGAGCGCGATGAATGCCGACTCGAAGCCGATGGCGAAGATCCACGCGGAGTGACTTCCCGACCGCAGCACGGCGGCCAGGCCGCACAGGGCCACGGCCAGCATGAGGATGACCACGATCCACGGCGCGTTCCGGCGGCTGTACGACAGGCCGATCGCTCCGGTCAGCCCCGCCTGCGCCACCACGAGGCGGGTCACCAGTGCGACCAACTCGCCCCGCCGCTCCCCGGTACCGCGGCTGCGCTCGCTCGTTGCGGCCTGCCTTGATGCACTCACCGGTCACCTCCGTGGCCTGCCAGAAACACCTGCAGCTCATGACATCGAGCCGAAACGCGGCCGCCCACATACACAGGCAGCATGTCACCTCTCGGCCGTTGATACCGCGCCCTGTCCGGGTTCAGCCACTGCCGGAGTATCGGTATTCCCGCTATTCACGCTGGCATCCCGATTCGGCGGCCGCTCTGGCCCGCCGCCGTAGTGCTCAGGCTCCGCGGCGGTAGGGTCCTCGCCCTGGCTCAGCGACTCCCACATGCTGGCCGCGCCCGCTGCCGCGCCCGAGGCGGCGGGCGCGGCCGAGGCGGCGGGCGCGCCCGAGGCGGCGGGCGCGGCAGCGGGCGCGGCCAGGGCCGGCCGGTCGTAGCGGCCGGACATGACGGGCAGCCGGTCGGCTCGCCAGGCCGTCAGGGCTCCGGCCGCGATGATGGCCAGCGCCCCGGCGATGGCCACCCCCCGCCAGGGCAGCGCGGCGACCACCGCATGTCCGGGGAAGCCGCTCAGCGGCCCAGCCAGCGGCACGGCCGAGCCGCCCTGGGTGCCGCCCGCGGTCGCCGAGCCGGCCGCCGAGCCGGCTCCCGAGCCGGTGGCGGGACCGGCGGCACCGGCCGCCGCGGCCAGCACATCCGCGGCCGAGATGCCGACGCTGACGGCCAGCGCGATTCCCGCGCCGAGCCCGGCCAGGACAATCCCGGTAATCCGCCGCAGCATCGCCCTGGTGGCCAGCACGGCCGCCAGGCTGGCCACCGCCGCCACCGCGAGCGCGCCCGCCGCAGGAACGAGGTTCTGCCCGGTCACCTCGACCGTGCTCGCTGGCAGCGGCCTGGGGGCCGCGGTCGTGACATGGGCCCAGCCCTGACGCGTCGCCAGCAAGATCAGGCCCGCGCCGACCAGGCCGGGCAGGAGCACGAGCAGGAGTTCCCGCCGCGGCCGGCGACGCAGCCGCTCGGAATCTCCGGTACTGGTCACGGCCCTGCCTCCGGCTCTGGTGTCGCCAGGGCACCGCGATCGCGTCCTGGCGACGGAAAGCAACAATAGGCCGAACGCTACCGTCCTGCTGACTCGATGTCCTGCGTCAATACCGTCACGGGGGCGCTCGGGTCATTCCCCGGCAGCCGCCAGTGACCTACTATCACGTGATGACGCATGCCCGGAATGAGCGCCTTTCCCTGTGCGCACTGCTCGACAAGGCGGGCCCGGGCGAGCCGACGCTCTGCGAGGGGTGGCGAACTCTCGACCTTGCCGCGCACCTGGTGCTGCGGGAGCACAGGCCGGACGCCGGCGTCGGCGTGCTGGGCGGCCCGCTGGCCTGGCACACGCGCCGGGTGCAGAGCGCGCTGGCCCGGACGCCCTACCCCCGCCTGGTCGAGACGATCAGGAACGGGCCGCCCCGGCTGTCGGTCTTCGGCATCCCTGGCGCGGACGAGCGAGTCAACCTTGTCGAGTTCTTCGTGCACCACGAGGACGTCCGCCGGGCTCAGCCCGGCTGGGAACCACGCGATCTCGACCCTGGCCTGTCCGAGCTGCTCTGGAGCCGCCTCAAGGCGGTCAGGTTCGTCTTTCGCAAAGCGCCGGTCGGGGTCGAGTTCGCCAGGGATGACCAGCCGCGACCCGGGGCTACCGGATCGCGGCGGGTGCGGATCACCGCTAAGGCCCGTACTCCCGTCGTCACCATCACCGGCGCTCCGGCCGAGCTCACCATGTGGGCGTTCGGCCGGAAGGCGGCCGCGAGGGTCAGGCTGGACGGCAACGAGGCGGACGTGCGGGCGCTGAGCACGGCCAGCTGGCACATCTGAGTACGGCCGCTGGCGGCTAGCCGACACGGTCCAGCGGGAACGGCGGCGCTATCCGGAGTTCGACATTGCGGTCGGCGGCAACGCCGGAGCGGCCCGAGCCCGCGCCGCCGAAAGGAACGTTGGCGGCCAGTTCCCTGTGCAGCGAGGCAAGGTCATCACTAGTGTCCAGCGACCTCGGGGCGACCGGGGTGTCGTGGTCGACCATGGTGCAGAAGATCGACAGGCAGCCGCCGGAGTCGATGAGCTCCACCAGCCGTGCCTGGCCCGGCCAGTCGACAATGGCGCAGGTCGTGACCTCCCAGAAGCCGAGCGCCGGGTTGTCAGGGTCGCGGCGAGGGCGCACGGCGTTCCGGTGCGTGTGACCGTTCAGCCACAGCACGACGTTGGGGAAGCGGTGCAGCAGCGCGAGGATCTCGGCTGAGCCGAGCAGCGGCCCCCTGGCCAGCCCGGCCGGAGCGCGCCGGGTATTTGTCAGCGTGTCGATCCCGTGGTGGGAGAACAGCACGACAAGCCGGTCCTCGTTCCGGGTGCGGACCTCGCTCCCGTCCGGTCCCCGGTAGGCCGAGTGCACCTCGGCGAGCCGCGCCTGCAGCCACCGCGCCTGATCGCGGTCCAGGCATCCGGCCGCCCCCCCGGCCAGGCAGTTGGTGTCGAGCGCGATGAGCCGGGCGGCCGGCTGGTCGTGCACGTAATAGGCCGTGCCGTCGAGCCGGTTCTGCTCGCTGAACCCGTGCCCGAGCGGGCGCGATCCGGGCCCGAAATGCGCCTCGACGAAATCTCGCCTGGTGATCGGCCTGCGGCCGGGATCGGGGGTGACCGCCTTGACCGGGCCGGCCATGAAGGCCTCGGGCCGCTCGGTGAACAGCTCCAGTGCGCGATCATGGTCGAAATCCTCCGGCAGCCGCAGCGGCTTGCGCCCGCCGGTCAGGGCGTCGCGGAGGCCGGCGGTGATAACCCCCACGCCCTGGTTGAGGGCCTCGTGATTGCCGAAGCAGGAGAGCCAGGGAATGCGCAGCCCGGTCGCGGAGAACTCCCGCAGCGCGCGCTGCAGCAGCCCCGGATGATGCGGGA
>WNEY01012090.1_pt1 | contig 13939 bp, 14 predicted proteins | sample 5400531 | NCBI WGS metagenome assembly WNEY01 (sample SAMN13153338, study PRJNA577476) | soil metagenome | isolation source: 200 cm saprolite under Douglas fir tree site 1 | place: USA:California | collected 2015-04-18
CAACTGCATGCCGCAGTGGTCGAACTGATCGCCCTCGATGACGCGGAGATCAAGTATTCCACGATTCAGAACTGGTACCCGGGCGACAAGCAGGGGAAGGGCGGGATTTACAACTTCGTCACGAAGCGAGGAAAGTGCCTCGGCGTGAACTCGAAGATTTCGTGGACCCAAGTCGAGACGGGTTCGTCGATCACCTGGAAGTACCCGAGTTGCATCCTACAGGGGGACAACTCCGTGGGTGAATTCTACTCCGTCGCGTTGGCGAACAATTACCAGCAGGCCGACACGGGCACGAAGATGCTGCACATCGGGAAGAACACCCGGAGCACGATCATTTCGAAAGGCATCTCTTCGGGCTACGGACGGAACACGTACCGCGGCCGCGTCCAGATCCACAAGGGCGCCACGAACGCCCGGAACTACTCCCAGTGCGATTCCCTCCTGATCGGCTCCACGTGCGCCGCGTTCACGTTCCCGGACATCCAGGTCCAGGAGCCGACGGCCCAGATGGAGCACGAGGCGTCGACGTCGAAGATCGGCGAGGATCAGCTCTTCTACTGCCAGACGCGCGGCATCACTCCGGAGGATGCCACGAACATGATTGTGAACGGTTTCTGCAAGCAGGTCTTCCTGAAGCTCCCGATGGAGTTCGCGGTGGAAGCCCAGAAACTGATCAGCGTGAGTCTGAACCTCGAGGGAACAGTCGGCTGAACACGCCCCCGGTGGCGGGAGGACACGACGATGCTCGAGATCAAGAATCTGCAAGTGAAGGTGGCGGGAAAAGAGATCCTGAAAGGAATCGATCTCTCGATCGGACCAGGCGAGGTCCACGCGGTCATGGGGCCGAACGGGAGCGGCAAGACGACGCTCGCGCAGGTCCTGGCTGGACGCCTGGCGTACGAGGTCACGGGAGGCACGGCCCGTTTCGAAGGCAAGGATCTCCTCGCGCTGAAGCCGGAAGACCGCGCCCGTGAAGGCGTCTTCATGGCGTTCCAATACCCAGTCGAGATTCCCGGAGTGAGCAACGCGTATTTCCTGAAGGCGGCCCTGAACGCGATCCGGAAGTACCGCGGGCTCGAGGAGATCGATGCGATGGACTTCATGGGCCTCGTCCAAGACAAGGCGAAGCTCCTCGGCCTCGACGAGACGTTCATGAAGCGGGGTCTGAACGAAGGCTTCTCCGGTGGCGAGAAGAAGAAAAACGAAGTGTTCCAGATGGCGGTCCTCGAGCCGAAGTTCTGCATCCTCGACGAGACGGACTCCGGCCTCGACATCGACGCCCTGCGCCTCGTCGCCAACGGGGTCAACACGATGCGCAGCCCGAAACGCTCGATGCTCGTCGTGACCCACTACCAACGCCTCCTCGACTACGTGGTCCCCGATTTCGTACACGTCCTCGTGGACGGGCGGATCGTGAAGAGCGGCGACGCGGACTTGGCTCGAAACTTGGAGAAGCATGGCTACGGCTGGATCGTCGAGGAGGCGCCGAAGGCGCAACCGGCTCGCGCCTGAAGCCCGGTGAGATCGTGGCAGCGGCCCTCGACGCAAAGCAAACGTATGTCGCGGAATTCGCATCCGCGGAGAAGGACCTGTCCGGTCCGTCGTGGCTGCGTGGGATCCGTCGGTCCGCGATCGAACGGTTCGAGGCCCTCGGTTTCCCCACGCAGCGACACGAGGAATGGAAGTTCACGAACCTCGCACCTCTCCTTCGTGTCCCCTTCAAACCCGCCATCTTCGGCCGGCCCGACGGAGTCGTGGCGGAGAAACTTGAACCGTTCGCCTTCGGGATCCTCAAGACGAGCCGACTGGTGTTCGTGAACGGCCGGTATGCGCCGCGCCTTTCGTACCTCCGGTCCCTTCCGGAAGGTGCCCGGATCGCATCCCTCGCCGAGGTCCTCCGCGAGGAACCGGGGACCCTTGAACCGCATCTCGCCCGGTTCGCGCGGTTCCAGGAGGACGCGTTCGTCGCATTGAACACGGCCTTCTTCGTCGACGGGGCCTTCGTGGACGTTCCGAAGAATACGGTCGTGGACGAGCCGGTCCACCTTGTCTTCGTTTCCCCCTCGCGGGACGTTCCGACAGTCGCCCATCCACGCAACCTGATTCGGCTCGGAGCGGGAAGTCAGGCGACGGTGATTGAGACATACGCCGGGTGGGCCCCGGAGGTCACATTCACGAACGCCGTCACCGAAGTCGTCTCGGGCCCTGCTTCCGTCCTCGACCATTACAAGATTCAGCGCGAGTCCGAGGCCGCGTTCCACATCGCCACGATGGCGGTCGACCAAGACCGCAGTTCTTCCGTCACGTGCCAGTCGATGTCCTTCGGGGGAGCGCTCGTCCGGAACTATGTCCACACCCTATTTCGCGGGGAGGGTGGGAGCGTGGGCCTCAACGGGCTCTTCATGCCGTCCGGGACCCAGCAATCGGACCACTACACGCGAATCGATCACGCGGCCCCCGCGTGCACGAGCATCGAGCTGTACCGCGGCATCCTGGGGGGAAGGTCGCGAGGCGTGTTCAACGGGAACATCTACGTCCGAAAGGACGCCCAAAAGACCGTGGCGCGGCAGGTGAACAAGAACCTCCTCCTTTCCAAAGAGGCCTTCGTGGACAGTACTCCGGGTCTCGAAATTCTCGCGGACGACGTGAAGTGCAGCCACGCCTCGACGATCGGGCAGCTGGACGAGAATGCGGTGTTCTACCTCCGCTCCCGCGGGATCGACGAGGAAAACGCTCGTCACATCCTGACATACGCGTTCGCCTCGGACGTCGTGAACCAAGTGAAGGTCGCCCCCCTGCGGATCAAGCTCGACCAGTTGATCCTCTCGCGGTTGCCGAAAGGAGCCGACCTCGGAGAGACCTTATGAGGCACGGCCCGGATAAGTTGGGACGGACCCGCAACCGCACGGTGACGCCATGACACCCGATTTCCGGGAACTCTATCAGGAGACGATTCTCGACCACAACAAGAGGCCGAGGAATTTCCACGAGATCGCGGACGCGAACGCAACCGCCGTGGGGCACAATCCCCTGTGCGGAGATCGCGTGACCGTCTACCTGCGGCTCACGGACGGCACGATCGCGGATGTCGCCTTCGTCGGCCAGGGCTGCGCGATCTCGAAGGCTTCGGCATCCTTGATGACCGATGCCGTGAAGGGCAAGTCGAAGGCGCAGGCGCATGAACTGTTCGAGAAGTTCCACCGGATGGTGACGGGCCGCCCCGGCGATCCCGTCGACACGCAGTCGTTGGGCAAGCTCGCGGTCCTCTCGGGGGTGTGTGAATTCCCGGTTCGCGTGAAGTGCGCGAGCTTGGCATGGCACACGCTCGAGGCCGCGATCCAGGCAAAGAAGGAGATCGTGTCGCTGGAGTGAGGATGACGACCCCGGACGTCTCCCGTACCGACGGACCGGAAATGGCCGGGGGCTCGGTCCGGATGGATCTTGGCCCGACCGAGGATCTGGTTCGCAGACTCTCGAAGGGACGCGGCGAGCCCGACTGGATGATGCGGCAGCGGCTGCGCGGCCTGGATCGCCTTCGCTCCGAAGGCCTCCCCCCGTGGGCGGCTTTCCTCCGGGACATCGATTTCGACGCAATCGTTCCCTCCGAGGAGCCTCGTACGGAGGCGAGCGGATCCCGTGATTCTGCAACCCCGTCCGGACTCGGAGCACTCGAGGCATCCGAGGAGGCCTATCGCGCGGTACGCCAGGATCTCGAGTCTCGCGGCATCCGGTTCTATGGGTTACCGACGGCCCTCGCACGGATTCCGAGTTCCCTGCGATCGTATCTCGCCTCCGTCATCCCGCCGGACGACGACCCAATCGCGGCCTTGAACGCCGCCCTCTGGACCGAAGGATCCTTCCTCTACGTGCCGCCTGGCGTCTCGGTCGGGATCCCACTCCAGGCGGAGATTCGCGAGGACTATGCGAAGGTCGAACCGTTCGAGCGCAATGTGATCGTCGCGGACCGTGGGGCGGAGGTCACCTACATTGAGGGCTGCACCGCGCCCGTCTACACTCCCGACCAATTGCATCTTTCGGCGATTGAGGTCGTCGCGATGCCAGGGTCCCGTGTCCGCTACATCGCGCTCCAGAACTTCTCCAAGGAAGTGGACAACCTGGTGACGAAGCGCGCGCAGGTGCACGACAAGGCGTCCCTCGAATGGGTCGATGTGAATTTGGGCTCGCGACGCACCTGGAAGGTTCCGAGGGCGACCTTGGTTGGTCCCGGAGCCGCCGCGGATTCCATCGGCATCGCTTTCGCGGGCAAGGGCCAACACGCGGACGTCGGGGCCGAGATGGTCCACCTTGCGCCTCGCACGCGCTCACGGATCGTGAACCACGGGATCGTTCAGAAAGGTGGTCGCGCCACGCTCCGGTCGGGTGTCCGAGTGGCCGCGGGTGCGACGGAGGTCGTGTCCTCGGTCACATGGTCGTCGCTCATGCTCGATGCGGAATCTCGCGCGGAGACGAGCCCCGCGATCGAAGTGGACGAGGCGGACGCAGAGATTGTGCAAGAGGGCAAGGTTCGCAAGGTGGGCGAGGAGATGCTTTTCTACCTGTCTTCGCGGGGCGTCGCTGCGGACGAAGCGATCCGGATGGTCGTCCTTGGAATCGCTTCCGAAGCGACACGGCGCATCCCCGTGGAATACGCGGTGGAGGTGGACCGACTCCTCGAATTGGAGCTCGGGGGCGGCATCGGGTGAGCCGCATCCTGCGGCCTCGAACGAGCCGCACGAGAAGACTCAAGTAGCCAGCCCGTCATGGTACGAGGGAATCGAATGGCAAAGCCTGCCAAGGTACTCTTGAACGTCCCGGCAATCAAGGCCGATTTCCCAATCTTGCAGCGGAGGATCCGGGACCGCCGCCTCATTTACCTCGACAGCGCCGCGACCTCGCAGAAGCCAAAGCAGGTCATTGAGGCGACGTCGGATTTCTACTCGCGCTACAACGCGAACGTCCATCGGGCGATCTACGAACTCGGAGAGGAAGCGACCCGCGAGTACGAAGGGGCGCGTGAAAAGGTCGCGGCTTTCATCCGAGCAAAGTCCCCGAACGAGATCGTCTTCACCAAGTCCACCACGGAGTCCCTCAACGTCGTCGCCTACGGGTACGGCCTGAAGGGGAAGCTCCAACCAGGAGACGAGATCGTCGGCACGGTGATGGAGCATCATTCAAACCATGTTCCCTGGCACTTCGTGAAGGATCACAAAGGCGCTGTCCTGAAGTACGTGGACGTGAACGACGACGGGACGCTGCGCATGGAGCAATATGACGAGCTGCTCACGAAGCGGACGAAGATTGTCACCGTGGCCTTTTGTTCGAACGTCCTCGGCACGATCAACCCGGTGAAGGAGATTGCGAAACGAGCCCACGAGGTCGGAGCCGTCTGCGTCGTCGACGCGGCCCAGGCGGCACCCCACATGTCGATTGACGTGCAAGATCTCGACGCCGACTTCCTCGCGTTCAGCGGCCACAAGATGCTCGGTCCCACGGGCATCGGTGTGCTGTACGGGAAACCGGAGGCCCTCGAGGCCACGGAGCCCCTCCTCGGCGGGGGCGAGATGATCCGAGAGGTCCATCTCGGCCGGGCCTCTTGGAACGACGTGCCCTACCGCTTCGAAGGCGGTACGCCCAACATCGCGGGCGCGATCGGGCTCGGAGTCGCGGTCGACTATCTCATGAAACTGGGCATGGAGGTGGTCCGCTCCCACGAAATGGAGGTCACCCAGTATGCCCTTGAGAAGTTTGCTCGGCTCAACGGCGTGAAGACGTACGGTCCGAAGGATGCGAAGAAGAAAGCGGGTGTCCTGGCGTTCACGATCGACAACGCGCATCCACACGACGTCGCCTCGATCCTGGACGTGGAAGGGATCTGCATCCGCTCTGGGCACCACTGTGCGCAGCCCTTGATGGAGCGATTCGACTTGCCCGCAACCGCGCGGGCTTCCTTCTATATCTACAACGACCTTGAGGACGTCGACGCGCTCGTCGCTGGAATCAAGCGGGTCCAAGAGGTCTTCGCCTGATGTCGGCATCGTTCGACCTGTATCAGGAGCAGATCCTGGACCACTACAAACATCCGAGGAACAAGGGTCCGCTTCCGGGCGCCGCGTTGAATGCCCGGGATTCGAACCCGCTCTGTGGGGACGAAGTCGTCCTCCATGTGAACGTCGACAGTTCCAAACGCATCTCGGAAATCCGGTTCGAAGGTCAGGGTTGCGCGATTAGCCAGGCGAGCGCCTCGATCCTCACGACGATGCTGAAGGGCCAGTCGATGGCCGAAGTCGAGGCGTTGAACCAGGATGCGCTCCTGAAGAAACTCGGGATTCCCCTGAGCGTCGTCCGTCTGAAATGTGCCCTCCTCCCCCTGCATGTGCTGAGACTCGCCCTCGGAGACACGAAGGCCGTCCGGACCTGAGGCCTTCGGACCCCATGCCCGCGGACGCAAAGGGGCCGGAGGCCGCCCGCGTCGACGACCTAATCGGAGGCACGCCCTTGTTGCGGCTGGAACGAATTGCTTCTCACGTCGCGCCAGGCGTCCGGCTCTTTGCGAAGGCCGAATGGCACAACCCGGGCGGCAGCGTGAAGGACCGCGCGGCCCTCGGGATGATTCGCGCGGCCGAGAAAGCGGGTCTAACGAAGGAACACACGCTCCTCGACGCAACGTCCGGGAACACCGGGATCGCGATTGCGATGCTCGCCGCGGCACAGGGCTACCACGCGACTCTTTGTGTTCCCGCGAACATCTCTTCGGAGCGTCGGAGGATGCTGAAGGCGTATGGGGCCGAGGTCCGGCTCACGCCGGCCACGGACGGCACGGACGGGGCTCAGAAGGCAGCGAAGGGTCTCGCCCTCGCCGACCCGGAGAAATATTGGTATTTGGATCAGTACAACAACGAGGCGAATTGGCGTGCGCACTTCGAGTCGACCGGCCCGGAGATCTGGCGGCAGAGCCGCCGAACCGTCACCCACTTCGTGGCCTGTTTGGGGACCACGGGGACGTTCGTCGGCGCGGGCCGATACCTGAAGACGAAGAACCCCCGAATCCGCCTTGTCGCAGTCCAGCAGGTCGCGGTGCGCCGCCTTGCGCGGGAGGAGGGCCTCTTGGTCGGGACCTCGAGCGGCGCGGCGTTCGATGCCGCTCTCCGCTTGTCGGAGCGGATCGGGGAGGGACGCGTCGTCATCGTCTTCCCGGACGGGGGAGAGCGCTACCTGGGGGAGCGGTACTGGGAGGATCGATCGTGATCGAGATCCAGGAGGCCGCGATCAAAGTCATCGAGGACCACGCGCGAGACGCATTCCCCGAGGAGTGTTGCGGTTTCCTGTTCGGCCATCCGGGTGAACCCAAACGCATGATCGAAGCCCGTCGCGCGAAGAACATCGCTTCCGAAGACCGAGCCCGCCGGTACGTTATCGATCCTTTGGAGCTGCTTCGCGCGGACGACGAGGCGCGGATGAGGGGCCTGGACTTGATCGGCATCTATCACAGCCATCCGAACCATCCTGCGGTGCCATCGGAATTCGACCGATCTCGTGCGACGCCGTGGTACTCGTACCTGATCATGAGCATCGTGGATCGTGAACCAGGAGAGAGTACAGCGTGGCGGTTCGACGAGTCGACGAAACGTTTCGAGCGGGAGGAGATCCTTCGATCACGAGAGAAGGCCGACTCCCGGAGGCCGCGGAAGGCAACGAAGCATTAGCCTTGTTCAACGCTGATTTCAAAAAGTCCCATTCATCTCGGACGTTTCCGGTGCGAGATCGCGGTGGTTCATCGAGGGACTTCGGCGGGACGAACCTTAAGTATGACACCGTATTGGCAAAAGGAACATGGCGAGCGTCCGGATTATCATCCCGACTCCCCTCCGCCAATATGTGGGGAATCGAGATGCTGTGGAGGTCGAAGCAGAGAGCGTCCGCGAAGCTCTCGCGGACCTCGTCGAACGTCACGATCAGCTCCGTCGCCATCTTTTCTCCGAGGACGGGCGCCTCCGAAACTTTGTGAACGTCTACGTGAACGAGGAGGACATTCGCTATCTGGAACGGGACGGAACGTCTCTGAAGAAAGGCGATACGATTTCGATCATCCCCAGCATCGCAGGAGGTTCCTTCTCCCTGATGGATCGGCTCGCGGCAAAACGGAAGGACGTCCTGTCCCCGGGCGAAATCAAGCGGTACTCCCGTCACCTCATCCTGCCGGAAGTCGGGATGGCGGGCCAGCTGAAACTGAAACAGTCGTCCGCGCTGATCATCGGCGCTGGCGGTCTCGGCGTTCCCCTGACCCAATACCTGAGTGCGGCGGGCGTCGGTCGCCTCGGCATCGTGGACTTCGATGTGATCGATGAATCGAACCTGCAGCGGCAGGTTCTGTACAGCACGAAGGACGTGGGCCGGAAGAAACTCGACGTGGCGAAGGAGCGGGTCACCCAGATCAATCCGAACGTCGACGTGCAGACGTACGATACTCGACTCACCTCGGGCAACGCATTGGACATCCTGAAAGAATACGACGTGATCATCGACGGAACGGACAATTTCCCGACACGGTATCTTGTCAACGACGCGTCCGTGTTGCTCCATAAGCCGAACGTGTACGGCTCGATCTTCCGCTTTGAGGGACAGGCGAGCGTCTTCGACGCTCGGAAAGGGCCGTGTTATCGCTGCTTGTACTCCGAACCACCGCCGCCCGGGCTGGTACCGTCCTGTGCCGAGGGCGGCGTCTTAGGCGTCCTCCCGGGAATCATCGGCTCGATCCAAGCGGTCGAGACACTCAAGTTGCTCCTCGGTAGAGAGGACACGCTGATCGGCCGGTTGCTTGTGTTCGACGCCCTGAAGATGAAGTTCCGCGAATTGAAGCTCCGTAAGAACGTGGAATGTCCCATGTGCGGTTCGAACCCGACGATCAAAGAGCTGATCGACTACGAGGAATTCTGCGGTCTCCGCGGGCCTTCCGAGCAAGTGGGTCAGGAACTCCAGATCACGGTCGACGCGCTGAAGGAGCGACTCGACCAGCGCCAGGAGGTCGTCCTCCTGGACGTCCGCGAACCGATGGAGTGGGAGATTGCCCACCTAGATCGGGCCGTCCTGATGCCCGTGGCACAGGTGCCCAGCCGCGTCAATGAGCTCAACACCGCCGACGAAATTGTCGTCTACTGTAAGACCGGAGTCCGCTCCGCCCGCATCACGAACTTCCTTCGGGAAATGGGCTTCCGAAAGGTGAGGAACCTCGTCGGCGGAATCGACGAATGGGCGGAGAAAGTCGAACCCCAGATGCCTCGATACTGAGGCGAAGCGGACGGCAAAGGCATATCGTCCTCTCCCGTCATATCGCGCTGATGCCCCTCGACCCGGGGACCGTTCACCGCTTCGCGATGCTTGAACGAGCGGTCAAGTCGTTCGCGAAAACCGGCCGTTTCGACGAGTCGCTAAAACTGATCGAGGAATTGCTCGCGATCGCGCCCGAGGACGCGGGCCTGTCGAAGCTCAAGGCTCGTCTCGCGGCGGACCTCGTCAAGCAGGCGACCCAGGCGCAGAAGATTTCTGCCGCAACCGAGATTCTCGGACTCGTGGAGGCGAAACTTCCGCCCGCCCATCTGGGAGAGGATGAAAAAGCACTGCTCTCGAAAGCGAAGCAGGGCATCTACTCGATGTAGTCGCACACGTTTATCCGTCGAGGGCGATGTCGAGGTTCGGATGGCTCGACAGTCCGACGAGACATATGTGAAAGAGATCGAGGCCATGCGCCGAGAAAAGGACCTCTTTTTCAAAGAAGACCGTGAGTCCCCGATTCCGCATCGGTTGCGAACCGAGTTCTCCGGCCTCGCCTATTTCCCGGTCGATCCGAAATATCGGATCCGCACCCGGCTCGTCCGAGATCCGAACCCGCAACGCGTCGTCCTCGCGACCTCCAAAGGGATCCCTCGGGACATGATCCGCGTCGGAATCTTCGAATTCGAGGTCGACGGGACGAAGCAGAGCCTCGCCGCATTCAAAGCCGTTCCGCAACCCGGCCATCACCATCAGGACCGCAGTCTCTTCGTGCCCTTCCGAGATGCGACGTCGGGGAAGGAGACGTACGGGGCTGCGCGCTATCTCGACATCGAGGAACAGCCGACCGACGAGTACGTGCTCGACTTCAACCTCGGATACAATCCCTACTGCGCGTACAGCGACGATTATGTGTGCCCGTTCCCACCGCGAGAGAACTGGCTGGCCGTCCCGATTCGTGCGGGCGAGAAGAACTTCCCCCTGAAGGTTTGAACGCGAGAGGGATCGAGACTAGTCGCTCCCGCCGAGCCATGATAGCCGACGCTCGCGGTTTTCCCGGATCTCGTCGGGACCCTTGAAGTCCCGTTCGACGACCGCGAGACGCTCGATGAGGTCCCGGATCGCCTCGTCGCTCGGGGCCCGCACGTCAAGGCGCGTGAGGCCCAATTGCCGCTTCACGATCGGCATGCCGGTTTCCACACCGCCCATCTTGTAACAGAAGTCGGTCATGATCTTGTCCGTGACGCGGATCAATCGGTCGATCGGCTCCTGCGGCGGCGTGACCAGAGCAATTCGTCGGACCGGGTGTCCTACTGCTTCAAGGATCTGCTCTCCGAGAGACTTGAACGAGTGCTCGACGCGGTCGCCGGTCTTGGCGCTCGTGAGGAGTCCCGGGCAGTTGTACTTCTGGGCGAGGAAATACAGATAGTCTTCCGCCCAGACTCGGTCCGCGACCAGGTCCGATTTGTTCCCGACGATTACCATCGGAACTCGGCCTGCGAGGCGCCACACCGCGGGCATCCAGTAGTCCTCGAGACTGCGGCGGCTCTCGTCGCTCGTCGCGTCATAGACCATCAAGACACCTTGTGCACCCTTCATGGCCGTCTCTTGCACGCCGCTGTACCCCTTCTGGCCAAGGACGTCCCAGATCTGCATCGACATCTCGACTTCCGCCGCGGGATGTCCCACGTTCAGGCTTCGCTTCGACACCTTTGTGCCGATCGTCGTGATGTAATCGTCCGAGTACTGGTCGACCACGAATCGTCGAATGAGGGAGGTCTTGCCGACGCCGCCGTCCCCGAGCAGGACGATCTTCGACTTCATCGAGTCTGCGCCCATCGACGATCGGCTCCATGTCCGTTTCCCCTTCTTTAATCGTTCCGTTTGGTTCTCATGCCACGGAGTCTTCAAGCCGCGCGATGGACCGATCGAACTCTGGTGGCCGCGGAGCACCGCGGGGCCCCGCACGGGCGAGCCCGAGGACCGTGAGGATGGGAAGGAGCATGATTCCTAGGATCAAGAGGAGGTGCCCCTCGAACATCTCGTCGATTGGCCGTGAGGGTTGCAAGCGATTCCGCCTTCGGGACAAATTCGTGGATCCAAAAGACATGCCGCGTTTTTTCAACGGCGCGCGGGGAGGGGGATTTGAACCCCCGAGCGCAGAGCGCACTAGATTAGCAATCTAGCGCCCTACCAGGCTAGGCGATCCCCGCAGACCCGCGTCCATTGGGGTCCGTCTATTAACGCTTTCTCCGGTGACGGCATGCGAAGTATCTTTGTACGTCGCCCTCCGTGGCGGCGACCCGGATGGCTGCCGTCTTTCCGCCGACGTTGCCGCCCCGCGCACCGCGCCGTCGCCCGTATCAGTCGCTGATTGGAGTCCTGGCAATCCAGGCGTTCGCGAATCAGATGGCGGCGAGTTTCTGGCTCGTCTACCTCGTGAGCCGTCCGCAGTCGCTCGAATTCGATGTAGCGATTCTCGTCTGGGTCATCGGATTCGGTGTGGCGGCATGCACCGTCCTGGGCATTGCCCGCGGACGTCCGATTCGGGCCACGACCTCAATGGTGACCGGGCTCGCGATCATGGTTCTCGGACACCTTTCCTTCGCTCTCCTCCCCGCGATTTGGGGGATGGTCCTTGGCGCCCTTTGTTTCGGCTTGTACGTCCCTCTCTTCTGGCTTCCTCTGAACTCGCTCATTGTGCGCGAAACGAATCGTGCGAACCGGGCCGGACGCCTCGCAGGGATCACCGCGACGTTCGCGATCACCGGAGTCCTGGCCCCGATTCTGGGCGGATTTATCGCTGAACAATCGAGCTACCGCCTCGTTTTTGGACTCGCGGGCGTGGTCGTCGCGGCGAATCTCCTCTTCGTCCGTTCGCTCGCACAGTCCGACGAAGCCCTTGTCTTCTCACTGGATTTGAAAAGGGTCGGTGGACGGACCGCGCTCGCTTTCTCCGGCCAGGGCGGGGTCGACGGCCTCATCTCCGCAGCCACGCCGCTCGGTTCGTTCCTGTTCACGAGCGCTTCCTTCGAGCTCGGATTGTTGTTCGCCCTTTTCTCTCTCGCCGCGGGGATTGCAGCGGTCGTCCTCGGGCGTGTGTCCGATCGGGTCCGTGTGCGTACCCCATTCCTGTTGCTCGGTCCGATTCTCTCGGTTCCGGCCTGCCTCCTCGCGTACCTGGTCCGGGACCTCGGCGCCTTTGCGTTCGCGATCGGCTGGCTTTCGATGACCTCTGCCGTGGCCCCGTCGTTCATCTACACGATCCTCATCGACCGTACGGAGAGGGAAATCCCGACGGTGACCGCAACCCGCGAGCTCATCCTGAACACGAGCCGTACTCTCGCGCTCCTCGGTGGCCTTGCCGTCCTCGCCCTGGGAGGCGACGTATACGCACTGTATCTCCTCGTCGGCGGCGTGATTCTCCTCGAGGCGCTCGCGAAGTAGCCCGCGAAGGCGCATTTTTATCTCCGTTTGGATATGGTGTGGCGTGAGCACCGGAAGCGAGATCCGGATCACCCGCGAGCTGCGAGTGTCTCCAAGCGATCTGACGGAACTCATCGTGAGCCTTGGCGGCGTGAAATTCTGGATTGTGGCCGTCGCGCCCTTGTACATCGGATGGGTGCTCGCGCAGCCCGCTTCCCAACGGCATTTGTTCATCGATGACTTGCGAGTCGTGCTCGGAATCATCGTCGTTGGACCGTTGCTGGGAACGTTCACACTCCTGTTGAACGTCTACTACGACATGGGCACTACGGACCGGGTGAATCCCCGCAAGAAGTATGTGCAGGTGGTCGAGGAGCTCATTGGCGAAGGACTCATGGAACGCGACACGCTCCTCCTCGCGGCCTTCGGTTTCGCCGCCATGGGTCTCGTCCTCGCCGCCTACGTCGCCGGTGTGTTCGTCCATTACGATCCAGCCGACGCGCGAGGTCCGCTCACAGGGGTGGTGGATGGGTACGGCTTCTTGTTCATGACCCTTCTCATGATTGGACTGTCGATCGCCTATTCGGCCCCGCGAGTGCACTGGAAAGGGGTCGCCGGGATGGATCTCGTCACGAACATGGTCGGATTCGGAGTTCTGTGTCCGATCGGCGGCTGGTCTCTCCTTCGGCCGATTGAAGTGGTCCCTTGGTGGTTTATCGGGACGATCGCCTTGTTCCTCGGAGCCCTCTACGCGCCGACGACGGCCTCGGATGCCGCCGCAGACCGGACCTTCGGCATCCGGACGATGGCGGTCCGCTTGGGGGTGGCGCGCACGCTCCGCGTCGGCCTGGGCCTCCAAGTCCTCTCGGTCGCGTCGTTGGCGATGGGATGGGCGCTCCGAATGTTCCCCTTCGATGGCCCGGCGTACGCGGCGATGACGGGACTCTGGCCGTTCCTCGGCTTGCAGGTCCTATTCTACGCCGTCTTCATCCGCCGCGCGACCGTCGGTCGTATCTGGGCGCTCTTGCTGATGTTGTCGATTCTCCAGGGCCTTGGTGTGATCTTGATGCTGTGGCGGTTCGTCGGAGAGCGCGCATGGGCACCCTAACATTCGGATTCGGACGCGAGGCTCAGTTTTTCCGTGAACTTACACGATACGTCTGATTCGTTCTCCCAGAGTGCGGCCGCATCGAAACGGCCGTGTCGAAAGACTCATATATCTCCCTCCGGTATCTGTTGAAAGACT
>WNEY01002311.1_pt1 | contig 13933 bp, 7 predicted proteins | sample 5400531 | NCBI WGS metagenome assembly WNEY01 (sample SAMN13153338, study PRJNA577476) | soil metagenome | isolation source: 200 cm saprolite under Douglas fir tree site 1 | place: USA:California | collected 2015-04-18
ATCGAGGGGAGCTTCGGGCGGCGGATAGCGGCTTTGCCCGCTGAGAGCCGGCGGCTGCTGGTGGTCGCGGCGGCTGATCCGACCGGGGATGCGGCGCTGGTGTGGCGGGCGGCCGGGCGGCTGGGGGTCGGCGCGGCAGCGGCCTGGCCGGCTGCCGGGGCGGGGTTGGCGGAGTTCGGTGCCGGGGTGCGGTTCGGGCATCCGCTGATCCGCTCGGCGGCGTACCGGTCGGCTTCGGTCCCGGAGCGGCAGCAGGCGCACCAGGCGCTGGCCGAGGCCACCGATCCGCGGGCCGACCCGGATCGCCGGGCCTGGCACCGGGCCGCGGCCGCGGCCGGGCCGGATGAGCAGGTGGCGGCGGAGCTGGAGCGCTCGGCCGGGCAGGCGCGGGCCCGTGGGGGCCTGGCTGCGACAGCGGCGTTCCTTGCCCAGGCGACGGCGTTGACGCCCGATCCGGCGGTGCGGGCCAGGCGGGCGCTGGACGCGGCGCAGGCGATGCACCAGGCCGGGGCGCGCGATGTTGCGCTGGACCTGCTGGCGGTGGCGGAGGCCGGGCCGCAAGATGAGCTGACCCGGGCCAGGACCTGCCTGCTACGGGGGCAGATGGCGTTCGCTTCCGGGCGCAGCGGCGACGGGCCGCCGCTGCTTGTCGAGGCGGCCAGGCGGTTCGAGACGCTCGAGGCGCAGCTGGCCAGGGAGACCTACCTGGATGCCGTTTCCGCTGTGATGTACGCCGGGCGGCTGGCCGGCCAGGTCGGGATGGCGCAGGTCGCCAGGGCGGCGCTCGGCGCGCCCGCCGCGCCGCGGCTGGGCCGCGCGCCCGACCTGCTCCTTGACGGGCTGGCCACGCTCATCTGCGAGGGGCACGCGGCCGGCGCGCCCGTGGTGCGGAAAGCCCTGCAGGCCTTCCGCGACGGCGGGTTGTCGGCCGATGAGGAGCTCCGCTGGCTGTTTGCCGCGGTCCGTGCCGCGCACGAGATCTGGGACGACCAGAGCTGGCAGGACCTGGCCGCCCGGCAGGTTCAGCTGGCCCGCGACACCGGCGCGCTCACCGCGCTGCCGCTGGCCCTGAGCCAGCGGATCTTCGTGCACGCGCACGCCGGCGAGTTCACCGCGGCGGCATCGCTCGTGGAAGAATTCACCACGATCAAGGAGGCGACGGGAAGCAGCATGCCCGCCTACGGCGCCATGGTGCTGGAAGGATGGCAGGGCCACGACCGGGAGGCTTCCCAGCTGGTCGCGGCCGTCATCGACGACGCGACGGCCCGCGGCGAGGGCATCGGGCTGACCCTGGCCTATTACACCGCCAGCGTGCTCGGCAACGGGCTCGGCCGGCACGGCGAGGCGATTGCCGCAGCCGAGCTCGCCAGCAGCTACCCCGACGAGCTCGGCAACTCCACCTGGAGCCTGGTCGAGCTGATCGAGGCGGCCGTCCGCAGCGGCCAGCCGGCCCGGGCCGAAGCCGCCCTCGACCGGCTGGCCGGCACCACCGGCCCCTCCGGCACTGCGTGGAGCCTGGGCATCGAGGCGCGCTGCCGGGCCCTGCTCAGCGAGGGCGAGGCCGCCGAGCGCCTCTACCGCGAGTCGATCGCGCGCCTGAGCTCTGCACCCGCCCGCGCCGAGCTTGCCCGCGCCCACCTGCTGTACGGCGAGTGGCTGCGCCGGGAGCGCCGCCGCAGCGACGCGCGCGGGCAACTCCGCACCGCCCACGACATGCTGGATGCGATGGGCATGGCGGGCTTCGCCGCACGGGCCCGCCGCGAGCTGCGAGCCACCGGCGAGACCGCCGGCAAGCGCACCTTTGCCGCCCGGCCTGAGCTGACCGCGCAGGAAACCCAGATCGCCCGGCTGGCCCGCGACGGGCTGTCCAACCCCGAGATCGGCGCCCAGCTATTCCTATCCCCGCGCACTGTCCAGTACCACCTCGGCAAGGTCTTCACCAAGCTCGGCATTACCTCACGCAGCCAGCTGCGCCTCATCCTCCCCGCCACCCCGACGCAACCGTACTGCTCCAACCCCGAAATCCGGCACGCCACGATTACTAGCTTGGCTCGGGCTACTCCCGAATCATCAAGGTCAGTGAGGCAAACACCCCGTGCAGCGATTCTCGGGGAGACCACCGGCCGGGTCAATGAGGCGGTAACAGCGGATCAGGGGCGGCCTGGGTGAACTTGGGCTCTGGTCCGCTGATCTGGGCAGACGCCGTGAACAGGCGGTGGGCACCCGCCCGTAGTCCAGAGCGGGCCCGTCTGTAAGGATCTCAGGCTGGACGGCGGCGCGAAGTGAATTGCTTCGTGCGCGACCAGAACGAGATCGGCATCGACAGCTACATCGGCGAGCGCGGCCCGCCCATGGAAAACCTCCCGGGATCGAGTTAGTGATCGCGATCGATGAGCAGGCGCGTCAATTCGAGCAGGGCGGCCGCGGCTTCCGGCCGGCAGTCCGCGGCCGTCAGGCACTCGGTAGCCATCTCGATCTCATCGGTGACGCTCCGGCGAGCCCATTCACGCGCGCCGGCTCTCTCCACGAGATCCGCCACGTGCGCCAGTTCAGAGGGCCCAAACGGCTGCCCGCCCCGGTAGAGTTCGGCGAGTTCTTTACCGGCCACTGTTCCCGAGTTCAGCGCGGCCGTCACAGGCAGCGACTTTTTGCGGCTGATGAGATCCGAGTACACCGGCTTCCCGGTCACCTCGGGATTGCCCCAGATGCCCAGCAGATCGTCGACCAGCTGAAACGCGCGCCCGAAGTGGTCGCCGAATTCACTGAGCAGCTGCACTTGCCGGGGATGAGCGCCGCCGGCCAGCGCACCCAGCGAGCAGCCGCAGCCGAGTAGCGCACCGGTCTTAGCCGCTACCATTTCCCAGCATTCGCCTATCTTGATGTCGTCGCGCCGCTCGAATGACAGGTCCAGGGACTGCCCATGGCACAGTTCGGCCACGCACCGGCTGAGCAGCTGTACCGCGTCAGCGCTGGATGCCCGGCCGCCTTCCGCCAGGCATTCGGCCGCAAGCGCCAGCAGCGCATCCCCCGCCAAGAGGGCGTCGGCAATCCCGAAGACTGCCCACGCCGTCGGCCGGTGCCTGCGCGTCTGGTCCCGATCCAGGACGTCGTCATGCAGCAGCGAGAAGTTATGCACCAGTTCAACCGCCACCGCCGCAGGAACAGCAACCTCCGCGTCAGCCCCCACCGCCTGCGCGCAGAGCAACGCCAGCGCAGGCCGGAACGCCTTGCCCTGGGGACCGCGGATCGGCTTGCCCCGGGCATCCCACCAGCCAAAGTGGTAACCGGCAATATGCCGCATCGACGGCGGGAGTTTCTCCACGGCGCGGCGTAGCCCTGGATCAACGACGGTCCGGCTCCAGGCCAGGATCTCCTCGGCACCCCGGTCGACTACGGTCTTGCGCCTCATCAGCACGCTCACAGATGCCTCCAGAACATCGTTGCTACCTGGCCGGACAGATCATGCGACCGGCTGGGCAATCCCGGCCACATTCGGGCGAGCGCACTCTCGGGCACTACGCCTAGTCAGCCGGATAGGAAGTTTTCGCGGAACGTATACCGGTGCCAGTGGCTTCGGGCGGGTGTCTGTGCCGTCACTGCATTCGAATTCCCAGTGCCGGACAACGGTGGCCAAGGCGATGATGAGTTCGTTCATGGCGAAGCCGTCGCCTATGCACTTGCGGGCACCGCTGCCGAAGGCTGCGAAGTCTTCGCGGAGTAGCGCATTCGTGAGGTTGGCTGGCCATCTTTCAGGGTCGAACCGGCCGGGCTGCGGGAAGCTGTCCTCGCGCTGCTGAATGGCCAGCGGCGTGTAGATAATCGTAGTGCCAGCCGGTAGTTGCTTTCCTGCCAGCTCTACTTCTCTCGTGGTCAGCCGGGTAAAGATCCAGGCCGGCGGGTAGAGCCGGAGCGTTTCGGTGATCACCCGTCGGGTGTACGACAGATTCTGCACGTCGCCCCAGCGGGCCACCTTGCCGTTGACGACAGCGTCGACCTCGTCGCGGAGTCGTCTCGCGATATCAGGATTAAGGGTGAGCAGGTACAACGCCCAGGCTAGACAGGCTGGCACGGTCTCGGTCGACGTCAACAGCAGAGTCATCACCTGGTCCTGCACTTCGGAGTCACTGAGCCCGGCGCCCTCGCCAGCTTCCGGTGATGCGATGAGGATCGACAACAGATCACCGTGATCCTTGCCGCTTTGCCGGTAGTCGGAGATGATCCGTGCCACGCTGTCATTGAGGTGCTCAAGTGCCCGGCGGTAGCGACGGTTGGCGGGCGTCGGGAGGTTCGAAATTGCCGACGGCAGGAACATCTTCTTCACGAGGTCGTGGAGCACGATATCGAAGGATGCGCGCATATCGTCAATGTCTATCTCGCCTGCCGACCCAGCGAAGATGGTGTTTATTGCGACTCGCATGGAGAGGTCGTAGAAGGTCGGGAAGGCGTTGATCACCTGACCGTCTTCCCAGGAATCTGCCAGGGCGGATATCTCGCGTTCCATCACCGCGGCATACTGCTCCAGCCGGGCAGAATGGAATGCGGGCTGGATGAGCCGACGCTGCCTGCGGTGGTCCTGATAAGGGCAAGTGCCCAGGCCGTTGCCCGCTATAGCGCGGGCATGGTCGAAAAAGGGGCCGCCCTTGTCAAAAGTACGGTCGTTGGTCAGCACCTGCCGAAGCAGGTCTGGGTGACATGGAAGGTATGCGCGGGTCGGTCCCAGCCAGATCTCGACGAGATCGCCGTGCTTCCAACCCGACGTGAAAAATTCGATTGGCGTTCGCATCAGGGGCCATATGTGCCCTAGGAGCGGGAGCTTTCCCGGCATCGTACTAGTGGTGAATGTCGTTGTCATCAGAGTCTCCCTTATGCAAGGCACGCCGGCACTCGGCTAGCGCGAGGAAGCTGTCCCCACCACCACGCGATGGAAGGTATTGGCAGCGGCTCGTCGCCGTCGTCGTATGGCGCATCCACGAACTCACTCGGCAGGTCAGCCGGGTTTTCCGGATTGACGTACCGGGCTGTGGACAGACCCCAGTCGAGATGGCCCCGTACCCAGGACGACAGTCCTGACAGGTATCGCAGCAGGTTAGGGTCGGCACCGTTGGCCACGTGGTCGCGGAGCCGAAGGAATAGGCACAACACGCGGTCTCGCATCACGAGCGCGTCGCTCACCGCATCATCATCTGAGTAGCCATAAGTACGCTGGAGTACCGTGACCAGGTTATGGTCGGCACCGCCGCGAAGGACCTCCTTGTGGTATGTCATCAGGTCGTTATCCCACCCGACAATGCTGCAGACCATCTCGTTTAGCGCCCATATGTTAGGGTGCTCCATCTGTGACGCCGGTAGCTCGTACCCGTCTGCCACGTCAAGCAGCATCAGCGTGGGTTTTACCGCACCGGAGTGAATGCGCAAGGTGACGTATGTGTTCAGGTCCGGGACGACCCCATGGGAGCTTTGAATCGCGGCGGCGGTATTGGCGAGGAAGTATGCGTGCATCGCCGAAGACCAGCGGGCCACCTGAACTCCGGACGCGACCTGCGCTAGCTGAGAACGCAGATCCGTAAGCGCGGCAGCGAACGGGTTGGCGGCGAATTTGCCTAGCGGAGCTTCGGTAATCCTGCCAAGGCTGCACAGCTGCTGCACCAGATCGCCGGCCGAGTTTTCGCCATCCGCCTCGTCGCACTCTAGGTCATCGAAGGCCCACAGCCAGAAAAGAAGATTGGCGGCTGCCTGCAGCGCGGGACCTTTCGGGGCGCGCGGCATTACCTGAGCGGGAAGCATGCCCGGGTCTGCGCTAACATAGCGCTCCCACTGCGACTCGGTCCGGAACGCCCCGAACCTAGACATCCAGTCCAGCCCAGCAGCATTGATGTCACCGGCACTATGATGGATGGCGGGCTGAATAGGACAGTAGAAGGCGGGTATCTTCGGAGCGGTTACCGTACTCATCATCTCTGAGTGTTGCCAGGCGAGAATACGAGAGCCTTCCGACGCGAACTGTATGGTCACGGCTATTTTCCTTCCGGGCCATTCACCCTTGAGGTGACTTGGACGGATGGCTGTGAGTGTCCGTCCTCATCATCGGCACCCGCATCTGTCGGATGACCTAATTGCCCAGAGCACGCCTACCTGTCAGGTGACCTACCGCGCAAGCCGCCCAAGAAATCTTTGACCAATAGCCATCTCGGCTCGAGCGCGGCTAAGTCAGTTGACTGATGCGCGCGCCAGGGACGCGCGCGCATACTCAGGCTGCAAAGGAAGCAAGCGCTCAAAGGAAATGTAGCCAACAGGCGCAGCAGGTCAGCCTCGTTCTCTCGCTTTGTCGTTCCCTGGGAGGTCCCGATGACCGTGATCACCATCCCAGCTCCGCTTCAGCTGTCCGGCTCGCGTGATGCTGCGACTGGGCCAACTAATCCGACCATTCCCTGGGACAACATGCTGCCGACGGGCTTGCGGGCGCTGCCGGCCGACCGGCTGCCCGGGGTAGCCGCTCAGATCCGGGGGTTCCTGATCGAGAAGGTCACTGCGTCCGGCGGTCACCTTGGGCCGAACCTGGGCGCGGTCGAGCTCACGATGGCGCTGCACCGGGTCTTCCGCTCCCCCCGCGATGTGCTGTTGTTCGACACCGGCCACCAGGCGCACGTGCACAAGCTGCTGACCGGCCGGGCTCGCGGGTTTGACCGGCTGCGGCAAGGTGGCGGGCTGTCCGGCTACCCGAGCCGGGCCGAGTCGCCGCACGACGTGATCGAGAACTCCCACGCCTCGACGGCACTGTCTTACGCCGACGGGTTCGCCAAGGCGTTCCAGCTCCGCGGCCAGACCGGCCGGCATGTGGTGGCGGTGGTCGGGGACGGCGCGATGACCGGGGGCATGTGCTGGGAAGCCATCGGCAATATCGGCGCCTGCCCGGACCGCCCGGTGATCGTTGTACTCAACGACAACGGGCGCTCGTACTCCCCGACCGCCGGCAGCCTCAGCGAGCACCTGCGGGTCTTGCGGCTGGCGGATGCGGGCGTCCGCCCGATCCGGTCGGCGCGCGGCAACCTGTTCGAAACCCTCGGGTTCACCTACATCGGGCCGGTTGACGGCCACGACATCCGGGCGCTGGAACGGGCACTGCGCCAGGCCATCGGGCTGGGCCGCCCCGTGGTCGTGCACACGGTGACGGTCAAGGGCAAAGGCTACGTGCCGGCCGAGGCCCATGAGGAGGACCGCATGCACGCGGTCGGCGTCATCGACGCGGCCACCGGCCGCGCCCCCGCACCGGCCGCGCCGGGCTGGACGCAGGTGTTCGCCGACGAGATCACCGCGATCGGCGCCGAACGCCCCGACGTCGTCACGATCACCGCCGCGATGCTGCACCCGGTCGGCCTCGGCCAGTTCGCGGCCCGCTTCCCCGACCGCGTCTTCGACGTGGGAATCGCCGAGCAGCACGCCGTCACCAGCGCGGCCGGTCTGGCCATGGCCGGTTTGCACCCGGTGGTGGCGATCTACTCCACCTTCTTGAACCGGGCTTTCGACCAGGTGCTCATGGACGTCGCTCTGCACAAGCTGCCGGTTACGTTCGTACTGGACCGGGCCGGCGTCACCGGCCCGGACGGCGCCAGCCATCACGGCATGTGGGACGCTTCCTGGCTGCCGATAGTGCCCGGGATGCGGCTGGCCGCTCCCCGTGACCCAGGACAGCTGCGGGCACTGCTGCGAGAGGCCGTAGCCGACGACACCGGCCCCACCGTCGTCCGCTACCCCAAAGCCACTGCTGGCCCCGACATCCCCGCCTTGCGCCGGGTCGGCCACGCCGATGTGCTGCGCGAGGACCCCGGAGCCACGGTGCTGCTGGTCGCCGTCGGCCCCACCGCACCCGCCTGCTTGACAGCCGCCCGCGAGCTGGCTGCCTGCGGCGTCCCCGTCACCGTCGTCGACCCCCGCTGGATCGCGCCACTGGATCCGGAACTGATCGCGATGTGCATGAGTCACCGGCTCATCCTGGCGGTCGAAGACGCGACCGTGACCGGCTCGGTCGGCTCCCGGATGGCTTGCGCCGCGGCTCGCTTCGGCACCGCGGCGCAGGTGGCGAGCATCGCGCTTCCGCCGCGGTTCTTGCCGCACGACACGCGCGCGCGGCTGCTCAGCGCCTACGCGCTGGACGCGGCCGGCGTCCGCGACGCCGTGCTCGCCCGCTTGCCCGCGCGCGGGAAGGTCCGGGCCCGCCGCCAAGGACGGCCGACATGACCGCCGTCAGCCTGCCACCACCCGCCCCCAGGGATCCGGAGCCGCGAGCCACCCTGGCGCCTCGCCGGTCCTGCCGGCAGGTCAGGGTCGGCAAGGTCCCGGTCGGCGGCGGCGCGCCGGTCAGCGTGCAGTCGATGACCACCACTCTCACCGCCGACGTCGACGCCACGCTGCAGCAGATCGCGGAACTGACCGCGGCCGGCTGCGAGATCGTGCGCGTGGCGGTTCCATCTCAGGACGACGCCGACGCGCTGCCGCTGATCGCCAGGAAGTCACCGATCCCGGTCATCGCCGACATACACTTCCAGCCCAAGTACGTGTTCGCGGCGATCAGCGCCGGCTGCGCGGCGGTGCGCGTCAACCCCGGCAATATCAAGGCGTTCGACGACAAGGTCGCCGAAATCGCCAAGGCGGCGGCAGCGGCGGGGGTACCCATCCGGATCGGCGTGACCGCCGCAAGCCTGAACAAGCGGCTGCTGGCCAAGCACGGCCGGGTCACCGCTCAGGCGCTCGCCGAATCCGCGCTCTGGGAAGCATCACTGTTCGAAGAGCACGGCTTCACCGACCTGAAGATCTCGGTGAAGCATCATGACCCCCTGGTGACGATCGATGCCTACCGGTTGCTGGCCGCGCGCTGTGACTACCCGCTGCACCTGGGTGTCACCGAGGCCGGGCCTCCGATGCCAGGCACGGTCAAGTCCGCGGTCGCCTTCACAGTCCTGCTGACCGAAGGCATCGGCGACACCATCCGTGTCTCGCTGACCGCCCCGCCCGTACAGGAGGTCAAGGTCGGCCACCAGATTCTGGAATCACTCGGGCTGCGCGTCCCTGAATCCCAGATAGTCCCCACCCTCGTCGAGCACGCTCTCAGCATCGCCGCGCGGGCTGCGCCCGCGCAACACGGCCAGCCATTACAACCTAGGAGGGATTTTCGGCCATGACCGCTACCTACGACCTTCTCTCGCCGGCGCATTTCGCCGCGCCGTACGAGACCTTCGCGTTAATGCGCGAGAACGACCCGCTTTACTGGCACGAGCTGACGGGCCTGTGGTTCGTCACCCGCTATGAGGACGTGCACGCCGTCGCCCGGGACCGCCGGTTCAGCTCGAACAGGATTGACTCGTTCATGCCGCCCGGCACCGACGACAAGAGGCAGGCCATCCGCGACCACTTCACCGACTGGATGGTATTCACTGACCCGCCCGAGCACACCCGCCTGCGCAAGCTGTTCTCCCGCGTGTTTGCCCCGCGCAGCATCGCCATGCTTGAGCCCTTCATTCACCAAATAGTGGACGAGACACTTGACCGGGTCAGGGGCCAGGACCAGATCGACATCATCGGTGACTTCGGCTTTCCTGTGCCGGCCCAGGTCATCGCCCACATGCTGGGCGTGCCCCCGGACCGGGTCGACGACTTCCGGCGCTGGTCGCGCGACATCTTGGCTGTCCCTGAACGGATCGGGGACCCGGAAGAGAACGTCGCCATCACCCACCAGGCCATTCGCAGCCTGGAAAAGTTTTTCGGCGAACTCATCGCGCAGCGCCGCGCCGAGCCGACCGGGGACTTGCTTGGCCTGATGGTGCGGGCCAGCGAGGACGGAGCGGTCCTGTCCGATCGCGAGATGGTGGCCAGCTGCGCGCTGTTCCTGACCGCCGGGCACGAGACGACCACCAACCTGATCGGCAACGCGACGCTGGCGCTGCTGCGCAACCCCGGCGAGCTCGCCCGGCTCCGCGCCCAGCCCGACCTGGCCGCGTCCGCGGTCGAGGAGTTCCTGCGCTACGACGCAACCGTCGCCGGGCTCCCCCGAACAGCGAAGGAGGATGTTCAGCTCAGCGGCGGGACAGTCCCGGCCGGGGCGACGGTCATGGCCGTCCTGCCCTCGGCCAACCGCGACCCCGCCACCTTCACCGATCCCGACCGGCTGGACATAGGCCGCGGCGACATGCGCCACCTCGGCTTCGGCGGCGGTGTGCACGCCTGCATCGGCGCCGCGCTGGCCCGGCTGGAAACCCGGATCGCGATGACCGCGCTGCTGGCGACCTATCCCCGTATGGAGCTGGCGGTCAGCCAGCCGAGCCCCGTTGTGGGTTGGGTGATCCGCGGAGTCACCAGCCTCCCGGTATACGTCAGCTGACCTTTAAGGCTGATGGTCGGTGCTCCTCCAGCAGTTCAGAGGAGGCAAGGGCGGCGTGGAGGGCGGCGCGAGAGGTGACTCCGAGCTTGGGGAAAATCTGGTACAGATGGGCCGCGACGGTTCGGTGCGTCAGAAATAGCCGCTCGGCGATTTGCTTGTTGCTCAAGCCCGCGGCGGCTAGCCTCGCAATCTCGTGCTCCCGCGGTGTGAGGGAGGCAATTCCGTTAGTAGCGTCTCGCGGAGCGCGCCCGGAAGCCCGCAGCTCCCTGTCAGCTCTGAGCACCCAGGGCTGGGCCCGCAGACGTTCGAATGTGGCCAGTGCGGCGGCTAGGTGCTTGCGCGCCTCCGTGATCGCGCGGGCGCGGCGAAGCCGCTCGCCATAGGCGAGCTGAATGCGGGCGAACTCGAAGGGCCATTGGTCGGCACCAGGAATCGCTAGCGCCCGGTCGAAAAGTGCGCCAGCCGAGTCGCGAGGCGCAGCGATGGCGGCCGATCCGGCAGCCACCAGGGCAAGCCGTGGCGAGATCGCCCCGATGCCCGCGTCGTACATGGCCGCGACGTGAACTGCAGCTTCCATCTGGCGACCGGTCCTGACGGCAGCCTCGACGATGTCCATGCTGACCAGCAGGGCGATAGGGATATGGGACGCGAGTGTGCCAGCTGGCGTAATCGCCGTCGCCTGCTCGTAGGCTTCCTGGTAGTCACCCCGGCCCAGCGCGGCCAGTTCCTTTGCGTGGCGACAGTAATGCTGAACCATCCCCGCCCGCCGCGATACCGCCCAGTGGGTCATTTCGTCGGTCAGCGCGTCGACGGTGGCGACGTCACCGCGCCCGGCGGCGATGACCGCCTTGCACCACCTTCCTTGCCAAGCCAGTAGCCCGTACTCATGCTCTTCGGAGAGCCTGATGCCCTCGTCGGCCAGCTGCCCGGCCTGGTCCCAGTCGCCTGCCATGAAGTAGTCGAAGGACAGCAGCATGAACGCGTCGATGCCTGACGTAATAGCGCCGCCCTCACGGCTGTCGCGGACGACTCGCCATAGGGCCTCGCGGCATCCCGCCAGCCGGTCCACGAAAGCGGCAGCGATCGTAGTCCGGACGATCCTAGCCGGGTTCGTCTCATCACGGAGTTTGGTTATTTCGGCATCGAGCTGGCCTACCGCCGACATCGCGGTGCGCGCCGGGTCGGCACAGGTCTTGCTTTGCAATTCCAGCACGAGCGGTACGCGCGGTCCGAGGCACTTCATCGTGGCGTGGAAAGGCTCCCACAGCTCAGCGGACCCCCCGAAATAGCACACCATTTGCAAGGTATGGAGTGCTTCGACGAGCACGGCGTTACCCTCGGCACCGCGCGATTCAGCTTGGGCTTCGATAGCGCCGGCCAGCAAGTGATGGGCCTCGTCGACGTCGCCGTCCCGGTTGAGCAGGACGAATGCGGCGGCAATCGCCGCGTACAGCGACCCGCTGAGTTCCGGGTCGGCCTGCCTCGCGTCGTTGAGCAGCCGCGAGACGCTACGAAGATCTCCGGCGACATCTGCGCCGATATGAGCGGCCTTGGCGATCCGGCGGCTGCGCTCGGGGCCGAGCGTGCTCATGTCGGCGGCCCGAAGGAGCGCCGCCACGGCGCCAACGGCGTCACCGCGCCGCAGGATGTGGTCCGCCGCCTGCTCGAGCAGGCTGGCTGTTTCCTCGTCCGGTCCGCTAGTCGCCTCGGCAAGATGCCACGCCCGGCGCTCGAGCTGATCGGTCAGCAGCCCAGCCAGCACCTGGTGGGCGCGGCGCCGATCGGCGCTGGTCGACAGCTCCACCAGTGCGGAACGGATCAGAGGGTGGCGGAAGGCCAGTAGGCCGGAGCCCTGGTCTACGCGGACCAGCCGCGCGCGCTCCGCCGGAGCGAGGTGATCGAGACAGTCCTTGTCGGCCGCCTCTAGGATACGAACATCGCCAGTGCCATCCAGCACCGCAAGCAGGAGCAGGTCACAAGTCGGGGCCGGCAGGCTGGTCATGCGCGAGGCAAAGACGGCCTGGAGGCGCTGGCTGAGCGGCAGTACCATAGGCAGCGCCTGGCGTGCGGCCTGCTGCGAGCCGTTCAGCACGCCCGGCAGTTCCAGCAGGGCCAGCGGGTTACCGCGCGCGTCGGCTAGCACCCGCAGACGGACCCGAGCGGCCAACGCCGGGAAGCTGGAACTGACCAGAGCCTCGGCTGCCTCCATCGCGAGCGGCTGGACCTCGTATGTGGACAGGCCTGCCCGCTCAAAGAAGCACTCCTCGCCGCTGCGCGACGCGGCGAGGAACCCGACCCGACTGCCTGAGAGTCGGCGGGCAATAAATCCCAGTACCAACGCGCTAGGCCTGTCCACCCACGGCAGGTCATCAACGATCACCAGTACCGGCTGGTCCTGCGATGACTGCCGCAGAAGCGCAAGGGCCGCATTGCCTACCACCAGCTGGTCCGGGGGCGGCCCCACGCCGAACCCCAAGGCGACGTTCAGCGCATCCCGGTGCAGGGAATTAAGCTGGCCGAACTCGGCCAGCAGCGGGAAGAGGATCTGATGGAGCCCGGAGAAGCTCACATCGGCTTCGAATTCTACCCCGACGGCGCGCAGCACCCTGGTCCCAGCGGCGGTGGCCGCCTCCGCCGCCACGTCGAGCAGCGCCGTCTTGCCTACCCCGGGCTCCCCGGTCAGCAGCAGCACAGCTCCCCCCTCGCCGGCCTCAGCCACGAGCGACCCGATCAGGACGAGCTCTTCATCACGACCGACAACAGCCGAAGCCAGTTCGGAATTATCACCAGTCAATCACGTTCACCCCACCTGCCAATCCGAATGACCGAGCACAGTGCCTGAAGGCACAGCACTCCACTGCGCCATCGTCCTTCCGGGAGGGGCGCCGTCGAATCCGCCAAACTGGCTAGTCGAAGCCGGGCGCCAAACTGGCCGGATTGCGGGCGGCGAATTGGGACGCCGATCCGAGGATTTAGGACAGCGCGGCGGTTTCGGGGATGGCGGGCAGGATGCGGCGCAATTGGCTGCGCGAGGTGATGCCGAGCTTGGTGAAGACGTGGCCGAGGTGGTACTGGACAGTGCGCGGGCTGAGGAACAACCGGGTGGCGATCTCGGCGTTGGACAGCCCGTCGCGGGCCAGCCGGGCGATCTGGGTTTCCTGCGCGGTCAGCTCAGGCCTGGCGGTGACCGTGCGCTTGCGGGCGGTCTCGCCGGTGGCCTGCAGCTCGCGGCGGGCCCGTGCGGCGAAGCCCTCCAAGCCCATCGCATCCAGCATGTCATGGGCGGCGCGGAGTTGCCCGCGCGCGTCGCTGCGACGGCGCTCCCGGCGCAGCCACTCGCCGTACAGCAGATGGGCGCGCGCAAGCTCGGCGCGGATGCGGGTCCGGCCAAGCCGGTCGATCGCCTCCCGGTACCAGCGCTCGGCCTCCTCCCCCTCGCTCAGCAGCGCGCGCGACCGCGCCTGGACCCCCAGCCCCCAGTCGGTGCCGCTGGCACTGGTCATCGCGGCCAGCCGACGATAGGCGCCGGCGGCGGTCTCGGTCATCCCGCTGCGCACGGCG
>WNEY01011183.1_pt1 | contig 13933 bp, 15 predicted proteins | sample 5400531 | NCBI WGS metagenome assembly WNEY01 (sample SAMN13153338, study PRJNA577476) | soil metagenome | isolation source: 200 cm saprolite under Douglas fir tree site 1 | place: USA:California | collected 2015-04-18
TTTCGGTTCCCGGGACAGGCGGAGCCTCTGGGATCTGGCGAGTCGATTCCTCTGGCGGTCTTTCCGTTTCCTCGCGGCTGGTAATTTCCCGAACACTCCGACCCCCAGGGGAGGGGGCACCAAAAAAATTCGAATTTCTAATTTCGCGAAAGTGTGTGTGTTGCTCGGCGCGGTCTTGGAATCCCACTAGGTTTAATAATCGTACCCCTATCCTCGTGCCGGTTGGCCGTGCCCGAGACGGGGTTGGATCCGCTGGGACTGAGCTCTGCCGGTCTCCCCGTTCCCTACCAGGGCACGACCTGCGCCTGGACTAGCATTGGACAGGTTGGATCCAGTGAGCTCGGTCACTTGGGTCGAGCCCGTTTTTCTTCAACCTCTCGGGCTCACCTAGCGGCAGGCCGAGGTGCTTCGCCGATCTAGCTGAGGGAAAGACCGACACGGAGATTGGAACCCGGCTGAAGATAAGCCCCCGGACAGTGAAAAAGCACCTCGAGAACATTTACAGGAAGCTAGGGGTGAAGACGCGCACTGCTGCCGCCTTAAGGGCCTTAGCGGAATGCTGAACAAAGCAGCTGGCCGCCTTCTTGGTTAAAAGCCGCGCAAGCCTTGGAGAGTTCAGGTCGGAAGGGACAGAAAAGTTTTCCACAGGCCCGTAGATTTCTTCTTGACTTGCATTCTCCTGGAATGGTAAACGCCACGTCGGCCTCGCACAAGACCAAGTTCAACCGAGCAAGCGGTTCCCCAGGTTCCTCTCGGACGAGGTCCGGCAACGGCAGAAAAATCGACACCGGCTAGATCAACCTAAGGGGATAATCGCCAAGACATTTTCTTGAAGTGGGGTCGCCTCAGGAAGCAGGCAGCCCATGTTGCACAGACTTCTTTCCTTTCACAAGAGAAGTTGTACGAGCGGTATTGGCCCAGTGCTTGGGAGATTGCCGTTCGCCTGCTTAACTGGCCATCGCGCGGACGATTTCTGTCCTTGCGGTTCACCAAGTCACTGATCATCAGCGCCATTCGGCCAGCGAACGCTTGTTCGGCACCTACAGCACCAGCCACAAGTTCCTTTCGCTACAGGTCCATGGGTTCGAGAATCGCACTTTGCAAACTCACAGAGGAGGAGACGCAAAACATGAAATCCACCACGCAGTTTCTCGCTACGCTTGGAAGTAACGCCAGACGAATTAGGTTCCCGGCGACGGGCTCGCGCCTTCGCCGGCTAGCATTAACGGTAGCCGTCGTCGCGGCGATGGCGCTTGCTATTGCCGGCATTGCAGTCAATCGGGCCGTCTTCGCCGACGACAGGCACGACGACGACGGACATTGGGTCGGCACCTGGAGCGCCAGTCCGGTGGCCCCGGACCTCGGTATCCCCGGGCTATCCAACAATGGCTTCAACAATCAGACGCTACGCCTGATCGTGCACACCAGCATCGGCGGGGATGACGCGCGCGTGCGGATTTCCAACGCTTTTGGAACCAACGCGCTGGTCATCGGCGCAGCGCACATCGCGCTCCGCGGCGCAGGTGCGGCAATCGTGCCCGGGTCGGATAGGGCGCTTACTTTCAGCGGGGCGTCTTCCACCACCATCCCGCCGGGTGCGCTGGTGGTGAGCGATCCGGTCGAACTGGACGTGCCCGCGCTGGGGGACCTGGCAGTGAGCATCTTCCTACCCGGCAAGACCGGGCCAGCGACCTGGCACTTCGCGGGGCTACAGACGTCCTACATCTCCTCCACAGGAGATTTCACTGGGAGCACCGCCGCGCCGTTCACCACGACCACGCAAGCGTGGTTCTTTCTGACGGGCGTGGAAGTGAAAGCCTCCGAACGGACCCGCGCGATCGTCGCAATGGGTGACTCGATCACGGATGGTACCAACTCCACCCCGGACACCAACCACCGCTGGCCGAATTTTCTCGCCCAGCGGCTGCTCGCCCATCACGTCAAGCTGGCCGTATTGGACGAGGGCATCGCCGGTAACCGGATTCTGCATGACTTCATCGGCCCCAACGCGTTGGCGCGGTTCGACCGTGACGTGCTAACTAAGAGCGGCGTGAGCCACGTGATCGTACTCGAGAGCATCAATGACATTGGTATACCGGGCGGTCTGGGTCGTCCCGCCGAAGCCGTGACTGCCGATGAGATCATCGCTGGCCTGCGCCAGCTCATCACGCGCGCGCACGAGCGGGGGCTCAAGATCTTCGGCGGCACCTTGACGCCGTTTGAAGGGACGACCATCCCGGGCTACTTCACGCCGGCGGGCGAGGTCAAGCGCCAGGCGGTCAACCACTTTATCCGCACGAGCGGGGCGTTCGATGGGGTGATCGACTTCGACGTGGCCACGCGCGACCCCAGCCACCCGACACGGTTCCTGCCAGCCTTCGACAGCGGGGACCACCTGCACCCGAGCGATGCCGGCTACCAAGCGATGGCGAACGCCATCAATCTGGAGCTGTTCGAACGGGACGATGACGATTGAGCAAGACTGGGTCGCCGCGAGGCGGAACGCCTTAGCTGGGATGTTTCAACGCTAGACGCGGGGACATACACTTATAGTCGTTTGTTTACAGATACATAGACGCATGTATATGATTCGATTGGATTATAAGTGGTGATAAATTCAAGTGTATGATAGCAAAGGGGATAGTGGGGTCGGATTACTAAACCTTGTTTTCTCTACGACCGCGCGCCGACCCACACACACGCTTCCGCGAAATGGCCAAGGCATTTTCCCCCTTTGGTGTTCGGAAAATGGACACGTTATCGGCGGTAGTGCGAAGATAGGTAGGGACTGCGCCGCTGCGGGGTGGCAAAGAAGACGACGAAAACCGCTATGAGCAGGTAGCGGGTAACCGCGCAGGCGAGCCCAATAGCAAAGAGCAGCAGGAGCAGCCTACCGAGCCCGCGGGTTGCCAGCACTGTCTCCTGCCGGCCGAACCGGGTGCGGAGCGACCCGAAGGTGAAGCCGGCCCACTGCCAGAACCCTACGGGCCGATCGGCCTTCCGGCACTCGGCGTCAAACGCCGGCGACATGGTAAGCAAGATCCCTCCCCGAGGCCCCCATTGCAGCTAGCAGCAAAGGGTGCGTGCACCCCCCGCCGCATCGTTGAAAACACACAGCCCACTCCGCCTGCCTGAGCTCGCGACAAAGGAGTAGGTTGTTGGCCGCCATCAGCAAGTGATCCGCCGCTGTGTGGCTCCGCTGCCTTGACCGCTGGTTCCGGAGACCAGCACCAGATCTATATCTAGTTGGTTCGCTCGGTACTTAGCCGCACCTGAACGTACGCAAACGTACCCTATTCGGCAGTTATCTTTTCCAAATCTTTCCACAATTTCTCGGCCTGCGTATTCGAACCGATGCCGTCGATTCGGGCGCAGTTGGGTTCTCCCGCTCGCTTACCCCTGGGATGCTCCGGTCGTATCGGTAAGTGCGTCGAAAACCCTGTGAGGGGTTTTGAACGGGGCTAACGGCCATTTCAGCGAACGTTCCCAACCTCAGAATACGGAAGTTCGAAAACGAACCGTTTTGGCGCTCCCGCAAGGGCTAGCGGGCGATACCTTGGATTTTGGGGGCGTGAACTCAAGCGTGACAGTTGCTCTCTCTTTGCTTTTGATGTAGATTCGTAGAGGAACAGGAGGCGATGGAGTTCGCCTGAACCGCCCGCAAGGGCTGATGACTCCTGCCGGGGTACCCTGCAGGAGTTTTTTGTTGCGATGCCCCGGGGGTGATGGGGTTCACCTTTAACCATCCACTCGGATTGATGACCCCTGCCAGAAGAGGTGTTTGTGGCCGGGGTTTTTTGTTTTCTCTGGCACACCGGAGCGAAGAATGAACACATGGTTGATCGCGGCCCTTTGGATGGGCCTTGCCCTTGCGGCCGCGCTCGGATCGGTGCAGTTCGGCATCTCCGTGGCGCTGGTTGAGATTCTTCTCGGGTTTCTGGCGGGCAACACTCTCCACCTGAACCCTACTCTCTGGATTGATTTCCTGGCGGGCACCGGTAGCGTTCTCCTCACGTTTCTTGCCGGTGCCGAGATCGATCCCGAGGTTTTGCGAGCCAACTTCCGCGAAAGCTTGTCGATTGGCTTCTTTTCTTTCCTGGCCCCTGCGCTGGGAGCTTTCGCGGCGGCCTATTGGGTGTTTGGCTGGAATTTGCACGCCGCAGAGATCGCGGGACTCGCCCTTTCAACCACTTCCGTTGCCGTCGTCTACGCGGTGATGGTGGAGAGTGGCCGGAACGAGACCGAGTTGGGTAAGGTGATTCTGGCGGCGTGCTTCATCACTGATCTGGGCACGGTGATGGCGCTCGGCCTGCTGTTCGCCAACTACGATCTTTGGTTGGCGGTCTTTATCGTCGTAACGGGCTTGCTCGTCTGGCTCTCACCCAAGTTTATCGCCTGGTTTTTCAGCCGGCTGGGCAACCGGGTGAGCGAACCGGAAATCAAGATCGTTCTTCTGATTCTGTTCGGCCTCGGAGGTTTAGCGAGCCTCGCGCGCAGTGAAGCGGTTCTGCCCGCGTATCTGATTGGTCTGGCGCTGGCGCGGCAATTCCTCAGAAATCGCGTCCTTGCGCACCGCATGCGAGCGATTGCGTTCAGCTTGCTGACCCCGTTTTATTTTCTCAAAGCGGGGTCCTACGTGTCAGCGCGCGCTATCGTCGAAGGAGCGCTGCTGATCGCTGCACTCTTCTTGGTCAAAATGGTTGCCAAAGGGATCGGCATTTATCCGTGGACTCTGAAGTTCCGTTTTGGAACAACCACCGGCATTTACACTACGTTGCTCATGGCCACAGGGCTGACGTTTGGGACCATTTCGGCACAGTTCGGGCTCACCCACGGCTACATCACTCAAAGCCAGTACACCGTCCTGGTCACTGTTGTCATTCTGAGCGCCGTAGTGCCTACTTTGATTGCCGAGAGGTTTTTCCAACCGGAGATGCCTTCTCCAGGTTCTACGGCTCTCGTTCCCGTTGAAGACGCGGCTCAGGAGGTCAAGTGATGTTCCGCAATATCTTGATGGCCCATGACGGCTCGGAAGGCGCGCAGAAGGCGTTTGCCGCTGCCCTCGACCTAGCGGCGCGCTATGGGGCCGAACTGCATATGATTTCCGTCATTGAAGTCCATTCCCATTTTGCCGCGACAATGGGCGAAGTGATGGAAGAGCGGGAGGAGGAGAACCATCTGTACGCGCAGGTGAAGCAAGACGCCAGCCGGATGGCCTCCGAGCACGGCGTGCACCTGCACACCAGGATCGTAACAGGCCACGAAGTGGAAACGATCATTCGCCTGGCGCGGGAGGGGGGATACGACCTGCTGGTGGTCGGTTTCATGGGCCACTCGAAGGTCTTTGGCCGAATTTGGGGCGGCACATCGCAAAACCTGACCAAACTCTCGCCGTGCACTGTGCTGGTAGTGAAATAAAGGAACTATGCGGCACGCGCCGGACAAAATGAAGTTGCATGAGCTGCACCAGCGAAGGCTGGAGGCCACGGTGAGCCTGGTAGAAGACGGGCTCGAGCGCATGGAACGCCTTCTCACTGAGGGCGGCCAGGATCGAATTGTGCGCGCGGTTGAGGGCACGATTTCCGCCGACGAACGCGCATCCTTGAGAGAAAGCGTCCAGAAACTGCGCGAGGCCTTGCATCTCCTTGCGGAGAGATTCTCCCTGGAGCGCCGGCCCCTGGACATCCGGCAGGTTCTGAACGCCGAGCTTTCCTCGGCCTGGGTGATGCTTGAAAACTGCCGCGCCAAGCGCATGAAAGGCTACGGCGTGGAATTCGAGCCTCAGGTATCCGCCGCGCTGGAGGAGAGCGTCGAGCAGTTACTCGCGCAGGTGATTGCCCTGCGCGCGAAGCTCCGTAGTTCGTGATCTAGAATCCAGAAAGATTATGGTCGGCTGCAGGACTCGCTGCTCCTTAGGGCCGCCCGGGTCGGAACCATGTGCTTTCGCCGCGAACTGCAGAAAGAAAACTGGCTCAGCAGTATCAACGACTTCCAGAATGCATCCTGGGATATCCTTTTGGCACAACTTAGTGAGCATCATTTGACCCTCCGGCTAAACGATATGTGATCTGTTTCAGTATGGGGAGTGTCCGGCTTGGCTTTTCCCCAGGCCTCGTCTGTCTGCAAAAGACCACGGTATAATCGGGCCCACTATCCTGTTGTCATGCGCAGGATGGAAGAATTTAGTTTAGACACAAGGCCACGCAGATCCGAGAAAAACGAATTGTAAGAGCCTTGAAGTTGAGGAAACGCAAGTTACATCAGGCAGCGAGAACAAGTGAGCAAGAGGGGCCAGCTACAGCGTGAGTCCGTGGTTCACCGCCAGCCCCCGCTCCTAGTCCCTCAACGTTTGAACATAATCCGCTTCACTCACCATGAAGTTTGCAAGTTGATGAGGAACAAGTTTTTCGACGGCACAATGCCGTTTTGAAACGTCCGGCGCAGGTAATTGAATTGCATTTTTAAATTGTTCTCCCTGATGTAGTAGTTGATGCCGGCGACATGGTCGGTCTCGGTGACATTGGCCGCATTGGTTTCGAACCGCCTGTCTGGGTCCCACACATCAAAACGGTAGACCGCTTCAATCTGCGGCTTGATTTTGTAAGCGCCGAGAGTGTAATAGCCCCTACGATGGAAATCGGCGTCCTTGCCCGTCATCAACTCTGACTTGAACTTGAAGGGTCCGCGCACGAACAGCAGTTCGGTGCCCAGGCGGTCTCTGCGCAGGCGACTGGGCGTACTGCCATTGCCCCAGACGCCCGAGCCGCCGATCTGCAAGCCCTTGAGAATTGGAGGGCGCAGAACGAGCCGACCAATCAGTGCCTTTTGATTGTCCTTGTCGACATCGTTTTGGCTCTCTCCACTCCCGTTAAACAGGCCGACTTGGTAGTCGACACGGGAGGTCAGGCCGCCGCGAAACGACACACCGAGATCGCGAAGGTCGCCGAAGTTACCGCCGCGGCCGCGGTCGGAGGCAAACATCGTGCGTTCGACCGTTTCGAGAGTACTCCCTGATTGAACACCTTCCAGGCTGAGAGGGATCTTCTGTTGGCCGAGGTCCATGTGCAGGCTTTTGCTGAAATCGAACGTGAGAAAGGCATCTTGCAGAATGCGACTGCCTTGATTGACGCTCACGTCGCCTACTGCACGGGTGCCGCTAATGGTCGTGAAGGTGTTGTTGAGCGAAAGCCCTTTCGTGGGTTCCAACATGACGGTCCATTTCGCCATGGATGTGATCTGGCCGCTGAATTTGAGTTCCAGGCGGCGCAAGCGGAAGGTGTTCTGGAAGCCTCCGTCACCTTGCCATAGCCACTCTCCACGCTTTGGGGCATTTTGGGGGTGGCCGTAGAAACAGCCTTCGCTTCGGCGACCTTAGCTTCAACGACTGGTGGAGATTCGTGCAGCGCGGCGGAAGCAATGGTGGGTGTACCGGCTTGCTCGGCTTTCTGTTGTAGCGCTTCGAGCAAGCGCTGTTGCCTTTCGATCAAATCCGCTTGGCGCTGCAAGCTGCGCTGCAACTCACTGATTTGCGCAGCTTGTTGCTCAAGCTTGTTGCGGAGCGACTCGGTCTCACCCGGTATTTCTTTAGTTGAAATTAAATTCTCCTGAATTGTTCGGTTCTTCTTCTGTTCACGCGCAGTGTGCGCAGCCTCAGCCGCTGAGGGTTCCTGCGGCAAGCCACGGCACAGTGAGAAGGCGATGAGCATCACGACCACCGCCCCGAGAATTTCCTTGCGCATAACAACCTCCTCTCCCGTATGAGCAAAGAGTTTCACTACTGAACGCTATCCGCTACACGAGACCGGCGGGCCCATGCCGCGGGGAACCATGCACGGGTCCGGTTGCAGAATGAGCAGACCGAGAGCATCACCGGCACCTCTATGAGCACACCGACCACGATGGCCAGTGTCGCACCTGAGGTCAGGCCAAATAAGGAGATGGCGGTGGCGACGGCAAGCTCAAAGAAGTTGCTGGCGCCGATTAGGGCTGCGGGAGCAGCGACCGAGTGCGGGAGGCGGAGCCACCGGGCCAGCCCGTACGCCAGACCCGCGTTGAAGTAAACCTGGATAAGCAGCGGGATGGCGATGAGCACGATATGGGACAACCTGCCCAGGATTACCCCACCTTGGAAGGCAAAGATAAGGACGAGCGTCGCCAGTAGGGCAACGATGGTCAGGGGCTTGAGGCGTCCCAGGAACGTGCCTTCCAACCAGGCTGAACCGCGAGTCCTGAGCAGGATCTTGCGGGAAACAGCCCCTGCCGCAAGCGGGACCACGATATAGAGCAGGACTGAGTAAAGCAGTACGTCGTAGGGGACCGTGATGTTCGAGACGCCCAGAAGAGCGATCACAACGGGCGCGAAGGCGAAGAGCATGATGAGATCGTTCAGCGCCACCTGCACTAGGGTATAGGCGGGGTCGCCATCGGTCAGATAACTCCAAACGAAGACCATCGCCGTACACGGGGCAGCAGCCAACAGGATGACGCCGGCCAGGTACTGATCCCCGAGCGCTGGGCCGATGATTCCAGCAAAGACGTGCTTGAAGAAGAGCCAGCCGAGCAACGCCATGCTGAACGGCTTCACCAGCCAATTCACAAACAGCGTCAGCAGGATCCCCTTGGGGTGCCGTCTGACGCCGCGAAGCGAGGTGAAGTCGATCCGCAACATCGTCGGGTAAACCATCAGCCAGATGAGCACCGCGATTGGGAGGTTGACGTGACTCACCTCCATGCGGCTCAGCGCGCCCACCAGCCCTGGGATTACTCTGCCGATCGCGATCCCTGCCAGGATGCACAGCGTCACCCAGAGGGGCATGTAGCGGTCGAAGACATTCAACCGCCTAGGGGCGGTTGCTTCCGTTAGGTTGGCCGCGGTTTCCATTTCAGCCTCCTCTTATGTGTCAACCTTCTCGTTTGGTACCGCAATCTGCCAGTCCACGCGGGCGCGGACGTCGATACCGCGGCGGACTGAGCTGGTCACTGTGCAATAGTTTTCGAAGACCTCGGCGCAACGGTTCATCCGGGGAGACACCTCTGCCAGGCGCGGTCGGATAGTCACATCCACGTGGTCGATCCGAGGCAGCCCCTCCGGATTGGGTATGACGACGGCTACCGCGTCGACCTCACAGCCGAGAACCTCGACGTGCGCATGCCGAAGTGCCTCCAGCAAGCTAGCCGTGAGGCAATGACCCAGAGCGGCACCAAGAAGCGCCGGGGTCGAAGGTCCGGACGCCTCGCCGACAGGATCGGGCTCGTCTGAGGCAAACGGGACGCCGTGAAGCCGGCCGTCCTCGCTGGCCTGGGAGGAAAATCGGTAGTGGCCCTGATGAGTCAGCCTCACCGCAAAACGGCGTTCTGCTTGCCCACGCATCTCCATTGTGGCCTCCTCACTCGAACAAAGAGTTCTTGACACGTCCTTGCCCGATTCTTCCGGGCCTAGGCATCGTTCGTACAGTCATCTCCGGGGTTGCAACCCGCTTTTTAGCGGGCCTGAGCCGCTCGACGTTTGACAGACACCCCTGGCACAGCGAGATCACTTGATCACACATCTCCTCGATCTCCTCCACGCGATGGCTGGACATCACCACTGTGCAGCCTTGCTCGACGAGCTCCCTCACAGCTAGCAAAACGACACGCGCTGTCGCGCGATCTAGGGCGGAAGTTGGCTCGTCGAGAATGAGCAGTCGGGGATGAATCGCGAATGCCCGGGCAAGCGCCACGCGCTGCCGCTCGCCTCCCGAAAGCGAAGCTTGGTATTCATTTCCTTTGCCATTCAGGTTCAGCCGCTCAAGCCATTGCGTCGCTTGTGCACGAGCGGACCTGCCGTCTACACCGGCGGCACGTAGCCCCAATTCCACATTCTCTCGCGCGGTCTTTGTCTCGAAGAGGGCAACTTCCTGCAGCACGGTCCCGGTCTGTCTCCAAACGGCACGTGCCTCGCGATGGGATCGCCCTGGAATCTTGCTACCGAGTGCCCAGATCTGACCGTGCCTGGGCACACAGAGCCCATTGATGGCGCGCAAGAGAGTGGATTTGCCGGCGCCAGTTGGGCCGCAGATGAGCGTCCATTCGCCTTCGTAACACTGGAATGACACCCCTTCGAGCAGCCGCGCATTCCCTAGGGATACGCTCACATCGCAGACTTTGATGGTCACCAAGGGATCATCCATCGGGCCACACCTCGATGCGACCAGAGAGAGGTACCGGAGTATCGGAATTGGGCCCAAACCAGCGATCGTAGATCTTGTCGTACAACCCCGATTTGGCGATTCTTTGCAAGGCGAAGTTGACGGCGTCCAGCAACTTCGAGTCGTTCTCATGAACCCCAATCCCGTCCTGCTTCATCCCGATCGCTTCGTCAAGCACCGTAAGCGAAGGGTCTGCTTTCGCGAAGCTGGCGAGGATCTCATAGTCCTCTGCGTAGCCCGCGATAGCCCCCTGACGTACGGCCGCCACAGCAACTCGCTTGTCGCCAAACTCGACAACCAAGTTGGGTTCAAACGTCTGACTGTGGTTTGTGAGCCAGGCGCGCCAGTTCCCAATGGCGTGGCTACCGCGATCCATGCCCACCCGCTTGCCAACTAGGTCAGCGAGGGACTTCACGCTTCCCTTCTTTATCAGAAACGTTTGTTTTGACCAGAAGTAGGTCTGGCTGAAGTCAATCTGGGCGTCACGCTTGAGAGTGTGGCTCATGCTCGCCACCGCCACGTCGATCTGCCCAGCCAGCAGGTAGCTAATCCGCGTCAGTTCGTCGACCTTCACTTTTTCCAGTCTGACTCCCAGCTCTTTCGCCAGCGCTTCGGCGATATCGACGTCGAAGCCCACCCAGCGGCCTTGCCCGTCTATGAAGCTGTGTGGCGGGTTATCGATTCGGATGCCAGCGCGCAGGACGCCGCGCTTCTTGACCTCTTCGAGCAAACTGCCCTTCGTTTCCTGAGCGATTCCCTTTCCTACCAGAAAGGTGAGACCCACCACGAACGCGAGCCAAACGATTAGCGCATATTTCCGTGGGTTGGCGTTTCGAGTTCGTCGAGTCATGCTATTACCTCCCTACGCGTGAGCTTGCTCCCTATGCATCACCTTTCCTGCCTTCCCCATTGCGAACTTGAGACCGTAAATGAGCGCCAAAGTGGTACCCAGATACAACGCGGCCGCCAAAACGAGTACCGTAAGCCAGTGCTCGTAGCTCGCTGAAGTCTCACTGAGAACCTTCGCTGAGGTCGTCAGCTCACCAATCCCAAGCACGACTAGGGCGCCCGTGTCTTTCAACAACGAGACCCAATGCGTCAACAATGCGCCCCAGGCACGCCACAACGTCCACGGCATACGCAATCGGAGGAACTCGCGAGCCGGCCCGATGCCCATCAGGCGAGCCTGCTCGGACAGATAGCGCGGGTACGAAGCCAGGAACGAACGGAGGCTCTCACCCACGTGCGAGAAGGAGTAGATAAGCAGGGCAGCCAGACCCGCGCCGCCAGTGGTGAGCCAAGGGACATGAGCCAACAGAAAAACGAGCAGCAACAGCGGGATGCCTCTGAGCAAGCCACTAGCTGCCTGCAAGGGCAGGCTTCCCCAAGGCAGCATGACTCCGACGGCCGCGTAGGCGAACCCGAGCATAAGCGCGCCCAGCCCTGAGGCCAGGAAATAAAGCACCGTCAGTACGAGCCCCCCGGGCCGTTCACCCGGTAATCCGAAAAGGAGGTTCAGGACCACGCGATCACCGTCCTTTTCCGAGGCTCTGTCGCCGGCGGCACTAAAGCGGCCTCTAGAATGCGCGTGAAAAGCCAAATAAGCCCACCGAGGATGACGTAGATCGCGCAGCCAAGCAGCGTGAAGTAGAAAACACGGAAGGTTGCGTTCGATTCCGCTAGAACGTGGCCGAACAAGTCCGTGACCGGGAAAAGCGCCGCAAAGGCAGTGTTATGCAAGTGGTGCACAAGCCTTGCTCCGGTCGGAGGTAAGGCGATCGCGGCACACTCCCGTGCCAGCAGCGCGCCCCGGCCGAAGCGTGAGAGCCCCAGAACGGTCGCCTGCTCGAGACGGTAGCGTCCGAGGGCCTGACGTGCGGCACGGAAGATTTCAGCGAGATGCCCTGCTGAGCCGAGCGCCAGAGCCAGCACAATGCCCCACGCCACGTGCTGGAACGCCGCTGCGGTGCCTGGGTAGAACCTCGGTAGCTCAGGGGCTCTCGCGAGGCGCATCATGCCGATGCCGGCAGCGATTACAAAGAGGCTGGTGGGAACCCCGCGAGTGAAATGAACGCTTGCGCGAGCAGCAAGTCGCCACAACCGATGACCACTCAATGATCCAGCCGACATGATCAAGCCCAGCAAAATCGCGAGGCCACCGCTGACGGCCCACAACACCATTGTTCCCGCCATAGCCAACCAGAGATCTTGATTCAGTTGCACTGCGTCCTCTGCCACCGGCCCCTCTGTGCCGTCATGTGTCTCAAAGTTGTTGACACGCGCGGCGCACGCTTGTCATCCATTGGCCTACTGGAGGCTCATTTGACGTACGTAAAGCGCCTTTCCCATTTGTGAAAGGCTTTGCATCTCGCAAAATGGCCATAGTCAGGTTGCAGGTGGCTCCGGCCCTAAGTGGTTAAGGCACAACTACTTGGCCAAAACTTCCCTGACGTACTTTTTGGAAAGCGACCTGCAAGTACTTTAGCTCACTAAGGCAAGTTCCCCGCAATAGCCAAGAACGGCCAATAGGGGTTAATTGCGGCCACTCAGCAAAGGAAGGCAATTCCTAGCTTCGCCAGATGCCAAACAACTCAAAGGTGAGATTGAATTCCTGGAAGCAGATCGCTGAGTACCTGCAACGGGGTGAGCGTACGGTCAGACGTTGGGAAAAGGAGCGAGGACTTCCCGTGCGCCGTTTACCTGGAGGCATGCGGCCTCCAGTCTTTGCTTTTCCATCGGAGATTGATGCCTGGTTGCTCGGCAGAACAACCCCAATCCCCCGCCGCAAACGATCAGCAGCGTAGCCCGGCCGGACGAACTAAAAAGCTTCAGCAATCACAGGATCCCCCAAAGGTGTCAGCGCCGGTGCAAAATCTAGTGGATCGCTGAAATCAGAGACAAGTGAGGGCCGCGTGCTCAGGGCCAATAATCAAAGGACCTCCTCAGCTCGCGCTCGATCCATTGCCCAAAGACCGCGCCATGTAGCGACCGTAGGTGATCGGTTGCCATGATCCGCTAGGGCGAGCCCATGGCTGTCTGAAAAGAAACCCTTTTCACAATCCTTTCGACCAGCAGTTTCCTTTAGCAAGGTAGTTCAGTGTGGAGCACGCCCCCCGGGTTGTTGTAGAGAGCGTGCTCCTCTTGAATTAGCATCGAGTTGAGTTGTGTCTACAGCCGTCACCCTCTCGGGCACTCGACCGTCTCCTTTCTCCCGTCACCTGAGGAAGCAATGCCAGCGAGAAGAATTGATGACGACAAAGGCCAAAGAGACAATTTGCGTTTTGTCGTCATCGCGCCTTGCTACTGGATTTCGGGGCTGGAATTAAATCGCACGCTGTGGGTTGGCTTTCGCGAGTGGCCGGCTCCAACTGTCCGCCGCCACAGTGCCTCACGGACGCCAAGGTGGCGAACATAGTGGGCGCGCTGAGAGGCGCTAGAACGTCGTTTATTTTCCCCAGGAAATCCTCCGCGCCGGTGGAGGCAAGCCGCATGCGGGCTGCGCTCTTCACCATAGTCATCAAAACGCCCGCCGGAACTCCATGACCTGAGACGTCAGCTACATAGGCAAACTAGCTGCTGTCCACTTCGATGATATCCAGCACATCGCCGCCGACTTCGCCGCTTGGAATTGAGCGGCCGTAGAATTCGAAATCGCCCATACTCGTGCAAACCTCAGGCACGAGACCGCGATGAATCTCATTGGCGAGGTGCATTTCTGTCTGAGTGGTGTAGTAGCGGGAGCCCTC
>WNEY01002438.1_pt1 | contig 13932 bp, 8 predicted proteins | sample 5400531 | NCBI WGS metagenome assembly WNEY01 (sample SAMN13153338, study PRJNA577476) | soil metagenome | isolation source: 200 cm saprolite under Douglas fir tree site 1 | place: USA:California | collected 2015-04-18
CGATCACGAGCGCGAGCGCCATGCAGGCCCCGAGCCCGGTGCCGATCAGCACGATGGTTGCAAGCTCGATCGAGATCTCTTCCGGCGGTGAATCGAGCCCGAGGGCGGCGCCGGTGACGGCGGCGGCGAGCCAGACGACAGGTCGCGGCGGGACAAATGCGAGGGCGCCGAGCGCAGCGACAACCGCGGTGTTCGCGAGCAGGATCTCGCCGGCCGGAGTCGGACCGACCGCCAGCGCGACGGCGCCAAGGCCCGCGATCAGGCCCGCGGCGAAAATGATGGTCGGACCGCGATGCGACTCTTGCCGCCCGATGAAGAGCCCGAGTGCCAGCAGGCTCAGCGCATGAGCCGGCACCAGGAGCGGATGCAGCAGCCCGCCGTAGAATCCGCCGACCCCCACGATCGGCGAATGCGCGTGTGCGGTCTGCGTCCATGCCAGCACGAGGACGAGCCATTCCGCTCAGGAAGCCGAGGCCGGCGAGCGCAATCACGGCCCCCGCCGCGCGCACCGCGATGCGGCCCGCAGGCCAGCGTGCAAGCAGCCCGAAGGCGATGCCGGCAAGATGCAGCAACCCGGTCGCGACCACGAAACCGATGGAATAGGCGACGGCGTCGGTGCCGGGCGGAAGCTCGGCGCCATGGGCATGACCGTGGAAGACGGCGAACGCGCCGACCAGCGCCGCCGCAATCCACAACGGCGGCCGCACCGCCAGCGCTACCATCAGGCCGAGCACGACGGCGGACAGCGCGATGCCGATCTCGACGCCGGGAATCGCCAATCCGAGAATCCCCATGACGCCGCCGCCCGCCATCACCATCGGGAAGACGATCGGGAGGAGCCAGATCGCCGGCGGCCCGAGAAACGCGCCCCACAGGCCGACCGCCACCATCGCCGCCACGTGATCCGGCCCGAACAGCGGATGCGCCAACCCGCCGACGAAGCCGCCGCTCATGCTGCCGGTATGGGCGCAGGCCGGCGCGCAGGCGAGCGTGAGCAGCAAGAGTGCCGCCGCGACCGCGATTGCATGGGGCTGTCGATGCGTCGTCATTGCCGGCACGACGTTAGCACCGGCCCAATCATGATCATGCCGCCTTGGCCGGCCGCGCGAGCTCGACCAGGCTCCGCAGGATCGCGGTGGTTCCGCGCAGGCGCTCGACCGGCTTTTCCCAATCCTCGAAGAACACGACCTTCATGTCGGGCCGCACGCGGGCGGCCGGCCCCTGGTCGCGGATGAAGGCGACCAACCGATCCGGATTGGCGAAGGTGTTATCGCGGAACGACACCACGGCGCCCTTCGGGCCGGCCTCGATCTTCTCCACGTGGGCCTGCCGGCACAGCGCCTTGATGGCCACGACCTTGAGGAGGTGCTCGACCTCGTCCGGCAGCGGCCCGAAGCGGTCGACGAGCTCGGCGCCGAACGCCTCGATCTCGCGCTCGTCCTCGATCTCGGCGAGACGGCGGTAAAGCGCCAGGCGAACCGGCAGATCGGCGACGTAGGTCTCGGGAATCATCACCGGGGCCCCGATGGTGATCTGCGGCGACCACTTGTCGGCGGCGGGCGCGGTGATGCCGGCCTTGAGCTGCGCCACCGCCTCCTCCAGCATCTGCTGATAGAGCTCGAAGCCGACCTCCTTGATGTGGCCGGACTGCTCCTCGCCCAGGAGGTTGCCGGCGCCGCGGATGTCGAGATCGTGGGAGGCGAGCTGGAAGCCGGCGCCGAGGGTGTCGAGCGCTTGCAGCACCTTGAGCCGCTGCTCGGCCTGCGGCGTGATCTTCTGCTCCGTCGGCAGCGTGAACAGCGAATAGGCGCGCAGCTTCGCGCGCCCCACCCGGCCGCGCAACTGATAGAGCTGGGAGAGCCCGAAGCGGTCGGCGCGATGCACGATCAGCGTGTTGGCGGTCGGAATATCGAGTCCGGACTCGATGATCGTGGTCGACAGCAGGAGATCGTACTTGCCGTCGTAGAAGGCCGACATGATGTCGTCGAGCATGGTTGACGGCATCTGCCCGTGCGCGACCGCGAAGTGCATTTCCGGGATGTGCGTCTCCAGGAATTCCTTGACGCCGGCGAGGTCCTCGATGCGCGGGCAGACGTAGAACGCCTGGCCGCCACGATAGCGCTCGCGCAGCAGCGCCTCGCGCACGACGATTGGATCGAACGGCGCCACGAAGGTGCGCACCGCAAGCCGATCGACCGGCGGCGAGGCGATGATCGAGAGGTCGCGCACGCCCGACAGAGCAAGCTGCAAGGTGCGCGGGATCGGGGTCGCGGTCAGCGTCAGGACATGGACTTCGGCGCGCAGTTGCTTGAGCCGCTCCTTGTGGACGACGCCGAAATGCTGCTCCTCATCCACGATCAGCAGCCCGAGGTCGCGGAACTTGATGCCCTTGCCCAGCAGCGCATGGGTGCCGACCACGATGTCGATCGTGCCGTCGGCAATCCCCGTCTTCACGCGCGCAAGCTCCTTGCCGGAGACGAGGCGTGAGGCCTGGGCGACCTGCACCGGAAAGTCGCGGAAACGCCCGGCGAAGGTCTTGGCGTGCTGGCGCGCCAGCAGCGTGGTCGGCACCACCACGGCGACCTGCTTGCCGTTCATCGCGGCGACGAAGGCCGCCCGCAGCGCCACCTCGGTCTTGCCGAAACCCACGTCGCCGCAGATCAACCGATCCATCGGCCGTCCGGAGCCGAGCTCGCGCAGCACGACGTCGATCACGGCCTGCTGGTCGTCGGTCTCCTCATAGGGAAAGCCGGCGCAGAATTCATCGTACAGGCCGCGCTCGACCGCGAGCTGCGGAGCCTCGCGCAATTGGCGCTCGGCCGCGATCTTGATCAGCTCGTTGGCGATCTCGCGGATGCGGCGCTTCATCCGCGCCTTGCGCGCCTGCCAGGCGCCGCCGCCGAGCCGATCGAGCTCGACATTGGTCTCTTCCGAGCCGTAGCGGGAGAGGAGCTCGATGTTCTCGACCGGCAGGAACAGCTTGTCGCCGCCGGCATAATGGATCTCGAGGCAGTCGTGCGGGGCGCCGGCGGCCTCGATGGCGCGCAGCCCGACGAAGCGGCCGATGCCGTGGTCGACGTGGACGACGAGGTCGCCGGCGGCGAGGCTCGTCACCTCGGCAATGAAGTTTTCGGCGCGCCGGGCGGCCCTGCGCGGCCGCACCAGGCGGTCGCCCAGGATGTCCTGCTCGCTGATCACCGCGGCCCCGGCGGTCTCGAAGCCGCTTTCGAGGCCGAGCACGGCCAGGGCCACCCGCGGCTCGGGGAGCGCGAGCGCCTCCCGCCAGGACGTGGCCGGCGACAGATCGGCAAGCGCGTGGTCGGCGAGCACATGGCTCATGCGCTCGCGGGCGCCCTCGCTCCAGAGCGCGATGACGACCCGCTTGCGGCTTCGCCGCAGCGCCGCCACGTGGTCCGTCACCGCCTCGAACACGTTGCGGCCGGGCTCGGCGCGCTCGCCGGCGAAATTGCGGCCCTGCCTGGTGCCGATATCGATCACCGGCCCCTGGGCGTCCGGCACGGCAAACGGCGTGAGCCGAGCGAGCGCCGCGGCGTCGAGCCGCTCGCGCCATTCGGCTTCGCCGAGATAGAGGCGATCGGGCGGCAACGGCTTGTACGGCGGTCCGGCGCCGCGTTCCGCCTGTTGCCGCGCCTCGTAGTAGTCCTTGATCTGGTCGAGCCGCTCGCGCGCCGCATCCTCGACCAACGGCTCCAGCACCACGCACGAGCCGGCGAGGTAGTCGAACAGCGTGTCGAGCCGGTCGTGGAACAGCGGCAGCCAGTGCTCCATGCCGGGATGGCGCCTGCCCTCGCTCACCGCCTGGTAAAGCAGGTCGTCCGGCGTCGGAGCGCCGAACGTCTCGACGTAGCCCATCCGGAAGCGCTTGATGGTCTCGCTGGTGAGCTGGAACTCGGCAACCGGCACCAGGTCGAGCGCGTGCAGCTGATCGGTGGTGCGCTGGCTCTCGGGGTCGAAGCTGCGGATCGTCTCCAGCGTGTCGCCGAAGAAATCGAGCCGCACCGGCTCCGCCATGCCCGGCGGGTAGAGGTCGATGATGCCGCCGCGAACCGCGAAGTCGCCGGGCTCGCGCACGGTCGAGGCGCGCACGAACCCGTTGAGCTCGAGCCATCGGATGATGCCGTCGGTGGCGAGCACGTGGCCGGGCGCCACCGCAAGCGACAGCTTGCGCACGAAATCCCGCGCCGGCACGCGCTGCAGCGCGGCGTTGACCGTGGTGAGCAGGATCGAGGGGCGGTCGCGACCCTCGCTGCGCGCGAGCCGCGACAACGCCATCACGCGTTGCGCGACGGTGCCCGCATGCGGCGACACCCGGTCATAGGGCAGACAGTCCCAGGCCGGAAATTCCTCCACCGCGACTTCGGGCGCGAAGAAGCTCAGCGCGCGGGCGAGCGCTGCCATGCGCGAACCGTCGCGGCAGATCACCAGCAGGCTTACCGCCGGCGCCGGCGCGCGCCCCGCTACGGCGCGGGCGAGATCGGCGACGATGAGGCCCTGCGCGCCGTCGGCGACGCGCGCCAGCGTCAAAGCGCGTCCGGGGACGAGCAGCTCGGCGGGGTTGCCTGCCATGGTCAGCGCGCACCTTCGCCGCGCCGATTGAAATCGCGCAGCCGCCGGAACAGCGGCGTGTCATAGGCGGCCGGCGCCGCGCGCTCGCCGATGATCCAGGCGAGCAGCTCGTGGTCCGGCACCTCGATCAGCTGCTCGAATTGCGCGAGCTCGGTTTGCGTCAATTGCCCGACGCTCGCGTCGGCGAATCGGCCCATGATCAGGTCCATCTCCCGCATGCCGCGATGCCACGACCGGAACAGGATCCGGCGGCGGCGGACGTCCAGTCCTTCGCTCGAACGTGCCGTGCCGGTCATGCGTGCCTCGCCGTTGCGCAACGCCAAAAGCCCGGACGTGCCGGGCGATGCGTATATAGCGGCGGAATGCCGTAATGTCAGCGGCCGATTGCCTCGCGGCGGCAGCCGCGCGAGCATCGGTGCCGACCAAGTCGGGAGCATGCATGCGGCCGAGCCTGCTCAATCCGCTGTTCGCCGCGGTCACCACGCTCCCCGGCGTCGGGCCGCAGGTCGAGAAACTCTACCGCCGGCTGTTCGGCCGCGATCAGACGACGCGCGTCGTCGATCTCCTGTTCCACCTGCCTACGGGCGTGATCGACCGCCGGGCGCGGCCGAAGCTGCGCGACGTGGTGCCCGACACGGTCGTCACCGTCGCCGTCACCGTCGATCGTCACCGCCCGCCGCCGCCGCACCGGCCGCGCGCGCCCTATCAGGTCTACACCAGCGACGACACCGGCGACCTCATCCTGACCTATTTCAATGCGCGCAAGGATTACCTGCAAAAGCTGCTGCCGGTCGGCGAGCGACGCTACGTCTCGGGCACGGTCGCGCTCTACGACGGCATGCGCCAGATGGTTCATCCCGACCGGGTGATCGCCGAGGCGGACCTTGCGAAGCTGCCGCTGGTCGAGCCGGTCTATGCGCTGACCGAGGGACTTACGCTCAATCAGGTGCGCAAGGCGGTCGACGCCGCGCTGGCGCGCCTGCCGGACATGCCGGAGTGGCAGGACGCGAATTGGGTCGCGCGCGAGCGTTTCCCGCCCTTCGTCGAGGCGCTGCGCGCGTTGCACCGGCCGGCGCTGCCGAGCGACGTGCTGCCGGAGGGCTCGGCGTGGTCGCGCCTCGCCTACGACGAGTTCCTGGCCGGCCAGCTCGCGCTCGCCTTGGTGCGCGCACACCTGCGCCGACCGGCCGGCCGGGCGACGCCGGGGACCGGGCATTTGCGGAAACGGCTGATCGAGGCGCTGCCCTACTCGCTCACGCCCTCGCAAAGTCGCGCCGTCGCCGACATCGTCGCCGATCTGGCCAAGCCGGAGCGCATGCTGCGGCTGCTGCAGGGCGACGTCGGATCCGGCAAGACCGTGGTGGCGCTGCTGGCGGCCGCCGCGGTCATCGAAGGCGGCCGTCAGGCGGCGCTGATGGCGCCGACCGAAATCCTGGCGCGCCAGCATTTCAACACCATCACGCCGCTCGCGGCCGCGGCCGGCATCGAGGTCGCCCTCCTCACCGGCCGCGAGCGCGGCCGCGAGCGCAACGACATCCTCGAGAAGCTCGCCTTCGGCGACGTCCATATCCTGATCGGCACGCACGCGGTCTTCCAGGAGGAGGTCGAATTCCGCGACCTCGGGCTCGCCGTGGTCGACGAGCAGCATCGCTTCGGCGTGCACCAGCGGCTCGCGCTGGCCAAGAAGGGCGAGGCGGTGGACGTGCTGGTGATGACCGCGACGCCGATCCCGCGCACGCTGGTGCTGACGTATTTCGGCGACATGGACGTGTCGGAGCTGCGCGAGAAGCCGGCCGGCCGGCAACCGATCGCCACCCGCACGATTCCGCTCAATCGCCTGCGCGAGGTGGTGGAGGCGGTCGGCCGCGCGCTCGCCGAAGGCCGGCGGGTCTATTGGGTGTGCCCGCTGGTCGAGGAATCGGAGAACACCGATCTTGCCGCCGCCGAAGACCGCTTCGGCGTGCTCAAGCAGCACTTCGGCGCCATGGTCGATCTCGTGCACGGCCGCATGAAGGGCGCCGACAAGGACCGCGCCATGGCGCGCTTTGCCGCCGGCGAGACCCGGCTCCTTGTCGCCACCACCGTGATCGAGGTCGGCGTCGACGTGCCGGAGGCGACGGTGATGGTGATCGAGCACGCCGAGCGGTTCGGGCTCGCCCAGCTCCATCAGTTGCGCGGCCGCATCGGGCGCGGCGCCGAGCATTCGACCTGCCTGCTGCTCTACAAGCCGCCGCTCGGCGACGCCGCCAAGGCGCGGCTCGCCATCATGCGCGAGAGCGAGGACGGGTTCCGCATCGCCGAGGAAGACCTCAGGCTGCGCGGCGAAGGCGACGTGCTCGGCACCCGCCAGTCCGGCCTGCCCGGGTTCAAGCTCGCGCGCATCGAGGTGCACGGCAAGCTGATCGGGCCGGCGCGCGACGACGCCTCGCTCATCCTCGCGCGCGATCCGACGCTCGCCTCGGCGCGCGGGCAGGCGCTGCGCCACCTGCTCTATCTGTTCGAGCGCGACGAGGCGATCCGCCTCATTCGGGCGGGCTGAAGCGGCGGCGCGCTTGTCATTACCAACGGCACCACCCGTCATGCCCGGGCTTGACCCGGGCATCCATCCATTCCGCAAGAAGAGATTTGGCGAAGAAGATGGATTGCTGGGCTTCACCCGGCAATCCATCATCTTAATCAAAAAGCTCTTTTTCTGATGGATGCCCGGGTCAAGCCCGGGCATGACGGGTCGAGAGGCAACGCCGTTCGAATTAATTCGCGGGCGCCGTCGAGGGCGCCGCCGGGCTCGGCCGCGCGATGCGCGCGGCCTCCGCCAGCGCGGCGAGCTTCTGCTGGTCGGCGGCGGCTCCCGGTTGCACCATGCCGGCCGACATCAACAGGGTCATCGCCTGCTCGACGCTGATGTCGAGATCGATGATGTCGCGACGCGGCACGTAGAAGAAGAACCCGGTCGTCGGGTTGGGCGTGCAGGGCATGAAGGCCGCGACGTGCTCGGTATCGGGAAGCCGTGCCGCGATCTCGGCGCTCGCGGAATTCGACAGGAACACCAGCGACCACATGCCCGGCGAAGGAAATTCGACCAGCCCGACGCGGCGGAAGCTCGCGCTCCCCTTGGCAAACAGCGTCTCGAAGATCTGCTTCAGGCTCTTGTAGATCGGCCGCACCACGGGCATGCGATTGAGGATGTTCTCGCCGGCCTCGACCAGCTTGCGCCCGACCAGGTTCGCGGTCAGGAAGCCGAGCATGGTGAGGGCAATAAGCGCGACCACGAAGCCGGTTCCGGGAATCTTGACCGGCAGATAGGTCTCCGGCCGGTAGGCGACCGGAATGAACGGCCGTACCAGGTCGTCGACCCAGTTGATGAACCACCAGGTGAGGCCGACGGTGATGTAGAGCGGCCCGACCAGGACCAAGCCGGTCAGGAAATAGTTGCGCAGCCGGCTGATCGGGCCATGGTGCGAAGCGGGCTTGCCGGGCATTGACATCGCATCGCCGGGCGTTTCCGCCGGCGCAGAGGGCCGAAGTCGCGAAGCTCGGTCAAGCTCGGTCATGCGATGTCTCGGTGTCGGGTCCGGCGGCAATGATAATATCCGCCCCTGCGAGCCGCGGCGATATGCACGAACGTCGCGCTCCGGTCACTCCACCGTGACCGACTTGGCGAGGTTGCGCGGCTGGTCGACGTCGGTGCCCATCACCACCGCCGTGTGATAGGCGATGAGCTGCACCGGGATGGCGTAGACCAGCGGCGTCGCGGTGGCCGGCATGGCCGGCAGCGTGAGCTTGGCCAGCCCGTCGGCATGGACCTCGTGCGCCCCCTTCGGATCGGTGACCAGGATGATCTTGCCGCGGCGCGCCGCGACCTCCTGCATGTTCGACACGGTTTTTTCGAACACGCGGTCATGGGGGCCGATGACGATCACCGGCATGTTTTCGTCGATCAACGCGATCGGCCCGTGCTTGAGCTCGCCGGCGGCGTAGCCTTCGGCGTGGATATAGGAGATTTCCTTGAGCTTGAGCGCGCCTTCGAGCGCCAGCGGATAGCTGGTGCCACGGCCGAGATAGAGCACGTCGCGGCTCTTCGCAAGGTCGCGCGCAAGCAGCTCGATCTGCGGCTCGAGCGCCAGCGCCTCCGTCATCAGGCGCGGCACCTCGATCAGCGCCTGCACGAGCTTCCTCTCGTCGTCCTCGGAGAGCACCCCGCGCGCGCGGCCGGCCGCGATCGCAAGACAGGCGAGCACCGCGAGTTGGCAAGTGAAGGCCTTGGTCGAGGCGACCCCGATCTCGGGACCGGCGAGCGTCGGCATCACGACGTCGCTTTCGCGCGCGATCGTCGAGGTCGGGACATTGACGACCGCCACCACGTGCTGCTTTTGCTCCTTGGCGTAGCGCAACGTCGCGAGCGTATCCGCGGTCTCGCCCGACTGCGAGACGAACACCGCGAGTCCGCCCGGCGACATCGGTGCCTCGCGATAGCGGAACTCGGATGCGACGTCGATCTCGACCGGCAGCCGCGCAAAGCGCTCGAACCAGTATTTCGCCACCAGTCCGGCATAGTAGGCGGTGCCGCAGGCGGAGATCGACACCCGCTCGAGGTCGCGGAAATCGAACGGCAGGTCGGCCGGCAGCCGGACGCGCTCGGCCGCCATGTCGAGATAGCGCGCCAGGGTGTGGCCGACGACCTCCGGCTGCTCGTGAATTTCCTTCGCCATGAAATGGCGATAGTTGCCTTTGTCGACCAGCAGCGCCGAAGCCAGCGACTTGACCACCGCGCGCTCGACCCTGCTCCCCTTGGCGTCGTGCACCTCGACACTGCGTCGCGTGAGCACGACCGCATCGCCGTCTTCCAGATAGGACAGGGTATCGGTGAAGGGAGCGAGCGCGATTGCGTCGGAGCCGAGATACATTTCGCCGTCGCCGTAGCCGACCGCGAGCGGCGAGCCCTTGCGCGCGCCGATCAGGAGGTCGGCTTGGCCGGTGAACAGGAAGGCGAGCGCGAAGGCGCCGCGCAGTCGCGGCAGCGCCGCCTCCACCGCCTCGATCGGGGAGCGGCCCTCGTTCATCTCCTGGGTGACGAGATGGGCGACGACCTCGGTGTCGGTTTCCGAGCCGAATTTCGCACCCTTGTTCTCCAGCTCGGCCCGCAGCTCGCGGAAATTCTCGATGATGCCGTTGTGCACGACGGCGAGACGATCGGTGGCATGGGGATGGGCGTTGCTTTCCGTCGGTTTTCCGTGCGTGGCCCAGCGGGTGTGGCCGATGCCGATCGTGCCGGCGAGCGGCTCGCGCGCGAGCTTGGCTTCGAGATTGCGCAGCTTGCCCTCGGCGCGCCGGCGGGCGAGCCGCCCGCCTTCCAGCGTGGCGACGCCGGCCGAGTCATAGCCGCGGTATTCGAGCCGTTTGAGCGCATCGACGAGCGAGCCCGCGACCGGCTCGCGGCCGAGAATGCCCACGATCCCGCACATTTCAGCGGCGGCCTCCCTATGTGCCTTAGGGCATGTTTCGGTGAGATGTGGTCAGCGCGAGCGGCATACTCGGTCTGCTCCCTCCCCCGCACTTGCAACCGAACTCGGGTTTTACCCGAGTTCGGTCGCTTAATGACTGGCCGAAGTCGGATATATCCGACTTCGGCTGGAGGGTTGGGGTGGGGGTGGACCCGCACGAGTCTTCGTGCATGCCCCCACCCTAACCCTCCCCCGCAAGCGGGGGAGGGAACGCACCGAGTGTGCCGCGCGGTTTGTGCATCAACCTGACCGAAACATGCTCTCGCAGCGCCAAGAATACCCTAACCACGATCTATCGACGGTGACCGTCGATCGGGAAATCAAGATATCTCTCATCTTGTGACAATTAAGGCTAACGAACCGGCGCAAGCCTCAGGACTTCGCCGGAGATCTCGCCTTCGTCGGCACCCTTCGCCGGGCCCAACCCTCCTTGACCGACTGGCGCGCGCGGGCGACCGCGAGCGCGTCCGCCGGCACGTCGGCGGTGATCACCGAGCCCGAGCCGATATAGGCGCCGTCCCCGATCTTGACCGGCGCGACCAGCGCCGAGTTCGAGCCGATGAAGGCGCCCTTGCCGATCTCGGTGCGGTGCTTGGCCACGCCGTCATAGTTGCAGGTAATGGTGCCGGCACCGACATTGGCGCCGGCGCCGACCGTCGCATCGCCGATATAGCTGAGGTGGTTGGCCTTGGCGCCGGCCTCGATCACGGCCTCCTTGACCTCGACGAAATTGCCGATGTGCACGTCGTCGTGCAGCCGGGTGCCGGGACGCAGCCGCGCATAGGGCCCGACCTGGGCGCCCCTGCCCACATGGGCGCGGTCGAGATGCGAGAACGAGCGGATCACCGCATCATCCTCGACCGTGACGCCCGGCCCGAACACCACAAAGGGCTCGACCACGACGTCGCGGCCGAGCTTCGTGTCCGCCGATAGAAACACGGTTTCCGGCGCCACCAGCGTGGCGCCGGCCTCCATCGCCGCCTGGCGCAGGCGCCGCTGCAGCGCGGCTTCGGCCTCCGCGAGCTGTGCCTTGGTGTTGATGCCGCGCACCTCGTCCTCCTCGGTCTCGATGACGACCGCCGCCAGCCCCATGTCGCGGGCGACGGCGACGGCGTCGGTGAGATAATATTCGCCCTTGCGGTTGGCATTGCCGATGCGCTCGAGGATGGCGAGCGCCGTCGTCCCGGCAAACGCCATCAAGCCGCCGTTGCACAGCGCGATCGCGCGCTCCGCCGGGCTGGCATCGAGCTCCTCGCGGATGGCGACGAGCGTGCCACCCTCGAGCACGAGCCGCCCGTACCCGGTCGCATCCTTGGGCCGGAAGCCGAGCACGACGAGCGCCGCGCCGTCGGCGAGGGCCGCGCGCATGCGGGCGAGCGTCTGCGGGCGAACGAGCGGAGTATCGCCGAAGATCACGAGCAGGTCGTCGGGGCCGCGTGCGATCACCGGCGTGGCGGCCAGCACCGCATGGGCGGTTCCGAGCCGCTCCGCCTGCACGAAAATTTCAACGTTCGGCAGGGCGCGTTCCGCTTCGGCCGCGACCGCCTCGCCTTCCGGACCGACCACGACCGCCACCCCGTTGCCGCCGGCCTTGCGCACGGCCTCGAGCACATGGCCGAGCATCGACCGGCCGGCGATCGCGTTGAGCACCTTGGCTCGCGCCGAGTGCATGCGTGTGCCCCCCCCGGCGGCGAGCACGATGGCAAGGCAGCTGCGTTTTCCCGTCAAGGCGATCTCCGAGGCGCGCACCTGGCGCCGGCGCCGTCATATCCGAGCGGGCGCTGAGGGAAAAGCCCGGCAATTGCCGAGACGGCGACGCGGTCTGCTAATCTCCCGCATAGCTGATTCGCCACGGGAGATGCGGTCATGGCGGCACCAGCACGCGATTGGATTCCGGAAGCGCGGGAGCGCACGTTCGACATGCGCTCCTTGCGCCGACTGGCTGTTTGGGGGGGATCGGCCAGCCTGGCCCTGCTGGTGGCGGTGATCGCCGGCTATTCGGACGCCGGCTCGCGGCGCGCCACGGCCCAGAAGCTCGCGGAGACCCCCTCCCGCGTTGCCGAGATCGACGCCGAAACCCGGCGGCTGGCGGATACGGTGCGCGTCCTTGCCGCCGAGCGCGAGCGGCTCGCGGCGCGCATCGACAGCCTCGAACGCAATGTCGAGGACATGACGGGATCGACCAAGCGCCAATCCGAAAAGCCAAGCGCCGGCGGGACGTCCTCTCCTGCCGCAGGGACGGCGGCTTCGGTTCCCGCCAGGGAAGGAGCCGCGGCGGCCGAGCCCTCGACCGCGCCGGCGCCGGCGCGCCAGCCGGCGGGCGGGGCCGAGCCGCAGACGGCCGCACGCAATCCCGGCGCGGGGGACGAGCCCCCCAAGGCCGAGCTCGGCATCGACGTCGGCGGGGCGGCGAATTTCGGCGCGCTACGGGTGCTGTGGACATCGACCAAGGGCGGCAATCCCGCCCTGTTCGAAGGACTTTATCCGCTCGTGGCCGTGCGCGAGAACGGCCGCACCAAAGCGGCGGAGCTCAGGCTTGTCGTCGGTCCGCTGGCCGATGTCGAGGCAGCCACCCGGCTCTGCGCCGCGCTCTCGGCCACGCACCGCTCCTGCCGGCCGGTGGCCTTCGAGGGTCAGCGGCTGGCCGATGCCGACGCGGTGCCCGAGCGCAAGCCGAGCCCAGCGCCCGAGCGCAAGCCGGCGCCGCCGCCGCCGCCGCAACCTTCATCATCATTCCCGCGATTGTTTCGTTAGCGCTATTATATCGACGGCATTCGACGATGACTCACCGCGGCGTCATGGCCGGGCTTGTCCCATAGGCGCTAAGGTCGGCTGTCATCGTCCGCCCCCGGGTCCGGCCTGCGGCCGGCCCGAGGGCAAGCTCAGGCGGACGATCCAGTAATCCGGGAACCGGCGTAGCAGGCACTGACTTCGCCTCGATCGCTCCCCTGGGGTTTACTGGATGCCCGCCTACGCGGGCATGACAGCGGAGAGGTTTCATTTTGTCCTTAATTTAGCGCCCGATAGCGCTCAACCCGTCCCACGATCCTGCTCTTGAATGTCGACGGATTGCTGCTCGCAGCGTTCCAGATAGGCTGCAGCCATTCGCAGGAAGCTCGGATCGTCGTCGTAACAGCCAAGTCCGGCATTGCATTTGTGACACAAGAGACCGCGCACGCGCCCGGTCTTGTGGCAATGATCGACGCAAAGCATCCGGTCGGATGTCCGCCTGCAGATTGCGCAAGCGCCGCCCTGGCGTGCCAGGAGCCGCTCGTATTCCTCCAAGGAGATGCCGTATTTGCGTTTGAGCCGGCGCCGGCGGTCGCCATTCAAGCTGGCTGCGATCTTTTTTGCTCTGAATTCCGGGTCCGTTGCGTAGCGGTGGCGCTGTCGCAAATTGACTTCGTCGCGGTGGGCGGCCTTCCAGGCGCGGCGCGTCGCCCTTCTTCGTGCGCGAAATTGTGGGTCTTCCGCCCACCGCTTCGCGAACCATGCGCGTTTGCGCTGTTGTTGCGATTCCATGGTCCTGGCAAGGCGGCGTGGGCTCGTCGCCTCGTCGCAAAGCGGCCGAGGACGGCAAGCCGGCTCATGGGTTGTGGGGTCACGGGTGGATGCGGGCGCGGCACATTCCGAACGGCCGTGGCGAATTGCGCGGTTCAGCTCACCGCGCGAGCAGCGGCGCCTTCAGCGGAGGCACAATCACCGCTGTCATGCCCGCGTAGGCGGGCATCCAGTAATCACCGGCCATGCAATCTGGAACACCGTTCGAAACAACAGCGTTCGGTGATTACTGGATTCCGGCTCTCGCTCCCCGGGCCAAGCCCGGGTCGCTCGGCCGGAATGA
>WNEY01003133.1_pt1 | contig 13932 bp, 24 predicted proteins | sample 5400531 | NCBI WGS metagenome assembly WNEY01 (sample SAMN13153338, study PRJNA577476) | soil metagenome | isolation source: 200 cm saprolite under Douglas fir tree site 1 | place: USA:California | collected 2015-04-18
TATTGTTGATCGTCTGCGCAATCTTTATCCAGTCCTTCGTCCTACCTACCAATATCCCAACTGATTTACACGTAATAAGTGGAAGGTTATCAACCTCTCCAGGTGTCAACCATTCCCCAGAATAGGTACTAATATCCCTCCAGTCAATTTCTAGAAAGATTGCTTTTTTAGGCATAGCGACCAGTATGTAACTCCGGCGTCTCCGCTGCAACCGTCTTATCAACCATCGTAGTAATCTCTTTCAACAGCTTACTTTCAGCAATCTGATTATCCGCCAGCCTCTTCAACTGCTGCTCCCGCGTAACCAGCGTAACCCTATCCCGCTTCAAACTGACCCACGGAATTGCACTGTTGAACTCCACAATAATCCTCCCCCTGCCATCTAATGCCTTAATACCAAATTCATTAACTTGAATAGCGTTAACATTAAGCGCGATATTTAAGTCTGGCAGCATCAGTACAAAGTTATCGTCTGGTTGCTCAGTTAGATCAGTTGATAGAATTGCTGTGCGATCCAGTGCGGGTTTCATTTAACCTCCTCCGTAATTTGAAGAATTGCCGCCGGTAGTAGAGGCAGGATTAGTTGTACTGAGCTGTAACTGCCAAGTATTTGGGGAAGGCGGTACATAAATAGGCTTATTTACTTGCGTCGCTTGTGTTTTTTGTAACATACGCATGTAATCCTGCATCTGCTTCTCCCATAAGTCATCCGCAGCTAATGCATCTACTGCATCATTATACGCTTTAAGAAGCGGTGTATCCCTTGCTAATAAGATTTCAGGGATAGCCGTAAGAAGCTCTTTCATCAAGTCTCTCAATGCACGCCGGCAAGGATTCATTTCTTTGCTATTGACCCCGTAGATCGTTCCTGCTTGTGCATACGGGTCAGCGACGACAGTGCTTCCATTAAATGCCATATATCTCCAACTACTTTCCTTGCAGATTGTTCGATCGTTAAGTTAAACCGCTCGTCTACTCCAAACGCTCTAAAGTCTGTTCTTAAGGCAATAACGGGGATACCTCTTGAATAGGCGTATCCACATTCCCAGGCTGTTCCACTGTCAACGTCTGCTCCATCGCAAATAGCAACAACGCAATTAACGTTGCGAAGGCCAGCAAGATCAGCGTCAAAGATCCTAGCCGGCGAGTGAGGCTTATTGGCTTCGTATTGTGGTACGTCTCGTTGGGGGAGAAATACATTGTACCCTACTTCCTCTAATAGACCACATAGATATGTATTGTATTTACGCTCGGCAGCGGTAAACAACGGGGCTGCAAGATACAGTCTCAATCTGGTATCCTTCCCATCATCCTTGCATAATAGATACTATCCTGCCCATGATACCCACAAGAATGGCAGCTTCTATCTTCCGCAATCAATCCTTTTAAACAATCTGGGCAGAGTTCAATATACTCAGGGATCACTGCAATCCCTCGAATATCCGCACTTGAGGCAAACCAAGCGGCAGTGTATTTCAATTAACTCTTCTCCACACCGTTCGCACGTTTCTGTTCCTGGTAAAAAGTCCTCGTTGCTGCTGCCAGTGCTGCAAGTTCCCCAATTGGACAAATTAAGCACCTATTCGCTTTCCAAGCTTTATTTAATGCCTGCTCAAGATCCAACAATGAGCGTTCAATTGAGTCTTTGACAGCACGGTTATTCTCAATAAACGCCTTATACTCTTTACGTGTTGCATCAGTCCATTCACTCATTTCTACCGCAACCTTATGCGTAGGGATCTTTGGAATGGTAACTTCCTTTACCTTTAATCGCATCCCGCTTCTTGCCCGGAATACCAGAATCTTTACGCTGCATCCATCCGCCACCGATATTCCATTCTATCCCACTAGTATCTGTTCCGTATACGGATTCACCATTACAACCACATACATCCATTACCCGTCTTTTACCTTTTACGGGAACAACCAAAACTGTTGTTAGCGCGTGTCCTTTTACACATAAGCGCTTAGCATGAATTTGCTTCTCACCAGCTACCCGCTGATTCTTGGAAATCTTACCCTTAAGTTGAAGTGGGGTAGACTGCTTAATCTCAGCAGGAGCCTTCTTGATGTCCTTTTGACCCTTTTCGCCCATATTATTGAAGGTAGAGAGCGTTATTCATATCCAAACGCTTCCACAATCCTTCCACCTTGATACGGTTAAGCAACGAACGGTGTCTAATCTCCATCACTTCAATAGTACGCTTCAAGTGATTATTTTCATACCACTGTAACGCCGATTCCGTAAAGCCCAAGCAATAACCGAATCCAGCGTATACCGCTTCCGCTAATAGAAGGTTAAGTAAGATTCGGCGTATCATTGTCATTTCTTCGATTCTTAAGGAGCTCAAAGAGATAACCCATCGTATTAAAAAGCAATCCACACAACGCTTCCTCAATACCTTCCCGTGACTTATATCCTCTGTGCGCCAACCACAGGTCAAGGAAGTGTCTCCAAGCAGACTTCATATAAGCGTCTTTTGGGATGCCCTTGGTCCAGTTATCTGAGGCTCTAATACCAATTGCAGTCTGACGATGCTTAGACATGTACTCACAATACCGCTGGATGACTAGTGGGCTCAGAAATCCCTCTGGATCATCCTTGGTGAAGTCTAAGTCTCTTGTAGCCCCTGTGTCAAACTGTCTCACTTTACTGCCTCCAGGAACGTCCTGATATCTGGAATCCGCATAACCCTCCGTCCAATTACGGAAGGATCAAACTGGTTATATGGTCTGTCAATAAGGTATACTTGTGTCCTAGGTGACTCGTACGCAATATATACCGCGTTACCTGCCTTATCATCAATCATATGGGTAGCTTTTAACCCAGAGGCAATCTGGCCCTTTAGGGAGGATATTAGGACTGTAGGCTGATATACCCCGCACTGAGCCAACCAGAGTTCAGTCTGGTTCTTGACATTGATACCTGGACGACTGGTAACAAAGTATACAGCGTTATTTATATGCAAGTCATCAATTTCCGCAAATACATCCTTATCTTGTAGCGCTGTAAGCTCCGTCCAAAACCAAGGATCTTGCTTGATCTTCTCCCACATAGCATCTTGTTGCGCCTTGGGAATCTCAGGCATATCCCAAGTACGTTGCGATAGAGTAGACCATGAACGCTGGAGGAATCCCATCTTCACACCGAGTCTGGTGTACCCAAGGATGAAGTCGCAAAGAACCCCGTCGCAATCAAAAAGGATAACGTTATTCGCCATATAGAAACCTCTTCAAATCTTTCTCATAAAATCTAGGATTCGAGTTTGCAATTAAGCGCCCGCCTTTAATGCGCCAATGCTTATCTGATGTACAAGTACAAGGCTCATATCCTGCAAAATACAACAACGTCTTTTCTGCTTCAGTCAACATATTGAACTTTAGGCTTCACTGGAAGTGGTTTGAAGTATGCTGGCGTTGTTAGACTTAACTTTTCTACCGCGTCGGCTAACTTTTCCAGTGCCATGGCGATCCGCTCTATCGCTAGTCTTTCTCTGCTTGCCATCTTTTTTAATCCCCTTTGGTTTATCTTTACGGGCAGACTTAAGCGCGATTTCAAGGTACGGCCACATACTGTCATTCCAGTTCCAAGCCTTCGTACTCAGAATTAGATCAGGCATGTGCTCCGTGGCACGAACAGCAACAGTATGTCCTTGCTTAACTAGTTCTGCAACTTCTGGCCTATCACCCCATGTATAGTCTACCCAAATTATAAGTGGATTATTTGTTGTCATCCCAAATACCCTTCCAATGCCTAAAGCTGTATGTATCCCCGTTAAACTTGCACCAAATTCCCTCGCAAGCATAGCATTTACATTGCGTTGGCCGATAACCAAGAATGCTAAGGATCATATACTCAAACTTACTTGGCTGGTCCACTCTTTAATCTCCGTAATCTCTCGCCCTGCTCAATCATTTCCTTCGTAACCATTGAAGCAGGTTGGATCAAATTCTCAGACTCTAAGCCTTTGTTAACCATATCTGCACCAACGCCAATCAAGAATACCAAGAAGTCTCTTAAACTAACCGGAATATCACTAGGATGCTTAAACCTAGCCTTCCCGTGAAGCTTCTCCAGTTCAGCCATGTTATCTTCCCGGATCATTATAGAAGAGATTTCCCGCCACTTCACTTCGTATGTTCCTCTGGCGTACAATACGCATATATGGCACCATTTCGCATCAGTTCATCAGTCTTAGACATACACGCTTCATATGAGTAAGGTCCGGTATAACTAACTTGACTAGTGTTGTTGAGAAGGTAAATCAGATACCATACAACCAAAGTGGTCATCACTTATTACTTATAACTGGATAACACATCGTTACGCGATAAGTAATGTCTGTACTTGCGATTTCGTTCATTATTTGTATCCTGGAATCACTGCAAGCTTCTAATGAACTATACGCAAATTCTTTAGTGTCTTTAACAACTTCATTGTTCGCGCCGGGAATAAGTAACGTAAGTGTAAACGCCCAAGCAAGTAAGCCCATTTTTATAGTTCCTTTCGATTTCGTAAGGTTTCCATTATAGCTCTTCCCGTTGACAGTATACATACTGCGGATTCTGGCGTTGAATTTCTTCCGCCCGAACTTTACAATCCTCAAAGGTATATGGTCCATCTGCCATAACCTGACATCCAATGGCGTACATGAGATACCAGAGTGAGTAGAGAATAACGTGTCTCATATAAGCCCGTTTAGAAAATAGCTAATGATTCCGCATAGCATTCCCAAATAAATGTATCCTTGAATACTCACCGGTTAACCTCCACCACAACATGCTTAACCCGCTTGTAGAGATTTTCAAGTCCAACCGTATCACTGATACACCGCTTACCCATAATCTTCATCGCACTAGCCCGCGTAGTTTCATTCAATACCTTGTTCCACTCTTCGGGTGACACGCTCATCTTACGTTCCTTAGAATGTCCATTTGGATACAGCGCCTCTAATACGTGTGCTTGAGACTTACGCGCGGTATTCATCTTACTGGCAACAACGCTAAAATAAAGATCCAAATGATGTCTAAGCTGAATAGGATTAACTCGTCCGATAAGGGCACGAGTACGAAGCATAGGGACATCAAAGCCTCGCGAGTAGTATCCCACCCAAATATCAAACGTTTCGAGGTAACGACTAGCTTCTCTGACGACGGTTTTATCAAGTCCTGGATACTGTACACTAAATAACCTCGCAGGCTTATCAAGCGGTTTAACAGCAACACATAAAACGCTACCATACGTACCTTTAAGGTTGGTTGCTTCTATGTCAAAAAAACACAGTCGTCCAGCTTCCTCCGCAAGACGAAGGAATCTCTGTGCATCAACTTGCGCCATGAAACCGTCTCCTATTACGCTTCGCAACAGCAGGAACAGATTTCCACGCTGTTAGCGCTTTATGAATTTGTTCTTTTCGTCGAGTGCCCATAAGTGAGTAAAGAGTCATCATCCACTCGGCTGCCAATGTCCCAGCAAAGTTAATGCGCCATATTGTCTTTCTAGGTGCTGGGCGTTTGACTGGCATACAGTAAACCTGTGCCCCAAATATTTGCGCCGCACGTTCGATTACGTCACGGTCAGTCATGCCCAGAATAATACAGGGCATTTTTGTTCGCTTATGTAGATAGAAACACCCTTCCCCTTCTACTAATCCGGCTAGCCAATATACATCCTTCATATCAACTACCATATACGGTCTCCTTAAACTTCGCTGGAATAGATACTTTAAGACTTCCTACATTCCATTCCTGTGTAACTATTGCATTAATGATACTCGTAGCCTCAGCTACCTTGTCAGATGGCACTTCCCACGTCGCAGCATCGTGCATTGTGTAGACTAACGTCGCGTACGGGAGCGCTTTAGCGATTTGGATTGTGGTTGTATTGAGGATGTCCGCGACACCACCTTGTAGTGGATGATTGTAAGCTTCCCGCAGTGCTGACATGGAATCCCCCAAGAACCGTCTCCGTCTACCCATAAATGTCCTGCTAACACCCGTAGATCGGACTTCTTGAGCAACTCCTTCTTTCCACCTTGCCATCGCTGGATGAGTAGCAAGATACCGATTACTGGCGCCGACAAGAACATTACCAACAAGCCCCAACTGTTTAGCACCTGGTATATTCCCAGCGCTACGAGGCTCCCCCCCGTAATTAAGCCTATATACAAACCGTTTTGCAAAAGCGCGTCTCGGATCATTTTTATCAATCGTTGAATCATCAAAGATAGCCCTCGCATTTAGAGTATGTACATCTTCATTACGTTTGAAAGCTTCCAGGTATGGAGTATCGTTAGCCAATGCAGCAAGTAGGCGTAACTCTATCTGATCCCAATCATACGCAATCCACGCCATGCCTTCATCTGGAATGATGATATCTCTCAAGTCTTCCGGGATTTGGGCAAGTGGAGGGTCAGTAATTGACCAACGGCCGCTAGCTTGAGCATGAATTTTGAAGTCCGGATAGATGCGTAGTCTAATTCCACTCTCTGATCCTTTCTCTCTTTCCAGTAAGGGCAATAAATAATGGGAGAGTATCTGCCTCGCGCCGGCGTATATAACACGGCCTTCCAGTACTCCATTTCCGCCTTCCACCACACGGCGGCGTCCGGCTTCCAGAGATAAACCTTTTCTTTCTTCCAATTCAAGGTCAGGTTCGGGACCGACGATTTGTCTGAGCGTGGCAATGGCATCTCCGTTAGTCGTCGCTTGCTTGGTATCTTTATTCTTCTGAACAGGTAATCCAAGGTAGTCATAAAGGTATGACTTCAACTGGTCATCTGATCCTATATTGATTGGCCAGCCCGCGTAAGCCTTCGCAAGTAACTGCGCCTGGTCTACAAGCGTCTTATACTGTTCGATTGCAGGCTCAACGCGGGCTTTGTTGACCCGTATCCCGAGTTTCATGCGTTTCAGCAAGATAGGGATTAGTGGAAGAGATTGAGTCTCATAAATTGATTTAGACAAACTGTCCCGCTTAAACTCACTCTGTAACCCCTCGTGAACGCATATCGTGTCAACAGCATCCCCGGCTGCGTACTTAACCGGATCTGTGGCCGATAAGTGTTTCATTTTTTCATATTTACTGTACATGGAAGCCAAAAACTCTAACGTGTGCGGCCAGTCACTCCAAAGACAAGCATGTTGGAGACAGACATCTTCCACACTAATAGCTGTGCCTTCAGGAAGGACCTTTGCCAAGTGGTTTAAGTCTGCGGCTCCAATTGCGTTTTGGAAGACCACTTTAAAAGGTATGATGCAGCCGCCTGTAATAGCAGGATGTTGTCCTCCATTGACCCAATTGCCAGATTGCAGCGTAAGCACAAGAGGCCACGAGGTTTGTTTGTGCTGTGACAATGGTCTGGAACAAGTCTCGCCAATTGATCGCAGATAGCACATTTGCTGTTCTGTACTTGTAACAGATTCTCGTAATCCTTGACTTCCATTCCTATCCTGCGAAGTCTCCGTCGAAACTCCATCCAACGATGCGCTTCCCTCTGCTGTTCCTTTGTTCGTCCGCCCTGCCTCCCTGGTCCAGCTTTCCGGTAACACTTGCGGCACATTCCACGCCGAGAATTGTGTGTCTTTGGGCCACCACACTTTTCGCAGGGTGTATGCTTCAAACGCTTTATGTAACTCGGGGAGTAGGTTGTAACGTGCGGAGAACCAATCTCTAGCTTCGATGACATATACATTCCTCAAATCGGGCGTTGTTATACTAAATCTATGTAAGAACTTACTATGTGGATCATATTCTGTATCAAAGGACATGCCGGATATAAACTTTACCTGGTAAGGATCAGTTATAATGGTTGGTATTTCTTGTGGCCATGTGCCTTCCAGATACGATTTAACCTTCTGCCAGTCATTCATTACTGCTAGACGCATCTTAGGGTTACGGAATAGGTCGGCTGGATGAAGAGTGCCTAGAATGCGTCTTCCCTCGTTGGAGGTGGAATTCGGTGCAAGGAACCCTCTCCAGTCTGTAATGGAAGCTGGACCATTAAAGGCTTGCCATGCGGTTGCCCCGGCAGCAACGGTAAGTTTAGTTTCACTGTCATTGCTATCATACTGGCGGCACTGTCTAATAGCTCCCTCAAGCTCTTTGCCACGGGGAAGTTTATTGGTATGATTCCACCTGCACCGCAGTGCGTTGCAAACGCTAACATCAACTCCACGGGACAATCCGGCTCTTGGCAGAAGTGTCTGATTGAGAACTTGGCCGGTTGGACCGATTGCTGGTTTACCTTCTTGTTCTTCTTGTTCACCCGGCCCTTGTAAGTAGACATTTACTTTAGCTCCTGGTATAATTTCGTCTGGGCAAAATCCTTTACCGTCTCCGTACCACGGACACCCCAAACATTCTTTAGGTTTATCGAGCATTATAAACTAGCGCTGGCCCCTCGGTGGAAAGGGGTTCCCAGCGCTAGCCACCGTCAATTTACCTTCGAGACGCTCTGGATGAAATTCCTAAGCTCAAAACCTTTACGGTACGCTTCCGCACGATCCTCAGCAGTAACCACTTTAACCCACTTACCATCGGTAGTCTTAAACGTCTCAGTCACATACACACTGAGCGGATACTTACCAGCCGCAGTGATGATATCGCCGACGCTGGAAGTCTTCATATTAAGCGCCGTAACCAACTGGCCCCATAGCATCGAAGGGTTATCCAGCCGATTCAGCTTATTCTTAAGAGGCTCCCACGAAGCGTCAAAGCCAATGGAACCCTTACGCTTACCCTGGTCGTCCTTCAACTGGCCAAAGAATGAACCCATCTTGCGGCCTGGAAACGGTGAGTTCTCATTGGCAATCCGAGCCTGTGCCCGGCTGGCATTGAACGTATACCGTCCCGTTGGAACGGTACGCTTGGTAAATGATTCCTTAATCTGGTCTTCAGACGTATAAACTTGGTACAGTTCGTCCAGATTCAGTTCAGTACTCATTTCTTCTCCTTTGTAAAGGAATGACCAACGAGTGCTTCTTTACGCGCCACAAACAGCTTTCTAAGTCCATCAGACTGCGCGCTGTATTCAAACGTAAGAATAGACTCGTTGTCAAATTGAATAACAGCGTTGGTAAACGTATATGTCTTACCGCCAATTGTGAACAGATGTAATTTCATTTACCTTCCATGTTTAGCTAGAGTTTGTTGAATTCCTACCACACCTGCCGGCGCTTGATCCAGACAATTCTGGATAGCATCAACCAGCTTCTTCCAACCACCGCCATTCTCTGGTATTTCAATCTGCGGTGGAAGCGGACGCGGTAATCGCTGGCGGATGATCGTGTTCGCTACAGGGACAGTCTCAATCACACGTTTGACCGTTGTAGGTGAAGTAGAGACGGCCTTGATAATGAATACGAAGTCAAACATTCCAGCAATTCCCGCAGCTTGACGACCCGGTAAGTCCGGTGTCAAACTCATTTCAGCACTAACCTGATCCATGCTTCTATCAGACGATGATGCCATAATGACAACCGGCGCAATCCACTTCAATAATCCAATTGCGTTATCAAACTTGGCATGGATTTGCTGCCAGTCATCACTCCCGCGACCAACGGAGGGCAGGCGGTCACCACAAACGGCTTTCACGACCAACTTGCCTAAATGCTTACCTCCGTCCACCGCGAGAGCACGTAAATCTAGTGTTTTGTATTCTTTGAGAGCAGCCAAATAATCGTCAAGGGTATCAACAGATTCACCGATATTGCCCAAACCAAGATTAGCGATAGAAAGATATCCATCCTCTCCCCTAATATTCAAGTACTTTACTGGTCCTTTAGCAGACTCGTAGCGCAATGCGTCACCGAGTAGATGAGTTTTGCCGGAACCAAAGTTGCCATGGAAAAGTGTTGTGAAGCGGTCAAGTACTTTAAGGTCCAAGTCAAACCGTTCTCTCATAACTTATATACTCCTTCCGTCAAATGTTCCTACAAGAATTTCAAGAACACGCTTCGCCGTTGCAATTGTATTTCTTCCAATTTTAAACCTGTTACAGTTGAAGCAAGCAAGACAGCGTACACGTTTGGTAGCATGGTCATGGTCCACAGCTAGCCTTATATTCTTTGGAGGGCGAAAACAAATCGCGCAAACGCCGCCTTGAAGTTTAAGCATTTTTTCATATTGAAGCGGTGTAATGCCAAACTTGCGTTTAAGTCTTGTTTTACGCCCAGATATATCGCACCGTTCTTTATTTAATTCCCTATCCCGCCTACCTCGACATGGATTACAGTCTCCAAGGCGTGGCTTTCCGTGACTACACGCTATTGCTTTGGACATCCGGCTCTTTCTCGACTAATATATAGTCTGATTTCATTAAATCATTGTCAAAACGGTGTGTAAAACAGGCTCTTTGAAACGGGCAGGGTCCATATTTATCTTCGTGATTAGCTGCCATCCACGGTAATTCTTCGCCCTTCTCAACCTTTTCCATATACTGCCAGAATGGTACAGTAGCCTGGTACCATAAGTCTAGTGCTTCAGGAGCATACTCGTAAGGCTTAAGTGTAACTTTACCATCAATGGTGACAATCTGGCATATATAGAATCGTTGGACAGGACGGTTATAAATGTCACTACCAAACCGGCAGTAGTGTTTCATTTGATGAGATTCTGCGTAGTTATCTTCCGTCCTGTATTTAGGCGTATAAGCACTTTTAGTCTTATAGTCTACTACTGCTAACCCAAAATCATCCTCAATAACCAAGTCTGGTCTAGCATTCCCATACTCAGGACCATACGTACGCTCTACATCAACGATACGATACTTAGGGCTGATAGGATCATTATTGATGTAGCCGGTAAGAGACTTACCAATTCGGTCCTTAATAGTCTTACTATACTCTTCAGAATTAGCTCCTAGAAGGTAGCCTAGCTTCTCTATTTCGTCCATACCGCGATTTAATAAAGTAAACCCTACATCCATAGCAGTCTTAGCATAATCGGCCTTTAGCTTGGCATCAATTGTGTCAATCTGTCTACCAGAAGACTCAATACCCTTCCGTATATTGTTATATACGCCTAATCCCGCTGCAATAGCCTTCCCCACTTCCATAGGTAACAAACCTGGTCCAGTCTTACGCGTACGCCAGCCTTCATTATGAAGTGCATTCTTCATTGGGCAGGACATTGCACGCTCAGTTTGACTCGGAGAGAAAATCTTTGTCATCACTAGATATACTGCGACGGCATGCGTTCACACTACTTGAGTATGCATAGTAGAGGTATAAAAGTGAGAATTGTTAGCTTCGGGGAGTTTGTGAAGATGCCTAGACCAAACACTAATTGGATCGTGGATGAACTAGTACCTCGGCCCGGCATGGTGCAACTGATCGGGCCTCCAAAGGTGGGAAAGTCATTCCTCGCATTAGACTTAGCCTTCAAAGTATCCCGTGGTGAGCCATTTATGGGCAGAGCTACAAAGGCAAGCAAAGTCTTGTACTTACAGTTAGATACTAGCGAGAAGATCATGCGGGATAGAGGTCTTGCATTACGGAATAGTGGATATGACATTGTGGCACCAAACTTGTGCATGGTCCATCCGGACGACACTATGCGCCCAGTTAACATTATGTTTGCAGGTGGTCATGCGTACCTTCACAAAGCCATATCCACCATTGACCCTGCCTTGGTAGTAGTAGATACTCTGCGGGAAATCCATCAGGAAGATGAAAATGATAGCACGGCAATGAAAATAGTGTTGGATGCTTTAGAGACGTTATGCATAGGACGAAGTGTTCTATTAGTACACCACACGCGCAAGATATCCCCGGATGAGCCAAATCCCACCGCAGTTGGTGCTTCCCGTGGGTCCAACTACATAACCGGCAAGGTTGATTCCTTTTGGTTACTTTACAACGGTCGGCTGGAGATAACGTCACGCTGGGGTGAACCAATGATTCAAACCGCTAAGCAAGGCGCTAATGGGATGTTTAGTTTCGCTTAAGGTGTATAGGTCCGGAGTGGTTACATAAACCATCTCGATAAGAGTAGCAGTGGTTAACCCAACAAGTAGAACAATGATTTCTTAGCCCTATACCATCCTTGCGCGTTTCCTTCTCAACTGGCACACTCCGACAATTTGCGCATAGAGTCTTATATCCTGCAAGTATAAACTGAGTCTTTTCCCACTGCTCAATTTCTTTCATTTTATCTTCTCCCATTTTGCTAACGGTAGACGCCACAGTTCAAGTAAGTCATTCCATTCTTGACGTTTCGTTGGGTTATAGTCGGGTCCGCTTATTCCTTTACCACCATTCCAGCATTGCGCGCAATACACTCCCCACGTATACATCGGTTGCGGAGATGCCTTACATTTCAGGAATACTCATATCCAGATAATCCGCCGCGTCACTAACGTTAGCTTGATCGAGTAAGTATGCCGTACAGGCTTGTTTCATCTTAGGATCAAGCTTTCTTGTAGCCTTCTCTACGTCAACGATAGCGTCTCTATCAGGCTTAGTCACCTTTCCAGATATGCGGTAAGCCGTATTCTCAAGCTTCCTACGTCGGTCATCCTTGTCTCTTTGGCACATAACGTCTTTCTTAGCACTGAAGAATAGATAGTTACGCAGTTTCTCAGCATCGTCAAAACGTAACTCACCAGCATTTAATGCACTCACGATTGCCTCATGTGCAATGTCGTCGCCATACATCTTAGCTAGACGATGACGGTTAGATTCTAGCGTTGAGTCGAAGTCTTCTCTAGTCATTAAAATGGCACTCTTTCCCTCTCTAATTCCCATCCATCCATCTTACAATTCATACACCCGTATTTCAACGTATACAGCTTCCCCGCTATTTCACGATTGCGCGTGACATATCCTCTACCCTTACACAGCAGGCATCTCTTACGTCCGCTCAAGATGTCTAGTGTGTCGTTGAGTTGCCGGTTAGTTAATTGTATGCTCACGTATATTAGGGCATTTCATACAACGGCATTCTACATAATCCACTAGTTTAATACCACTGTTATGCTTAGGATTTGCTACAAACGTCTTACCTTTACGTTTGAGGATCTTAGGGTTGCCAAATGCAAGCGTTAACTCAGTTAGTGACAGAGTAGTAAGTATCCAATACAGAGTAGTAAGTATCCAATGCTGATCGCAGCCACATTTAAACAACTTTTACCACCTTTGCATATGATGGGCACGATGACGCATCTACACTACCGCCGCCAATTAGCGCAATGATAACCTTTGCCTTTGGCGCATCCGTTGGCCATGGCGTGAATCCGTCAGTAATGATAATGAGCAAATGGGGTTTCTCTTTGACAGACATAGCCTTATCAATTCCGACTCGCATATCCGTACCACCACCGCCAGTTAGTTCAATCTGGTTAGCGCTAAACACTTTCTTAGCACTATGAACAGCAGCATCGGTTACGTATACTGGTACACCGCGTTGAATACCGCACGAACGTATAACACCATTAACTTCCGCCAATCCGCTTATCAATGCGTCTCCGCTAATGCTTCCGCTTACATCTAATACAATGGCCGTATTTGGAATCGGCTCGATCATCGCGGGGAGGATAATGCGGGGAAATGATGCGCTACGTCTAGAAGGACGCTTGAACGTAAAGTCTTTCCGACCACGAATATCCGCCATTGTGTGTCGCACTTGAGCCTTTAACAACTTACGCCAATCAACCTTTGGATTCAGTATTTCTTGCGCAAGCCTTTGCAAATGTGCGGGTACGTCACCACGACTATTTTGTCTATCCTTAATTTCCTGTGCGATATGGTGGCGCACTAAGTCTGCCTCAACTGGACTAATGCCCGGTGTCTCAGACGTACCACCAGCATTGATAGGCGCATCCTTCTCATGTGGACGCTGATTGCCGTCTGCACACTATCCACAGTCACCACTTCCGACATTAACAACCTTGATGGTTACTTTGTGTAAGTTACTGTAGTATTCCTCTGCTA
>WNEY01002313.1_pt1 | contig 13931 bp, 14 predicted proteins | sample 5400531 | NCBI WGS metagenome assembly WNEY01 (sample SAMN13153338, study PRJNA577476) | soil metagenome | isolation source: 200 cm saprolite under Douglas fir tree site 1 | place: USA:California | collected 2015-04-18
CGCCTGACCCGAGGCGGCGAAAGCGCTATGGTGTCATTAAATGCCTGATTGAAACGGGCCGGTCAGCGGTCGGCTCGCGTTGAGGTGGATGGCGTGTACGACTACGTGATCGTGGGCGGCGGCAGCGCGGGATGCGTGCTAGCGGCACGACTGTCAGAGGATCCGGGTACCCGCGTCCTGCTCCTGGAGGCCGGGCCGCCCGCCGACGCCGTGGAGATCGCCATCCCCGCCGGGATGACCCGGCTGTGGCAGAGCAAGTACGACTGGAACTTCAGCACTGTCCCGCAGGAGCGGGCCGCCGGGCGGGTCATCTACTGGCCGCGCGGGCGGGTACTCGGCGGGTCATCGGCGATCAACGCCATGATCTACATCCGCGGCAGCAAGGTCGACTATGACTCATGGCGGGACGACTTGGGCTGCGCGGGATGGGGGTACCGGGACATGCTCCCGTACTTCCGCCGGGCCGAGAGGAACCAGCGGGGCGCGAGCCGCTGGCATGGCGCCGAGGGACCATTGTCCGTCCGCGACCTGACCCACAAGTCACCGCACGGCAAGGCGTTCATCGAGGCCGCCAAGCGCCGCGGCGCCCAGGACAACGATGACTTCAACGGGCCGACCCAGGAAGGCGTCGGGTATTACCAGGTCACCCAGCGGGACGGGCGGCGCTGCTCGGCGTTCGACGGGTACCTGCCACCGGACGTGCGGGCGGCACGCACGAACCTCACTATCAGGACCGGGGTACTCGTCACCAGCGTGCTGATCGAAGGCGGCCGGGCCGCCGGCGTCACCGTGCGGCACCAGGGCACCGACGAGACGATCCGCGCCGAAGCGGAGGTGATCCTCGCCGCCGGGGCGATCGGCAGCCCGCAGCTGCTCATGCTGTCCGGCATCGGCCCAGCCGACGAGCTGCGCGACCACGGGATCTTCGTCATCGCCGACAACCCGGCGGTCGGAGCCAACCTGACCGACCACCCGGCGGTGCCAGTCACCTGGTCAACCCCGGGACTGCGCGGCCTTTGGGAGAACTCAGGCAACGCCGGGGTACTGCGCTGGCAGCTGACCCACAAGGGACCGCTCACATCCAACATCGCCGAGGCAGGCGGCTTCGCCCGGTCCGACCCCCGGCTCCCCGCGCCAGACCTGCAATGGCACGTTCTCCCGGTCGGCTTCTCGCACCAGGGCCTCATGGACCCGGCGCGGCGGGCGATGTCAGTACTCGTCACGCTGGTGGACGTGGCCAGCCGCGGCCGGGTGAAGCTAGCGTCAAAGGACCCGCGGCACCGGCCGCTGATCGACCCCGGCTACCTCACCGACGTGTCCGACCTGTCCGCGCTGACAACCGGAGTGCACATGGCGCGCGACTACGCCTCGGCCGCGCCGCTGTCCGGAGTCGTCTCCGGGGAGATCGCCCCGGGCGACGCGGTGCGCACCGACCAGGAAGTCCGCGACTACATCCGGGCCAACGTAACGACGCTGTACCACCCGACGGGGACGTGCGCGATGGGCGGGGACTCGGCACTGCATGCCGCCCGCCAGGCCTCGGTGGTGGACTCGCAGCTGCGCGTGCGCGGAGTCACCGGCCTGCGGGTCGTCGACGCGTCGGTCATGCCGTCGCTGCCCCGCGGCAACACGAACGCTCCCACGATCGCAGTCGCGGAACGGGGCGCCGACCTCATCGTGGGCCGCGCGCCGCTAGCCCCGGACCCCGTCAACGCGGACACCTCCGAGCTGACGGTGGCCCGCTAGCGGGCCAAAGGCGCGTTTGGCCTGTTCTACAGCGTGTCGAAGGCGCCTTTGCCTCGCTCTCCAACACGTGACATGCGCCTTTGCCCTGGTAGAGCGTGGTCATTGGCGCACCTGACCTGTTCCGCAGCGGGATGAATGCGCCTTTGCCGTGTTGCGGGGCAGGTGGAATGCGCGTTCGACCGGCCCCGCGTACGAGGCGTATGGCGCCTTTGGCTCGGTCGCGGCTAGCACGTCCGCCGGCGGAGCGCCCGCGATTGACGGGCCGGGGAGCGATCGGCCCGGTGCGTTTCAGACGAAAGGTCGTTAAGAGGTCTTCCAGGTGGGAGCCAGGAGGGGCGGCTTCCAGCCAGGAAAGGAAGCCGGTGAGCGCCTGCTCGGTCATCGCCAGCTCCACCTGGTCCTCCGCGGGACCCGCCTTGGCCTCGACGATGATCCAGTCGGGCGACAGCACCGGGCACTCAGACGGCTCGGGCGCGCGACGCGAGGTGACCTCAAGAGAGCGCCGCCGGAACACGTGCTCGGGGCGCAGGGCCACGCCGAGCGCGCCGTGCCAGAGCAGCTCATCGCGCTGGTAAGAGGCGACGCCGAGCCGCCAGGCACCGCGGCCGGGCGGGCGGCGCAGGCCGCACTCAACGGTGCCGCCGCCGCGCTCTAGCCAGTACCTGCGAGCGGCCAGGACAGCGGCGACGACAACGATGACGGCAAGAAAGGCGGCGAAGAGCCATGCGGCATCAAATGCCAGCCCTTCGCCCACCTCAATGCCTGCTCAATGTCAGCGTCAGGCCTGCTCGCCAGTAGCGAGCAGCTGGGCCCGCGCGTACCGGTACTCTGGCGACTCCTCGGCGGCCGAGCCGGCCTCCGCGGCGGCCGCCTCAAGGTCAGCCCGGGCGGTCGTGGCGTCCACATCGGTGGACAACCGGGCCACCGAGGCGAGGATCGACACCCGGTCGTTCGTGACGGACAGGAAGCCGTCACGAACAGCGGCGCGGATCGCGTCGCCGGGGTTGTCGTCACCTTCGATCTCGCGAATGCGGACGACGCTGCCCGGGGACAGGATGCCGAAGACCGGCGAGTGCCCGGGCATGATACCGATGTCACCGTCTGCGGTCTTCGCGATCACCAGCCCTGCCTGGCCGGACCAGAGCGACTGGTCCGGCATCAGCAGCTCGACGTGCAGCGTCACGACCGCTCCAGCTCCTTGGCCTTGCGCTCGACATCCTCGATGCCGCCGCACATGAAGAAGGCCTGCTCGGGAACGTGGTCGTACTTGCCCTCGGCGATCGCCTTGAAGGAAGAGATGGTCTCCTCCAGCGGCACGAACGCGCCCGGCTGACCGGTGAACTGCTCGGCGACGTACATCGGGTGGGACAGGAACCGCTCGATGCGCCGCGCCCGCTGGACCGTGATCTGGTCTTCCAGGGACAGCTCGTCGACACCGAGGATGGCGATGATGTCCTGGAGCTCCTTGTACCGCTGCAGGATCTGCTGGACGGTACGGGCCACGTCGTAGTGCGTCTGCCCGATGTACTTGGCGTCCAGGATCCGGGAGGTGGAGTCCAGCGGGTCCACCGCCGGGTAGATGCCCTTCTCCGTGATCGCCCGGGACAGCACCGTGGTGGCGTCCAGGTGCGCGAACACCGTGTGCGGAGCCGGGTCGGTGATGTCGTCGGCAGGGACGTAGATGGCCTGCATGCTCGTGATCGAGTGACCACGGGTCGAGGTGATGCGCTCCTGCAGCTGGCCCATCTCGTCGGCCAGGGTGGGCTGGTAACCCACGGCGGACGGCATGCGGCCGAGCAGCGTGGAGACCTCAGAGCCCGCCTGGGTGAAGCGGAAGATGTTGTCGATGAACAGCAGCACGTCCTGCTTCTGCACGTCGCGGAAGTACTCGGCCATCGTCAGGGCGCTCAGCGCCACCCGCAGCCGGGTGCCCGGCGGCTCGTCCATCTGGCCGAAGACCAGCGCCGTGTCGTCGATGACGCCGGACTCGGTCATCTCCAGGAACAGGTCGTTGCCCTCACGGGTACGCTCCCCTACCCCGGCGAAGACGGAGACGCCACCGAAGTTCTTGGCGACCCGGCGGATCATCTCCTGGATGAGCACGGTCTTGCCCACGCCCGCGCCGCCGAACAGGCCGATCTTGCCGCCTCGCACGTACGGGGTCAGCAGGTCGATGACCTTGATGCCGGTGACGAACATCTCGGTCTTGGATTCCAGCTGGTCCAGGGGCGGGGCCAGCCGGTGGATAGGCCAGCGCTCGGTGATGCTCAGGCTCGCCTCGGGCACGTCCAGCGGCGCGCCGAGGGCGTTGAACACGTGGCCCTTGGTCACGTCGCCGACGGGCACCGAGATCGGGGCGCCGAGAGAGGTGACCTCCGCGCCGCGGACCAGGCCGTCGGTCGGCTGCAGCGAGATCGCGCGGACGATGTTGTCGCCGATGTGCTGCTCGACCTCGAGGGTCAGCGTGCGCGTGTGGCCGCCGAACGTGACGTCCACGTGCAGGGCGTAATAGATCTCGGGCATCGCCTCGGCGGGGAATTCCACGTCGACGACCGGGCCGATGACCCGGGCGACACGGCCGGTCCCCGTCGTGGTCCCGCTCTCGGTTACGGGTGCGGTCATGGTGTGTTACTCACTCCCTGCGTTCGCTTCAGCGAGCGCGTTGGACCCGCCGACGATTTCGCTGATTTCCTGGGTGATCTCGGCCTGCCGGGCGTTGTTCGCCTCCCGGGTCAGGCGGTCGAGAAGGTCGTTCGCGTTGTCCGTTGCGGCCTTCATCGCGCGCCGCCGGGCGGCGAGCTCGGAGGCAGCCGCCTCCAGCATCGCGTAGTAGATGCGGCTGGCGACGTACTGCGGGAGCAGCGCGTCGAGCACCTTGTCGGGACTTGGCTCGAACTCGTAGCTGGGCAGTGCCCCACCGGGCCGCTCGCCTGCTCGCTCCTCGATCTCGAGGGGAAGGACGCGGCGGACAATCGGCCGTTGCGTCAGCATCGAGACGAACTCGGTGGAGACGAGGAAGATCTCGTCCACGCCGCCCTCGGACGCCGGCTTCTCGTAGGCGTCGAGCAGCGCCGTGGCGATCTCCTCGGCCGCCGCGTAGCTCGGCGCGGCGGAGAAGCCGCTCCAGCTGCCGGCCAGGGCGATGTCGCGGAACCGGTGCCAGGCGATGCCCTTGCGGCCGGCGACGTAGGTGTCCGGCGTGATCCGGTCATCCTCGGCGCGCGCCCGCAGCCGGGCCGCCTCCCGCAAGACATTGGCATTGTAGGCGCCGCAGAACCCGCCGTCGCTGGTGAGGACGAGCACCGCGGCGCGGGTCAGCGACTCGGGCTCGGTGATCATCGGGTGGTTCAGCGTGGCCGACCGCGAGACGACCGCCTCGACCGCCTGCGTGAGCTCACGCGAGTACGGCTCGGCGGCGCGCATCCGCTGCTGCGCCCTAACGATACGAGACGACGCGATCAGCTCCTGGGCGCGGGTGATCTTGGCGATCGACTTGACCGCCCTGATCCGCGCCCGGACCGCGCGAAGCTGCGCTGCCATAGCCGGTTACTCGCCGTCCGCCGCGGCGGGCGCCGATTCGTAGACAACGACGGTCTCCTGCTTGTCCTCGTCATCGCCGAGCGGGGTGACTACCTCGTCCTCGACGACCAGGGACTTCCCCTCCGACGTCTCGAAGCCGCGCCGGAAGGCGTTCATGGAGTCCGTCAGCGTCTGGATGTTGTCGCCGGTCAGGTCCTTGGTCTCGCGGATCGCGGCCAGCAGGCCCGACTGGTTGCGGCGCAGGTAGTCCAGGAACTGGTCCTCGAACCTCCTGATGTCCTCGACCGGTACGTCGTCGAGCTGCCCGGTGGTGCCGGCCCAGATCGAGACGACCTCCTCCTCGACCGGGAACGGCGTGTACTGCGGCTGCTTCAGCAGCTCGACCAGGCGGGCGCCGCGGTCCAGCTGGGCACGGGAGGCCGCGTCCAGGTCGGACGCGAACGCCGCGAACGCCTCCAGGTCACGGAACTGGGACAGGGACAGGCGGAGCTGGCCTGCGACCTTCTTCATCGCCTTGACCTGGGCGGAGCCGCCGACTCGGGAGACCGACTGGCCGACGTTGATGGCCGGGCGGACACCGGAGTTGAACAGGTCGGTCTCGAGGAAGATCTGGCCGTCGGTGATCGAGATGACGTTGGTCGGGATGTAGGCCGAGATGTCGTTGCCCTTGGTCTCGATGATCGGCAGGCCGGTCATCGAGCCGCCGCCGAGCTCGTCGGACAGCTTCGCGCAGCGCTCCAGCAGCCGGGAGTGCAGGTAGAAGACGTCGCCGGGGTAGGCCTCGCGACCCGGCGGGCGGCGCAGCAGCAGCGAGACGGCCCGGTACGCCTCGGCCTGCTTGGACAGGTCGTCGAAGACGATCAGGACGTGCTTGCCCTCGTACATCCAGTGCTGGCCGATGGCGCTGCCGGTGTAGGGGGTGATGTACTTGTAGCCGGCCGGGTCGGACGCGGGCGAAGCCACGATCGTGGTGTACTGCATCGCGCCGGCCTCGTCGAGGGACTGCTTGACGGCGGCGATCGTCGAGCCCTTCTGGCCGATCGCGACGTAGATGCAGCGCACCTGCTTGACCGGGTCGCCGGACTCCCAGTTGGCCTTCTGGTTGATGATCGCGTCGATCGCGATCGCCGTCTTGCCGGTCTGCCGGTCGCCGATGATCAGCTGGCGCTGGCCCCGGCCGATGGCCGTCATTGCGGCGATCGCCTTGATGCCGGTCTGCAGCGGCTCCTTAACGGGCTGGCGCTGCACTACCGTGGGGGCCTGCAGCTCCAGTTCGCGCAGCTGGGTGCCGGTGATCTCGCCGAGGCCATCCAGCGGCTGGCCCAGCGGGCCGACCACGCGGCCCAGGAAGCTATCGCCAACCGGGACGGACAGGACCTCGCCGGTGCGGCGCACCTGCTGGCCCTCCTCGATCTCAGAGAACTCGCCGAGGATAACCACGCCGATTTCGCGGACATCGAGGTTCAGCGCGATGCCGCGCACGCCGTTCTCGAACTCAAGCAGCTCGTTTGCCATGGCCGAGGGCAGGCCCTCGACGCGCGCGATGCCGTCGCCACACTCGACGACCGTGCCGACCTCTTCACGTGCGGCACCCTCAGGCTCGTACTCCTCGACGAACCGAGCCAGCGCGTCGCGGATCTCATCCGGCCGGATTGTCAGCTCCGCCATGTTCCCCATTCCGTTCGTAAGTAAATCGTAGCGGTGCGTACGCTGCCCGTACGCGGCGCGTGCCGGTTATCGCGCGGGCCGCGTGCCGCCCGCGCGGTCCGCGTGGCCGGCGCTAGCCCGCCAGCTTGCGGCGGACCTCCGCCAGCCGGCTGGCCGCGGTCCCATCTATCAGCTCGTCCCCGATCTGGACGGACATGCCGCCAACAACCGAGGGATCGAGTACCACATTGAGGTGAATTCCCTGCCCGTGCTCGCTGGCGAGCGCCGCCGCCAGCCGCTGGCGCTGCGTCGGGGTCAGCTCGGTGGCCACCCGCACCACCGCGATGAGCTGCTCGCGCCGGTGCGCCGCGATGCTTGCGGCCAGGTCGAGCGCAACCTGCGGCGAGCGCCCGCGCGGGTGGGTGAGCAGCTGCGTGGTGAGGCTCAGCGACGGCGCGCTGACCTTGGTCGCCAGCAGGTCCTGGAGCAGGCCCTGCTTGGCCGCCCCGGCCGCCGAGCCGGTCAGCGCGGAGCGCAGCTGCGGCTGGCCGGAGACCACGCGGGCGAACCTGAACAGGTCGTCCTCCAGGTCATCCAGCGCCCCGTCGTACTGCGCGGCCAGCGCGAACGCCTCGATGGCTAGCTGCTCGATCGCGTCGTTGAGGTCGCCGGGGGTGGCCCACCGGGCAGCCGCGGCCTCAGCCACCAGGTCGATCGTCGTCGCCGCGACCCTGCCGCGCAGCAGCCGGGTGATCAGCGCCGCCTTCTCCGGGCCCGGCTTGGTCCCGTCGGCGAGCGCGCGGCGCAGCCCGTGCTCGGAGTCGAGCAGCCGGGTGACCGCGAAGAGCTCGTCGCCGACCTGGGCCGCGATCGGGGCGCCGGGGACGGTGGCGGCGAGCTTCTCCCGCAGCTCAGCGTAGGAAGCCCTGCTGGCGCCTCGCATTAGCGCCCGCTCCCTGCGGTGCTGCCCGCAGCGCTGGTCGCGGTGCCGCTTTCGATGTCGGCCAGGAAGCGGTCGACCATCCGGCCCTGCCGGGCGGTGTCGGCCAGCGACTCGCCGACGATCCGGCTGGCCAACTCGGTGGCCAGGGTACCGACCTCAGCGCGCAGGCTCGCGAGGGCTTGCTGGCGCTCGGCCGCGATCTGCGCCTGAGCGGCGTCAACGATCCGGCGGGCCTCGGCCTGAGCCTGCTCCCGCATTTCGGCGACGATCTGCGCGCCCTCCTCGCGGGCGGCCTCACGCTGCCGCGACGCCTCACGGGCGGCCTCGGCCAGCTGCGCGCGGTACTGCTCGCGCAGCTCGGCGGCTTCCTTCTGCGCGTTCTCGGCGCGGTTGATGCCGCCCTCGATCGCGTCCTCGCGCTCCGCCAGCATCTTGGTGATCCGCGGCAGGAGCATCTTGCCGAGGATGCCGAAGACGATGATGAAGACAACCGTCCCGATGATGAACTCAACCCAGTTGGGGAGCAGCGGGTTCTGTGCCGCCTCAGCAGCTAGGGGCTGCATCATGCTCGCCTATCCCTTCCCTGACGGGGGCCTTCAACTAGCTCGCGAAGATGAACGGTGCGACAAGACCGATAAGGGCGAGCGCCTCGGTCAGGGCGAAGCCGATCCACATGTACAGCTGGATGCGGCCGCTCGCCTCGGGCTGGCGGGCCATGGCCTCGATCGCGTGTCCGAAGACCAGGCCGATGCCGATGCCGGGGCCGATGGCCGCCAGGCCGTACCCGAGGGCACCGAGCCGCTGGATGTCGAGGACCTGGGTGCCGGCTGCTGCGATAACGGACATTGAGATTTTCCTTTGCGGTCGGTCCGGCGGTTCAGCTTCAGGTAAACCCGCCGGGCTGGCTTGCTTATGGAACTATTGCCGGCTGGACGGCCGGCCCGCTGGGGCCCGGGCTTCTTAGTGCCCGTGCTCCAGCGAGTCCGCGATGTAGGTCGCGGTCAGGGTAGTGAAGATGAACGCCTGCAGGAGGTCGACGAGCAGCTCCAGCAAGAAGACGAAGAACACCATGAACAGGGACCCGGCCGCGTAGAGCAGGCCCACCGACAGGCTCGCCAGGTACCAGCTCGCGACCATGAAGATCGACAGCAGCAGGTGGCCGGCGAACATGTTCGCGAAGAGCCGCACGCCCAGGGTGAACGGCTGGACGATGACGTACTTGAGGATCTCGACCGGGATCAAGATGATCAAGATCCCCGTCGGCGCCTGCGGGATCCAGGACCTCAGGTAGCCGAAGAAGCCCTTGGCCCGGATGCCCAGGTACCAGTAGAAGATGTAGACGCCGAAGACGAGCGGCCAGACGAAGCCGATCCGCGACATCGCCGGGAACTGGAAGAGCGGGATCAGCTCCATCAGGTTCATCACGAAGATGTAGAAGAACAGCGGAACGAGGAGCTGCAGGTACTTGTCGCCGTTCTTGCCGAGGACCGGGCGGACCACCTGGTCCCGGACGGCGAGCAGGGCCAGCTCGCCGATGCTCTGCGTCCGGCCCGGGATCAGCTTCGGCTTGGCGAACGCCACCCAGAAGAACGCCATCACCGCGAGCGCTGACAAGACCGCGATCAGCTCGGGCTTGGTGAAATCGAACGAGCCAATGCTGAACAGCGGCCTGAAGTTGAAGTCCTGAAGGCCAGGCGCTGGGTAGCCACACCCGCTGAAAATGTGGCAGCCGCCCGTGGCGGCCGCGGCTACCGCGACGTCACCGGTCACCGGCAAATCTCCTCTCGGGGGTTCCCCTCCGGCGGCGCGCGCGGTGATCCGCTGCGGCACGCGTGCTCCTGCTATCGGTCACTGTCGGCCGTACCGGTAGACGATCCAGCCGAGCGATATCGCGAGCCCGACCAGCATGCCGATCGGGAAAAGGATCTGGATGTGCGTAGCGTGGCCGATGAGCCAGCCGATGCCGCCGTAGGCGATGATGCCGGCGATCAGGTAGCTGAAGACCTCCCAGCCAGCGCCGCGCCCAACGGTGAGCTGATCGGCGTCCGTCCGGCCACCCTGCCCGCTCTCGAAGCGGCTCGCCCAGGTCTTGTGGCCACGGGCGGCCAGGCCGGGCCGTGCACGGGCCGGCTCCGGGGACTCGTCCCGCAGGGTCAGCCCCAGGTCCGGCGGGTTCTCCGCACGCTCTTGCCCCTGCGGGCGCTCCGTTGCGCTCACCATGACCATCCGCTACCGCTCCTCTTCGGGGGTCACGTAGAGCATCCGGGTCCGCATCATCGTGACGACCTGGGCGATGCTCCAGGCGATGATGAGGACGATCGCGGTGAGGCCGAGCATCTTGGCGTTGAAGAGGGTCACGTGGCGCAGCGCGACCACGACAATCATGAACGCGATGATCTTGATGATGTACGTCGCCATCGCGACGCCCATCATGACCATCGGGCTGATCTTCGCCGCCTTGCCAACGGCCAGGATGCTGATGCCGAAGAACGCGGCAACGATCCCGATGCCGACCAGGGACCCGTAAACGCCCTTGGTCCCGGCGATGCCGGCGCAGACGGCGATCATCGCGGCAGCAACCACGCTGGTCAGCACGGCCGAGCGCCTGACGACGAGGCCATAGCTCGCGATCATCTGCTGGCTCCTGAGGGATCGATGGCAACATTGCCCGGGGTGTAGGCAGCCCAGGAGGTCCTTCCCGGACAGGCACGCGTGGGCCGTACGGGCATCGGCGCGGCCCTGCCGCGACCAGACTGCCCAGGCAGGTCCACGTACGTTATCACGGGCTTGTCTCCTGCTTTCCAGGACCCCGCCCTCAGCGGGAGGGAGGCTGCTTGTGAAGCGTATCACAAACTTCTTGACCTTGTCTTTACCTGATTGCTGAATTTACATGACCATGCCGCGGAAGCCCAAGCCCCAGAGGGCGCCGCCCGGTGACTACCTGCCGTTCAGGCCGACTAGATGCACGACGCGGCCTCATCGGCTGCCTCCGCTCCCCAAGGGGCACTGCGGCAGTAGCAAGCGCCCTCCGCCACGCGCAGCCCGGATCGCCGCTCGGAAAGAGGGAAAGCGACGCTCCTACCGGTCAACTCCCGCCCCATCGGCACCGCAGGGGCAACGGAACCCGCTATAAGAAAGGTGTCCGAGACGTGCACTGAACACTTCTCGACTAGCCGCGAATATGTCTGCGGGAGCACGACAGTAACCGCGCGACGAGCATCTTGAATGATGCCATAAGACTCAGCACTGATATTGGAAACCAATTGGGACACGTTAACGCCCTGGATGAGTTTGCCGAAGTCGTGGCCACCACTCACTTCACGCTCAATTCAGCGCGGGTTACGCCCCGCCCGGCCTGCTATGCGGTAAGATAGTCCAACATGGAGCTCCGTCTCCTACCTGCGGATTGGCGATTTCCGAGATCCGCACATTCACTAGACTAGAAAGGGATCCAAGAGTGGCCAGGTTCGTATACGTACGGCCGCGCTCCCGAACCGGGACGATAGCACTGTCCGGAGTAGCGAATATCGCGGGTAGTCTGCGGCAGGGCTCGCTAGCGATCTTGCCCACCGAGACCGGGTATATGCTAGCCGCTCAAGCGACTTCGGAAGACGCGGTCAAAAGTGCTTTCACAGCCAAGGGACGCCCGGGATCCGCAGTTATGCACGTAGCCTGCGCTTCAATGGAGATGGCTGAGACTGTCGGGATTATTACGGAGCCAGCGGCAAGGCTGCTGGGAGAATTTACACCTGGGCCGCTCAGCGTCATTGTCAACAAGACCGACCTCCTCCCAGATGACCTCGTGACGCTGAATGGCACAGTCGGGATTCGCATACCGGACCATCCCGGGACGCTACAGGTGATCAATGCCGTTGGATCGCCACTTACCGCCACGAGCCTCAACAACAGTGGCTCCCAGCCGACTTCCGTGGATGAGACTTCACTTCAAGCTATGGAATGGCCCGAGGATGAGGTGATCTACGTCCTGCGAGACGACGATGCCATCGTCTACAACTCGGCTTCTACCCTGGTCCGGCTCTCAGGCGATTCGATCGAGGTCCTCAGGGGCGGCCCTATCTCTGAATCGGAGATTCTGGGTCAGTTGCAGGCCAGTTAGTTAGATGCTTAGCTAGCGACCAGGGTAGCGCGGCGGCGCGGAGAGGTGCGCGTCCTGGGAGAAATCGTCTGACGCGGTCCCGTCCGGCTCATGGGCCGTCTGGCTTGAACTCGGCCGGGTACCGCGCATCCGGCGGGCCGCCGGCGGGCCGCCGACCACTCGCTGTGCCAGGGACCACGCCGTTCGGTACCGCGCCGCCGCTGGCTTCCAGATTTATCTGCACAGAACGGCCCGGGCTGGCTGCCTCCGCCCAAGTCGAGAGCGGAGGGGTGTCTGGAGCGTTGGGGGCGGGAGACATACCGGAGGCCGCAAGGAGACCAGCCACGGGGCCGGAAACGGGAGACTCCGCCGGTACCGGGGACGGTACGTTCGCGTGTCGGGACACACGCTCGCGCCACGGCCGCAACTGCGGGACCGTAGCCAGCAGCAGGGCGGACAGCGCCGCGACGGTAACGACGGCCAGCCATACCAGCCCGGTCCGGACGACGGACAGGCCGACGACGGTGCCGGAGAACAGGGCCGCCCACAGGTACATCAGCAGCACGCTCTGCCGGTGCGAGTGACCCATGTTGAGCAGTTGATGGTGCAGGTGCTGCCGGTCCGGGGCGAATGGCGACCTGCCCGCCGCCGTCCGGCGGATCACCGCGAGCAGCAGGTCCGCGTACGGGATGACCAGGATCGCCACCGGTAGCAGCAACGGCAAGATGGTCGGGAACCGGTTCAGCGTGTGCAGTTGCGGGTAGTTGACGAGGACGCTCGGGTCAAGCGACAGCGTGCTGGAGATGGGGCCATAGGCCAGCAGCAGGCCGATCAGCATCGCGCCGGTGTCGCCCATGAAGATCCGGGCCGGATTGAAATTGTGCGGCAAGAACCCGGCGCATATCCCGACCAGCACCGCGGAGGCCACCGCGGGCACCGACTGCGACGGGATCTTCAGTGAGTTCGTCAGCGTGTAGGAGTAGATCAGGAACGACAGCCCGGCGATGCCGACGACGCCGGCCGCCAGCCCGTCCAGGCCGTCGATGAAATTCACCGCGTTGATCGTGATGACGACGAGCAAGATCGTCAGCGTGTAGCTCAGGTCCGGCTCGAGCACGAAGGTATCCCCGCTGGGCAGCGGCAGCCACGGCAGGTACACGCCGCTCCAGGCGAGGATGCCGCCGGCCGCGATCTGGCCGGCCAGCTTGCTGATCGCGCCCATCCCCCAGCGGTCGTCCACGATCCCGATGATCACCAGCAGCCCGCCGGCGGCCAGCAGCCCGTTCACGGTGCGCACCGACGGGAACGCCGACTTGAGGTAGGTGAGCCGCTCGGCGACCAGCAAGCCCGCGACCAGTCCGCCGTACATGGCCAGTCCGCCAAGTAGTGGCGTCGGCTCCTTGTGCACGTCCCGGCTGCGCGCCGCGTGCTGAGCGTTGATCTTGACCGCGAACAACCGCACGAGCGGGGTCAGCAGGTAGGTCACCGCCGCCGCGATGATCAGGATGAATAGGTAATCGCGCACGCCGGCACCTGGTCAGGCGCCGGCAGGAGGAATGTCGATGACCGTCGCGACCTTGCGCAGCCGGTCGATGCTGACCGCGCCGGCGCGCAGCACCCTCGGCATGCCGCCGGTCAGGTCCACGATCGTTGACGGCACGTTCTCGGCGCACGGCCCGCCGTCCAGGTAGACCTGCACCGCATCGCCAAGTTGCTCCTCCGCCTCGGCGGCGGTCGTCGCAGCAGGCGACCCGGTCTTGTTCGCGCTGCTCACCGCCATCGGCCCGGTGCGCCGCAGCACCTCCAGCGCCACCGGGTGCAGCGGCATCCGGACGGCGACCATCCCGTTGGTGTCGCCCAGGTCCCACTTGAGGGTGGAGGAGGCCTTCAGCACCAGCGTCAGCGGCCCCGGCCAGAACTCATCAATCAGGTCTTGTCCGAAGGCGCCAAGGGTCTCCG
>WNEY01002314.1_pt1 | contig 13930 bp, 14 predicted proteins | sample 5400531 | NCBI WGS metagenome assembly WNEY01 (sample SAMN13153338, study PRJNA577476) | soil metagenome | isolation source: 200 cm saprolite under Douglas fir tree site 1 | place: USA:California | collected 2015-04-18
TTCAGTGCTCGTCGTCTCCTCCGGCGCGATCGCCTTGGGCCGCGCGGTGGTGAAGCTGCCGCCGGGCGCGCTCAAGCTCGAGGAAAGCCAGGCGGCGGCGGCCGTCGGCCAGATCGCGCTCGCGGGTCGCTGGACCGAGGCGCTCGCCGATGTCGACCTCACCGCCGGACAGATTCTGTTGACGCTCGGCGATACCGAGGAGCGGCGGCGCTATCTCAACGCCCGCGAGACCATCAGCAAGTTGCTCGAACTCGGCGCCGTCCCCGTCATCAACGAAAACGACACCGTGGCGACCACCGAGATCCGCTACGGCGACAACGACCGGCTCGCCGCCCGCGTCGCCACCATGATGAGCGCCGACCTGCTCATTTTGCTCTCCGACGTCGACGGGCTTTATTCGGCGCCGCCGCACGAAAATCCATCCGCCAAATTGATTCCCCTGGTGCCCCGTGTTTCCGCCGAGATCGAAGCGATGGCGGGCGCGGCGGAGTCGGAGACCTCGCGCGGCGGCATGCGCACGAAGATCGAGGCGGCGAAGATCGCCACCGCCGCCGGCACCCACATGGTGATCGCCTCGGGCCGCAAGCTGCATCCGGTGCGCGCCATCGCCGACGGCGCGCCCTGCACCTGGTTTCTCACCCCCGCCAATCCCGTCGCCGCGCGCAAGAAGTGGATCGCCGGCGCGCTCGAGCCGAAGGGCGCGATCCACGTCGACGCCGGCGCGGTCGCGGCGCTCCGGCGCGGCAAGAGCCTGCTGCCCGCCGGCGTGGTGAAGATCGCCGGCAGCTTCGCCCGGGGCGACGCCGTCTTGATCCGCGGTCCCGACGGCGCCGAGCTCGGACGCGGCCTCGTCGCTTACGACAGCGCCGATGCCGAGCGCCTGATCGGCCAGAACAGCGAGCGCATCGAGGCGATTTTGGGCTATCGTGGGCGCTCCGAAATGGTCCACCGCGACGACCTGGTGCTGGCGGGAGAATGAGCGTGGAAGCGCGGCTGGAAGCGATCGAGACGAGCGGCGATATAGCGCAGCTGATGCGCGACATCGGCGCGCGCGCCCGCGCCGCCGCCCGCCTCCTGGCGCTCGCGGAGCCGGCCCGGAAGACGGCTGCTCTACGAGCAGCCGGTGGCGCCGTGCGCGAACAGGCGCGCGCGATCCTGCAAGCCAATGCCGAGGACATCGACGGCGCGCGGCGGGAAAACGCCACGCCCGCCTTCATCGATCGCCTCATGCTCGACGAGCGGCGCGTGGCTTCGATGGCCGAGGGCATCGAATCGGTGGCCGCCGTGCCCGATCCGGTCGGAGAAGTGATCGCCAGCTGGCGGCGGCCGAACGGGCTCAACATCGAGCGCGTGCGCACCCCGCTCGGCGTCATCGCGGTCGTCTACGAAAGCCGCCCCAACGTCACCGCCGACGCCGGCGCGCTGTCGATCAAGGCCGGCAACGCCGTGATCCTGCGCGGCGGCTCGGACAGCTTCCGCTCGGCGCGCGCCATCCACGCCGCGATGGTGCAGGGACTCGTGCGCGAGGGTCTGCCCGCCGATGCCTTGCAGCTCGTGCCGACGCGCGACCGCGCCGCGGTCGGCTTTTTGCTCGCCGGCCTCGACGGCATGGTCGACGTCGTGGTGCCGCGCGGCGGCAAGAGCCTCGTCGGCCGCGTGCAGGTGGAGGCGCGCGTTCCGGTGTTCGCGCATCTCGAAGGCGTCTGCCACGTCTATGTGCATGCGCCCGCCGATCTCGACATGGCGAAGAAGATCGTGCTGAACGCCAAGATGCGCCGTACCGGCGTGTGCGGCGCCGCCGAAACCTTGCTCGTCGACAGAAAGCTCGCCGCCTCGCATCTGAAGCCGCTCGTCACCATGCTGATCGAGGCCGGCTGCGAGGTGCGCGGCGACGAGGCGACGCGAAAAGTGGACGCGCGCGCGTTGCCCGCGAGCGCCGAGGACTGGTCGACCGAATATCTCGACGCCATCATCACCGTCGGCGTCGTCGACGGGCTTGCCGCCGCGATCGCCCATATCGGCCGCTACGGCTCGCATCACACCGATTCGATCGTCACCGACGATAAGGCGGCGGCGGAGACGTTTCTCCGCGAGGTCGATTCGGCGATCGTGCTGCACAACGCCTCGACCCAGTTCGCCGACGGCGGCGAATTCGGCTTCGGCGGCGAGATCGGCATTGCCACCGGCCGCCTGCACGCGCGCGGGCCCGTGGGCGCCGAGCAATTGACCTCGTTCAACTATCGCATCCGCGGCAGCGGACAAACCCGGCCCGGATGAAATCTTCCAAGCGGAAAGCAAAGCCCGCCCGCCGCAAGCGCCGTGTCGTGCGGAAACACCGCGTCGCTCGCCAGCGCGCGGTCAGTCGCAAGCGCGCCGCTGCGCGCGCGCGCGAGCCCAGTGCCGAGCGCATCGCGTTTCCGATCGCGCTTCCCGGCATGCGCATCGGCCTGTTCGGCGGCACCTTCGACCCGCCGCATGACGCCCACCGCGCCGCGAGCCTGTTGGCGCTGAAGCGACTCGGCCTCGACCGCATCTGGTGGCTGGTGACGCCGGGCAATCCGTTGAAGAAGAATGCTTCGCTGCCGCCGCTGGCAAAGCGCATTGCGGCGAGCCGCAAAGCCGCGTCGCATCCGGCGATCGAAGTGAGCGGCATCGAGGCCGCGCTTCGCACCCGCTTCACCCGCGACACGGTGAAAAAGCTGCAGGCGCGCTTTCCCGGCGTGCACTTCGTGCTGGTCATCGGCGCCGACAATCTCGCCATTCTGCACCGCTGGAGGAACTGGCGTCAGTTATCGGAATCTATTCCTATCGCGGTCGTCGACCGGCCCGATTACGACCTCTCGGCGCTGGCCGCCCCCGCCGCCGCCGCGCTCGCCCGCGCCCGCCTCAACGAGCACGACGCCGCCCTCCTCCCGCTAGCGAAGCCGCCGGCCTGGGTTTTTCTCCACGGCCTCAAATCCGAATTGTCGTCGACCGCAATCAGGGCCGGGTCTGCGGCGAAACTCCGCAAGGGTTGAAAGTTTCGACGATGACCCGATATGTTCTGAAGCATTCCGGCGGCAAGGCGATTCGCCGCCGGCCCGCGCGTAAAAGGAAGGAAAAAGCAGCCCTGCCCAGCCCACGTGTAGCCGTTGCCCGCAAGCCGCCGGCCTTACCCGCCGCGACGCGTCCCTCCCCCGAAGAGGTCTTGCAGATCATTCTGGCGCGGCTCGACGATCAAAAAGCCACCGAAACCATCCGCATCGATCTGAAAGGCAAGACCACGATTGCCGATTACATGGTGGTGACCTGCGGCCGCTCGCATCGCCATGTCGGCGCGATCGCCGACAATGTCGTCGAGGCGTTGGAGAAGCGCGGCGTCTCGCGCGTGCGGGTCGAGGGCCTGCCGCATTGCGACTGGGTCCTCATCGACGCCAACGACGTGATCGTGCATGTATTCCGCCCGGAAGTGCGCCAGTTCTACAGCCTCGAGAAAATGTGGGCGCGCGCCCGGCCCGCCAAACCCTGAACTTCACCGCGAGAACCCTCGATGCGCTTGCGAATCGCGGCGGTCGGCCGGCTGAAAGCCGGTCCCGAGCGTGAACTCTTGGATCGCTACCTCGAGCGCGTGAACGCGGCGGGGCGCGCCGTCAGCCTTGCGCCCCTCGAAGCGGTGGAAGTGTCCGAAAGCGGCGCGCGGCGGCCGGCGGATCGCATGAAGGAAGAGGCCACCGCCTTGCAAAAATGGTCGATTACCGGCGCCCACCGGATCGCGCTCGACGCGCGCGGAAAAAGTCTGTCGAGCGAGGATTTCGCCAAACGCCTCGCTCTACTGCGCGAAAAAGGCGCCCCGGCGGCGCTCTTTTTGATCGGCGGCGCCGACGGCCTTGCTGAGGAAGTGCGCAAGGACGCCGATTTCGTTCTTGCTTTCGGCGCCGCGACGCTGCCGCACCAGCTGGTGCGCATCGTCCTCGCCGAGCAGATTTATCGCGCCGTAACAATAATCTCGGGCCACCCCTATCATCGCGCTTGAAGCCGCCTCGCCCGAGCCTCGGTCGGGGTGGCAGAATAGATCCATGATTCGCGCCGTTCCCTGCTTCGCCGCGCTCGCCTGGTCGGCCGCCCTTCTTGCCGCGGCGATCGCGCAGCAAGCGCAAAAGCCGCTGGCGCCGCCCGCCGCCATCAAGGAAATCGAACGGACCGACCGGCAGCGCGAGCTCGACGCCTTGCTCGGCGATCTGCAGCGCTCGCGCGAACAGGAGGCCAGGCTCAAGAGCGAGATCGACCAGATCAAGAACGACCGCAAGAAATTCTCGCAAGATCTCCTCGATACCGCCGGGCGCATTCGCGCCGCCGAAACCAAACTCGGCGACGCGGAAAAGCGCCTCGCGCCGCTCGATCAGCGCGAGACCGAGCTCAAGAAATCGCTGGCCGGCCGCGAGGCGGTGCTTGCGCAAGTTCTCGCCGCGCTCGAGCGGCTCGGCCTTCGGCCGGCGCCCGCCCTGTTGCTGCAATCGGAAACCACGCTCGAAGCGGTGCGCTCGGCGATCCTGCTGGGCGCCGTGATTCCAGAATTGCGCGCCGAGGCGGAGACGCTCGCGACCGATCTTTCAGAACTCGCGCGGGTGCGGCGCGATATCGCCATCGAACGGGATTCGCTGGTCGAAAATCGCGCGATGCTGGCGGAGGACCGCCGCCGCATTTCCGCCCTCATCGACGAACGCCAGCGCCAGCAGGGCGAAGACGAAAAATCGCTGGAGGGCGAGCGCGGCCGCGTCCAAGCGCTCGCGAAGCAGGTCGAGACGGTTCAAGATCTCGTGAACGGCATGGAGCGCGAGATCAAGGCCGCGGCGCGCGCGGCGGAGGCGGCAAAGCGGGAAGAAGTTGGTCCGGCGCGCGCCGCTTTGCCCGATTCCGCCCGCATTACGCCCGCGACCCCCTTCCCGCAGACCAAAGGAAAGCTGCCTTTACCCGCGGTCGGCCGGAAATTGCACGAATATGGTGCGACGAATGGCCTCGGAGGCGTCGAAAAGGGGCTTTCCATCGCGACTCGCCCCAATGCGCAGGTCAGTGCGCCTTGTGACGGATGGGTCGTTTATGCTGGAAATTTCCGCAATTACGGCCAACTCTTGATCATTAATGCCGGCGGTGGATATCATATCTTACTGGCAGGCATGGAACGGATTACCGTCGATCTCGGGCAGTTTGTGCTCACTGGCGAGCCCGTGGCGGTGATGGGTAGCGCGCCGAGGGTGGCCGCCGTATCGGCGTTCGGCTCTTCAGCACCAGTCCTTTATGTGGAGTTCCGCAAGGACGGGAACTCGATTGATCCATCCCCTTGGTGGGCAACAACCGAAGACGAAAAGGTACGCGGATGATGCGCAAGACTTCTCTATTTTTACTCGGAGCCGGAGCCGGCGCTTTGTTCGCGCTCTTGGCCATACAGCCGCGGATTCTCATCGGCGCTCCGGCCGAGGCGGCGGGCTCGGACACGTATCGGCAGCTCAATCTGTTCGGCGACATTTTTGAACACGTGCGTGCGCAATATGTCGAGAAGCCGGACGATGCCAAGCTCGTCGAGTCCGCCATCAACGGCATGTTGACTTCGCTCGATCCGCACTCCGCCTTCCTCGACGCCAAGAATTTCCGCGACATGCAAACGCAAACGCGCGGCGAATTCGGCGGACTCGGCATCGAGGTGACGATGGAAGAGGGCGTCGTGAAGGTCGTCTCCCCGATGGACGGAACCCCCGCGGCTCGCGCCGGCGTCCAGCCGAATGATCTGATCACCCATCTCGACAACGAGCCCGTGAAGGGTCTCACCCTCGAGCAGGCCGTCGAGAAAATGCGCGGACCGGTGAATTCATCGATTCAACTGCGCATCGGCCGCAAGGGCGTCGAAAAGCCGGTCGAGGTGAAGATCGTCCGCGAAATCATCTCGATCAAGAACGTGCGTGCCCGTGTCGAAGGCGGCGACGTGGGTTATCTCCGTGTCACAAGCTTCCAGGGCGAGCGCACGCTTGAGCAGTTGAAGGCGGGCGTCGCCGACGTGAACCGCGACGTGCCCGCCGACAAGCTCAAGGGATACATCGTCGACCTCCGCAATAACGGCGGTGGACTTCTCGATCAGGCGATCGCGGTCGCCGATGCGTTCCTCGAGCGCGGCGAAATCGTCTCGACCCGCGGCCGCAATCCCGAAGACACCCAGCGGCACAATGCGCGGCCGGGCGACATCACCAACGGCAAGCCGCTGATCGTTCTGATCAACGGCGGCTCGGCGTCGGCATCCGAAATCGTCGCCGGCGCGCTGCAAGATCACAAGCGTGCGACGATCCTCGGCAGCCGCTCGTTCGGCAAGGGCTCGGTGCAGACGGTGATCCCGATCGGATCGTTCGGTGCGCTCAAGCTCACGACCGCGCGCTACTTCACCCCCGCCGGGCGCTCGATTCAGGCCAAGGGCATCTCGCCCGATATCGAGCTCGTTCAGGATCTGCCCGAAGAACTCAAGGGCAAGGTCGAGACGCGCGGCGAGTCGTCGCTGCGCGGCCATCTCAAGAACGGCGAGAAGGAAGAGGAGCAGGCGGGCTCGCCCGCCTACGTCCCGCCAGATCCGAAGGACGACAAGCAGCTCGCGCTCGCGCTCGATCTCCTGCGCGGCGTCCAGCGCAATTCGGCCTTCCCGCCGAACCCGAAGGGGGCGATTCCGAACTGAAGCCCGCTCGCTTGGGATAAGCAAAATCAAGCCCCGCCCGGTTTCCGGGCGGGGCTTTCGCTTTGCGGTCCGCCGGGCTGGCGTTTTTAACCCGCCATTAACCATCCGATCGCGATGTTCCGGCTGACTTCGGCTGTTGCCGAACGAGCCGAATCGTTCCGTGCAAGCGGCGGTCGATCGCCGGGGGTTGAAGGAGACCGGATTCGTGACGGACGATCTCAGCCTTCCTCTCGGAACGAGCGTCCGGCGCCGTTCGCTTCTGCCGGTTCCGCCGTTTCTTCTGATCGCGGGCTCGCTCGGCTTTCTCACGGCCATTGTGCTCGGCTGGCTCCTGTTCGTGAAAGATCCGCGCGCCAGCGAACCCTTCGCCGTCGTCTCAATCGAAAAAAGCGGCGCCAAGCAAAAATCCGAGCCGGCGGCTCCTCCTCCCGCCGCATCCGCGCGTGACCCGGTGGAAAACAAAGCGGCGGCGATCCCCGCCGGCGCGCAGACGGTCACCATCATCGATGGCAAGAGCGGTGCGCGGCAAGAAGTCGTCGTTCGCAACGTCGATCCTGCCGCGGGAGTGATCACCGCCAAGCTGCAAGACGGCCTCGAAGCGCATTCCGTAGATCCCCGCTTGGTGGAGGTTTCCCGCCATGGCGCCATACCGCGGGTGGGAAATGACGGCGCGCGGCCGCTTGACCTCTATGCCAGCGCCGCCGCGGCAGCCGCCGACCGCAAATTGCCCCGCATCGCCATCGTCGTAGGCGGGCTCGGCATCGGCGGCGGCACGACCGCGGAAGCGATCGGCAAGCTTCCCGATTCGATCACCTTGGCCTTTGCCCCCTATGGCGGGGATCTTTCGCGTTGGGCCGCGCGCGCGCGCGGCAGCGGCCACGAGATCGTGCTGCAATTGCCGATGGAGCCGTTCGACTATCCCGATAACGATCCCGGCCCGCAGACGCTTCTGTCGACTCTTACGCCCGAGCAAAATATCGATCGGCTGCATTGGATGCTGAGCCGGATGCAGGGCTATGTCGGCGTCACGAATTATATGGGCGCCCGTTTCACGTCGAACGACGCAGCGCTCGGCGCGGTCCTGCGCGACATCGGCAAACGCGGGCTTCTCTATCTCGACGACGGTTCCTCGCCGCGCAGCATCGCCATGCAATCCGCCGCCACGGCCAAGGCGCCGTCCGTCAAGGCCGACCTCGTGGTCGACGCCACGCCGAATTGGGCCGACATCGATGCGGCGCTTGCCAAGCTTGAGACGATCGCGGCCGAGCACGGCGTCGCCGTCGGCACGGCGAGTGCGCTGCCGCTTTCCATCGAGCGCATCGCCCGCTGGGCGAAAGCGGCCAAGGAACGCGGCATTCGCATCGTGCCCTTGAGCGCGATCCTGCCGAAGGCTAAGCAGAGCTGAAGCCCGGTCCTTTAGGTTCGATCATTCCCGATGACGAAATACGAAGAGCTTTCCTACCGGCCCTGCGTCGGCATGATGCTTCTCAATCACGCCGGGCTGGTGTTCATCGGCCGCCGCATCGGCGGGCCCGAGCACGTGGACGCGGTCCATTCCTGGCAAATGCCGCAAGGCGGTCTCGACGAAGGCGAGGACCCGTATCAGGCGGCGCTTCGCGAACTCCACGAGGAAACTGGCGTGCGCTCGGTCGCGCTCTTGGCGGAAGCCAAGGATTGGTACGCCTACGATCTTCCCACCAACGTCGGGCGCAGGGCCTGGAAGGGAAAATATCACGGCCAGAAGCAGAAATGGTTCGCGCTGCGCTTTTTAGGCAACGAGAGCGAGATCAACGTTTTGCATCCTTCTGGCGGCCATAAGCCCGAATTCATCGAATGGCGCTGGGAAAGAATGGAGCAATTGCCCGCGCTGGTCATTCCGTTCAAGCGCAAAGTCTACGAACAGGTGGTGAGGGAATTTTCCCGCTTCAGTGGGCGGTCTGCGTAGCGGCGCCGAGCTGGGCGCGAACCTGTTTGAGTTGATCGACCCGCTCCGCCGCCCTGTCCCGCGCGTGGCCTTCCTTGGCCTCGGCCAGGCGCGCTTCCGCGGTCTCGATTTCCTTTTGCAGCTCGCCCGCGTCGAATTCCTCGACCGGCGCCGCGAATTCGGCGAGCACCGTGAGGCCGGAGGAATTCACCTCGGCGAAGCCGTCGCGAATAAAGAGCCGCTTCGCGCCGCCGCCGCCTTCGCGGATGGTGAGAATGCCGGGACGAAGGGCCGCGATCAGCGGCGCGTGCCCCGCCAGTACTCCGAAATCTCCTTCCGCGCCCGGAACGTCGACTTGTTCCACCTCGCCGGAAAAGACGAGACGCGCGGGCGAGGCAAGTTCAAAGGGGAAAGTAGCCATCGTTCAATCGCTCAGAGCTTGATCTTGCCGCTGTCGACCGCAAAACCAAAACCGAGCCCCAACAGGCCGCCGATCAGCGCGAACAGCCCGACGTGCCGCGCCTGACTCGAAGTGAGCGTATCGTCCGACCGCGCAACGCCCTTTCCGGTGACTTCGATGTTCAACGGACCGATCCTGATCTCGGCGGATTCGGGGCGCGTGAGATAGCCGATGAGCCCGCCAAGCACGACCCCCAGAACCAGGAACAGAACTTTCGGATTTTTCATCGGCGACCTCCCTGGGCTTAGATCAAGCCGCTTCTGCCGCGAGTTTCTTGCCCTTCTCGACCGCCTCTTCGATGGTGCCGACCATGTAGAAAGCCGCCTCCGGCAGGTGATCGTATTTTCCTTCGACCAGGCCCTTGAAGCCCTTGATCGTGTCGGCGAGAGCCACGAGCTTGCCGGCAGCACCCGTGAACACTTCGGCGACATGGAACGGTTGCGACAGGAAGCGCTCGATCTTGCGGGCGCGCGCCACCGTCATCTTATCCTCTTCCGAAAGCTCGTCCATGCCGAGAATGGCGATGATGTCCTGCAGCGCCTTGTAGCGTTGCAGTACCTGCTGCACCTGGCGCGCCACCGCGTAGTGCTCCTCGCCGACGATCAGCGGCGACAGCATGCGCGAGGTCGAATCGAGCGGATCCACCGCGGGATAGATGCCCTTCGCGGCGATGTCGCGCGAAAGCACCGTGGTCGCGTCCAAATGCGCGAACGAGGTCGCGGGCGCCGGGTCCGTCAGGTCGTCGGCCGGAACGTAGATCGCCTGCACCGAAGTGATCGACCCCTTTTGCGTCGTCGTGATGCGCTCCTGTAGCGCGCCCATGTCGGTGGCGAGCGTCGGCTGATAGCCCACCGCCGAGGGAATGCGGCCAAGAAGCGCCGACACTTCTGAACCGGCTTGCGTGAAGCGGAAGATGTTGTCGACGAAGAACAAGACGTCCTGGCCCTGATCGCGGAAATATTCCGCGACCGTCAGCCCCGACAGGCCGACGCGCGCACGCGCGCCGGGCGGCTCGTTCATCTGACCGTAGACCAACGCGCATTTTGAGCCCGCGGTCGAGCCGTTGTTTTTCTTCGGATCCTTGTTCACGCCCGATTCGATCATCTCGTGATAGAGGTCGTTTCCTTCTCGCGTCCGTTCGCCGACGCCGGCGAACACCGAGTAGCCGCCATGCGCCTTGGCGACATTATTGATGAGTTCCATGATGATGACTGTTTTGCCGACACCGGCGCCGCCAAATAGGCCGATCTTGCCGCCGCGTGCGTAGGGCGCGAGCAGATCGACGACCTTGATGCCGGTGATGAGAATTGCTGCCTCCGTCGACTGGTCCGTATAGGCCGGTGCGTTCTGGTGAATGGCACGCGTCGTCTTGTGCGGAACCGGGCCCGCCTCGTCCACCGGCTCGCCGATTACGTTCATGATACGCCCGAGCGTCCCGTCTCCCACCGGCACGGAGATCGGCTGGCCGGTGTCGGAGACTTCCTGTCCGCGCACGAGGCCTTCGGAGGAGTCCATCGCCACCGTGCGCACGGTCGATTCGCCGAGATGCTGCGCCACCTCGAGCACCAGCCGCTGGTCGTGATTTTTCGTTTCCAGCGCGTTCAGGATTTCCGGCAGATAGCTGCCGTCGAACTGCACGTCGACGACGGCGCCGATCACCTGGGTGATGCGTCCGACCTTGTTCGTTGCGGGAGTTGCCATGCTTGTCCTCTACTGAACTAGCGGGTTAGAGCGCCTCGGCGCCCGAGATGATCTCGATCAGTTCCTTGGTGATCATCGCCTGGCGCGTGCGGTTGTAGGTGATCGTTTGCTTACGGATCATGTCGCCCGCGTTGCGGGTGGCGTTGTCCATCGCGCTCATGCGCGCGCCCTGTTCGGAGGCGGCGTTCTCAAGCAGGGCGCGGAAAATCTGTGTTGCGATATTGCGCGGGAGGAGTTCGGCGAGAATTTCTTCCTCCTCGGGCTCGTATTCATAAACCGCGCCGCTGCCGGCCTCCTTGTTGTCGGCGAAGACCGGCGGAATGATCTGCTGCGCGGTCGGAAGCTGCGCGATCACCGACTTGAACTTGGAATAGAACAAGGTGCAAACGTCGAATTCGCCCTTCTCGAACAGCGCGACGATCTTGCTGCCGATCCTATCGGCGTCCGCATAGCCGAGCGTGCGCACGCTGCGCAGTTCGACCGTCTCGACGATCTGCTTTTCATATTGGCGCTTGAGCTGGTCGTAGCCCTTGCGGCCGACGCAGAAGATCTTGACCGTTTTGCCGTCGGCGGCAAGCGATGTCGCGCGCTCCTTGGCAAGCCGTACGATCGAGGAATTGAACGCGCCGCAGAGCCCGCGCTCGGCGGTGCAAACGAGCAGAAGATGGACGTCGCTCTTGCCGCTGCCGGTGAGCAGTTTCGGCGATTCCGGCGACGGTGGGATGCTGGCGGCGATATTGCCGAGCATCTTTTCCATGCGCTCGGCATAGGGCCGCGCCGCTTCCGCCGCCGACTGCGCGCGCCGGAGCTTCGCTGCGGCGACCATCTGCATCGCCTTGGTGATCTTCTGCGTCGCCTTCACCGAGGCGATGCGGTTGCGCAATTCTTTCAGCGACGGCATCGAGCGTCTCTTTTGACGAAGAACTCGTTAAGCGAACGATTTGGCAAAGGATTCGACCGCTGATTTCAACTTTGCCGCCACGGCATCGCTGAGGTCGCCGGAATCGCGGACCGCTTCGAGAATATCCGCGTGCTTGGAGCGGACATGCGCGAGCAGGCCGTCTTCGAATGCCTTGATCCGATTGACGGGCAACGGGTCGAGATAGGCGTTGACGCCGGCGTAGATCACCACGACCTGTTCTTCCATCTTGAGCGGCGAGAATTGCGCCTGCTTCAGGAGTTCCGTGAGCCGCGCGCCGCGATTGAGCAAGCGCTGCGTGGTGGCGTCGAGATCGGAGCCGAACTGGGCGAAGGCCGCCATCTCGCGGTATTGCGCAAGCTCGCCCTTGATGCGGCCGGCGACCTTCTTCATTGCCTTGGTCTGCGCCGCGGAGCCGACGCGCGACACCGAGAGGCCGACATTCACCGCCGGGCGAATGCCCTGATAGAAAAGGTCGGTCTCCAAGAAGATCTGCCCGTCGGTGATCGAAATGACGTTGGTGGGAATGTAGGCCGATACGTCGTTCGCCTGCGTTTCGATCACCGGCAGCGCCGTGAGCGAGCCGCCCTTGTTGTCGTCGTTGAGCTTCGCCGCGCGCTCGAGAAGCCGCGAATGCAGATAGAACACGTCGCCCGGATAGGCCTCGCGTCCGGGCGGACGGCGCAACAAGAGCGACATCTGCCGGTACGCAACCGCCTGCTTCGACAAATCGTCATAGATGATGACCGCGTGCATGCCGTTGTCGCGGAAATATTCACCCATGGCGCAGCCCGAGAACGGCGCCAGGAACTGCATCGGCGCCGGGTCCGAGGCGGTGGCGGCGACGATGACCGAATAATCGAGCGCGCCGTTTTCCTCGAGCACCTTGACGAATTGCGCGACGGTCGAGCGCTTCTGCCCCACCGCCACGTAAACGCAATAGAGCTTGACCTTCTCGTCGTTCGACTGATTGAGCGGCTTCTGGTTCAAGATCGTATCGAGCGCGATCGCCGTCTTGCCGGTCTGGCGGTCGCCGATGATGAGCTCGCGCTGGCCGCGGCCGATCGGGATCAGCGCGTCGATCGCCTTCAGGCCCGTCGCCATCGGCTCGTGCACCGATTTTCGCGGAATGATGCCGGGCGCCTTCACGTCGACGCGGCGGCGCTCCTTCGATTTAACCGGGCCTTTGCCGTCGATCGGATTGCCGAGCGCGTCGACGACGCGGCCCAACAGCTCCTTGCCGACCGGCACGTCCACGATCGCGCGCGTGCGCTTGACGGTCTGGCCTTCCTTGATGTCGCGGTCGGAGCCGAAGATGACGATGCCGACGTTGTCGCTCTCGAGGTTGAGCGCCATGCCGCGCACGCCGTTCTCGAACTCGACCATCTCGCCGGCCTGGACGTTGTCGAGACCGAAGACGCGGGCGATGCCGTCGCCGACCGACAGCACCTGGCCGACCTCGGTGACCTCGGCTTCCTGGCCGAAATTCTTGATCTGATCCTTCAGGATCGCAGAAATTTCCGCGGCGCGGATATCCATCACTGGGCCTCTTTCATCGCGAGCTTGATCGAGTTGAGCTTGGTCTTGAGGGAAGCGTCGACCATGCGGCTGCCGATTTTGACGATCAAGCCGCCGAGAATCTTCGGATCGACGCGGACGTCGAGCATAACCTCCTTCTTGGTCGTGCTTTTAAGCGCTTCTTTCAGCGCATCCAGATGCTTTTCGGCGAGCGGTTCTGCGACCGTGATTTCGGCGCGGGTTTCGCCTTTATGGCGGGCGACAAGCGCGCGAAAAGCCCGCACCATTTCGCGCACGGCGAATAGGCGACGCTTCCGCGCGACAAGGCCAAGGAAATTCGCCGCAAGCCCGCCGATTTCCGCTTTTTCGAGAACCGCCGCGAGCGCGTTTTTCTGCTCCTCGGCGGTGAATACCGGGCTGCGCACGAGACGCCTCAAATCTTCGTTGCGCTCGACCAGCGCATCGAAACGATCGAGATCGGCCTTGACGGAATCGAGCGCGCGCTGTTCCAGCGCGAGGTCGTAAAGCGCGGTCGCGTAACGGCCCGCCATGCCGGATACGATCGGTTCGTCAGCCACGGTCAATCTCTCGGGTGCGCTCCGCCCCCGAAGGGAGACGCGGCGGAGGCCCAAAAAGTCCAACGGAGTGTCGATGGAAGAGGATGCGGCGCCCCGCGCTCCTCTTGGAAGCCGGCGGTTCACTAACATAGCTCCTCGC